>PJTT01000023.1_pt1 | contig 356901 bp, 264 predicted proteins | sample 1512261 | NCBI WGS metagenome assembly PJTT01 (sample SAMN08177685, study PRJNA422409) | Soil metagenome, whole genome shotgun sequencing project. | isolation source: Soil (2) enriched on wood chips | place: USA: Madison | collected 2015-01-15
GCCAACTCTGGATTTGATTAACTTAGTTGCAGAATTCATAATCTGACTTTTGGGGGTTATTAATTTAGTTTGTCGTTACTCTAAATTAACCCCAACTGTCAGATTAAGTCTTAACTTCTACAAGTAATAAATGCCTCAGTTTCCTCCAGTTCCCTTTGTACTCTTTCCAGGTCAAGCTCTTTTTCCAACAGTGCAACATTGCCATAGTTGTTGCGGCGGGTTTCTAAAAGGAAGATGCTGTACTCAGCTTTGGTTTTCTTATTTTGGTTTTCCACTTTTAGATTACCATCAGGTAGTCCGGCAATGATTGATTCCAAAATTTCAACCTCCGTTTGCTTGCCTGCCAACTCGGCTGCAATGCTTACCGATTGGCTAGCATACTGGGTTTTCTGACGTTCGAGTGAAATTTTTTTCCACTCCAGATCTTGTTTTTCTTTGGTAGCAATGCTTAGTACTGCATCGCAGTCGCTGACACTGGTCAGCTGTGTTGCTGAATAGTTAGGCATAATTGATGTTTTAAATGTGAAATAATACAACAAACCTACAGACATAAAATGCCGATTTCTCCTACGCTTTTGTTTGTTCCGTTAACATTAACAATCACCCTATCTTTCTCAATTATCTTGCGTTAACTCTGAAAGCTAATCCTGGAGCGTGTTACGATAGTTAATTGCAGGATATTGCTGTTGGTTTTGTAACATTATAAGCTGTAACAGTTAGGGCATGTTACATTCAAGTTGGTTACAATTTTGTAACGAGTTTTGATTAGTAATTTGAAATTGGTACAATTTCTTACATGCTTAGAAATCCCTTTTGAAGATTAATCTAATAGACGTTCTATATAACATATTTATATTGTTTACTCCTTGCCTCGCTTTTGCAAGGTTCTATATAGTTCCATGGCTACCTGTTGTTTTGTTATTAACAGAGACAATTGGTAGGCTACAATATATTGGCTAGTAGGGCTACCTGTATCTAAATTATGAAGCAGTTGCTCCTGCATATTGCTGAGTAAATGCCATTCTCTGCTTTCTTTTTCTACATTTTGCAGTAATAAATGAAATAGTTTTGCTTTGTTTTCCAACTGCTGGTAGTGTTGCCTAATTACAGCTATTTGCATACTCAATCGTATGGCTTGCGTAGCCGCTTTCTTAGCGTGCGCATGAAGCAAATTTTGTGCCTGTTGCCTGTGTTTCTGTTGGAGCGCGAGTAGTTTTCTACAAGGTGCAGGTTTTTTGTTACTTGCCTCATTAATTAAAATTTGAATTCTGGATAGTTTTTCCAAAGCTTTAGCAGGAAGATTGCGCATCCCTTTTTCGTAAAGTGTAATAAGTGTTCGGCTAACACCTAAAAGTATTGCCATTTCTTCCTGGGTAAAGGAGAGCTCATTTCTTAGGTTATTCATATGCGGTTGTTTAATTGACTTATATGTCGATTCTAAAGGATTCGAGCCTTCACTGAATTGAAAATGGTAGCAACAATAAAACCCAAAGAGGACGCCGATGTTAATCATTACAGTTTTGTGCAGTAATTATGTCGTTGGTTTTTGTAATGACTCAGTTACTACTTTCGTTTCATCAGATAAATATTATTTGACTGTTGAAGTTTTGAACAGCGCTGGAATCCCCGATACAGTAAGCATTGTACTGCTCTATTATCGGGCACAGTCTGGTTAAATGAATAGTGAGGTGTCATATTTTTCGAGGGTTAAATTAACGGTACTAATATATTAGGAACTTCTGACTACAATTTTCGTAAATGTCAATATCTTTTTGAAGGCGATTTGTTATGCAATTGGGATTATTTTTAAAACATTACCGAAAAGAAATGTGCTTAAGTGGAAAGCAATTAGCTATACAAATAGGTATTTCAAAGCATGCGCTTGAAAAATATGAAAATGCCGGGGTTATGCCTGGTTATGCAGCAGCTTTAAAAATCCTGCAATTTTTTCAGTTAACAGCACTCGAAGATATTTCTCAGGCCGATCTGGCTCGCAACACTGGTTCCGTTATAGATTCTGAGAACAGTTATTCCCCAAATAATGATAATAAAAAAAATAATAATAAGGGTATCGATAGTAATGTAGTATACTTTAAAGCCCTGCTAGCCGAAAAGGAAAAAAGAATCGTACATCTGGAAGAAATGGTGCAGCTTTTACGCGAGCAAATTCATTTACTCAGGAGAAAATAATGGACAATTCACACTTTTCCAGTTTGTAAAAATCCCGATTGCATAATATTTATTGTAGCATACTGTAAAGTAATTTTTTATATAATTCATAGATTTGTAATAACCTACAAATTACACATTTAAAAGCATCTGCATGAGTTTTAAATTGGTTATACCCGGTATAAATGCCTCCGACTTTACAGACTGTTTGCCTGATCATTTTGCCGGACCAGTACTAAAAGATGCAAGGGTATACGCGACCAGGAAAAATCAGGTAGAGATAAGTGTTCAGGAGGTCAGTTATCCTGATTTTTCGATCCGTCATGTTTATGGAAAGTTGGTTGAAAAAATTGTAGCTAAAGACTGGCATATAACAGAGGGTTTGTGTGGATGCTTTATTATTAAAAACACCATCAGCAAGAATATTGCTTTAGATAAAGAATTACTGTTGCCCAATAACCACCACACGGCTTATTATGCATTGTCATCCAATTGTGAAGGCGTAGTTCATTCTCCCGGCGTTTTTGAGATGCTCGAAATTTTATACAGTCCTGGTTTACTGCAACAACTGACAGAGTTTTTTCCAGGCTTAAAAGGTATTATTGAAGGGCAACGGACTAATTCGTTTCGGGCTGGCGTTAAATGGACACCGCCATCAATGAGGGAGATTTATATGCAGTTGCTCAACCATACTTATGATGCTCATTTGCAACGCCTTTATTTTGATGTGAAAGTAAGGGAACTACTTTTTCATTTGTTATATAATAACACCGGAAACGATCAGCCAGAGATCGACTTTACTTCTTACGAAATTGGTAGAATAAAAGAAGCAAAGGCTATCCTTGAAACCTACATAGACCGAAAGCCTCCTACCATTCGTGAATTATCCCGTATGGTAGCATTAAACGAATTTAAGTTAAAGCGAGGTTTTAAGCAGTTATTTAGTGCTGGCATTTTTGATTGGATCACGACAAAGAAAATGTATCGCGCCAAGAAGTTACTGGAGGAAACCCAAAAGCCTATCAAGGAAATTGCGATAATGAGCGGATATCCCCGAATAACCAATTTTATAACAGCTTTCAGAAAGCAATTTGGCATTACACCTGGTTCTCTCAGGCGATCTTAATACGTATTGCAAAACTCATTTGCTTACCGCAGTATACTTTGCTTTTAAAACTGCTTTTTATTACCTGAACTTCATACCACGCTTTTTTTAGCAGAATGTAACAATAGAAATCAAAGATTTTATTGCAATAAACAGGCTAAGCCGAACACCTGTATAAAATAGTAGGCAATTTTTTACCTATAAATTATAAAATATGAAACATTTAAAATGGATCGCTCCTGCATGTTTAGCATTACTAATGACTGTAGGTTTATTGGCCATGAATACCCAAAGCAAGCAGCCATCAATAGCTACCTCGGGCACATATTTTTGGTATGAGTACGATCCCAATACCGATCAACTTGGTGCCTTACTCAATCCATCAAGTACAATCAAAATTGCTAAGGAAGATGTTCCTACCGATTGTCAGGATGATCCAGGTCAGCCAGAATGTGCACGCGCATATAACGAGAGTAATCGCGCCAATCAAAGTAATCCACCCACCCCGCAGGATGTGATTTTGCAAACCGAGCCAACTAAATAATATAGTTGCTTTTTGAGGAAGCAGCAAATGGCTGCTTCCTTTATTCATTATCTTTTATCACAATTACATTCGCAGGTCTTTCTTTTTTTGATAACTGCAATCCCCACTTTTCAAGTTCTGCTTTTAGCAAATCTATATTTGTAGCATCCAAAGCTTCTGCACTCAATGAAATATCAATATGGTCATCGATTTCTGTTTCGTCAACAAATGGCAACCTGGTTATAAATTCTGTTTTCGCCTTTATTTTATTAATAAATATTTTGAACGGCTGGTTTCGGAGATATCTTAGACTATCGGCTACAGGATGTTTAATGGTATTAATAAGCAAACGGTCTAAAGGAGCACCTCCCTTAGATTTTAGAGATGGAGCGCCAGGCATTTTTTCTAATACCATACAATTTATTTCCCTCACTTCCTTTACAACTTTTATTTTAAAGTACTGTTCTATATCCTTTAACGCTGAATTATATAACTGATACTTTTGGCTAACAGGAAGCATCAGATAATAAGAAAAAGCATTTTCTTTTAACCACTCGTCCTTCGGTTGCGTTCCTGTATTTTTAAACCTATCTGCACACTTTGCCTCAATAACTACTGGGTACTTATAATCGTAGTAGGTGCTGTCTATTTTCCCTAATGTCCATTTAACAAAATCTGTTATGGAAGTGCATTCTGCTGAGTAATATATCCTGTTACTCTTTATTTCTCCATTAGAACTTTGCCTGGATGTGCCAGGTATACAAGGCGCGATGTACGAATAGTAATTCAACAGACTGTCTGTGCCTAACCTTGGCTTTACAGGAAGGTCGTATAATGTATAAAACTGCAGATCCTTGCCATCTAAAAAGGCTCTGATTGTCTCTTTCTTTGAGTTGCTGCCAAATGTAATATGTTTTACAATAAGAGCGCTATCCAGCCAAACATGGCAAGGCAATGATTCAGGTGGAAAAAGGTTATGTAGTATAGTATCCTCCGTAATGAAAGGCACTCTTGGTAATTTTATAAATTTTCTTTTATTGAAGAAGTTTTCTACTTTGGCTCTGGGGTCATAAGTAACAGTGAGTATTTGAAGCTCTTTAGCAAAAGCTTCCTGTAAGGAGTCGATATGTGGGAAGGCTTCTATACAGGAAATGCAAGATGTAGACCAAAAGTCTAACAGAATTAAGCGGGCCTTGAATTGTGATAGGCGAACCGATGAACTGTTGTGGTTAATTACATTTTTCAACAACAGGTCGGGGCATCTATCGCCAATTTTTAATGCCTGGGCAACCAGGGTATTATTACTGCAAATAAAAAGTAAGCCGGAGATAATTGTGATGACTTTTATGGATATTATTTTCATTATTTGATTTTTTTGATAAGCTGTTGTATAAGTATTTATACCAGGGGTCGGCCAATCCGGGCATGAGGAGTAATGTATCTGTCAAAGCCAATTTGACAGTACCCCCTGAGTAGTTCCTCCACCAATTTTTTTGATTATTCCTGATGGATTATGGCAGGTATATTATTACTAATAATGCGGATTTTGTATGAGGTTAGGATTCTTAAGTATTTCAGCTTCCGGTATAGGATAGAGTGCAGCCCAGTTGGCCCAAAAGGGTTTTACTACGCTTAAAACATCATTTACTTTCCCGGTTCGTTTTAGGTTTAACCATCTATGGCCCCATTCTGTAAATAACTCCCGCCTGTTTTCTAATAAAAGGCTATCTGTTATAGCGGATGCATCCTCGCTTGTAAAAGGCTGCAAACCGGCCCTGCTTCTAACTATGTTTAAATCGCGGATAGCTACATTCATTTGGCTTAGTTTTACTGCTGCTTCTGATCTTATAAGATATTGCTCAGCCAACCGCATCACAATATAGCCCTCAGTTACTGGAGACGATACCCGCTGTTTGTACTTGAACGGGTAATAATACCTTTGGCCTGTTACGGTTTTTGTCACAATCCAGGCGCCCAATCTTTTATCGTTAAGTGGGAAAGATTGTATGAGTGAGGGCACTAATTCATAAGCAGGCCTTGCCGACGCGCCTGTTGCGGGTATAAATGTGGTTCCCTCCACTGTATTCCCGGTTGCTTTGGGTAGCTGCCAAATGGTTTCTTTGGACTGAAGAAGAAAGACATTGGTTAAAACAGGCTCAAGTTCAAATAACTGGCAGTTAATTACTTCGTTTGCCTTATCGAAAGCTTGTTGCCATAGGGCTTCATATAGATAGTATCGGGCCAGTAGTGCTGCCGTAGTAAATTTACAGGGGCGTGCTTTATTAGCAAATGGCTTTGCTGGTAAATGGTTGTATGCATAAGTAAGATCATGGAGTACTTGTTTTTTTACGTCGTCTATCGGTGTTCGCTCCATTGCAGCACTTATTCTATAGTCGGTGGACAATATGAGAGGTACATCTCCAAATAGCTGGTATAAATAGTGATATATAAACCCTCTGATGAAAGCTGCTTCAGCTTTTAATGAGGTAGCTACAGAATCAGGAAGGGTGGATGAGTTATCCACTGCTTCAATAATTAGGTTACTGTGATAAATATACTTGTAAGCCGCAGTCCAAAGCCGCGATAAAATACCAGTGGTGTTATTAGCAGGAATGTTATTGTTGTAAAATGCATCCAGGTCGATGCTGGCAGCTGTATTTTTTAGTTCGTCAGCTGATAAGCCGCCATAAATAGTAAGTCCTCCATTGGTGATAGCTAAATTGGTGGTTTGCATTTGTGCATATAAGCCAATTACTGCCGCTGTTGCTGATTCGGTATTTGAAAAAACTGTGCTGGTTTGCGATTGATCTTTGGGTAATGGTACTTCCACAAATTTATTGCAAGAAAGGTGAGCTGATACGATTAAAAGGCTGATAATGCCAATTACGTTGTATATTAATTTGTTGATCATAAAGGTTATTTTTTATAAGTTAATTTGAATGCCAGCTACAATAGTTCGCAACGGAGGTAACATGTATAAGCTTTGGTTTTCGGGGTCTGCTCCCTTGTACCTGGTAATTGTAAAGATGTTTTGGCCATTGATATAAAATTTTCCTCCTATTTTTTTTGAATTTCGGGCCAACTTAAAGTTATAGGCCAGTGAAATGTTTTTCCCCCTTACGAAGGAAGCGTCGCTAAATATCGCTTCAGACATGGGAAGATTGATAACCGCCGCCCTATAAGGGTCAGTGCCTGCCCGAACTGTTGCTCTTTGGTATAGGGGATTGGCTTTATTTAATGGCCACCTGTCAAGTGCGAATGTAGACTGATTGTCCATACTGTAACCCGGGATATCTGTAGATTGTGTGGCCAGTATATTTCTACCCAATTGACTTCTAAATTCTACCAAAACAGCCAATTGCAAACTTTTGTAGGAAAGTCCAATATTAAGTCCTCCATAAAATCTGGGGTCTGTTTTACCAACTACTTCATAGTCGAGTGAGTTTAAAACATTGTTTGAATCTTTATCACGAAACTGGTAAATACCGGTTTGAGGATTTACTCCCAGGTACCTGTAAGCCCTGATAACAGATAAGGATTGCCCCTCTACAAAAACAGTTCGATAGGAGGATAGCGCTAAACCCGGAAAGGAAACGAGTTTGTTTTCGGGTATAGTTAAATTAAAATCGAGCGACCATCCCAACTTGGGCTTCCGGCTACTTTTAGCGGAAAGGCTTAATTCCCAGCCTTTGTTTTCAACGGTTGCATTCCAGTTTTGTAACACAGATGCGAAACCTGTTTGTACAGGTAAGGTATAGTTCAATAGCCGGTTGCTGCTTCTGTTAATAAAATAAGTGGCACTCATTAAAACCGCTTCTTTCCAAAGTCCTACATCAAGGCTCGCCTCCCATTTTTTATTGTTTTCCCAGCTATAGTCGGGGTTGTATAATTGAGATGGCTGAAGGCCAACAATGCCCTCATATACCAATGCTACATTACGCCAGTTGTCTAAATAACGGTAGTCGCCCACCTGATCATTTCCTGTAATGCCATAGCTCATTCTTAGTTTGCCATAGTTAATGGCGTTAACGGAAAACCATTGTTCTTTCGAAAAAAGCCAGGCACCACCTACTGCACCAAAGTTTCCGATTCTATTTCCCGGGCCAAACCGGCTAGAAGCATCCCTGCGGCCTGATAAGTTTGCCAGATATTTGTCTTTAAAATTATAAGAGAGCCTGCCGAATAGTGCATTATACCTATATCTTCTGGATGTGTTACTGGCGTATACGGTAGGAGCGGCGGCTACCGAACCCAGCAATAGATCTGATGTATAGTCCTGCGCTGTAATCCGGTTACTATGGTTATCCTGCTGTTGCCAGGTAATGCCCAAAAGAGCCATTATTTTATGATGTTTGATCTTTTTTTGGTAGCTGAGCTGCGGCTCCATAATCCAGCTTTTAGCCTTTGCATTGCCATATTCCGCAAAAGCTAACGAGCCCGAAACCGGGTTAACAGACGCCAGCGGATGTAAGGATTTTTCGTTGGATTGAAACAGGTTGTATCCGCCGGCAATTTTTAGGGCAAGGGAAGGGGTGAAGTTATAATTTAAGGATAGATTGGTAGATAAGTTATCATTTTCTGTTTCGTAAACCCTTAATAATTCTGCCAATGGATTGGTATAGTCGAATCCATCATTCGCCCAATTTAAATTTCCTTCATTATCTTTTAATGCAGGGAGGTTGGGTGGCAAAGGAAGGTACACCGAAAGGTCGCGGGATATAAGGTTGTTGGTACCTGTATTGTACATTGTTTGCAATGCAAAGTGTAGTTTCTCATTTTTAGTTTTATGGTTAATACCAAACTGCCCTGAGATAATATTATTAGAAAGTTCTCCCGGATACACGCTGGTTTCTCTTCTCCAGCCGCCGTTAAACAGGAAATTTGTTTGGGCAGTACCTCCGCTCAATGCCAGGCGTGCATTGGTCATAGCGGCAGTACCACCAATTAATAGTTTTCTAAAATCGGTATAACGGGTGGTGTCCCACACCAGCAGATCGGGAGCCAGGTTAACAGTGGGGGTTACTGTGTCGTTTGCAAAAGCTTCCCGCCGTAGGGCAAGGTATTGCCGGGTGTTTAGCATTGGTGCCGATCTGTTTACTTCAGACTGACCGTAGTATACATCGGCAGTTACCGTTAGGTTACCCGATTTGCCTTTTTTAGTAGTAATGAGTACTACTCCGTTAGCGCCACGGCTACCATAAATAGCCGTAGCATCGGCATCTTTTAAAACTTCTACACTTTCTATATCAGCCGGGTTAATATAGGCAAGCGGACTCATGCCTCCTACATCGGAGTTTGTAGGGTTATTTGCAGCGGATCGAAGCTGGTTAAAATTATTATTGCCAGGTGCAAAGGGTACACCATCTACTATAAATAAAGGGTCGTTGCCAGATATAGATGCATCCAAAGAAGTTCTGCCTCTGATCTCTACTTTTAATGCAGCGCCAGAAACCCCACTGGTTTGCGTTACCACCAGGCCCGGAATGCGACCTTGCATAGCTGCAACAGGATTTAGTACCGGTTGCGATGCTATTTGTTCTGCTGTAATTTTACCTACATTGCCGGTAGCCAACCTTTTGGTGGTTGTACCATAGGCTATAACTAAAGTTTCGTCTAAATTATTTACCCTGGGTGCTAAACTAATTTCAATAAAGCCACTACCGCTAACAGAAATAGAGCCTGTTTCGTAGGAAACATGCGTAAACTCCAACAGCAGGGGTAGGGATGCGTCATGAATTGTGAAAATACCATTGGTATTGGTAGCCGTTACCACATTTTTCCCCACTACCTGCACCGTAACTCCTGCTAAAGCAGCACCCTCGGTGTTTGCTACCCTTCCGGTTATTACAATAGCTTTAGCACTGTCTCTTTGGCGGCTATCAGTTGCCAGGTATTTAACAACAATATGCTTGTTGTTGATGGCGTAATATAGCGGTTGATTTTTAAAGCATATATCCAAAGCCTCTTTTATGGGTAGCCCGGAGAATTGTGCAGTTACCGGCCTGGCTTTTTTAACCTGCTGCCTGGTAAAAACAAAGAAATAGCCAGTTTGCTGCTGTATGGCATTAAATGCATTTTCAAGCGATGATTGATTGAGCTTAAGTGATACAGTTTGTGCCTGGCTATGAACTGAGGCCAGCAGGCTTAGGCTTACTATTAGTATGGTGATTGGGTATTTCAAGGCGGCAACAGGTACAGGCACACGCCTGCAATGTATAATTTGCATAGATTTGTATTGTTTGGGTTCTGAAATCAAATGATATCCGTCAATTGTTGGCAGGGTAACCCAAATATTCGCCGCCTCGTCTCGAACACGGGGCGGTTTTTATTGAAGTACCCTTTCTATTTAGCTATCGGGGTAATACATATAAAGTATTGTTTTTTAAGGTAAAAGATAAATGCCCGTTTAGTTCCAATGTTTTTAAAATTTGCTCTAAAGTTTCTGTTCTGGAGAACCGGGCATTAAAAAGCTGTTGCGTAGCGCCCTCATACACAATTTTAACCCCATACCATACCTTAATTTGCTCCATCATTTGTGCGAGGCTGGCATCTTTAAATATAAATAAGCCCTGCTTCCAGGCCATTATTGTTTCTATATCAATGTGCTTATTTTGCCGAATTGATTTTTTATTTATTAGGGCTTGAGCGCCTGGTTTCAATGTGGTGCCGGCAACTAATGGGGTGGATACGGCCACAGTTCCCTCTAATAAGGTTACAGCTTTATCAACCTGGTTAGGATAGGCAGAAATATTGAAATGTGTGCCTAAAACGGTTACTACTGCGCTATCCTTCATAAAAACTTTAAAGGGGCGTTTACTATCAGGAGCTACCTCAAAATAAGCTTCACCATTTAGTTTTACAGTGCGCTCCTTATCAGTAAAGTTACCATTGTAAGTTAGGCTGCTGGCTGCATTTAACCATACCTTTGTTCCATCGTTTAATTGAACCTGAAACTGCTTGCCAGCAGGTGTGGTTAATGTTTGCACGGCTGTACTGCCACCTATTGTATAGGTTAAAGTGCTGTCGTTAGTCTTTTGCATTTGTTGGCGCTGTCCAAGTTCAAGCCAACCATCTGCCGCTTCAGATAGGTTTACTACCATCCCGTTGGCTAATTGTAGTAGCACACTGTTAGAATCTGCATTAGCAGTTGGTAAACCAGTTTTTTTAGGAGTAACAGCTATTGGCTTTTTACCCTCATATTGTATACCCGCAAAAATTAAAACTGCTATTACTATAGATGCGGCGGAAATCCATATCCAAATATTCCTTGGTGGGTTTAATTTTTTCAAAGCGCCATTATCTACCAGCTTGTTATAAGCCTCCTCCGTATTGGTTATCGCCATTAGCTGCAAACCCGCATTAATATTTTTTTCGTCGGTTAGTTCTTCAAACAGCCGCATATTATCATCGCTTTCATTTACCCAGGTATCCAATTCATCATGTTCCTCCGAGGTAAGCGTTTTTTGTATATAGCCAGCAATAAGCCTTGCTATTTTCTCGGCTGGCTCATTCATGTTGCTATAAAGATGCTTACTCATTGCGTTTATAGTTGGTTAACGTCCCCTTTATATATAAAGGCAGATGCAGAGCAAATTTCCTACAAAAAGAGTTTTTTTTTGTTTTTATTTTTTTAGTACGGATGGCGCAAGATTAATGGCGATGTGTAGGCTAATAAAATACTCAGATAATCGAGTATAATATGGATAGTAAGACAATCGCAATAACTAGCCCCGGTAATAGTTTAGCAAGTGCTTTAATTGCTCTTTTTTTCTGTGTGTGAACCGTGCTGGTGTTTAAATTAAGCAATTTGGCGGTTTCGGTTAGGTTGTTGCCTTCTATATACATTGAGTTTACCACAGCCTGCATGCCCGGGCTTAATTTTTTAATAGCCTTATGCAAAAGGGTATAAGTTTCGGCTTTTACCAGGGTTTTAAAAGCATCTGAACCATCAGCCACATCTTCGGGCAAGTCGCTGTTAAATAGTGCTACTTTTCTTGCTTTTATCAAAACCCTTTGGCAATCCCGCTCTACAATTTTTAAAAGATAGGCTTTTACACCACTATAATGGGCAAACTGACTGTGCCTGTGCCATATTTTTAAAAATGCAGAGGATGCTATTTCTTCAGCTAACGGGTGATTATGTAAGCGTAAGTTGGCGTAATATACCGTTAAAGGGTATAACTGACGGTGTATATAATGTAAGCCGCGCTCATCTCCCTGTTGAAACAGTGTGATATGCAGTTCAAGATCGTATGGGTTAACTTGTAGCAAAGGCCTCGCATTTTACAATTTATGGAGCCTGCAGAGTATAAAAATAGCGTGGAACTCTAACTTACCGACTTGAGGTACTGGTATACCCTGAAACGAATAAGAAGAGCCCACGCCGTAACGTGGGCATTCTACTTATCATCTCGTTTCAATTAAAAATTACCAGTTTTCAAGTCGAGACTCCAAGCGAATGCTTCAAATTATTTGTATTGAAGTAGTCGCGAAAATATATTACATATTTCTTTTTAGAAACTATTAAGACCAAATTTAAAGAAAAAACTTATATGACGTATGTACATACGTTGCATTTGTTCTAAAAATCTTTGACTTTTCGCAGATGAAAGCCAAAGAAATAGCAGAAAAGGAGCGGATAAAAATCCGCTTTGCAGCTGCATTAGATATGGCGCTTTCAGAATCGAATATACCAAGTGTCCGGCAGTTATCAGTAAATGCCAAAATGGAACCTGCCCACTTACAGCGGATTTATAATGGAGAAGTTGATCTGAGTTTGATAACTATTATATCCATAATAGAAGGCCTTGATATTTCGAGTGAACAGTTTTTTCATTATTATGATAAACTATCTGAAAAAAATATTGAGAACTTTAAGCATAAATTAAAGTTACAAAAGCGAAAATAGGCAATGTGTTGGGCGAATTACATATGGAAATTACTCTGCTGCATTGATTTGATTTTCTATTGCTTGTCCGGGTAAAGTTAATTTTCCGAAATATACCAAGCTATACATGCTTGCTGCACCAAGCAACGTGCCCAACAAGAAAAATACAATAATGGCGGTGGTTCTGCTTTTTTGCAGGAGTTTGTAGCGAAATAATTCTTCGGTTCCGGTTAGGATGTGGTTCATAATTTACAATTATAACTGAAATTTATCGTAGTCCGATTTGTATAAGAAGAAAGGTATAATTGATTGGAGAAATATTTTTAATTTAAAATTACTAAAGCGTTGCTATGGTTGATTACTACCGCATACCAGCTGATACCCGTGATTTGAACAATGAACAATATTTTTCTGAAGGAAACACCAAAGAAGCGTTGATGGATGGGTACCACTCGCACAATACCCATCGGCTGGAGGTGGAACTTTAGCGGGGCATATGATGCCCGCTTTTTTTATTCGATCACCCGTTTACATATCACAGGAAATTGGTAATAGGTTATAAAGTAAAAGGAATTATTGCTAAGAAGTCAATGGTTAGCCGGTAACCAATGCTGCGCTGGAGCAGAGTCTTTCTAAGCGATATGATGATCTAAAGTCGGATACAGTGCTCAAAGCACCTTTGACGCAGCATAAACGATCTATACCGGTTTAATTGAAATGATAAAGGAATACAACTTCGCCGGTATAAGCAGGTTTTGCCTGATCTTTAATTACCAGGGTTGCTTCTATAATCACTTTGGTTATTCCCCGCAAATTTGCGATTGATTTAAGCTTAGCCTTTAATTGAACTTCCTGATTGACTAAAACTGGCTGACCAAACTTAAAAGATTCTATACCGTAGTTGATTTCCATCTTCAAGTTGCGGACATCCGCGATCTGTTTCCATAAATAAGGTATTAATGACAAGGTCAAATAACCATGAGCAATGGTTGATTTAAACGGGCCTTCTTTTTCGGCCTTTTCTTGATCAACATGTATCCACTGGTAATCCAGGGTTGCATCAGCAAACCTCTCGATCTGTTCCTGAGTGATTTGGTAACAATTCGAAGCACCTAATTCAGCACCTAGATGGATACTAAATTCTTCAAAACTATTAATGATGAGCATTCGTCCAAAATAAGGTATTTGTTGGAGGGAATTTTAATAAAAAACCAGTAGGTCGGACTCCTAAATAGTAATTGGAAGCATTGCTTTTTACAATATATCTAAAATATGTAGTTATTCGTATTATTTTGTTGGTTAGGGCAGGGCACAGAGGATTGGTGGGCTCTGCGATCTGGAAAAACCTGCAGGAAAAAGGATACACCAACCTGTTGGGAAGAACCAGTAAAGAGCTTGATTTAAAAAATGCTGAAGCCACTTCAGCATTTTTTAATGAAGAAAAGCCCGACTATGTAATTCTTTCTGCTGCTCGGGTGGGAGGCATTGTAGCCAATAATGTATATAGGGCAGATTTTATACATGAAAATCTGTCGATCCAACAAAACGTAATAGATAATTGCTACAGGCACAATGTAAAAAAGCTGCTTTTTTTGGGAAGTACCTGCATTTACCCAAAGGATGCGCCTCAGCCCATTAAGGAAGATAGCCTGCTTACAGGTCCATTGGAGATTACTAATGAACCCTACGCCATTGCTAAAATAGCAGGAATTAAGTCTACGGAGAGCTTTAACCTGCAATATGGTACCAAGTATATTTCGGCAATGCCTACTAATCTATATGGACCTAATGATAACTTCAATCTTGAGAAAAGCCATGTATTACCAGCGCTGATCCGGAAGTTCTTATTGGCCAACTGGCTGCTGCAGGAAAACTGGGATTCGATAAAAAATGATCTGGATAAAAGGCCTATTGAAGGAGTTAACGGCACTTCTGCTCAACAGGAAATAGTAGATATATTGGCCAAATATGGTGTTAAAGCTCAATCAGTGGAAATTTGGGGAACAGGTCAGCCGCTTCGCGAATTTTTATGGAGTGAAGATATGGCGGATGCCTGCATTTTTTTAATGGAGAACGTAGATTTCAGCGACCTTAGAAAAGACGAATCAGAGAAACGAAACTTTCATATCAACATTGGTACCGGATCAGAAATTTCTATTAGGGGGCTGGCTGAACTTATCAAGGAAAAGACAGGATACTCAGGGGCGATAATATTTAACAGTGAAAAGCCGGATGGCACCATGCGAAAGCTTACTGATGTAAATAAAATTCATCAATTGGGATGGAAGCATACGGTAGCTATCCATGAAGGGGTATCACAAATAATCGAGTGGTATAAGGAGTCGTAGATGAAAGGTTGACAATAGAGATTACCATCATTTCCACAAATAAAAAAAAAGTTAAAAAAATATTTCAAAAGTTATTTAGAAGATTGTATCTTCATACTGTTTTTCATAGGTTAGCAACGGCTAGGGTGTCTACCCTGGCTTTTTTTTGCCCTTTTCAGAATATTTTGTATGGTTGTAATTTCTTTTGTATTACAATGGGCGATATCCTCATTTACGGCAAACATGGTTCTGATTCAGCAGCAAAATTGCTGAATGCTATCAGCTATATTGCTCTGAAAGTCCAGGATTATTGAGGGCGTATGAACTTGAATAGGTGATCTTGTTGGCGCCGGCATAAATATTTTGTAAGCATGAATACTGTACTTTTTACACTGCTTATACTTTGGGTGCTTACAGATTAACTGGTTTCGAAAAAGTTGGCAGCATCTGTTTCACAACAATCCATGCAAAAACAGCGAGTTCGCATTCATTTTATTATAAATGATCATGGAACTTTGGGATTTACCCAATGCGCGCATTCCAAAGTAGCCCGACCCCTGCCCGCCAAAATAGCAACAACAAATAGGGCAAGGGCCACGCCCTACAAAATTCCATATACCTATCAACCAACACATGCGCGTCATCCTGGTAGGCGATGATGATCAGAATATCTACGGCTTTCGTGGCGCTGATGCGGCCTATATGCAACAGCTCATTACCGGGAAAGGTGCCGTCAAATACGAGCTCACGGAAAACTACCGCAGCAAAGACAATATTGTATCGCTGGCCAACCAATGGGCAGCCACCATCAGCCAGCGACTGAAAACGCAGCCCTGCTTTGCCAGCCAACAGCAAAACGGTCTTATTCAAATCACACAATATGCCCATCATAATATCATAACTCCGCTGGCCGCCATCATTGGGAAGGCCGCACTATCCGGCTCTACCTGCGTGCTTACCAAAACCAACGAAGAGGCCCAACTGCTCTGCAGTCTGCTCTTGCAGCAAGGCCTACGGGCCAAGCTCATCCAGTCCAACGACTGCTTTAGCCTCGGCAACCTGTACGAGCTGCGCTATTTTTCAGATAGCATCAATAGCGATGCAGACCATCCTTTGATCACCGATGAAGACTGGGCCAATGCCAAACGCCGCTTACAGGCGCATATACACAGCAGCGCGCAGAAAGACCTGGCCCTTGCCACTATCCAGGCCTTTGAAGCCGTGCATACCGTCCGCAAATACAAAAGCGACTGGCAGGCCTTCCTCTTCGAATCTAAGCTGGAAGATTTCCTGGGCATGGATACCGAAGTGATTGATGCTTCCACCATTCATAAGGCCAAGGGCAAGGAGTTTGACAATGTGTACCTGCTATTGCAACAGTTTACCCCTCATACCGATGAGGAGAAGCGGCAATTATATGTAGCCATCACCAGGGCCAAAACCAACCTGGGCATACATTACCAGGGCACCTATCTGCAACCTTTTACCGTAGCCGGACTTGTGTATCACCAGGATGCTAACCAGTACCCGGAGCCGCAGCAAATTACCCTGCACCTTACCCATCGCGATGTGCAGCTCGGCTATTTCGAATATGTGCATCATAGGCTCCATTCCTTGTTCAGCGGCGCTACCTTGAAGCCCCTGGAAGATGGCCTGGCCAATGCTCATGGGGAGCAACTATTAAAGTATGCGCAAAAATTCAGAACAGCTTTGCAGGCGCACTACCAGCGGGGCTTTAGGGTTACTGCTGCCAGGATAAACTTTGTAGTGTATTGGAAGGATGAGGTGAAGCAAAAAGAAGTGAAGATCCTATTGCCTCCTTACAGCTGCAAAAAGTATAAATACAGTTTTATGGTGTGGGCGTGTCCCCGGTATGGGGTGCGACGGTAAAATGCAGCACTGGTGAAAGTTTAAGCCTTATCGTTAGTAATTACAGATATGCTCCAAAGCCCCATACCGGGGCCGGGCTATTCGCTTGTAGTCCTCGCCCCGGCTAAGGCCGCTGCTGTGGGCTACCACTACTATCCCTCACGCGGGGAAGAAAACTCCAATTTAGAATAAAAAAAATATCACTATTTGAGATATTTTTAGTTTATTAGTGATGAATCAGCGTGATTTTAATTATACGCCACGCCCGGATTTGTTGATATTGCTCACCGTATATATGAACGATATAAAGCCCGTGAATTACCTGGTACCCAGCATGATTTTTACCACACCCGATAATATTTTTCTGGTTAATGAACAGCCCGGAGCATTGCGTCATTTTTCCACCTGGCAAATCAAAGTATTTACCAAAGCCATCGAAACGCTTAGCCATTACACGCTGGATGCTGTTAGCAAGCTGTAGGCGTCGTGCAGGACCGGCCTTTGAAAAAATGGCTTGAAGAAAATGGTGCAGGAGGCCGTCCGTGCGGCACGGAAAAGCCGCCGCTGTTTGAGCCTGCAGTATTTGTTTAATTAGGACGCAACCTTGCGGCGAGTTTCGGCGGGTTTAGGCTTGCAGCGCCATTTTTAGCCGATTTTTTTACAGCCTTGATTTTTTGGTTCTTTTGCATCAAGGCAAAAGAACGACAAACAAAAACCGCGAGCGCCCGCATGGAAAAATGTAATTAAAGACAGCAGGCATATTGCATTTTTACAGGCCAGCGAGCGACCATAAAAAAAGAGAAAAAGAAGCGTTGGCAAAAAGGTAAAAATTTTAAAGACGCTACAAACACGGCGTGAACATGGGTGCAGTAAAAAATCCTGTGTAAGTTTTCAGTTCGACACAGGAATCCTGCCTGTCCGGCGAGGCAGGTTTTACCAGCCCATGGAGCGCCTGCCATTACGGCTATTTACCCGCAAGGGCAAGGGCTGCATTAAATTCGTTTTCAAAAATCAACTTTGAATGTTGTATAAATGTATTTGCGGGCTGTAAACCTGATTTGCAGCCCGCAGACATAACGACTAATTATAGGACAAACCGGAAGAGCCGAACTGGTCGAAAATATCCACAGCCGATACGGAGCCGAAATGTTGATATATTATTTAACATAATATTGTTATAGGACAAACGGCACGGGTGCAAGATTTGTCCTATAATTTCGCGTTATGTTACAATAGCCGATCCTTTAAAATTTTGCCTTCTGTGCGTTGGTTAAATGCGTGATGGGATAGGAGCGGCATCCTTTTGGGGCTGGGGTTGCAGCCATTAATAGGAACATTATTCTTTGTTTCTTTTTATCCTATTTTTTAGAGAGATGCCCATTATCCAGCACCAAAAGATACAGCATAACCGAGTAACGAAGCAACTAAATGTTGCTTTGATACGAAGGTTACCAGCGCAGCTGCCCGACCCCTGCCTGCTAAAACTTCAACAAAAAATAGGGCAGGGGGCACGCCCTCATCAAAAACAATATGCCTGAAAATATGCCTAACCGACAGACGACAATAACAACCCGCAATACACTTGGGTGGTGGGTGGGCATAGGTGTTAGCGGCGAAGCCGCGTAAATTTCTTGTTTTAGGATTTCTACCTTCATAAAAGCATTAGCTCATAATTTCGCGTTATATACCCCAACAGCAAAGATCGTTAACCCTTTTGGTTACTTATATTTTAGTTATTGTCCTACTACTGGTATTATTCCGGCAAACTGTCCTAAAGTTGTTACCCAGCTACCAATAGAAGCAATATTGCTTGCAATACTTAAAAGCGATTTTATTGCAAACTTTGGTTTCTGATTATTTTTCAAACCATCCTGTATCTCATTTAAACACTCTAAAATTTCTGCCGCTTTTATTTTGTCAATTGTCATATCGGTTGCAACAACTTCTCTGATCCTTTCAATCGCATTTCTTACCTCGCCAATATTCTGTGTAATTGTGACATTATCAGATTGGTTTACAATATTGGAGTTAGGACTATTAACGATTGAAATACTATAATTGTTTGTCATAATAGGATGTCCGATATACGAATAAGAATTTTCTTCGCAATAATCAATTCCGTGTGTAGTCAATTCTGCTATACTGTCATTATGCCGAAACATTACATTAATGTAGCCATCTTCTTTTAGCCTATGTGCAAGTTTGTTTAGTTCCAATACTGAATCAATCGGAATATTAAGCGTTTGACAAATTGAATCAATTGAATAGTATTTTCCATCGTTTTTATACTTGTATAGTTCCCTCAGAATTAAATCAAGTTTTTCTGATTGTTTCATAAATTTTGAGCTGTTTGTTGACACTATTTCTTGATTATCGTTGTCTTCCGAAGAAGCCATTGGATCGTCTTCTATTTCTCTTAAATATTCAAGTCCTCTTCCTGTAATGATCAGTATATCCATACCTATTGAAGATTGGACATAACCATCTTCTATTAGTTCCATCATAATTCTTTCCGTCTGTGTTTCGTTAAAACCGATTGAATTGCCAAATTCTATGGACTCTAAGATAACAGATAACGGACTTGCTGGATCAAATTTATAAGCCTCTTCATAAGCTTTTCTTAAAAACCGATTTTTCTCTTTAAGTTGTTGTTTTAAATTCATCGTACTCTTAGTGAAATCTATACTTTTTCTCTCTAGTAAGAAAAGCATCCTTACCTCCTTCAACTATATCTGCAATATGCTCTCTAATACCCATAGATTCCAGTATATTTTTGGAATCCTTAATTAAGTCAAAGCTATTTTCTAACGCTCCATTTATATAATCAAATTTAAATTCTTCAATAGATTCGTTAGCGTTTTGACCATATTGATGAGCTATCATAATATTTTCTGCATCTGCGTTGACAACAATATTTGGGTTATGCGTAACTAATATTATTTGTCTTTCTTGTTTTTTTGATTTTAAATATTCAATCAATTCTTTAGTAATTGATCTGTTATCTAAATTATCTTCTGGCTGATCGATCAAGATTGGAGCATTAGATTTACTAAGTCCAATAATTAATTTTAGAATAATAAAACTTGCTTTACCAGCAGACATTTTATATAAAGTATCATTGTTAGATGACACCTCCCAATAGTCGAAGTAGTTATCGTATAGCAAATCTTTTACTGCTTGAGCAGGGGAGATTTGTTTACGCAATTTATAATCATTAGCAACTATTCTATTAAAAATATCCTTTTTTTCTTCAATCAGTTTAGAAACTTCGGCAGTAGAAGTATTGTCTAGGCCAAATAATTCATATTTGTCATAGGATTTAGATGTTGAGTTACTAATTCCAATAAAACCATCTTTGAAGTTATTAAAATTAAACTTGACAATTCCTTTTATCTTCAAATTTTCATCTTCTAATGAATTTATTCGCCTTTCGAGTTTTGAAATTACCGAAGTGTATTCATCAAAGTTAGATTGATATAATTCGAAAATTTTATCGAATTCAATTTTTAGAGCATCTTCTTTAGTCTTTATCTCTTTTTCAAGACCTGTAATATTGTTTAGCCGTTCTTCATCTTCTGACTGTGATTTTTGAAAAGAATCAATTTTTGATCTAATTTCAATTTTTAAATTGAATGGCTCTAAATCTTTCGTGTTTTTAGTTATGCTTTCCTCAATTGTATCAATCTTGCTCTTTATAATACTGTCATTGATGAATTGGTTGTTATCATTCCTTAAAATATCTTTATTTATTTCAGCCAACGTGCTCGCTATCTCATCAAGCGCTGAATACTTTGATGAATAATATGCTTTAATCTCTTCGTCTTGAATAGACGTAAGGAATAAGTTTTTTCTAGAAATAAGTTCATTGATATTACCGGATAATTCAGAATTAAAATCACGTATTCTTCTATAATCTTTTTCTACGTTCGAATGTTGCAGTTTAAGGATTTTGTCACTCTCTTTTAATCCATCAAATTTCTCATTTTCTTCAGTACCAAAGCCAGCCTCTTCTTTTAGCTTCTTCATTTCTTCGTTAATATTGGATATATTTTTATGAAGAGCATCCTTATTACCGATATTAATAAGCCTTTGTTTTAACTCATTAATGTCGTTTATTATATTAAAATAATTATTTATTAAGTTCTCCCTAAACTTATCATTTTGTTTTACTCTGGTAAGGAAATAATCGTACTCTGCATTAGATTCAGGTTCTTCTAATATTAAATCTCTTACAAGTTTATTTAACTCATTTGATTTTTTAAATTTTCTTTCAGCAAGTTCAGATAAATAATTTTGAGGGATATATTTAATGCCTGATAAAATACTGGGGTCTTCTTTTTGTCTTTTTATAGATTGTGTAGCACCAGATTTGAGCTTTACAATGAAATCAAAATCAGATCCAAATTCATATTTATATTCTTCCTTTTTTGTATCTGGATTAAAGAACCTTAATAAGCTATGTTCGTTACTGTCTTGAAAAAGGGTTCGAGCAATATTGTATAGTAAAATTGACTTACCAGAAGATTTACCACCAATAATTACATTTAAGTTATCATTAAAGAAAAGTGATTTATTGGTAAAAGTTTTATCAATAGAAACAACTTTTACTTCTTCTATTATATTCTTTGCATCCTTTTTATGAGGTTGTTCATTTGAAAGATGAATTCTTTGAGCAGGTTCAAATATGATTTGTCTTAATCCTTCAAAGCTAACATCAGCTTTAATCCATACTCCTCTTTCGGAATTTTTAGTAAATAACTCTTCAAAGTTATGAGCATCACTTCCTCCAATACATGGTTTTAAAGATTTGAATTCAGAAATGTACTGCTGAATAGAATCGTTAAATTCTCCCAAAGCCCATTTAATTGTTTTGGGATTGGTAGCTATCAAAATATCAGACTTTTGTATAAATAGTTTTCTTGTATGATGATCTTGACCATCCCACTTAACCTTACTAAGGTCTTCATCGCAAGGGAGTAAAATAAAATATTTGTTCTTAAATATCGAAGCTTTATTTATTAAGATTTGAGTTATTTGTTCGTCATCTACAACAGCATTCATCATCCCTATTTCCAAATCTGATTGAGAACGAAACTTCTCATGTTCTGTTTTTAACTTTTTGCCTAACTCTTGTAAATTTCTTTCTTTTAATTTGCGTTTTTCATCTTCAGTTTGAGGTCCTGATTGGTAGATAAAATCCAATTCATGTAAAAAATTTTCTTCAATATCTTCGATTTGAACTGTATCTGAGAAAAGAACGTGAAAGTTAATTCTATTCTGTCCCACAAGTTTGTTTAATCTGAATTCAACATTGGGAAGAATTAAAATTTTCTTGATTTTCTCTATTTCATCTGGTTTAAATAAAGAATTCAATTTATTATCATTAGCTAAGTATTCACTTTTCAGCTTTTTATACCCCTCAATAGTAAAATAGTCTGTTATTCCAATCGCACAAATATTATTTTCTAACGCTTTAGTAAATAACATTTTTACATACACATCCCAGTCATTACCAAATCCATTATTTAAAATAGAAAACGGCGTATGAACGTGTAAATCCCATTTTCGCCATTCAGAACCTTTATTTATTATAGGCATTGCACTCCGAACTTCCACTTTTCCAGAAGCACTAGGGGCTTCTGTTTTCTCTAATATATTATGGTGTTCGTCATGTTCTTCAGTGTTCCTATCTTCAATAGAATTAATGGCTTCAAGCTTTTCAATATAATCTTTAGGAAGATTGTGTTCTATAGCTCCCGAAACAATATACGCTTTATACCAATCATAGGGGAGAAGATCATCTACAATAGCACTATCATCTGCTATATATACTTGCGCTTCATGTGTACCATTTTCTGAATCCAGAAAAGACAATGTTTCTTCATTATAGCCCTGATTTAATCCTTCCGCCTTATCCAAACTGATTTTTTCACTTTCATTTATTTCCCAAATTACACCCCAAACAGTATCTGTATCACTTTCTGTTTTAATGATATTGGCCTTAGCAGACAGATCTCCACTTTTCTTATTACATTTAAGGATATAACCTTTTATATATGCATTACATAATTTATTAGCAGAAGGAACCCTTTCTTTTAATCGGCTGGTATTCATATTGGAGCCGTAAGCGAATACTTTCATATTAAACAGCGTTAAGATGTATTTTAATGTGAGTGATCTTATTTATTATTAAATGGCCTTTTGGTGATAATAATAATTCTCTTAAATGTAAAAATGGGGAAATTCCCATTTTTTCTTATGAGCTTACCAAATTACCCATTATTATGTTTAGCCACAAAACTAAACCACTCTCACAAACAAATCAATACTGGAAAACCCTACTTTTTTTAAGGGAACAAAGTACAAAAATGGTTAAATAAAAAAACGGGGAAAACCCCGTTTTTAATTGATAAATATTTTGTATGTAGCTGAAAAATATTGTAACACCAGCAAGCATGAAGGATAGAAGCAGATAGCCCAAACACAACACGTTGCTATAGCGTTGAACGCAATTATTTAGGTTTAATTTTTACAATTTTATCGCCTTGTATAATTACAAGTTCCGTATTTTTTTGCTTTTTAAATTCAATCAGTTTTTCGTAAACCTTTTCAAGTCCTTTGAGAATTTTGCTTTTCTCCTCGGTTTGTATCTCAATTGTTGTCATAATAATTTTTTAAAAGAGTGAATTTTTCGAGCTTCACAATATTCAATACACCATCAATTGTCTGGTCGGCTAAAAGCTCGTGCTTGCCCTCCGAATTATCAAAAATCAAAGCCCCGTCAACAATAGGAAGATAAATGTCAAACAAGTTCTTGATGCCTTTAATATATCTTCTTTCAATTACTTCCGGCTCAATATTGTGTCCGCCTTCAGACACTCTTATTTTTACGCGCTCCTTAGCCAATTCAATATTTTGAAGCCAAAAGAATAACAAAGTTACACGATAACCGTTTTCTTTCGCCGCCACTATTTTGTTTTTATAACTCCTGGTGGATAATGTTGTTTCAAATGCAAAACTTTCGTTTTCCAAAAACAGTTCATTTATCCGGTTCAACATAATTCGCCCGGCTTCAAAAGAAACCTTTTCCGGCTGAAACGGTGACAAACCTTTTGCAATTTCATCCGCATTTACAAACTCTTTACAATCTAAAATTTCAGGCAAAATCGTAAAAGACGCAGTTGTTTTTCCTGCTCCGTTACAGCCTGCAATTATGTAAAGTTTTTTATCGTCCATCTATTTTCAATTATACAACTATTGTTATCCTACTTCTTTTCAATCAACCTTTCCAGCTTCTCAATCATTTCCTTTTGCTGCTGTAGCATACGCTCGTATAATTCAACCATCTTATCAATTGGATTAAAATTGAAAGTGCAATTGTTTGCAAAGGCATTCTCAAAAGACTTCTCATTAAACGTATTAGCAATAATATTCACCGCCTGTTCCTCATCAAAATTCTGGATCGCTTCCACAGGTATTTTCAATAGGGCAGATATTTTTTGAAGTAGGGGAGTATCAATCGTTTCCTTTTGTTCAAGTAAGGATACAGCTTGCTGGCTCATATTGAGGTCAAAAGCCAGGGCATCTTGTTTTATACCCAACATCTCGCGAAAACGTTTAATGTTGCGGCCCTCATGTACTTTGTGGTTCGGCATAGCAGTATGTGTTGTCATAGGAGCAAATTTAGTTTTTTCAAATTAGATTATGCAAGCCTAAAGATACATAAAATACAAGCTTTTTGGTGTAACACACAATCAATTTTTGTAGGAAACAAAACCCGGCGGCCGTTGCTTTGTACCAACAAAAAAGCTAAGCTATGCAAACAGTAAAAACACCCCGCATTACCAAACCCATCCGCCGCATGACCGTATGCCGCTATGCCTCCTGGGGTATCAACAGCAGAACAACCACGTCATTCCCGGCATTGCGGTTGGCCGGTAAATGGCTTCAGGATAGTGGCTTTAAGCCCGGCCATGTGGTAGATATTGCCTGCGAAAAAGGCCGGCTTACCATCACCATTGCCAAAGAGCAAAAATATGAAGCCTTGCAAGAGCGGTTTTAAAGAGAAAAGATTGAGATTGTGTAGTCGGCTTACATTATGTTAAATAGACGATTAATCTTTCCACTTTTTGCTTGTCCAAAAAGTGGAGCAAAAAAGACCCCGTAAATCGGTTGCAGGGGCGATTTCCGGTGGGAATATCTATTAAGCGGTGTGCTTGGCCAGTCAGTTTATGAATATTTGCTTACGCCCGTTAATCTTTCACTCGGTAGTTGGATGGTAGGACCGGCCTTTGAAAAAATGGCGTGAAGAAATGCTCTGCATTCATGAGTACCAAAATAAACTATAAAAAACATCGCGAATAAAATTGTGCAGGAAGCCGTCCTCCGCGTAGCGGAGGAAAAGCCGCCGCTGTTTGAGCCCAGCACGCTCTATAATTTTATAACGAACTTTTGCGGCGAGTTCGGCGGGTTTAGGCTTCCTGTGCAATTTTTAGCCAATTTTTTCACAGCCTTGATTTTTTGGTTCTTTTGCATCAAGGCAAAAGAACGATAAACAGAAACCGTGAGCGCCAGACTGGAAAAATGCCCGCCTGACCGGACGGGCAGGTAATTCAGACCTACAGGCATATTGCATTCCTGCCTGTGGCAGACAGATTTACAGACCAGCGAGCGACCATAAAAAAGAAAAAAAGAAGCGCTGGCAAAAAAGGCAAAAATTTTAAAGACGCTACAAACACGGCGTGAACATGGGTGCAGTAAAAACTTCCTGTGTAAGTTTTCAGTTCGACACAGGAATTTTTACCAGCCCATGAAGCGCCTGCCTTTACGGCTATTTACTCGCAAGGGCAAGGGCTTCACAATTCATTTTTACAAAACAGATTTTGAATGTTGAATAAATGTATCTGCGGTCTGCAAACCTGATTTGCAGCCCGCAGACATAACGACTAATTATAGGACAAACCGGAAGAGCCGAACTGATCGAAAACCTGTAATGCTAACACGGAGCCGAAATGTTGATTGAATACTTAACATAATATTGTTATAGGACAAACGGCACGTGTGCAAGATTTGTCCTATAATTTATATTATGTTAAATAGATTTCTTGGCTACTTCCTATTCCTAATATTATTGGAATAGTTCTTGCCTATTATAGATAGAACCTTTTTGTAAACCCTTAAATCCTACGATTATGCTTAGATGGTCTATTATCTTTTTAATTGTGGCAATCGTTGCTGCTGTGTTTGGTTTTGGAGGCATTGCTTCCACTGCAGCCGGTATTGCTAAAGTTTTATTCTTTGTGTTTTTGGTGCTGTTTGTACTGTCTTTAATTTTCGGTAGACGCGGCGCCTGATTCCGAAATCGGCATTTATATTTGGGTGCGTACACCCGTTGATGTAATCAGTAAATGAGGCTGCGTTTTGTTGCCTCATTTTATTTTTTCTGAGCTAAGCCTTTTAAACAAATTGGTCATCTGAACAAATTTCACTGGCGTGGGCGTTCAATTTTTAAAGTTTAAAATTCGCGATTAGATCAACAATTTTCCTTTGGCCTTGTCTTATATTAGTTGTGCGATATTTCCGGGTATTCAATCAATCAACGTATTTATAAATTAAATGATGAAAAATTATCCTGCGCGTTTATTAGCATTGCTGCTGTCTATATTGTTAATTTCCTGCGGTGGCAATGCCGATAAAGCCGATACAACTGGTAACGCAATTTTATTAGAACATGTACGGCTGATTGATGGTAATGGCGGCGCTCCTGTTGAAGATACACGGCTGCTGATAAAAGATGGTAAAATAGCGGCCATTGGTTTAGATATTACTGACCAGGATGCCACAGTGATCAACCTGGAAGGTAAAACGATTATGCCGGCCTTGATCTCCGCGCATTCACATATGGGTACATTGAAAGGCACCAGCACCAAACCTGAAAACTACACCGAAGAAAATATACTGGCCCAGTTAAAAAGATATGAAAGCTATGGCGTGCTGCATATCATGGCCATGGGCACCGATCGTCCGATGTTGTTTGAAACCGGCTTGCGCGACCGTTCGCTGAATGGTGAAATTGCGGGGGCAAGAATTCATTCTGCCGGTTATGGCTTTGGTACACCTAATGGTGCACCGCCGTTGGATTTTGCTATGGATAAAGTTTTTCGTCCGGCAACAGCCGCGCAAGTGGCTACTGAAATGGATAGCCTGGCGAAGCTAAAACCGGATATGGTAAAGATTTGGGTGGATGATTTTAACGGGAAATACCCCAATAAAATGCAGCCGGAAATTTGTAAAGCCATTATACGGGAAGCACACAAAAGAGAGCTGCGCGTGGCTGCCCATGTTTATTATTTGAGCGACCTGAAACAACTGGTAGCTGACAGTGTGGATATTATTGCCCATAGTGTGCGTAGCGATACGATTGACGAAGCCACAATAGCCCGTATGAAAGCGCAGCAGGTTATTTATATTCCCACTTTGTCGCTCGACGAGTATGCTTATATCTACGGACAAAAACCTGAATGGATCAACAATGAATTTTTCAAAAACTCTTTGGAACCGGGCGTTTATGAAATGATCACATCGGAGAAATATCAGAATGATCTAAAGAATGCGCCGAACTATACTTTAAATATAAAAGCTTTTGAAACGGCTAAACAGAATCTGCTTCGCTTATTTAAAGCAGGTGTTTTAATAGCTATGGGTACGGACAGCGGCGCTACACCCATTCGTGCTCAGGGTTTCTCCGAACACCTGGAGCTGCAGTTGATGACCGAAGCCGGCTTAACAGCTTTGGAAGCTATTACTGTAGCGACAAAAAATGCGGCCACGGCTTTGAGGATTCAACAACAATACGGCACGCTGGAGCCGGGTAAGGTTGCTGACTTGATAATACTAAATGAAGACCCAACGAAGGATATAAAAAATACCCGGGAGATTTTTGCGATATATAAAGATGGAAAAGAAGTGAGTAAAGGACCACTCCCCTAAGCAAACAGTTGTTTAATGCCCCTAATTCAATACCGATATGAATCATTTCAAAACTACTTTTTTCTTTCTGCGTTTGCCGGTGGCTATTTCATTATTAGGTCATGGACTGGTGCGCCTGCCTAAGCTGGCTGGCTTTAGCAATTGGATGGTTACCACTATGGAGAAATCGGTAATTCCTCCCACCCTGATTGTACCGTTCAGTTATTTTCTTCCCATTGCGGAAGCTTTGCTGGGACTGGCTTTGCTGGTGGGGTTTAAAGTTCGCTATACCCTATTTGCCTCCATAACATTAATGAGCCTGTTGATATTGGGAAGCAGCTCTATTGAAAACTGGGGCGCTATTGAAGCGCAGCTGCTGCATGCATTTTACTTAATGGCCCTGTATTGGTACTGGGAAAGAAACCAACCAGGAGCTTAGCTCAGTAGTAGCGTTTATAAACGCTGCTCTCCGGCTGAATTCAATTTCCTGGTTTTCGCAATTGTCTTATAATAATTCAAACCATCTCCATTCACATAATAAGCTACCATTGTAGTAAGGAGGAAATGAGCATTTTTATCAGGTAACTGCTATTGTTTCCATATTCAGCAAAATGCCCAACTTCATAATTTTTGATTGAACATGTCCTATGCCTACTGCACAGTGGTGTGCCGGCCCATGCCTGTTCCATTCGTGCACAAACTGCCGTGCACCTATATTAAACTTGTAGCGGCTATTGGTATTACCGATCTCTAAAACAGGACCCGCCACAGATTCGCCTTCTGCAACCAGTAAAGCTAACCGGTTGCCAGGCTGTTCTATCACCGACAATAAGGTTACCGGACCATTTTTAACACTCATTTCTACCGAAAGCCCGGTACCTACTTTTCCGTGATATACCTGGAGGGGTTTCACCTTGGTCTTGCCTTCCGCTATAGCAATATGCCCCGGACCATCGTGCCCCATCAATACTACATCGTCATTATAATCCATGGCATAGTATTCGGTAAACGATCCACCGGCGCCAAAGCTGTCCATTATCTTCATGGCCTGGGCATTCTTTATTTCGTATTCTCCGGCTACAGGAATACCTCTTGCCGTTAGCATAGAGGTACCCAGTATAATAGAGGCAATAGCCGTTTCATTTTCCGTATTTCCCGTTCCTTTATAATAGTAAGCCATAGACCCCAGCTGGTGAAGGGCTACTAACCTGTCCAAAGCCACGGCTGTTACAGCTGCCTTTTTTATTTCTGCCGGATCACAATCAGGCTGCATATCGAATACTTCCTGAAAACGCGCGATACGATCATTGGCTTCCGCTTCAGAAACCTGCTTTCGCAATACTGCTAATTCTTCCACTTCAAGCAACTCTATATGACCGCCAAAATATTTGTATTGCAGGGTGAGGTCTGTATAAATGTCCAGCATACCACTATAGTAATGTCCCATACATCCCAAGCGGTTATAAGACATGGTGTGTGCTACTTTCGCCGCTTCTATCCACTCCCTTATCTCGGTCCAGCATGCATCGTTTTCATTCAAAAGGCCGGTTACCTGTTGAAATCGTATGCCTGCGCGCTGAAAAACATTGGCAATTTCAGGAACGGGGCAGGCAGAACAATAAGCGAGCCACTCCCCTGTCATAGCAACCCGGTCTTGGAGTGCATTGAATCGTTGATAGTCGATAGCCGCCCCGGGCGATAGGTTAAGAATGATAACCGGTACTTTTGCTTTCTGTACTACAGGCAAGACTGTTGCTGATAAAGCATAAGTAGTTACATACAAAAAGATAAGATCTACTTCCTCTCTTCTGAAAAAGCTGCCTGCTTCAAATGCCTTATCAATATTATCTACCAATCCGGCGCTAACAACAGATGTGTTGTGCTGTGATAACCTGTTATAAACTGTATTAAGATGGTCATTTAACCTGGCTTCGAGTCCTTCAAACTGGGGCCAGTAAGTGTCGAGCCCGATACCGAAAAGACCAATCTTTAATTTTGGAGGCATATTAATAGTTTTGAAGAAATGAAAATTTTATTAGAAGGTAGAAAGTGTTACCGGTCCTATTAAGCCTGATGGTATCAATGCAGCATCTTTTTTAAAGGCGATATTGGTTCTGGTAATGCGCTGTTGCTCGGATAAAGCCGCATCTCCAATCAATCGGTTGGGCCAAAGGTTGATCACTTCAATTTGCAGGATATTCTTACCAGCTTTCAGCGTCCCTGTAAGATTTACCTGCCAGGGTGCCGTCCATATAATACCCAAATCCTTTCCATTCAAACCCACTCTGCAAATGCTTTTCACCTCTCCCAAATTTAATACAACTATTGATTGGGTGTTAATTGAAGATTTTATATCCAATACTTTTTCATATACAGCTTTACCTGAATAGAAGTTGATACGCGGATCATTGTGCAGCGTCCAGTCTACCAGGTTTTCAAAAATTGTTTTACCGGGGCCGCCCCTGTTGCTGTCAAAAATAACAGTCCAGCTACCCTCCAATACCTGTTGATCTTTAGGCCTGAGAGCCAATTGAAAATTATTAAAACCGGTCCGGGCAATGCTATTTCCTGATTTCGGAAACACTACAAAAACAGACTGAAATACATCAAAGCTTAAATTGATTGATGTTTGGTTACCGTTGGTATGGTATTCGGGAAGCAGCATGCTGCCATTCACCGCATCCCATAGTTCGGGCACCTTTCCAGATACCCTGAAGTTGCAGTTGGTGGTTACTTTCCTATTTTTCCGATTGGTTAAGAAATAAATTTCTGCTTCGTTGGTGCTTCGATGGATAAAGTCAATCCAGGCTTCCGGATTGTCATATTCAAAATCAGGCTCCAACCCTTTTGATTGCAATACCTGCCTGATGTCAGAAGTATTGAGCACTTTACCAGGTGTGGCCACCCCGGGCTTTTCCCATAATGCGTTTTTAATTGATTTTATTTCGGTATCGCATTTCGGGTAGTTTTTAAGACCTGAATCTGTTTCGGGAGGGCTGCCTATAACCGTTGCCCCATCCGCTACGAGTTCTCGGATCTTTTTAAGGGAAGCCAGTGACATCCGACGCGATGCAGGTAATACCAGCAAACGGTAGCTCATACCATCGGGTAAGACCAAACGGCCTTCTTTTACCAAAAGCCTGTTGAGCAATACTTCTTCATTACAAACATCATAGTCATACCCCCTTCCAATCCTTGGGTCGATATGTTTTTGAGCTACGAGGTTGGGCGCTGTATCTCCATTATAAAATAATACATCTGCTACATACATGCCTGCTCTCAGCAAGTGCTGACAGCGGGCGATATAAGTAAGAAAACCAGAGGACAATTCCCACCAGGTTATATTAGGATTAAAGTGTGTTCCTGCGCCATATTCATATCCCGGCAAACCATCTTCCGGCCGTGTTGAAGTTGTAGCGTGTATTACGATCCGGTTTACACCCTCACAAAAGGCCCTGTCCAGCGATTGTTTTAAAGAAGCAGGACTATCCTGCCAATGACGCATGGTTGTAAATGCCTCTGCTGATACGGTTTTACGGCCATAAATATGCGCTGCCGAAGCTGCCATTTTGGTTACTTTATTTTGTCCGAAATCCAGCCGCGAAACGCCATAAGATTTATCATCTGTAAGCATTTCAGGATTCTCGTGGTTGGGACCCAGCCAAAACTCCCCTGCTGGCATGTCACTTCTGCCAAGGTTTTTTAGTCCGTCCAGGCAAATCGTTCCGGAGCGACTTGGACCGGCGGCTTCGTTTTGCACGGATATGCCCTGCTCATGGCATAGTTCGGCAAAACGACTGTAGTGCTCATCAGCCATACAATCGGCTATCGTTTTGCGGTAATCGTTCAAAAAGCGATCAGAGATGTCGGCGCTGCCTATAATAAATCCACTTAAAACCGGTAGATAGGGTGTTGCATCATAACCGCGATAATGCTGAAATTTCTCCAGGATCCTGCCCGTCCAGTTGGGGAAACCGTCTTCGAAACTATCGTCGCAGAAATAAGCAGGTTTGGAACCTACTTTGGCCGCTTCTTCCAATAACAATTTGCCAAAATGTTCAAACTGCAATTCTACCCCGCGCTTGTCAAACCAGTCGATAGATAAACCATCGGCTTCGGGTTGCGCAATCATTAGCCTGGAGCCTGTCATACGATGCCCGGTGCGTACAATGATCCAGTTTCCTTCTGGTACATCCCAGTTGAGTACCCCTTCTTTTAACATAGGTGTCAGGTCAATTATTTTGTCTACCGGTATGGGCGTATCATTATTTTCGTTGATCCAGGGCTTTACTACCGGATCCATAATTTCGAAAGACTTAGCAAAATTACTGGCATCGCGGCGATTGGTTTTAGCATCCAGGTTTCCCAACCGCTCACCTGCAATCCTGAAGTTACCATTGGTTTGAACAGGAATAGCAACGACGGAAGTATCTCTGTAATCCAGTTCTTCGATTGGTAACCCGATATAATCTTTATAACCGGGGGGATTAAATACCTTATCGTACCCGGCCCTGCCATTGGGTAATGGTAACGGCGCATTAAATCGCACTGGTCCTTTTAGTTCTAAAGTGCTCTGCAAGTACCATCTCCCCGAATCCTGGGGTTGTATCCACGGGCCTCCCATACACCAGCCAGAACTCATGTTAATGCCTACTTCAATTCCCAACCGTTTAGCCTCCTTCATTGCAAAGCGATATAACTCCTTCCACTCTTCTGAGAACAATTTTACGCCCTGCGGTATCCTCGCACCACCTAAACCGTCAGCGCTGTTTACCAGCAAAACGCCGCCAATTCCTTTACTTTTAAACTCATTTAAATCGCGTTGAATTCCTTTCTTGCTTACGAGCCCGTTAAACCACCACCAGTAACAGGCGGCGCGCGTATGCTCTGGCGGATTCATAAATTTCTGCGCCAATTCGCCTTCAACGTTCTTTTCTGCCAGCGACAGCAATTCTCCCGGTTTCAAGAAGGCAGTACTTAGGCCGGTAAGCCCACTGATCTTGATAAAATTTCTGCGGTTGAGGCTCATTTGTTTTGTTTATAAATTCAATGAGAATAAAATGACCGACAAGTCTTTCATAATAAAAATAAACAAAACGAAATATATTAAAACAAAATTTGAAATATTATTTAACATTTTTAACGGAAAAATAATGTGGATGGACAGGTGGAAATATGGCAAGGCTCCGTTTAGCTTCGATTGGGGAAGCGATAATTAACCTTCGAAACGGAATTTTGTTTAAGCTGCTCTCTCAGGGTACGAAAAGCCTGCTGATCATTTTAACAGCACGAAAATGCCCGATATACCAGCTTAACTTTAGCAAAAAATATCAAGTCGGACCGGAAAAAACAGATCGCAACCCAAAATGGTTTTTACATTACCGCTATTTCTTCCTTATTCTTTATTTTGTGTTGGAGCTCTTTAATGGTCATGTTGTACATTACACTATGGCGGTTATTCACCCTTTGTACCAGGTGCACGTGGGCAATGTAATCCTGCACAATCTGTATTTTATCGCTTGGGGTTACCACCAATAATTGCAGGTGCAATTGCTTACACAATTCCATCAGGTAAGTAGCTTTATCCTCATCCTGGTTACTAAAGCTTTCATCTACCGCAATAAAACGCAGGCTCCTGCTGTTCTTTCCTTCGCGGGTGATGCCAAACTGGTAAGCAATGGCGCTGCAAAGTATGGTATACGTTAATTGAGCCTTCTCCCCTCCCGATAGCTGGCCCATCTGGCGATAGGTTTTCTTGAGTTCATTGGTATTACGATATTTTTCATCTGCCCAAAACTCAAACCAGTTACGTACATCCATTACACGGGCGCGATAGCTTTCGCTTTCGTCCAGGCTATCGATCAGCGGCTGTACTTTCTGGCGGAAATGCAAGGCCTTATCTTCGAACTTACTTTGTTGCCAGTTGGCCGCCTGGGGTAACGCATCCAGCAAGGCATTTCTAAATGCTTTGATGGTAGCATCGGGTACCGGGCGTTTACCTAATTGTATATAAGTGTCCGGAAGGCGGTTAAAATTAATCACACCTAAGGACTGGTTGAGTTTATTGACGCTGTTATTGATCTCCCGTTCCCATTTCTCCATCTCTTCGTTCAACCCGCCAATTTTGTAGGTGATGGTATCGTTGATGAAGTTTTCAAAATCACGCCTGTATTTGGGAAGATTTTCTGTTTCCAGCTTGTCCAGCCATTCTTTAAACTCTTCTGCATAAGCCGCTTCATCCGGTAAAAACTGCACATCGCTATACCAGTCAGGAAAACGCTGCAGCAGGTTGGGTGAAGGGTTTTTGATCTGGCTGATACTACGGTTTAAATGTGTTTCTGTTTTATGCAGTTGTTGCTGTATAGTAGTTGCTTCGGTATCCAGCTTCTCCTTAAAGAGCCGGTAGGTTTCTTCAATAGTATCCAATGCAACACCGCCCAGTTCCATTGCATGCTGCTGTTGAAACTGTATCAATTCGTCCTTATTCTCTGTTGTAATATGCTGTAATAATACCTGTAAAGAAGCTCTTAGCTGCATTCTTCCGTTGATACGGTTTTGTAGTGTGGTAACTTCGCCATTGGCAGACAGCCATTTTCTTTCAGCCTCCGCACGCTGTGCTATTATTTCGTCCAGCTGCGATGTTAGAGCCTGTAACTGATCGTTACTTTTACTCAGCTCGCTGATCTGTTCTTCGGTTTTATGCAACAGGCGCTGAAATCCCGCAACGTCTACCAAAGCAAACCCTCCATGCTCCTGTACCCGGTTCAGGGCATAAAACTGCTTTTGCAGGCGTCCTGCTCTGTTTCTGCAACGCTCTATAATTTCAGCCGTATTGGCCAGTTCATCTGTTAGTTTATTCCTGTGCGTAATGAGCGCCTCTTTTTTACGATCATTGTTCCAGCCCATTACATAACGGCCCGCATCATTACCACCCTGCCGGTCGTCCTTTTCGTGGCGATTGCGGTTTTTAACCAGCCCGTTTATGGTGATGGCTTTATCATATCGTTCCAGCGTTTTTTCATCGTTAAGGCATACATAAGAAAACTGTTGTATTACCTGTTGCTGCACCCACCCGGATAAAGGATGATCGGGGTGAAAGTCCAGCTTATAAAAAACCGTCTGGTCTTCTGGTAGAATTTGAATAGCGTCCTTTAAATGATAGTAAACCAGCCGCGCTCCAATATTGGTTTGGTTAATATAGCGGGTAACCTTTTTATAATGCTTATCAGGTACCAGCAAACGCAAAGAAAAACCATGTAATAATTTTTCCAGCGCTGGTTGCCAGTGTAATTCCTCTGATTTTACCTGTACCAGCTCGCCTGCAAAAGGCAGGTCAGAAGTTTCCAGCCTTAATGCATTGCACAATTCTTTTCGCACGTGTACCAGGTGGGCGGGTATATTGCTTTTGCTGTGGAGCAAAATATTCAGCTCTCTTTCCAGCTGCTCCCTTTCGTCGTTAGCCTTACGGTGTTGATTTTTAGCATCAAAATCGTCATCTTCATTCAGCCGGTTTTCCCGCTCTAACCTTAATGCAGCCTTGGAGACTTCTTTCTGTATCCGCTTATAGCTTTCTTCGTCAGAGGCGGTTTTATCTTCCAGGTGCAGCGTGGTACACCATTCGGTAAAAAGGGTCAGGTTAGCTTCGGCCTCTTTTTTCTTTACCTGCTGATCTTTCAGGTCCTGCTCCAGCTGCTTTAAACGCTGGCCGGCTTTATTCTGTTCGATCTGGTTACGGGTGGTTCGTTCTTCCTCGTGCAGGCGGTCTATGGCTTCTTTCAGATCCGTTGCCTGCTGCTCCAGGTTTTTGATGCCTGAAGCATCTTCTTCCAAAGCCTCCTGCAGCAAAACATCCTGCGTGTAGCTTTTCCAGATGCTGGCTGTTTGAACCGACTGCTGTATGGATTTTTGCTGATCCTGCAGGTTTCTAAAGCCGGTATAATGTTCATGCACCGGCTGCAATAAACGTATCTGTTCTTCTGCCTTTTCAATATTACGCTGCGCGTCCAGCAAAGTAGCCAGGTGCTTTTTCAGTTCCTGGAAGGAGGATTCCATATCCCTTGGCTCCAGCATATGGATGCGTATAAAATCATCCAGGTTACCCAGCACTTTAATACCCACGGTTTGGTTAAAAAGGGTAAGTGCCTGTATGCTTTGCATACCCAGCACATCTACCATGCGGTTGGCATATTTACTGGCCGCATCGAACCACTCTACCTGCTTGCGGCTGCCTTTATTATATTGCTGATCAATTCTGCGCTTCCAGGCATTACCCAGGTCAAAGGGTTTAAAATCTGTTTCAATACGCAGGCTTTTATGGGCAATACCAAAACGCTTCTGCATATCGCCGTTGGTAAAATAGCGTACCTGGAACAAGGTTACTTCCTGCTCCGCTTCATTGGTAAAATTAGCCAGTAGTATGCTGTAAGCTTCGTCGCGGTTCTCGCGCAGATAAAGCGTTTTGGTAACACCCGTATCGGAGTTAATGGTACCGTACCCACCCATTACGTAAGTATCTTCCGTTCTGTCACCCTTCTTTTCACTACCACTACTCTGGTTGTAAAAGCGATATCTTTTTTCAGGAACAATCAGGGTAAGCAGTGCATCCACAAAAGTGGTTTTACCACTACCGTTGGCGCCAGTCAACAGGCTGGTTTCGCCGTTGGGCGTTATCGTATGTATCTGCTCGTCAAAAGTTCCCCAGTTAAATACCTCCATGTATTGTAACCTAAAACCACTCTTTTCATTATCCGTGCTGAATACGCTTAGCTGCATGTGCTGTCAGTTGCTGTTTAAAATCTTCTAATATTTCACTGTCTACCCGGGCCTTAATGATCTTTTTAATACGGAATTTCTGCTCATCTGCCACATCATGATTTTCTGATCGTTCCAAAAATCCGTTTTCCTCCGCCCGGTCTATCAGCCGGTCAATGTCTTTCAACATTTTTACCCGGCTGGCATTTTCTTTAAAAAACAGCTCTGCATACTCTTTTATTTCCCGTCTTTTTTTGATCAGTTCCCGGTGGGTGGCCTCTCCTACCTCAAACTCCGCCATCATATCGCGCAGCAATACCAGCATCACACTCTCATCGTAGGTAAGGCTGCGGCGTTGTGCCCAGCTTACGCCGGTGGTATCTTCTTCGGTAATACTATGCTTAATATAAGCATACCCGTCCTGCTCATCCAGTACCAGGGTTAAGCCCAGCTGTTGTAAAAAGCCCGTTAGCTCTGCCCTATATTGCACCAGTTTTTCCCAGGTGCTTTTCTCCAGGTATTCTACGGGGCCTTTCAGCAGCTTAATAAACACGGGGGTAAATGCATGTATCTTATCCGCCATCTGTCTTTCTTATTTGCTAAATAATAAATAGGGTACTTCTACAAACTTGGTGGCCTCCCTGTTCAGCGGTATTAACTCCACAGCCGTCCCAATAATCTGCACCCTTTTTGATTTCTCTTTTAAAAAGCTATAATAACCGATCACTTCAGCTAAGCCATTCTCTAATGAGGTAGCTTCAACAATTTCCTTTAAAGTGGCTGTTTGCTTGTCCTTTAACACCTGTTCTACCTTGCTCCATAATATCTTTTTATCAATGAAGGTGGTGTTCAATAAACGATTAAAACGTTCTATATCGGCAATTTTTTCTTCAGCCGCTACGGGCTGCTTTAAGGTAGCGGCAGATTTCTTTTCTTCCAGCGCCAGCTTGCGGTCCATACCTATTTTTATCTCTGCTGGCTCTTCAATCTGCAGGCCTGCATCAATTTGCTCCTCCTCCATCAGGTCAAAAACCAACTCCTTAATACTGCTGATCTGTTGTCTTAACCGGCGGTGACGGGCAATTTCTTTTTCGGTGATAATACGGCTCAGCTTCTCCGCCATTTTATCGTTAGCATCATACACCGACTTACCCTGCTCTAACAGGAAAGATTTTATATTTTGCAGAAAACCGGTATCTGCCTCCAGCTCCCGGTCTTCCAGCAGTAGCAACAGTTGCTCTGTAAGACTGCGCCATTCTTCCTGTCCATTGCGGGAGATGAGGAAATCCCAAAAAGCATAAAAACTTTTGCCCTGGTTGCTGCTGCGTAAGGCGTCGTAAGATTCAAAAGCAAAGCCTACGATAGTACCTTTATGCTGCTCAGCCTTGGTATGCTGTTCTACAATATTGCGGTGGATCTGCTTAAAATTGTCCTCCACTTCGCGAAAGTCCCCAATCAGCTCATAGCAGAGCTTGATAAAAAGATCGAGACGCTCCTGCACCTGGGCGTTATTGTAGCGCTGCGGCGCTACGCCTAGTTCCAGGCCCTTTATTTCTTTATCAATTTCAGCCCTGCGGTCTTTTAGTATCTGTAATTTCTTCTCCTTATCATCTTCGGTATTTTCTACCATATCGCGCAATGAGCCAAATAACATTTTAAACCGGCTTTCGGTACCTACATGGTTTTGACCCAGTTGCAGGTTCTGCATCCATTGAAACACTTTTTCGGTATAGGCGCTCAACTGGTAGTTGGTATTTCCTTCCGTATCAGGGTAGTCCTGCAATATGCGCTTCTGTACCCAGCTAACCAGGTATTTGCGGCTGCGGCTTTCCTCATCTTCTCCAAACTCAATTCTCGCTTCCTCCAGGTCTTCCGTACCATCGGCATGCTGGCCAAGGGTTTCTGCCAGCAAGGGTACCAGCTGTTCTTCCTTTACCACCATCCGGCGATTTTCTTTAAATACCGTGTATAAAAATGGCAATACCCAGCCCGCATTGCGCAACCGCAGCATTTGCAAAGCAGGGGAAGATTGTATTAAAGATGATATGTTTTCGCTTGTCATGCCTTATTCCGCACTTTATCGGGGCACGCAAAATAAGATAATATAGGGACTCCGGGAGGAGAACCTATACACATATTAACCACGGATGGAGGACGATATTAGTAGCCGTTTTGCAGAGGGTTATAAAATAACAATCAATATAGTATTAGTTAAAGTGTATTTAATTAATATCGAGATATATTTTCATAAAATATTGATTATTAATTATAATTACTTAATTATATTAATTTTTGATTAATGAAAATAATAAGCGTCTTAAATTTACTAATCATTCCAGCCATAGCTTCGCCATCTATTATTATGTGAATGATACTTTTCTGTTATTAGAAATCCCCGGGAATAAAAGATCTCGAAATCCTGACCATTTGTAAGTCTTATATATTTGATGCCTAAAGAAGTGGGGATACTTTCCGGCACTTTGCCAGTTTCAACTTTCGACTTTTGTAATATGCTGATCACTGCTTCGCTTCTTTTTCTCTGAATTTTGTTGACAACGAAAACAGATAAAAGCTGTGAACCCACGAATAATGGAAGCAGTGAACAAAAGAATACCATCTTTTGCTTATCACTTTTCTTTTCAATAAAAGCCACCGTTATAACCACCAATGACAGGAGCAATACAATGAGAAATGGAACCAATAGAAAAAACGCCTGAACAACTACCCAATAGCTTACAAAAGGGGCTACAAGACCTAATATCATTACAATAGCAAGCGGTATTTTATAGCATGGCTTCAGGGTTGGCCCAATTTGGCTTTATTTATGGCTATCATTTGCTGCCTGACTTTATGATTTATATTTTTATAACACGCCCTTGTAGTCGATGCCCAAACCCGGTAAGTTGTTATACAACACTTTTCCATTATCATAAGCGACACCCGTAGCCACATCTTCTTCCAGCAATAAGGGGCCATCCATATCCAGGTAATCAACCAGCGGGGCTAAATGAGCCATTGCTGCCGAGCCTACTGTGCTTTCGTTCATGCAGCCCAGCATTACTTTTAAGTTTCTTTTACGCGCATCGGGTATCATTCTAAGCGCCGGGGTAATGCCACTGCACTTGGTTAGCTTAATATTCACCCCATGAAAATGTCCCTCGCATTTGGCCACATCGGCCTCACTAACGCAACTTTCATCGGCCATTAAAGGCAACGAAGATTGTTCAAATAATACCTTCATCCCTTCCCAGTTATCTTTTGCCAACGGTTGCTCTACCAGCTCCACGCCCAGTTCTTTAAGTTGCGGTATCAGTTGCAGGGCCGTTTCCAGGTCCCAGCCGGCATTGGCATCTACCCTTAGTACCGCATCGGTTTGCTCACGGAGCGCTTTAACAATAGCAATATCATCAGCCGTGCCCACTTTTATTTTGTAAATGGGCCAGGGTTTCTCCCTTAGCTTCTCCGTCATTTTTTCAATACTGTCAATACCAATGGTATAATCAGTCAAGGGGGCTTTTGCTATATCGCCTCTCCACATTTTGTACAGGGGTTTGCCGGTCATTTTACCAAACAGGTCCCAGGCTGCTATATCCAGCGCACAAACCAAAAACGGGTTTTTAGGCAACAAATGGTGCAGGTAATGCCAGTACCGGTCGGTCTCGGTAAACGCAAATTTTTCGATCATGGCCCTTTTGGCTTCCAGGTCCGCAACCATTTGCTCCACGGTAATATCATAATAAGCAATAGCAGGAGCTTCTCCATAGCCCGTAATGCCAAAATGCTCCAATGCAACAATTAGCGTGGGTTGATGGGTTTTCGTTCCTTTGGATATGGTAAACGGGTGCCTGAACTTTAAATTATGGGTATAGTACTCCAGCTTCACTTTGTAATATTTGCTGCAAAAAAACAACTCCTTTTGCAAAAAACGAAAAGGATTTCTAATATATGAGCTTGTAAATTGGAGAATAGCCTTTATACAATCTAAGTGCGAACTGCTTAACGGAGCAAAAGTGACCCAACGCATATAGGCGAATCTGAAGTTTTGATTTTATGTTGATATGACGGCACATTATTTGAGCCATTATGCGCAATAGCCCACTTGTTAAATAAAATGCTTCCCAACTATGAAGCGGTTCCCTGGTTCTTCGTTGAAAAGCAAAACCCATTAGGGCTGCTAAAAATTCTTTAAATTCAATGTATGCATACCGAAAATAAATTCAATGAGTCTACTCCGCAACGGCCGGAAGGAGAAAGGGTATTAAACGCACCCCTGGTTGAAATGAACCTGAACCGATTTATTGAGCAGGTAAAAACTGAGTCTACATGGCTGGAGAGCGATCGTAACTCCATTACAATTTTTAAATCAAACAGCCTTAGAATTGTATTGATGGGGCTGCATGAAAATGCGGAGTTAACACCGCATAAAGCCAATGGCGTCATCAGTGTGCAGGTGTTGGAGGGAAAAGTGTGTTTTAGTACAGAACAGGAAAGCCATATAATGGAGAAAGGCCAAATGATCGCCCTGCAGGAAAATATCACCCATAGTGTTAAGGCGTTGGCTGAAAGCTTTTTCCTGCTCACATTGGCTATGAACATTCGTTGACTCCATATATCACGCCGGCATTAAGACTATAAACTCCGTTCTCCAGCTACTGCTTTAAGCAACAGTAAGTGCATCCAACTCTGGCATTTTTATTCGCACTATACCTTCTCATAGATCACGCCCAATAACGTAAATATTCCTGTTCATTGTATACTAATCTCTACTATAGGGGGATTTTATGCGCAACAGTTCCAGCAACCCATACAAACAAAAATACCATCTTGTTATGCAGCAGTCTTTTAGAGTGCACCTGAAGAACAGGCATGCGAGTTGCATGAATTACTAAGGTAGCGTGAACAGGTTTATTTCATTCGGGCTTCAGGGAGCAGGCGCATTAGCGCATTTCCGAAAAGACAATAAATAGCCTGAAAAAGTCGGTTATTCTGGCATCAATTAACGTAATAAATCTAAATGGAAGCATATGTTTTCCAGGCCTCTAAATCTACCTTTTCGAATTCGTGTACTAACGTAATCCTTAAACATTTACATAATGAAAACAATTACTTCCCGGTTCGCGCTTATAGTATTTTCCCTATTAGTAGCGGCATCGGCATCAGCTCAGCGCGACACCATAAACAAGCCGATACCTGATACTGCCGGTAAACCGGTTCCAGGTGATAACAGAATGCCGAAGAAAGACCGGTCTAAAGATAAAAGGAAGATGCCGAAGGACACCATGAAACTGGTGATTCCCAATCAACCTCAAACAGCAACTTTTAGAGCAGCTTCATTTGCACCATTGGCTTTAGCTGCTAACAAGCAAAAATTTGTTTCAACCAAGGTTTCGGCTCCCATTCAGTAATAAGGGTATGGTATCTTTTGCAAAAATGGCGTTCTAACGAGCGCCGTTTTTATATAAATAGGCTACACTTAATCATTGCAGTAAACAGTTCTCATAAAAACTGTTTTTTAATAATGCCTAAACGACTGTAAACCACATACATTTTTTGAAAGTTCTATCCCTCATCAAACACCCACGGCTTTTTTAAATAAACTGGTGGATGATCAGCCACCAAGTGTGGTTACGCAAAAGATAATTTTGTGTTAAGCCGGCACAGTTAATCATTATAAGTTGACGTGTTATACAGCACAACCAAAGCTCTGAAAGCTGGTTCCCAAATCAACAGGATAATAATTGTGGCCTAGAATCGTATTGATAATAACGGCGTTTCTATAGGCTCCCAATCCAAGATCAGGGGCATTGAAGCCGTGTGTATGCAGCTCTGCATTCTGTATAAAAATACGATTGGCATTGTCTAGCGAGTAGTTGCGCAGAATGTGTAGGGAGCCATCGGAATTTCGTTGGATCATTTCCTCCAATGAGTTCAGGAAATCCGGAACACGGCTGGTATAACCTGTTGCTAATATAATACTATCGGCAGCGGTGGTAAATTTTTTGTGCAGGGCATTGTGATAAAACTCCAGCTCATAGCAATCATCCGCTCCTCTACTCACGGCGCTTAGTTCGGCATGTGCCTGTATCTTAATATGCTTATCATACCCTTCGGTGAATAAGCTGTATAGTCGGTCATAAATGGCGTTGATCAGCTGATGATTGATGCCCTTGTACAGTGTTGCCTGGCTTTTCAATAACCGGCTCTTCTCATGCCTCTCGAGCCCATAGAAGAAATCTATATAATCAGGCGAGGTCATTTCATAATTCAGCTTGCTATGTTCCATTGCATAAAAGCGATCAGACCTGGTGTACCAGTGCAAGGGAGTTTCCATTGTATCCAAGTGATACAATAGATCGTAAAATATTTCGGCTGCGCTTTGCCCTGAACCAATTAAGACTACCTTTTTTGATTTAATAATTTCAGACCGGCGATACATATAGTCTGCGGCATGCAATACTTTTTTATTTAAAAACTCCTGAGCATTACAAGGCAGGCATGGCTGTGACCCAATACCCACTACCAGTTTTCGGGTTTTAATGATTTGCGTGGTATCATTATTTATGTCATAGCATGATATCATAAAAATATCCAGTTGCTTGTTGTAGTCAATACTTTCTACCTTAAAACCAAACACCAGGTTAATTAGTTGCCCACATACCCACCGGCAATAGCGGTTGTATTCGCTTCTGGTAATGTAACCCTGCTCGTGTACACCAAATTGAATGAGCCGGTTATGGGATCGTAGAAAATTGAGATAAGAAAATTTGCTGGAAGGGTCAGCCAGGGTAACCAGATCGGCCAGGTAAGACACCTGCAGCGTGCTTCCCGGAATCAGCATACCCTCGTGCCAGTTAAACTCGGATTTCTGTTCAATAAAGATTGTATTCAGGTTATTTATAGGCGCTGTAAGCGCGGCCAGGCCGAGGTTGAAAGGACCAATACCAATGCCCGCAATATCATAGATTTTTGTCTCGGGTTTCATAACTGTGTTTTTTTAATGAAGACTTTTTTGCCAGCAACCAGGCAATGCTGAAACTCAATGAGCTGGTTACAAAAACTGCAAAAAGAGAGGGTAATAGAGAAAGTTGATTATAACCAAAGAGTTGGAACATCCACATGATAATAATCCATTGCAATACGTAAATAATAGTAATGTGTTTGCTAACGAACTCAAGCAGCTTGAAAAAGAGGTTGGAGGTTTTCAGGTGGGCAAAACCTATAAATAAAGAGGTCCATAAAAGTGCAATGCCACTATGCAATAAGGTGCCGCCCCTGCCCTGCCTGTAAAAATTAGTATTCCACTCAACAGGTTCTTTCAACGCCAAAAATCTACCAAGGAGGATCAGCAATATGCCGGTTGTTATCATTGTTACCAGGAATATGCGGGGGCTCTTTAACTGCTGCAAGCGCCCAAACACCAGACCCAGCATAGGAAAAAACACCCACGGAAATACCGGGAAAAAGGCTTTTGGAGGAACACCTGTCAAGAGCCGGGAAAGTCCGGAACCTGAGCCACTATTTAGCTCCCAGGTATATGGAGACATCCACCACACTAAAATGGTAATAGCCATAATCATGATAACGTCTGTAGAATACTTGGAGAGCAGCGCACAAAAGAGATAGGCTACTGCGGCAAATTGTAATATATCTCCAATCATCAATAATTGCCATCCAACCGGAGATTCGGGACCTATTGCAAGTGACACAATGTAGTTTTCCGGTAGAAGATGCAAATAATAAGGAATCACGAGACGTAGCAAGTTGAGCAGATACCCTAATCCTCCTATCAGTAAACATCTACCTACAATTTGACGGGTTGTTTTTGGACGGCCCAATACTATAAATATACCCATGAGGAACATGAACAGCTGTGCACCCGGGCCTTCTGCTAAAAATCCTAATATGCTGCCCAGCCAACCCTGTTTCACCTCATCAGAACTATACAGCATCACACTATGTACTGCTGGCATAACAAAGACAATAAATCCCCTGGCAAGGGAAAATCCCCTGCTTTGCATTGGTGTAATCATGTCACTTACTTTAATTTATGGTTGTACTTTGTTTATATCATGATCTTTTTAGAAATTCAGTTTTATCTAAAAAATAAAGGTTGGCTGTTTTATAAGAGAGTGTAATAGGTTTTATGAATTCGAATCCAACTCGCTTAACCAATTCATTGGCATTCTTATTTTGGGCATCTGGCTCCCCTATAATTCGTTGGCACCCTGATGCAAAAAGATACGATATACCGCACAACATTACATTAGTTGTAAGCCCTTGTATATGATTTGTTGGCGGCCCCATTAACAGATGCACTCCAATATCATCTTCCTGCACCTCATACTTATCTCCCACTTCGTCCAGTTTGGGATTATAGAAGTCCATTTGAGCAACCGGCGTCGAATTATCTGGAAAGAAAAACATCAGGGAGCCTCCCAGACCGCTGGCAAGGAATTGCTCATAATGATGATAGAGCTTTTTATAAGATCCATTCATTTGCCAAAAGGTTTTGGCATATTCCATATTTACCCATTTATGAAGAACAGGAATGTCTCTCGTTAAACTAAGCGGACGGACTTCAAGTGTATAATTTGGAAATTGTTGCACGTGCAGAACAATTTTTCGTTTCAATTCATCCATTGGTGCAATTGAGCGCATAATTGAATAATTTAAATTTTTATTATAAATTTGCTTCACAATCAGACTGCTATCGCTAAACCCAACAGTCTGACTTTATAAACTATAAAACACCCGGCAAACAGGTCCATTTTTATGAGTGACATGTTTAAAATAATAACAAGTATTAATGAGGCTGTCGAGCTCTTTCCAATTATTGATAACCGTTTCGCTCCTTCACCATTTATAGAGCAATTTGGCAACCTTGGTGACTACGGTAGTATGCGTTTTAAGAAAATATCCTTAACCGACATCACACTTTGGATTAGCGAGTATAATATGACTTATGAAACCGTATTTCACGCAGCAGTTGATCAACCTATTCTCGAAGCTCACATCACACTGAATAATCGTATGGTTCAATCTTTAGGTAAAAGAAAGAGTTCTATTTTCGACGACAGGGAGTTCAATGTTACTTATGCCCCTTATATGGAGAACAAAGTTTTATTTCCTGCTGGAGGGGCTTATACAACTTTCGATATCCATCCGTCTGAAAAATTGCTCGAAAAGTTCTCTGTCGACTTCCCTTTTCTCAACCAGTTTCTGAATAAAAAGATTCAACAGAAAGAAAACGTACTTCAATTAATGGGTCATCGTAGCTTTTTGAACTTTGAAATGGAGAACATGGTTAGAAAGTTGCTCGATTACCTATCAGATCCATTCCCAAGCAAAACACTGATCACTATTTGGGCTATGGAACTGCTGACTTCGTTTCTTTTAAGGTCTCAAAATAATATCTATCCACAGTACAGGTATCATAATCGCCATACGGATGCATTAATACACGCAAAAGAAATTGTCGAACTGGAAGCCAGAACATTTGATGACGAAAACCTTTTTTCTTCGGAGCTTGAGCTGGCCGAAAAAGTAGGCTTGAGCGTATATCAACTTCGTACCGGTTTTCAAAGAGCATTCGGACTACCTATTTGCCAGCTAAACCTTGAAATGCGCCTGCAAAAAGCCAGGCAACTGTTAAGTGAAGGAAAATACACCGTGCTTGAAGCTGCCCTGAGAACGGGTTTTCAATCAAGAGAAGGCTTTTCAAAAGCTTTTAAGAGATATTATGGCATCACTCCTGGTTCAATTAGGAAGTAGCCCCTCATTCTGCTAAAAAAAATCTTATTCTACATTTCTGGTCACACATGTCGGCTTTTTACAGAGCCATCTTTGTATCAACAAAGACTGGTGGTCTTTTGGGATGGATAATTAGTTTGTGTGCGATTCAATTATACGTCCCGAAAACCAGGTATCTACTGGTTATAGATTCCATTAGAGTCATTTTTAAAGAAGCTACATGTATAAAAAACTATGCAAATATTATGGCCCGCGACTGGCCTTGAAAGACCCCATCCATACCGGTTTGCCGGGATTCATAACGGTAACGGGCATATCAGTTGTGTAAAACCACTGGTATGCCCCTGCCAATAAAAAAAGCCTATTAGCTTTTACTAGTAACAAGATTCTTTTTAATAATAAAAACATATAAGTCATGAGAACGACAACTTTTAAATGGGTATTTCCCATTGCTTTTTTAACTATTTGTGTGGCATTTTTAGCATTTAAACCAGCACCTGCCAAACTCGCAGAAACCACTCTTTATTTTAAGTATCAATCCGCTTCAGACTTTAGTTCAGCAGCTGTTACTTCAAACAACAACTGGAAGTTGGTAGCTCCTTCGGAAATCTGTGAACAAGAAACAGATGATGTAGCTTGCTCTTTTAGCATCACAGTCCCCGAATTTGAAGAGGCAAGCTATCTTACCGGCCCGAATCCATCTTCCAGAGTACAAATTCAAGCCAACGGAACCGGTACTAAATATCATGTGGATGATGTATTGGATATTGCGAGCCCCAGCAACAATCTCTTACCTGATATAGCGAACATTGAAGAACCTTAATCATCTACAGAAAGGTGATCCGATACCGGATCGCCTTTCTGTTTTATCAGTTTTGCGGTATGCCCGTAAGCTCGATAATATCTATAGGAATAGGCAAAGCATAGTACGATGCATTAGGTTCCAAGGTATAAATAGTCCCATCTAATTGCCGCCTTAATACAATATTGCGTCCTTCTTTATTTAGGCGTTTAACATCCATCCATCGAAGCCCTCTAAATAATAGTTCCTTTCTCCGCTCCAGCAAAATCCTGTCAAGCGCACCCTCCCTGGTATCTGCTGTTACAGGTATAAAATCTGCAGTTCTGTATCGTTTAGACAGTAGATTGTTTAAGTCTGCCAAAGCTTTTTGTAAATTACCCGGGCTATTAGTCGCATTCCTCGCCAAACACTCGGCCCTGATTAGCAATAGTTCTGGTGTGGTGATTCCGGTAAAATTTCTACTGGCTTGTGTATAGCTCCCTTTAAACTGGTAATAGTTGCCAGACTTTGTGAAATAAGCGGTTCTTCTTAAATCATTCGGTTCATAGTGGGTCATTAAGACAGAATCGATCCGCGCCCGCGATGCCAATATCAGAGATTGCGTAGCGGTGGTGTTCATTTCCGAATAGAAAACCGTTTCCTTATTAAATCTTTTAAAAGGATAATTGATAGTCAATGTGCCTAAATCCGGGTCACCGTTGTAGTTAATCAGATCACTTTTGATGGTCAGTGCCTGGTCAGCATAATAGTACGCGCTATCATACATACGCATAGAGAGATAAGTGCGCGCTAGTAGACCGTAGGCTGCGGCTTTAGAAGGCCTGTAGCTATGCATAGGGAGGTTGGGGAGTAAATTCGCGGAGCGTTGCGCATCCTGTATAATCTGCTTGTAGGTTTCAGCAACGCTGCTTCTTACAGAAGGATCATTATAGTTAGACGTTAACCTTAAAACAATTCCTTTGTCTGAAGAGGCCTTTGCTTCGTCGTAGGTGAGCGCATAGGTCCAGGCTAACTTGAGGAAATAGTAGGCTCTGAAAAAATGTGCGGAACCATTTACATGATCCCAATCAGATGCATTACCAGGAGTTCTTTCGATACTTTTTGACATATCCAGGCAGAAATTGGTAATGTATACCGGGTGATAACAAATGGCCCAGTCGTTAGGATATCTATAGTCATAAGGTTTCCAGATATAAGCCTGCTTCGGCCAGTCATCAAGAGCTGCATAGCGTTCCGGCAGACAAAAGTAATCATCAGACGAGGTTTCCATAAAAGATGGTGTACGGTTCTCATTCATAGTGGCCGCGTCATCCAGTAGTCCCTGCAGGTCGCTAAGATGGGTAGGTATTCGTACATTATTCGTAAAGGGGTAGTCGAGGTATTTTTTGCAACCGCCGAGGCATAAAATGATACAGCCGCCGGTTAGCCATAATATCAGGGAATACGCCCATTTATTAATAGTATTCATTTCTTAATATTGATGTGTTTAATAAAGTTGTGAGGTTAAAAACTGCATCTGAACCCGATGGTTGCCTGCCTGGGAGGTGCATAGGTATTGTGATAGTCAGGGTCGAGATCCTCCTTATTCGAACGCCAGATAATGCCCAGGTTAGCCAGGTTCCCATATATCTGTCCGCTTTGTAAAAAGCGTTTTGTTTTTCTGGACGCTAAATCAAAGGCAATATTCAGATAATGAAATCGTATATGATCGCCTTTTAAAGCATGCACAGACGCATATCTGTAAAATCCATCCCTACCGGCATATTGCGGGTAATCAGCATATACATAAGCTGGTATGTCGGTACGAAGTTCATCTCCAGGCTGTTGCCAACGCCTGTAATAATCGGGATGACCGATCCCGGAACCATTTAGTTCACTCAGGGTAAAAGCGGTCTTTCTAAAATAATATCCTAGTTTATACATCAGGTTGAAAGAAAGCGTTAACCGATTCCACCTCAGCTCATTTATTATTGAACCGAAATGCGTAGGCACCGAAGTGCCTACAAAAATGAGGCTGCCACCTGCGATACCATCTACCGTTATGGAATTACCTATTGCATTATAGTCCGTGCTTAATTGGCCATTCAGGTATCCTTGTGGATCTCCCTGATTGTTGAGGCCACCCCATCTGTACGACGTAATGCTATATAAGGGCTCTCCCACTATAGGTGTAATACTGCTCCCATCCAGCAACATATTAAATTTTTTGGCATCGTCTGACAGGTAACGGGTGGTTTTGCTGGTATTATAGTTATAAATAAAGTTTGTTTGCCAGATAAATTCACCGCGACTTATATTGATACTCCTTAGGTTTATATCAATACCCTGGCCCTTCATGTTGGAAGTATTGGTTACTACAGTCCCTTTGTTTCCCCAGGTTGTATAGTCATACAATGTATTTCCGTAGAGATCGGTGCCTTTCTTCTCATAGTACTCAATGCTGCCGCTGATATGTTTTCCCTTGCTGGAAAAATCGATACCGACATTCAACTGCCTTGATTTTTCCCAACGCAGATCAGGATTATTTAAGTCATTAATACGCTGAATGGGGAAATTAGTAATACTATTGCTAAACGATGTACTGGTGGCTAATGGAGTTTTTCGTAAATCGATATTACCACTATAGCCTAAACTGACCCTGAGCTTTAGAAAAGAAACTGCCTGCCAGCGATAAAATTTTTCTTTTGAAATATCCCATCCACCTCCCATCGACCAAAGTGGATTCCATTTGTCATTGGTGTTAGCTCCAAAAACATTAGAAGCATCCCTCCGCCAGCTACCACTGATATGATAGCGGCTTTTATAACTGTACTGTGCATTCGAAAGCAGGCTAACAAACCGCCTGCTGAGTCGGTTACCGACACCGGGGGTTCCGGGTATTCTTGCCACCGTACCTCCTATCAATGTCCGATAATTGGTTGCATGATTTACCGAAGCCATTGACAATGGCTCTTCAATGTAACCATACACCGTGAAATTACCGGCGTTGATTGTTTCAAACTCCCGCATTTCTGCGCCAGTTATCACGGATACATAATGATTACCGAAAGTCTTTTTATAATCTAACTGCCCACGTAGATTATAAGAAATGAGGTTTGAGATACTTTGTGTACGGATGGCTCCTTTGGGTATATTATAAACATCTGGGGTCGTGCCTGTGCCCAATGTGGTAAACCGGTTGATCAGGTCACGGGTATTATAGCTCTCCTCGCCTGCCCATTGCTCATTACTTGTCCACTGTTTTTGATATTGGTACATAGCCGTTGCGTTGAAGCCATCAAAAGGCGACCAGTTGATGTTGGCTCTTCCAATAAGCTCCTGTAAATGCTGTTTGGCATAATCCTGCTTAAAATCGTCGGCGGGGTAGTATAGCCAGTCTAACAATCTGCCACTGCCGATGGTATCGAGAAATTCTTTCCGGTACCGCGGAATACCAATGGGGCTGCCATCCTGGTTGGTAAATAATTGGTAAGGAACATACCTGTTTGCCTGCATCGTAAGCGAATTATATTCAGGTGCACCGGTTTTTGAAGTACTATTGGTATAAAATCCCGCTAAACTTAAGCTGAGGTTTTTAAGAATTTTTAAAGTATTTTCAAAACGTGCATTGCTTCTGGCGGAAGTGGATAGGTCGGTGTTGGTTACCTGGTTATGATTGCCGGATAGTAGCCAGCTCATATAGCTGCTTCCTCCTGTAAGACTGAGCGCGTATTGCTGGGTTACACCTGTTTGCGAGAACAAGTCATTAAACTGTTGAACACCGCTTTGTGTTTTAAATTGTTCTATCTGACTGTTACCTTCTGCTTCTGACAGCTTGCCTGATTTAATTTGCTGCAGTATGGAGACCACAGGTGTCAAGGCAGGCATACTGATGGTGTTATCTATAACAGTATTAAAAAAGCCCTTGCTGAAGAGAAATCTTTCTATTTCTATATAGTCGGAAGTGGACATCTTTGTGCGGAGTAAGGAGCCAGGATCCGGCTTCTGCGTTACAAGTACATTACTATTAAAACTAACTTTTAAAGGTTGATTCAACTTTCCCTTTTTTGTACTGATTACTATTACGCCGTTACCAGCCCTGGCGCCCCAAATACTGGCAGCCGCTGCATCTTTGAGAATACTGATACTTTCTACTTCATCAGGGTTGATATTGTTAATGTCGCCTTCATAAGGAAAATCGTCCAATATGATAAGCGGACTTACCGGACCATCTATAGTACTCAGTCCTCTGATTGAAATATCGTTAGGAAGTCCGCCGCTCGCACTACTGCCTCTTTTACCTATATTAAAAATCAAACCATTGGTAACACCATTCAATCGCTGCAGGATATTCGTCCCGGTTTGTTGGTTGAGCATTTTATTATCTATGACTGTAACAGAGCCGTTTATTTCATTAGGCTTCACTTTTTGGTACCCCGTATTTACCAATACCTCCTCCAGCTCACTGTCGCGCTGTGCCAACTCAAAATTGTAATAGGTCCGTATGCCATCAACCTGTGTTCTATAGTTCGTAAAGCCAACATGAGTTATGTAAAGTGTATCAGGGAATTTTGAAATACTGATAGCGAACTGACCATCTTTATTCGTTTGCACGGTTACACCCGAGCCGGATCGCAAACTTGCACCGATGATCGGTCGTTTCGTTACAGCGTCTATCACAGAGCCGCTGATAGTGGTTTGTGCTATTAGCACGTCGCTTAGTAACAGGCATACGAGGCCTGCAAAAAAGTATTTTATCATATGGTTAGGATTTAGCGTTGAGTTGGATTATTTCTTTTTAGGTAGCCTCTTCTTTCTACCTCCAGTTGCATTTTTTCCAGGAAAGCGCTTAGGATTTCGGGTGTTACAAATGAGGAAGAAGTTTGTGCTATCAGTACATTATCAGGTGCGATCCAGGCGTAATGCGGATTATATTGCTTATGTATGTACTGCTGTAAAATGGTGTCGCCGGTAACAATAGGAATCTTTAGTTTTTGATTATTTGCTTTTTCCCAGCGCTCGATTGTTGGTTTAACCGTATTACTATCTTCAGGCGTTATCAGTAATATCTGTAGCTGGTCTTTAAAAACCTGTTGTAGAGAGTCCAGCTTTTTAAATGATTTGATGCAGGGTATACAAGTGGTATTCCAAAAATCAAGCAATACCATCTTTTGGTGGCTTTGCTGAAAGGACGCCAAACTCGCTTTATTATTGGTATGATTGAGCACTTGTGTAAATAGTATATCCGGCAGGCGGTCTCCGGTATAAAGCGGTTTAATAGATTTTGATTGGGCTGTTAAGTATAGGCAAAGAAGTGCCATTACAGCGCATAGCGTTGTTTTTTTCATATTTAATTAAGTAGTTAAAGAATAGAAATCAGGTTAGACTTTCATTATATTTTTGGTTTTGACATTGGCATTAAACATTGAAACAGGCTTTTATTTTTTGTTTGGTTAAGGGGCATAAAGAAAAAAGATAGGCACGATTTTCTTTATGACTACTCAACCGTTCATTACTTTGATGTATTAATGTTGTTATATGCTTACCGAAGAATAAAAGGGCCGGGTTAGGCATACCGCACCATGAGAACGTTGCGGTCGCCGCCCGGCCATTTTACTTTCTATACCGGCATTTTAGGCTTGCAGGCATACAATAGCTTAAATGCAATAGCATGAGGGAAAATGTTTTGATATGGTGCTTTAATACTCATCTCTTAGGTTTTTGATGAGTCGTTGGTAAGTGAGTTACACAAGCAGGCATAAGAAAGGCGTGGAACTCAACTTACCGCATTAGAGGTACTGGTATACCCACACACAGATAAGAGAGCCCACGCCGTAACGTGGGCATTCTACCTATCATCTCGTGTGTTTAAAAATTACCAGTTTTCTAATGCGAGACTCAAAGCAAATGCTTAAAATTCTTTCATAACAAAGTTAATGTTTCTATAGACATTTTGTTGTTTATGCTTGAATTAAAGATAAAGAGAATATTTGAACACGGTTATATATAACCGTGAATATTTTTCAAATAATGAACACCTTGTTTGGCTAAAAATTACAAGGTGAAATGGATAAGGAAGAAATTAAAAAACTAAATCAGGCTTTTGGTGAAAATCTTCGAAAAATTCGGGATTCAAAAAAAATTTCATTGCTCCAATTGTCCTACAATTGCTCAATTGATGAAAGTAAGATTTCGAAGATAGAGCACGGAAGATTTAATATAAAGCTGTCCTCTCTGTTTGAGTTAGCCAGGGGTTTGAACGTAAGCCCGGAAATACTACTGAACTTTCAGTTTGAGCAAGAGGAGTGATAAATTAACAGCCCAATCTATTATATAAAGTAACTGCAATGCCATCTTAGAAAACGGTCAAAAAATGGTAGGCAGTTGCTATGGCTCTCTTATAACCTAACGCGAAATTGTAGGACAAGTATAGATCAATCACAACATTATTTGCTAGATTTACCACAACGAATGTCAATTAATTTACTACACAATCCGCTTGTATAGTTGCAATAAAACACGACTGTGATAGCCCTGGGAAAAGTTTGCAGCTGTACTAAAGCAGTGAATATAAAACCGAACGATAAAAACATTATGGATACCAGAAATCGAACAAACCCAATGAAACGCCGCGACTTTTTACAAAAAACTGCGGTGTTAGCAGCATCTGCCATCTTTTTACCGGCATTGGGCAATCATGCATATAGTGCTTCCAATGCTGTCAAAAACAATAGCTCCATTCCAACCGTTAAACTTAATAATGGTTTATTGATGCCCATGCTTGGTTTTGGCACCTATTCATTAAAAGGTGATATCTGTCAACGTTCTGTGGCGGAAGCTATTGCTGTAGGGTATCGACTCTTTGATACGGCAAGCAGATACGGAAACGAAGCATTTGTTGGGTCAGGAATGAAACAAAGTGGTATAAAAAGAGAAGAACTTTTTATCACTTCAAAACTTTGGGTAGATGATTCAGGGTATGAAAAGACAAACCTGGCTTTTGAAACCTCTTTAAAAAAACTCGGCACCGATTATTTGGATCTATACCTTATTCACCGGCCAAGAGGCGATTTTAAAGGATCATGGAAAATGATGGAAGAGCTTTATAAAGCCGGTAAAATAAAAGCTATTGGAATAAGCAATTTTACCCCGGCTCAATATAAAGACTTAATGTCAGTGGCGAAAATTAAGCCCGCAGTCAATCAAATTGAAACGCATGCTTTCTTTCACGAGATGGACTCCTATAATGATTTGAAGAAAAACGGGGTACAAATGGAAGCCTGGGCACCATTTGCCGAGGGTAGAAACGGACTTTTTACCAATCCAACTTTGGCTGCTATCGGCAAGAAGTATAATAAAACCAATGCCCAGGTAAGTTTGAGGTGGCATTACCAACGTGGTGTAGTGGCTATACCCCGAACGGTTCAAAAAGCACATATGGTGGAGAATCTTAACATTTTCGACTTTAAGTTGAGTCCATCTGAAATGAAAGTCATTGCAGCTTTGGACCTTAATATCTCCCAATTTCCGGAGTGGACCTAAACTTACCGGCACTGTTCCTTTATTGGCATTAATCAGGATTACATTTTATGGCATAGGCACATTTCGGCGCAAATTATTAGGTATTAGGTCGCGTCCCCGCTAAGAAAAAACTACGGCTCCTGTCCCCGCCTTGTTTTTCTAACCGGGGTCAGGCTATTCGCTACAAGTCCTCACTACGCTACGCTTCGTTGCGGGCTTTCCGCTGCTATACTTCGCGCGTTTTTTACCATCGCACAAACGCAAATTTCAAAGGGGGACTATTTAAGCCTTTGCTATGGCGGGTAAATACTACAGACTGCTCCCGTTGTTGTATGCGTTAGCTAGTAAGGGTGTCGGTTGTTATATTTTATAGGGTATTAACGATGCCTCTTATACTTCAAGACATCCGGCAGTGCAGATCACCTCTTCATAACGGCCGGTTGGCAGCGTCTTCCGCAATCATATCATAAACCACTACTTTCTCCCAAAGATGGCTGTATTGGTCTACAAATGCTTTGTGCAGGGGATGTACCTGGTAGTCGTCCTGGTCTTTCACATTATCAAAATACATCAGCTCTGAAACATGAAAGCTGTTGTCTACCACATCGCGTTTTTCAGTAGATGCGGGAACACCTACCAGTAATTTTTTGATCTGGGGTATGGCTTTTAAGGTTTGTAAACCCTTTATCAGCTCTTTTACATGGGTTGCCCCCGGTTCTTTCAACCAGAAAAATACATGATGTACAATGGTTGATTTCTTTGACGGTTCCATACTTAACACGCTTGGCGCCGCGGCAATAACCGTAGCATTCTTTATAAATTTCCGGCGGGACGTTGGGCTCTCTTGGCTCATGCTTGCATTTCTTTGAATAAATATACGCTCAATTTCAATTCAGCAAGGCGGCGATCTTTGCCTCCCACTCCTTTTGCTTCGCTCTGTTTAACCCATGCCCTGTTTCCTCATCATAAACTGCCTGCTCATGCTGATAAGCTTTTCCAATCTGCCGGGTCATTTCCTTTATCATTTTGGGTGCATCGGCAACGCTTACGGTTGTTTCATCTAACTGTTTTTGAAGTTTTCTCCGGTAAATTTCTGCTATATCAAAATGGCATTGCTCATGCTGCAGTAAACTATCCGTTTGCTGGCCCGGCTTAACCCAACTGGCATAACAACTAAACTTATTGGTAGCAAAAAAACGGGGTTTGGCAAATAAGGTCAATACATTACTCTCTACAGCTATATCGCAGGCTGTAACAGCCGCAACCTGGAACTTTGAAGGCGACTCGGGAACCTTTGCCTTAAAATCTGCCCAAGTAAGACGTCGCTGTGCATCCCATTCTATTTCTATCTCATGCTTTCGATAATCATCCACTTTATAAATATCTGCGTAAATTCTTTCACAGCTGCTCAATTTATCAGGCGCCAGCCGGCGGGTGATCTTAATTACATTAGCGCCATGCGTTCTGGCCATATTTTTTAGATCGCCTATTACTTCGTTGTAGCTACATTTGGCCGAAAAGCCATTATCTACCGACCGGATACTTCCTATCTTAACACCGTCATTAATAAAATCATCGCTTTGGCGCAACACCAGCACAAAGTCATGTGCTGCCAACGGTGGTCTTTTCTCAATGATGTTTTTCGCGAGTTTAGCAGCGCATCCCGTCAGGCATACTAGCATTGCCCCTATAATAAAACGCATGTATCGATTAATCTGATGGATTTTTATACTATTTATGCCGGTGTATTTTCTTTTACTACTATTAAATCGCTCAATTCTAACTGCATGGGCAGTAAACCTATTTTTACCACAGCCCGTTTACCTTTAATCTCCAATACCTCTCCCACCTGGTGGTTGCGCTTCATCTTCACCTTATCGCCTACTTTAATATCGCCACCTACCTCGCTGTATTTGCTTTCCAGTTTCTTCTGCATCTTACTGGCCTTTTTACTTTCGGGCCGGTTAAATAATAATGCAGCCATTTGTTTGATCAGCTTCGGCTTATCTTCTTCTTTCTTCCACTCAATGGTGATCTGTTTCAGCTTGCGTTCCATATCCTTCAGGTAGGTAATACGGTCTTCACTTATTTTATTCTGCTCACGCAATACTGCCACCTGTTGTTTATGGCGCTCCTTATCCATTACTTGCTGCATCTCTTTTTGCAGGCGCTCGTTTTCTTTAATCAGGCGTTCCAGCTCCTTATCTTTTTTAGCAATATCCCGTAAATCCTGTTCGGTGCGGTTCAATAGCTTATCCAGCCGGTACTGATCTTCCTCCACCAGGCCCCTGGCTTTTTCAATCAGCCTTGTTTCCAATCCTATTCTTTCGGCGATGGAGAAGGTATAAGAGCTTCCCGGCTTGCCTACAATGAGTTGGTATTGGGGTTGTAATTTCTTTTCATCAAATGCCATAGCGCCATTTACAATACCCGCTGTTTTTCCCGCCATTACTTTCAGGTTCAGGTAGTGCGTGGTTACTACACCATACGAATGTTTGCGCAATAGCTCCAGCAAAATCACTTCGGCAAAGGCGCCACCCAGGTTGGGATCGCTTCCGCTACCCAGCTCATCAATAAAGAACAAGGTTTTACCATTCGCATTTTCCATAAAATGCTTCATATGGATCAGGTGACTGCTATAAGTGCTCAGTTCAAACTCCAGGCTTTGGGTATCGCCTATATGGATCATCAGCTGCTTAAAAATGCCAAACTCACTTGAGGGATGTACAGGTACGAGCAAACCACTTTGCAGCATCATCTGCAGCAAACCAATGGTTTTCATAGTAACCGTTTTACCACCGGCATTCGGGCCACTTATTACCAGTATCCGCTTGCTTTCGTCCAGGCTTATGGAAACCGGTATGGTAGCCTTATTAGCCCTCTTATTATATAAATATAAAAGCGGGTGGTAAGCATTTACCAGGTGTACCAACGCTTTATCATGCACGATGGGAAACTCACCATTTACATCAACGGCAAATTTGGCTTTGGCACGGGCAAAATCGTATTCTCCAACAATAGTATGATAAACGTTCAGCAGATCGGCAAATTTCGAAAGTCTGGAAGTAAGCTGTCTTAATATCCGGTACACTTCCTTACGCTCCTGGTTTTCCAGGTCGCTGATATCGTTATTCAGGTGCATGGTATCTTCCGGCTCTATAAATGCCGTTTTACGGCTATCGCTTTCGCCATGCAAAATACCTTTTACCGTACGCTTATGTTCAGCAAAAACCGCCAATACCCTGCGGCCATTCATAAAGCTTTCTTCTATTTCGGCCAGGTATCCCTGCTTATTCAATTTGGAAATAATGCGGTCAAATATCCTTCTCAGCTCCGTTCTTTTACGATACAGGCTCAGGCGGATATCCTTCAGCTCCTCCGATGCTGAATCTTTTACACTTCCCTGGTCGTCAATGATCTCATCTATCAGCTCAATAATAGCTTTTTCGTAATAGGTATGCTTTACTATTTCGTATAAACCGGAGTAGGCGCCCTTTCTTTCATCATTAAACCAGCGAAATATTTTTTCGATGCTTTCCGCCAGCTTACGTATCTGTATCAGGTCTTCCCCCTGTAAAACGGCACCCGAAATAGATAAAAGCTTCAACTCCTTTGCCAGGTTTAAAATATAATCGTTGGGAAAATAAATGCCGTTAATTAGCAGCTGTTTAAACTCGTGCGACTGCCGTAGCTCTCCGTCAACAAATTTTTTATGGGTATGAATGCGCAGTTGGCTTGCCTTTTCCTGCGCAAAATTGCTTTGGCAATGCGCCACCAAAAGTTCTTTAACCTTTTCAAACTCTAACTGTAACGCCGCTGATTCGGGGTATAACTTCATGATTCAATCTCTTCTAAAAGTTGCCAAAATTACTATATAAATTGAACTATTGGTAATAATTGACCCAGCGGCCCAAAACGAATCCGTAAGTTTCATATATGGATTGGTTTGGTGAAACTTGCTATGAATTGTTTTTTTATAAATAGGCTGCTTTCCCCGGTTTCCCCGCCCGACCATCCGAATAATATCTCACCCCGTTGGGGTTCTGATAATATACAATCCATTTTTTATACTAATGCCTTTCCTACGGAATGGGAGGCATAAGTGGTATATTTTGTAGCAGCAGGTTCCGAAGCAGGTTAAAATTAAAGTGTAGACTCCAAAAGCGCGAAGGGCTGTTACTGTAGTGAAAAATGGAAAGCTTATTTATTAAAACCCTGAAAGAGCCACATTTGTATGGAGGTTAAAAGGTAAACAAGTAACATCCGGCATCGTTACCATCTATCGTCCAGTATCTAATATCTGGTATCTCTCTCTGTCAACCAATATCTGCCATCTAAAAGTGAATGGTCAATAGTGGATAGGAAATAGCTAGTAGTGAAAAATCAACTAGTACCTGGCATCTAATTACCATCCAGCATCTACTATCCTCCTCCTAACGTCCTCCGTCAACTGTCATCTAAACCCCCTCCCCCAGCTTTTCTATAACGGCTTCAATCTTTTTATTCACCGCTTCAATCTCTTCATCAAAGCGCGGTGAGTCTTCAGCAATAGCCCGGTACATGAGCTCGTAGCTTTGTATTCTCAGTTCGCAATATTGTTTCAGCAAAGCGTTTCTTTTTACTGCAGGTGGTGGTAGTGTGAGGTTCTCAAAGCTTTTTACCAGCGCCAAATTCTGGTTCCAGTAGTTAAGGCCCTCATCTCTCAGCACAAAAAGTTTATCTTTTTTTGGTGTATCCTCCGGTAATTTATATACAGACAGGGCAAAAGACTCCGTATCCTCAAACTCCTTTAATCCTTTTTCATAAATAACCAGGTCATTATCCAGGTTTCTATATACTATAAAGGAAGACCCCAATATTACCACACCCAGCAATGCAATAGCTTTCCACTTTAAAGCCGGTTCCTCTGTATTTCTCAGGCCCGGCAACAATATATAGCCCGCAATAAAGCCGCTCACCAGTCCGCCAATATGGGCCGCATTGTCGATACCCCCTTTAAGACCATATAAAAGGTTATAGCCAACGAAAATACCAATGCTCGTTAGTAAAGACTTTCTTGCTTCCTTCTCAATAAGATCGGTGGTAAGCATGGCCAGAAACACACCGTACATGCCAAATATCGCCCCCGAGGCGCCAGCACTAATCGTAAGATCGTGCCACCAAAGGCTGATAATACTGGCAGCAATGCCGGTTAACAAATAGGCCGCTAAAAACCGGGATTTGCCCAGGTAGGGTTCCAACAGGGCGCCTATATATGTGAGTGCATACATGTTCAGCAGCAGGTGCAAAATACCAATATGTATAAAACAGTTCGTCAGCAATCGCCACCACTGCCCGTCGAGCGTAGCGGGTTTAAAGTTGGCACCCCAGCGCACGAGCGCCTCCCCGTCAGGGTTGAGTATATGCACGCCATTTACCACCATCGCTATAAACATCAGTATGTTTAAATAGATAAGAATGGGGGTAATAAAGTAGCCGTGCACCGGCACAAAAAAAGAAAGGAAGTTTTTGCTTCGCTCCGGTTTTTCCGTTGAAGCCGCTTCCGGCAATTCTTCTTCAACCTTATGCTGCAGATCACCGGCAGCTGTAGGGCCATGATGAACAGGACCGGCTTTCAGCTCATCTATTTTCTCCAGTAAGGAGGCTACCAACGCCTGGTTTCTGCCGGGTTCTTTGAGATCATATCCTGTGGTACGGCTGCTGATCTGCGCCAGGTTATTGGCCACCGTTACAGACAGTTCTCCATTCCAGGAGAAAGCGCCATTGTTGCTATATGCGGTAAAACCGATGTAGTTGGTAAAGCCAATGGTGAGTCCTGTTTGGGTTGCGGCTTCCCGGGCCAGGTTTAAAAAAGCTTCTGGTGTTAATGCGCCCAGTGCCTGCTCTTCAACATGCCCTGCAGCTGCCCCTTCTGTCATAATGCGTTACTATATTGGTTGATAAAATATGCAGTTGCAGGGTTAGCTTTCTTCCCTATATCAATTGCAGTATGTAAATATAATTGGTTTTAGGTCAGCGAATATTTCATTTTTGTGCAGATTTGTTTCAAATTTATTACAGACTCAGCGTGCTGATTGCTTTATGAGGTTGGCTGATTAACCGGTTAATTTTAGTATTAGAATAACTTGGGAGTTGTAAAAGGGGGTATTGCGCAGGGAAAAATGCAAAAGAGTTCAAAAAGCCTGTAACTTTTACAAAACACAGAACCCCAAGCAGGTGCTACCGGATGGATTGGAGACGTCTTTTGGTGGCCCGGCATTTTATAAAGGAAAACCTTCTTGTGCTTACACATCACTTTTACCATCGCCTTACACTACCTGATGTTGGCCGGAGGAAAAGCGAACAACTTATATACAAGCTGCACCATTTAACAATGGTTTAAAAATGAGCATTACACAAGATGGCGATCCTTAGGAAAAAGTATTGACTGAACGAATGAGCAATATTTTTACGATTGCACTGCTTTCTTTTGTTTTTTATTCGATCTCCAGAGGTTGGAGAGTAAAAGTTCCCTGATAAAAGTCATTTCTTTAGGGAGCCTGTCATAGAGCTTAAAGAATAACTCATCCTGTGAGGCTATTTCCTTAATCCAGAGGTCCCGGTTGATGCTCATTACATTTTCAAAATCATTTTCTGTGAAATCCTCCATACCCCGCCAGTCTATATGCTCATATTTGGGCATCCAGCCGAGGGGCATTTCTACGCCCTTTGATTTACCTCTTGCTCTTTCTACTACCCATTTCAGCACGCGCATATTTTCTCCGAAACCTGGCCATAAAAAAGAACCATCCTCCCCTTTTCTAAACCAATTTACAGAGAAAATTCGTGGAGGTTCAGGAATCTGTCTTCCAAAATTCAACCAGTGCCCAAAATAATCACCCATGTGATAGCCCGAGAATGGCAACATAGCAAAAGGATCTCTGCGTACCTCACCAATATTTCCGAACGCAGCAGCCGTCATTTCAGAACCCATGGTAGCAGCCATATAAACACCAAAAGACCAGTTAAAAGACTGCATGATTAATGGAACCACTGAGTTCCGGCGTCCGCCAAATATAAATGCCGAAACAGGAACACCTTTAGGATCATCAAATTTTTCGTCGATTGATGGACATTGTGCGGCCGGCGCTGTAAAGCGCGCGTTGGGATGTGCTGCTTTTGTTTCACTGGCGGGCGTCCAGTCATTCCCCTGCCAGTCGATGGCATGTGCAGGTGGCGCACCATCCATCCCCTCCCACCATACATCGCCATCATCGGTAAGCGCCACATTGGTAAAAATAGTGTTGGCGCTGATGGTCTCCATCGCATTGGGATTGGTTTTAAAGTTGGTGCCCGGGGCAACGCCAAAAAAACCTGCTTCCGGATTGATCGCATGTAACCTTCCCTGCTCATCTGGTTTGATCCAGGCGATATCATCTCCCACTGTTGTTACCTTCCAGCCTTCATCAGTAAAGGCTTTGGGGGGTATCATCATGGCAAAGTTGGTTTTACCGCAGGCAGAGGGGAATGCAGCACAAACGTAATCTTTCTTTCCGTCAGGAGACTCCACGCCCACGATCAGCATGTGTTCGGCCAGCCAGTTCTGCTCACGGGCGAGCGCAGAGGCGATTCGTAGCGCCAGGCATTTTTTACCGAGCAAAGCGTTACCTCCATAGCCTGACCCATAACTCCAGATCAGTCTCTCTTCAGGAAAGTGTACAATATATTTATCTTTTGGATCGGGAGAGCATGGCCAGGAGACATCGGGCTGACCTTCAGCCAGTGGCATGCCCACCGAATGTAAACAATGCACAAATTCCCGGTTCCCCATCGCTTCTAAAGCCCGGCTGCCCATCCTCGTCATCAGGTTCATGTTTACCACCACATAGGGCGAGTCTGTGATCTGTACTCCAAACTGGGAGATCGGGGAACTAATGGGACCCATGCAAAAAGGAATGATATACATGGTACGTCCACGCATACATCCGTCGAGTTTAGGCTCTAAGATTGCTTTCATTTCGCGGGGCGCCATCCAATTATTGGTGGGGCCTGCATCGCCCGGCGCGAGTGAACATATATAAGTGCGGTCTTCTACTCTCGCTACATCTGACGGATGAGAGCGGGCCAGGAAGGAATTGGGTCTTTTTTCAGGATTTAAACGAATAAAAGTCCCGCTTTCCACCATTTCATTGCAGAGGCTGTCGTATTCTTTGTCGGAACCATTGCACCAGTAAACCTGCGATGGTTTACAGAGTTCGGCCATTTTGCTTACCCATTTTTTCAGTTCAGCATTAGTCAGGTTGATAGGCGTATTTACATGCTTCATATAGCTTTCAAAATAAATTTAATGAAAGCTACAAATGTATATGCTTGCCAGTCATAGGGTCGCAAACTGGCTTAAAGACTATTAAATAAAAAAATGGTACTATTGAAAAATATTCAACAAAAATAATTTCGACTAATAAATTTCGTGTTAAACTTCTTTAAATCTTATCTATTTTGAATATTTTTCAATGAATAGAAAAATCGATATAGCGATTTACTGTTCAGAAGCACTACAGATCCATAAAGAACTGTACCCAGGCGGAAGTGAGGTTAAAGTCTTTGAGCATTTTAGACGTAACAACGTTAAATTCCTTATTATTGGTAGGAATATTCTTGCCCTGAACCGGCAATTTCCACTTCTCCGGTGCAGTGTCGAAGCCGGTAACGCTGGTGGCAAAAATAGTGATATGCTGATGTGGTATTGCCAGGCCGAGTATCATGCCCGGCAGGCCGTTAAAGGACTCCGGACCACCCCTGGTAATGATTTCATCGGTATAAAAAGCCACTACATAAATCGAATCAAAAAATAGGGCGTTGGCCCGGTGACACTGGTATCCCGCAATTTCCCTGGTTTCGTCTGTTAATTTCCACCTGATCTTTTTTAGAGAGTCTTTTACAAAAAAAGATTTTTCAAATGCCTGTTTTACCGTTGTTACTTCAGCAGCTTCAAAATTACTGTACACCTGGTTTTTATAGGCAACAGGAATAGCAAATGTTTTCGAAAAGTCTATATCAGGATTTACTGGTTGGTATAAACTGTGGCCTTTATCAAAAAACAGATCGAAGCTGTCTTTCCAGAACTGTGGGGCCGTACTTCTGTACTGTTGCATGAAGGTTGGTATCTGGTCGGCAGGTACCTGTTTGGTTTCGCCAAGGAAAATATTCATAGCAGCAAACGTATTCACGCTACGTTCGTACCTGATCTTACCGCTATTTATAAATGCGGCGTACTGGGCATGTACTGCAAAAGAGGCGAGTGAAAGAAGAATATATAACGCAATTTTTTTCATGATGTTGAATTGAATGATGAACCTCGTAATGAAAATCCGGCAACAACTATTGTTTAAGGTTATTAAATTTAGTAAAGCTCCAGGTAGCGCCTATCATAAAAAACCGTCGGATCGTTGTGTAGCGGTTTTCAGAGAAGAACGTGTTGGTAGCTGTTCTTTCATAGCCGTTGTTCTGGTTCAGAATATCATTACAGGAAAACTTTACAGTGAGCTGGTCGTTCTTTAAAAAGTTTCTGCCGATCCATGCATTCCAGATGGTGCGGTTAAAATCATTGGCAAATGCCTGTGTTTTTTCCTGCCAGAGGTAAACAGCATCTGTATGTAACTGAAATTTCTTCAGAAAGTATATGTCCACAGACGGATTAACGGTAGTGAACAGATAATTATTCCTGGTGTCTGGCTGTAAAGATGATTTATTTACAGTGTAACCAACCTGTCCCAGTAAGTAAACCGTATATGCCTTAAATTTCGTTTTATGCATTTCAACCGCAAAGGCCGAAGTATTATAGTTGAGTTTGTTGATCTCGTTGTTAATAGGACTGTAAGAAGTTCCCCCGTTAAAATTCAGCCCTACGCCTGTTTGTATATCTACACCTTTAATTTTTTTAGAGTAGTAAGTATTCAGATAATAGTTGTTATTGTTATAGCCATCCATATTTACAAAACGATAGGTGTAAGCGCCTGAAGGGCTTACTAAAATAGATTGTGTAACAGGGTTAGAAGTAAGCGTGTAGTTAAAATTGGCGCCGTAATACACATTGGTTACAATTTTACTGGCATAAAAATACCCGTTGACACTATTATTGAAGCTATTGTCGAGGTCTGTATTAGTTACATAAGTAACCAGCTGCGAATTGTTGTACCTGAATGGCATGAGCTGATTGCGTGTGGGATTTACCGATGATCCATTATAGCTAATGTTGATCGCTTTATAGTTGCTGAATTTATAATTGAAGCTGGCACTAGGATACCAGTTCGTAAATGACCGGTTCAACTGAAGTAGCGTATAATCATCGGCCATATCCATCTTTACCAGCTTTATATTATTCCCTAGTTTAACTGTCAACTTTTTAAACGCATAATTCAATGCTGCACCGGCCTGGTTGCCCCATACACTTGCATTCATTTTGGTGCTAAATGCTGTATCAATTATGTTGCCTGAAGGGTCGTCTGCCAGGTTAAAAGATCTTTTATCGTCCCGGTTATCATCATTATTTAATGTGTAGTTCAGGATCAGTGATAACTTAGAAGTCAGCGGTTCAGTATAGTTCACATTCATGCTCAGTGTGCGCCAATCATCATTCATGCTTCTTCTTAAATGCAGCAAGGCAGAACTATCCGGATTGTTATTCACGTCGAAGAAATTACTATTAGAGCGACTCTCTCCTTTGGAAGCGTCGTTGGCGAAGTTATTTCTGGAGTAGATAGAAATAGTCCTTCCGTATTTTTTTAGCTTTTTTTCCCAGGACAGGTTCACATTAAATGTATTGATGTCATAGTCGCTAAAACCGGAGCTGGCATTATCATATAAACGGGTACTATCTCCCCTGAAATTGTTAGTACGACTATTACTGGAATTTTTACTATTGCTTACATTACCGTCTGCAAAAACCGTAAAAGTGGAGGTCGTATCTGATTTTAGAATGTATTTTGCGTTGGCTTTATGACTAACACTCGAATTATTAAAATTACTATTAGCATTGCTCAGGATCAATCCCGTAGGAAGATTATTTTGCGAGTTAGTCACTTCTTCCCCTTCCACATCCAGGAGATTCAACTTGTAATTACCGTTGATGGATTCTTTATCGGTATTCCATTTTTTATCATAGTGTACACCTCCCGATATGGCTTTAGGCAAGCCCTTTCCCGAGTAGTTTTCACCACCTTGGTCATCGTCCCCTATCTTTTCTTTATCTGCTGATCCCAGCCCTGTTCTGCCTATATTGCTCACAGTTCCGTAAGCTGACATACGTCTCTTACCTTTAAAATGATTGGCTACGCCCTGGGCATTGTAGCGGCCATTGGTGCCCACGCCAGCTTCGGCCTTGCCAAAAAGGCCATGATTTTTATCTTCCTTAATTTTAAGGTTGATGGTTTTATCTCTAACACCATCTTCTATACCTGTAAAAGCCGCAGCATCTGATTTTTTATCATACACCTGTACCTTATCGATCATATCGGCGCGCAGGTTCCTGGTTACCAGTGTTGGATCATCACTAAAAAACTCCTCGCCATCTACCAACACTTTTTTTACTTTTTGTCCCTGTGCCGTAATATTGCCAAACTGATCAATCTGCAAACCCGGCAGTTCTCTCAGGAGATCTTCCACTGAAGCATTGGGTTGAACCCTGAAGCTATCTGCCAGATACTCTGTTGTATCGCCTTTTATTTTAATGGCTGCTGCTTTCGAAGAAACGATTACTTGCTCTAATAGCTTTTCTTTCGGGATCAGGCTCACATTATCCATGGTCAGCTTGCCTTTAGTACTATTTTTCATATCCACTCTATGAGAGTAGTCTACATAACGCGGATAGGTAAAGAACAGAACATATTGGCCCGTATCCGACAGGTTTTTAAAGATGAATTTGCCGTCCTTCTCCACGCGGGTATCTTTCAGTATAAAGGAATCTTTTCCATTCAGCAGTACCACACTTGCATTGTGCAGGTTAATACCCGAGCTGGTATCTTTAACTGTACCGGTAATAGTACCATTTTGGGCAGAAACAGACAGGCCAGTGCTTAAAAACAGCACGAAGCTCAGAAAAATGTATTTATACAGCATCGGGTTGGATATATTTTTTCGACAATACAGTTAATTTTCAACGCGCAAAATTAGATAATATTAGGAAGGCTTTCACCATCTGGTGAAATTTCTATCACCCTATTCAACCATTCATCATTATTTGATGGCAATGGCACTTTCCCTGATGTGTATCGTACCAGCAAGACAAAAAGTTACAAATACAACAAAATTCAATCGTTTGCACTTATTTGCAGCATCAAAAGCAAATGGTTTCCCATTACATTTGTTTTTTCTTTTCGCTTTTGCAGCTGCCTCAGGCGACGATCCGGAGCGATACAACTTTATTGAATTGTAAAATGCCCTGCTATGTGTAAATTAAACGTACGCGTCCCTACGCTGTTGATGGTACTGTTATTCTCCCAATATTCGTATAGCCAAAACCCGGCAAAACCACAAAATGTTGTACTTATTATCGCTGACGATATTGGCTACGGAGATTTAAGTTGCTATGGAGCAACAGCAATCCGTACACCCCATGTTGACCAGGTTGCCAAAAGAGGATTAATTTTTTCGGATGCGCATACAACGGCTTCCACCTGCACTCCTTCCCGCTATTCGATTTTTACAGGCGAATATAACTGGCGTAAAAAAGGGACAGGAATAGCAACCGGCGATGCGGGGATGGTGATAAGACCAGAGCAGTTTACCATGGCTGACATGTTCCGCCAAGCTGAGTATACTACCGGCGCTATTGGTAAATGGCATCTGGGCCTGGGAGACCGGCAAGGCGACCAGGATTGGAACGGATTTATTACGCCGGGACCTGCAGATATTGGATTTGACTATTCTTTTCTGATGGCAGCGACCGGCGATCGCGTGCCCTGTGTTTGGGTAGAAAATCAAAAAGTGGCGAATTATGACCCTTCTGCACCTATTGCCGTAAGCTATAAAACACCCTTCCCCGGCGAGCCACTGGGTAAAGACGATCCCGAATTGCTTACAAAGCTAAGGCCCTCTCCTAATCATGGACATAACCAGGCGATCGTAAACGGTATCTCCCGTATCGGGTATATGAAAGGCGGCGGCAAGGCATTGTGGCAGGATGAATTTATTGCAGATACTATTGCTTCAAGGGCAGCCAGCTTTATTAAAAAACATTCACAGCAGCCATTCTTTCTATATGTAGGCACCAATGACATTCATGTGCCCCGGTATCCGCATCCCAGATTTGCCGGTAAAAGCGGCATGGGGTTTCGTGGCGATGCCATTCTTCAGTTTGACTGGACTGTTGGCGAAATTGTAAAAGCCTTGAAAGATGCCGGCTTGTTTGATAATACCCTCATCATTATCAGCAGCGATAACGGGCCGGTAGTAGATGACGGCTACCAGGACCAGGCTGAAGCATTGTTGGGAAATCATCAGCCATGGGGATCATTGCATACCCGGAGTGGCAAGTACAGCAATTTTGAAGCAGGTACCAGGGTTCCGTTTATAGTAAGCTGGCCTTCGCATGTAAAAAGCGGCCGATCCAATGCACTGTTTTCGCAGGTGGATCTTTTAGCCTCCTTTGCAGCACTGGTGAGCCAGAAGCCATTGCCTAAACAGGTTACAGACAGCCAGGATCAATTAATGACCTTGTTAGGCAATAATAAGAAAGGCCGGCAGTATGTTATTGAGTCATCAACATCTCTGGCTATTTCGGACGGTGAATGGAAATATATAGCGCCCAATCAATCGCCGGCTTTTTACGAATTAACAAAAACGCGATCGGGCAATGCATCCATCGATCAGCTGTATCACCTGAAAAAAGATCTTGCCGAAACCAGAAACTTAGCGAAAGAAGAGCCTGAGAGAACAGCGGCATTTAAAGCATTGCTTCAAAAGGAAAAAGAAAAAGGATATCTTAAAGACCCGTTAAACCCTGAAAATTGAGCAGGTATGATACGAACTGTAATGCGTAGTCCTATCTTTACCGGCTATGGATCAGCAATCGATTTTAGAAGCCGTAAGAGCATTTGTTAAACGAGAATTTTCGGGTGAGGGAACGGGGCACGATTTTTTTCACCTGGAAAGGGTAGTTAATATTGCAATTCGGATAGCCCGGGAAGAAAAGGCAGACCTATTTTTAACCGAGCTGGCTGCCTGGTTACACGATGTGGGAGACCACAAACTCAATAATGGCGTTGATAAGTCAGAAGAGCAAATTACAGCTATATTAAGGGAACTTCATACGCCGGATAATGTAATTCTGAACATAATCACTATTGTTTCGCAGGTTTCTTTCAGTAAGGGAAAAAAAGCAGAAAGTATAGAAGCTAAAATTGTACAGGATGCCGACCGGCTGGATGCGATCGGAGCTATTGGACTGGCCAGGGTTTTTGCTTATGGAGGCAGCAAACAACGTGAAATATACAATCCTGAGCAACCGGAGCAAACCTCTATTCAGCATTTTTATGATAAGCTTTTAAAATTAAAAGATCTGATGCAGACGCAGAGCGGCAGGCAGATTGCTTTGGAGCGGCACGTTTACCTGGAGTCGTTTTTAAAACGGTTTTATGAAGAATGGGATGGTAATGCCTGATGTTCACCAGGCCTTGTGCTGTTAAGTTAAATTACCGCCGGACAAAAAGGTTCGCCGAAATGTTGGAATCGGGAAGTGATTTTATATGAGAAGGTTTTTTAATTTTTTGTTGGTAGTACCTGGTATATTGATCGCCACTCATGTACAGGGGCAAAGCTTTAGCAAGCTGCCGGGTAGTATGACGCCCGGCAGAAAAGATACAATAATACAATTTAGAGATACAGACCAGGAAACCTATATGCCTCTTACTATTATAAAAGGTAAGAGCCAAGGACCTGTTTTTACCATCATTGCAGGTATTCACGGATATGAATATCCTCCGATAGTGGCTGTACAGGAGCTGTTGAATGACATCAGCATAGATAAACTTAAGGGCACGCTTATTATTATACCAATTGCTAATGTTGCCGCTTTTTATCAAAGAACTCCGTTTTTGAACCCGTTAGATAAGAAAAACCTGAATAATGCATTTCCTGGTTCTGCTTCCGGCACTATCACAGAGCAGCTCGCTTATTGGATCACTCAAAATATTATTCCCTCTTCAGAAGTATTATTGGATATACATGGAGGAGATGCAAACGAAGATTTACTGCCATTTATTTGTTACTACGATCGAAAAGATGCAACAATTCAAACAGTAAAGGCACGCCAACTCTCGAAAGCTTCAGGTATGGGTATTATTGTTTCTTATCCTTATACTATTTCGCCTTCGGAGCCGGCTAAATATGCTTTTAAACAAGCGGTACAGGATGGTATCACCGCCGTTAGTATAGAGGCTGGTAAACTGGGTAATGTACAGGCTGAAAATGTAAGTATGATCAAAGAGGCGGTTTACAGGATGATTTCTTTTATGAACATGTACCCTCTGGAGCAGACAAGGTTTACCGGCAAACCAATGTTTTTTACGCAACAGGCTTATATCAAAGTACCTGAATCGGGTCTTTTTAAGAGCCCGTTTAAGGCAGGAGACCAGGTTACAAAAAATGAGGTTGTTGGTACTATAACCGATGAATTTGGTAAAACGGTTGCTACTATCCTGGCTCCTGAAAATGGTATTATACTGTATAAAACAGGTACACCGCCTGTAAACAAAGGGGAAACACTTTTTTGTATAGGATATTGAAATGTATTATTGGGCTATCAGCCAGGTTCTCGAATAATAATTGGTTTCGCCTATTTTCGTTTTATGATAGACAAGCATGCAAAGTATATTCCCAAACCCGGAATGACCATTACGTATCTCTTTCTGCTGGGCCTGGTGCTGTTTCTGTTTATGGGCAGAACTAAAGCATCTTTGCGTTCTGGACATTTGCTGTCGGTTTTCCCCGATTTCTATCAACATGTTTCTAATTTTTCTATATCCTATATGTTGTTTTCGATCGTTGGCTATATGTGGTTGATCATGGGGGTGAAATTCGGTAAGATCCTGATCGTAGGTATGTTTATAATAATCGCGAATTTTATTTACGAATTATTTCTCCCTTTTATCAATACCAAAGATATCGTTGATGCCTATTTCGGAGTGGCAGGTGTTGTGCTGGGTTGCTTGTTTCTCTACCCCGCCGGTAGATACGGATTGAGAGAAAAGCCGGTTCAATAGGTTAAATGAACCAGGTCAACCAGCTCGTTGCCTTTTAGAAAAAGGATCCACATATTATCAAATTCAGTTTCGGGAAGATCTTTATATTGGCTGGTTTTAGTAACGGTGTTTAAGAGCATCGGAACCGTATTAGAATGCCCCACGAAAACCAGGGTTTTACCTTTGCCGTTGCTCAACAGCAAGCGGATCTGGTCCATATCCACGGGATTATAATTTTCAATCGAAACACCGCTTTGCACACTTAATACACCTACAGTTTCCCTGGTTCTTTTATAGGGCGTGCTGTAGATATGATCTACTCTGGTTTTTGACAATGCTTTAGCCAAAGCAGCAGCCCTGTTTTTTCCTATATCTGATAAAGATGGATCTTTGGATCCATCTACGGCTTTTTCTGCGTGCCGTAAGATGAATACTTTGGTAAGAGAATCTTTTTGCGCGGCAGCATCCTTGTTAGCAGCTACCAAAAAAATAAGGATCACAATCCACAGCATTATCTTTTTAAATCGGCTCATAGCAAACAGGTAAAAATATTGAGAATGGGGTTTACAACCGGATTGCAAAATTTACTGGGTCTGCACCGGTTCATAAAGATAACTTTTAAAAGCCAAACAAGTACCCTGGCTATAGTGCTAAATGATCTCACAAGGGTTCTCTATGCAAAATGCTTTTCCACGATACCCGTTACAAGAAACGGATACCCGGGAAAAGCATAGCATGATGTTGCTGGGAATTTTAAAAAACTAACTGATGGAATCGATATTGTTGCCCAGGTTCCGGTAATTAATCTTTTCTTTCGGATTGGTGCCGTTTAAATATTCTTCTACATTGGTATACCCATCGCCATCGGCATCTTCTGCGCCATCTTTTGCATTTTTGGGGTTAAAACCATTTTGGGTCTCCCATTCATCCGGCATCCCATCGCCATCGGAGTCTGCCAATACTTTTGCAGGATCGAAAGTCAGATTCGGATATCCTCCAACTTCAGAAACATCTTTTATGATACCGGTTTTCGTCATAGGTTTACCGGTACGTACCATTTCCGTAACACGGGTATCTACCGCATCGCGTTTAGGTAAAGTAGCACCTACTTTAGAGAGCACTGATTCAAAAACTTTTTCGGCATTTTCATGTGGCGCAACCGGCCATCCCACAAACGGCGTGTTTACTCTTGCCAGATGTTCCAGCTTATTTCCATCCGGGGTGTTCTTAGTCTGATCTTTGGCAAGCATTCCTGCCCAGTTATTATCGGTTACTTCTTTATTTCCATGCATGATATTACCCGCTACATACCATTTCCCCGGGCGATTGGGTGCTTTCGGATACCAGCCACCTTCTGCCCACGCGCTTCCCGGCGAGTACATGCTCCGTTCTTCAATACGCGCAAATACGCTACGCATATTATCATTTGTTGCGGGCCCGGGTTTGAAGTAGTTATTGATGACGTTGACCATGGAGGTTTCATCACCGCCATCCATCGAACGGTGTTGCCAGTTGAACACAACATTGTATCTGAAATCAAAAGGTCCAGACATACCAATGGAGGGATTCCTGGCTGTATTGCTGGCAAAAAGATTGTGGTGGAAGGTAGAAGGATTGCCGCCCCAGGTTCCACCGAATGCATGCCCCTTGGCATTAAGCGCTTCACTGGAAATTGTCCATTGTATGGTGATATGTTCTGCCGGATCTTTTATTTGAGTTTTGCCGTCAAGAGAGGGTCGCATGTGTCGGTATAGTGAAATATTTTCATCCATACCCCAGCTGGTAGAACAATGATCGATAATGATATGATGGTTAGGGTGACCACCAATATTATCGTCGCCCTGGCCGCCGGTTGGGATACCACGACGAACGCGAAGGTGCCGGACAATAACATTATAAGTGCTGATATTAAGTGTACCTGCGATACATATACCATCACCGGGAGCAGACTGTCCTGCTATCGTTATATCAGGGTGTTTAACGGTAAGATCTTCATTTATTTTAATAGTTCCGGCAACGCGAAACACCACGATACGTGGGCCTTCTGCTTCGAGGGCTGCACGCAGGCTACCGGGACCGCTATCATGGAGGTTGGTTACGGCAATGACCCTACCGCCACGTCCTCCTGTTGTGAACATACCGCCGCCCCAGGCACCTGGAAAAGCGGGAATAGCTTCTTCCGGCAATCGCGGTGGGTGTGGCGGTATCCGAGACCGTTCAGCTTCTTCCTTAGGGTCAACAATGGCTGCAGCCTTCCCGGCAACAGGCTTGTCAGCCTGCGCTCCCTGTTGCGCATTAATAGCGTTGTTAAGGCAGGCAAACTGCGACAGCATGAGTAGACAAACAATAGATTTTTTCATTGAGAACTATAATTGATTTAATAATTACTGTTTAGCGCAGATGATTGGAGCATCCAAAAACTGATTTAAGAAAAGAGGGTATTTCGTTTGCTATGTACAATCAGTGATTCTGTTACAGATGACAGGAATGGAAATAATAATATTTTTTACAATCTCGTCTTGTAACAGCTTCCAAATTACTTGTCAAATCAGGAAAGAACCGGTAATATGGCCATTAATGAAAAAGTTTTCTATGGATTACCTTACCCATAATACCATATCACCCATATCAGGTTTTTCGAAGTCGTTGACTTTATTTCCTTTTATCACAAATGGCTTTCCCACCAGGGCTCCATGGGCCGGGTCAATCCATGATCCTTTAAAGTTGACCTTAACACCGCTCAAGTCCAATCGGGCTTTAGCATCTTTCAGGTATAGAATGTATCCTTTACCAGCGTTAGCCAGCACCCGGTTATTTTCCTGGTTAACAGGTGACAACATCGGTTGCATACCGGCAGCATCTTTCAGAAAGCGATCATCTGCTATCCGTGGCAAGGATGCCATAGAGCCTCCTGCCATAAAAACAGCCCAGCCGCCGCCGCCGGGGGAGCAGATAACCGCTTTATCGGGATACATTGTTCTATAATCCAGCACAGCCTTATATACCTGCTTTTCACCACCACTACCAATGGCTCCTCCCTGGCGCGGGGCCAGGTGCCTGCCGCCTTTGGGCGCATTGTCACCGTTGCCCTGTGCATTATAGCCCCAATACCTGATGTCGATAAGGTCAATAACCCAGGATCTTGACGGGTCTTTTAGAATAGCATCCTGCACGTCTTTATTAGTACTGATACCAATGATCGCCTTATTCCCTTTTTCTTTTTTCCATTCACCAATTACATCCACCCAAAATTGCACAAAGTGTAAAGGGCCGGTAAACTCGGCTCCTATCAAGTGAATCACGCCGTTATTAGATGAAAAGTTGTCGAGACACTGGCGGATGTAAGCACGGTGCAAGGACTTGTAATTGGCATCGGCAGTATCATAAAAGTTTTTTGACATGAAGATGCGCTTATCTCCTGCATAATTGGGCGGCTCCGGAAACGGTGTATGATTGATATTGTTAGCCGTACGCCAGGGAAAATCTGCATAGTGCGCCCCTGCTTCCAAAATATTATGCTGAAAGTAATGTTGATGAATTAAAGCCAGCCCCTTTTCATCGGCAAGATCGGCAAACGTTCTCAACCTGTTCCAATACCAATAATTATATTTGGTAAGATCATACTTACTTAGCCCGTCCCAGGCCGTACCCTGGCCGCTACGCTCAAAGGGCAGTTCATAAAACGGTGGCCAAACATCGCCATCTGCCCGTCGCACCCGCTGGTGATCATCCCGGCGACGATCGTACCACAATCCGTAATTGTGTTCCATGACTGCTACGTTTTTTTTAAGCATGGCGTCAGTAACTTCATTCAAATCATCAGTGAGACCGGTTCCTGTGGTACCTGGCACATAACGGGTAATATGAGCGGTTGCATCCTTTAATCCCTGGGGTCTTATATTCCCTCTCCACCATAAAACATCCTGCCTTGCACCTGTAAATACTGTATTACCACGTACAAGCCAGCCATTTTGTATCTGCATAGCTTCCGCAAGTTGTGGCTTCGTTGGTTGTTTAATAGCGTTCTGCCGTAAAAGCATAGCATCAGCTTTATCGATAGATATTGTGTTCATTTGTGTAACGGAGTCGATCCAGTCTTTCAGTAAAACTGCGGGGCGTCCGGCATCATCAATCATTTTTGCCGCCACTGCTGCTGAGGGCCTGCTGGCGCTTTCCCCTTCTATGGGCATCAAATAACTCCGGCTCCACACTTCCTTACCCAAACGGGCAGCCAGCTGACCATAATAAAGGCTGCGAGGCTGAATATGCGTATCGGAAGAAAACCAGTCGCCGTTGCCGGAATACCGGGCCCATGTGCCAAAAGCCCAGTTAGTGGCCGTTGGAGGACGTGGTAGTATGATCTTTGCCGCGGCACATTGCCATATTACGCTATTCGCTCCGGTATATCCGGCTCCCTGTCCATCAGAACTGCGATCCGGAAAACCAATATTGTGTCCGTCGATAGTTACTATATCCATCAATACCCCCGACGCCCAGCTTTCTACAGTTCCGCTGTAATTAAAAGGCAGATGGGATTCGCATTGTACAAAAACGTTAGGACCCGGAGCACAGTAGCCTACCGCAAAATCGTGGTATCCGTGCTCTGCATAAATACGCTGAAACAGCGTTTGCTGACCTGAAGTGAAAAAAGTATATCTGCGTTGCGCTGCTATTTCTGAAACGGGTGATAAAGATTTGCAATCTTCAACAGTAACGCGCCTGGCTGTTGCGGCCACATACACTGCTGAACCCGCAAAATGTTCGAACACCACCTGCCTGACCCAGCTGTCCATAGTATTGTTAATGGTAATAGCCATCCAACGATGCGCCTCATCTTTAGGATTACTTTCATCGTAGGCCGACCTGCAACGCAGGTTTTCGACGCCTGTTTGAACGATCCTGCCAGGCCAACGTTTCAAAGCCACAGTGCCACCTCCAAAGTTTTCATCTATGGCTGTGCTAATCGGCGCATCAATGGTAATCTGATTGCCTTTAACTTCTTTTACAAAGCGCTCCCAGTAAATATCTATATAGGCAGGTTTCCAACCCAGCCAGTTGTTATCTCCTCCAAACTTTTCCATTTTTAAGATTTTGATCCATTCACTAGTTGACGAACGTTGTATGGTTATCAGGTCGCCGGGTTTGAATGAATGCCCTTCTTTTATTGAAAAGGAAACGGCATTAACCGGTACATACGCATCGGCGATCTTCACCGTATCGCCATAAATTGCATCATGCTTACCACTAACAGTAATAAGCGTTTCCCGGTCTTTTCCGGCCCCGAACAGAATAGTCCCTTCTGATCCCATACCACTGCCACGTAATACAACACCCGATGTTTTGATGTGGAGACTACCATTGATGTTGTATAATCCTTTTTGTAGCAATATAGCACCCCTGATGCCATCTTTGTCAACCGGCATTTGTGATACTGCATCGATTGCTGTCTGTATGAGTAGTGTGGCATCTCCATCGATAACAGGAACTATCATCCTCACTGGCACCGTAGGAATCGCCGATTCACCGGCATTGTAACCTGAGTATGAAAAATCGGGCACCCTATTTCTTAGGGAGTCATAAGTATAAGAAAGAGTTCCATTACTATAACGGATGGCAGGCAGCGGGGGCTTGGGTTTTGCCGCAGATTGCCCGGTAGCACCGGATAAGCTAACCACCGAAATACATAGTGTTAAGAATATCTGTAGCAAACTTCCCTTGGATTTCATCATTCTTTTATTTGCTGCTTTTTGTAACTGGTGCGGCTTGTTTTTATATTGGAACATAAGATGTTTTAAAATGAACCCCCTATGGAAATAGGGGGCGTATTTGTAAACGATTGACTATACTTACTGCAAGTGCCGGAACACCGGTGCACCAACGCTCACTAACACCGCAGCTATATAAAGGATTCAATCACGATTTTCTATTACCAGGTAATATTATAGTCTGTACACCTGGCTGCCAGACTTTGCAGGGGCATTTGCTCATCACATTACTCCTGGATGCGGTGCGATACTACCATAATGCGTTTGGAACTAGCTTCCTGCGAACCTGCAAATTCGATCTGCATGGATTGTACAAAAATTACCCCGTACCTGCCCTCAGGCGTTAAAAAATAAACAAACTGGTTAACCGGGATAGCGGGCGTTACCGTTAAATTGACAGCCCGTTTTTTCGCTTCTGTTTCTATTTTGGCGCTGGTATTAAACATCGTCCGGAAGTTTTGTGCCGTTCCGGCTACCGGCGCAGAAAACAGTGTCGTTCTTTTTGTCCAGCTGGAAAAATCATATATCCTGAATGGTGAGGGATTTGCCGAAATCGAATAAATATAATGATTGAGTGGGATCGAAGTAATTACTCCTGAGGCATTCCTTACCGTATCATACTTATTGAATATGCCCAGATCGATAGTGCCTGAATGGGCTGCACCGGTAGTATAGCTGTAAAGCTTTCCATCATTAAGTGACATAAAACTGTTATGTACTTTGTTGATGGTATCAGGTAGTTCCATCCTGCGATTAGGAAAATACTTCAGGTTCGATATTACATCAATCACCACATTCTTGTAGCCATCACCCAGGTATACGCCTTCTTTATCCAGCGCCCAGATACGGTAGGTGGAGGTACCAGCACCCAGGTTCGATCCATAAAATGTAAATTTTCCGGAAAAGGTCCTTCTGTTGGCACCATCAGGAATGGGGATTCGGGTCATTGGTGTTGTAGTACCGGTTTTATATAAACAGACCATGTACATATCGGCATCCGGAGACTCAATCGTATAATCTAGCAATACCGAATCAGTGGCTGATATTTCGATACTACCATCAGCGGGCAGCGCATGAGTCGACGATGAATGAAAGGTGAGCGCCACGGCAAACATATTAAAAATGTTTTTCGATTCTTTTTTACATCCGCTAAACACTCCCGATAGAAGCAGGATGGAGAGGATGATTATTAAATTTCGCAATTTCATGAGGCGTTATTTTTTTATTGAATGCTTGATATATTCATTATTAGAGTGGATCAAAAGTTCCGCCATCCCATCCGATGGTTTGCTCCAGCAGTGGCGAGGAATTAAGAAACTGGTTGCTCAACGAAAAGAAATAATATTCCTCGGGCATAGCAAATCCACCATTGTTAGCAGGTATCTGAATAGTATAAGGATACCTGAAATATTTTAGCAGGGATGCCTTATTGTTAATATTCAACGTATCTCTTCTAAGTAAACCCGGATCAAGACCCAGTGTATTAGGCCCAATAGGCGTTTCTAATGAGTCTCTTAAACCGGCGCTCAGCAGTGGTACCCTTAAAGCACCTAACAAACCGCCGGCAGTTTCAGAGCCTTTTAATAAATGCATACGGCGTGTTCTGCGCAGATCATCGTTACGTTTACCCTCGAATGCAAATTCCACCATGCGTTCATTCATCAGCAGGTCTCTCATCTTTGTTTTGTCAGAAGCCAGGCCCAGGCCGTAATCCTGTGTTCCCACTACAATACCTGCTCTCTGGCGGATCTTCTTTACGAGTTCTTTTGCCAGTGGGAGATTTCCGGTTTCATTGGCGCATTCAGCATAGTCCAGCATCACTTCAGCCAGGCGTATCTCGATCCAATCCATGCCACTACCACCCATATCCCCTACAATACCAACTGCAGTTCTCGCAAGGCCTGGAGTTGAAAATCTCCTTACGATTACACCGCGTGTACCTTCTTCGAATCCATCTGCGCGCGCTAATTCGTAAGTCCACTGTCTTCGGTTGGGTTTATTACTTAAAGGCCATGTACTTCCATTGTAAGCAATGGTAGCATCAAAGCGGGGATCCCGGTCTTTCCAGAACAGCATGGGATCATAGGTGTAAGTTGGACTTTCGTTGCGTGGAATACCGTCTTTCATCGTATACGCTTCCAGCATATTCATACTCGGATAATATTGACTATTATTATTCGTTCCACCTTCTGAAGAAGGCCGGCCACGGGATTCAACACCATGATGCTTTTTGACATGAATAGCAGAATAAGGCCTCACCAGAATAGCTTCACGATTTGCAGCACCCTCTACCTGGAAAATGTTTCCATATACCGGCATCAATGCCTTTCCGTCGGCCACAGCCATATTATAGGCCGTCTCCACAGCTGTAAGCGCAGTTTGCCACCTGGCCGGATCGTAGTTGGCATGGCCTTCTTTATTAAACAAAGGACTAGCCCACCATAACAGCGCTTTGGCTTTGAGGCAGGCTACTGCCACCTTACTGATTCGCCCGCGATCTACCGGATCCACCCACACCACTTTGTCCAGGTTAGCTAAAGCGGAATCATAGTCCTTCACGACCTGCTCAAACATTCCTCTAGCTTTTACCCGGCCACCCAGGGTGAGGTTGTCTGGATTCTGAGGCTCCAGCACCAGCGGCATACCACCATAGATCTTCGCCAGGCCGAAATACAGCATTCCTCTTAACGCATAAAACTGGCCTAAGAGTTTCTTTTTTACAGCCTCATTGATAGGACTGCCAGGCAGGTTTTTTATAGCCATATTACATTTAGCAACATCGAAATACCGGTTCTCTCCGATATTGGCACCCGCGTATTTATTGGCTACATAGCGGGGTTCGTTTGCTGTTAAAAAGCCATTAAATTGAAATAGTTTTTTACCAAGGCCGTCATCTGCAGACCAATAGTTTTCATCGCTTACAATATGCATGGCATAACTGTTAGCGGTATACTGGTAAATAAATTCGGGTATAATAAACTGGTAAGCATCATTCAGCAAGTATTGTACAGAAGCCTCGTCATCCCATATAGCGCCATCTACTCCTTCTGTATCCCGGAGAATTACAAGGTCTGAAGTTTTTTTACACGCACCGAGCAAAAAGGTAATCATTAACGCCAACAGGCTGATTCTTTTTAAAATTAAGTATTTCATAATTGTGCTTTTATCGTTATTGAGGGTGGTTATTAAAGGCCCAGTGATAAGCCAGCAGAAATGGTTCTGAGTAAGGGGTAATCGTATATCCAGTTATTATATGGATCCATGTAAGACAGTGGATTTTTGATCACCCATAAATTGTTACCGGTGAGCATAACCCTTGCGGAACTCAAACCTATTTTCCTGACCAGGTTGGGCGGCACGGTGTAGGCTAAAGTCATATCATTTATGCGGATCATAGTGCCATCATGCGCCCAAAAAGTGGACTCCCAACCAGCAGTCATAGAAGGATCGTCGAAACGCGGGAACCTTCCGTTAGGATTGTCCGGCGTCCAGCGATCGGCCCAAAAAGCGGGTACGTTGGTAGTAACGGTTGCATTGCTGCGACGGGCCTGGGAATCATCGAATACTTTACCTCCGATATTTGCACCAATATTTACACGCCAGTCAAAAGATTTATAAGAAAAGCCAAGCTGAAGTCCCGTAACTAATATAGGATCTATCCGGTTAAACATAGGCGTTTTATCGCGGTCGGTAATAATACCGTCACCGTCGGCATCTTTGTAGTATAGCCAACCAGGCTGGGGCACCTGACCGTTGATAGTATAACCGGGGTTTTTAGACATGAAAGCATCTACCTCATCCTGGCTTTTGAACATACCTAAAGCAATCAGGCCAAAATTACCATTGTTGTATTTACGGGGATCTGTGCCAAAGCCGATCTGCCAATCAGGCGCCTGGTTTTCCCAAAGCAGGTAACGGTTGTAAAAGACCTGGTCTACTACGGAGTTGCCGAAACCAAAATTGGTGCTAACAGTTACACGACCCTCCTTTCCTATCGGTGCATTATAGCCTATAGAAACCTCCGTACCCCAGTTGTATCTTACCTGGTAATTTAATACCGGCGCCTGAAACCCTGCATACATCGGGAAATTCTGGTCATTTCCTTTATCATAAGCATCGTAACTTTTGCTTTGGAACACATCTACTCCCAGGTTTAATCTGTTTTTAAGGAAAGCCATTTCTACGCCGCCATTAACCGTACGTTTTTTCTCCCAGGTGATATCGGGATTGGGGATAATTACCGGTCTCAAACCGGGTGCCAGATCCCCATAGAGATAAGAACCGGGATTGATGCGGAAACGTTCCTGCCAAAGGCGGGAGTCTATTCGATCTTCACCGGCAGTACCGTAGTTAATTCTCAATTTCAGATAATTGATGAAAGAAACATTATTCTTAAAGAATGGCTCCGAACTCACAATCCAGCCGGCGCCAATGGTGGGGAAGACGCCCCAGATATTATTAGCTGCGAAATTGGAGGAAGCATCCATACGGGCTACCCCATCTAGCATATACTTACCAGCGAAGTTGTAACTAAAGCGGCCGATGAAAGACCGTTTAAAGCTTTCTCCAATAGTTGGATTATTGGTAATAGGTGTTTGATCAAAAGCCCAATAAAAATCGAAATTGGGTATCTGCTGGTTCATCCAGTAAGTGCCCATACCTGAGTTTTTCCCGGCCCTCTGCTCAGCTGCTGCAACAATGTTTAAAGAGTGCTGTCCGAATTTACGTGCATATTGAAGGCTCCCGGTAAGCTGATAGCTACGCGCTTCGTTCATGCTATACATTAAACGCGAATTATTTCCCTGGTTTTGGATCACTTCGGCTATCAACGAGTCGCTAAATAACTGAGCGTTATTACCGATACGGTGGAAATTGTAAGTACTATATCGGGGCCTGAATTCGTCATTTTTGGAATTGGAGCCCATTTGCGACGCCTGGAAGCGGGCTGTTAATCCTTTTAAGAATCCTTGTTCAGGCTGGTACACCAGGCTGGCATTGATATTATATCCTCTTCTACGTTCATCTTTATACTGACCCGACTCGATTTGCGCCTGGGGATGACCACCAAAATTTACCCACTTACCGTCAATACTGTAGGGTACCCATTTTGGGGTTTGCCATAGTGAAGCCACTCCCCCTCTTTCATCCATCCCGTTAGCGCTGTAGGTTTGGCCGTTATCTACGTTGAAATTTACTTCCATCCTGAAGCCGCTGATCAGTTTGGCAGTTACACTACCTCTGAAGGTATACCTGTCAGCCTTCATGTCGGCAAAATTGCCATTCTCATTCTGGTAAGCGCCACCTAACGCAAAGGTCATCCGGTCGCTACCCCCGGTAACGCCCAGATTATGGCGCTGTGTTAAAGAAGGTTGCCACACCTGGTCAAACCAGTCGGGATAATTAACGTTCTTTAAATATTCGAGGTCTGCATCAGAAAAAAAATCACCCGGTGGACGGTTAGCCAACCGGAAACCATCATTCAGGAGTTTGGCATGCTCATAGGCCGAAAGGGATTTGGGCTTGCGCGTGGCATCTGAAATACCCATGTACCCGTTATAACTTAATTGCGGTGGACCTGCCTTACCGCGCTTGGTGGTGATCAATATAACTCCTTTGGCTCCTGAAGCCCCATACACTGCAGCTGCGGCATCTTTCAGTATTGAAATATCCTCTACCATCGACGGATCAAGAGCATCAAAAACAGCCTTGGTTACAATAATATTATCTACTACATACAAAGGTTCGGTGGTAGCACCTAAGCCCCTTGCTGCATCGGATATGGCAGAGTTTCGTACGTTTAATGATATGCCTGCTCCTGGTCGACCAGATACGGCACTTACGCCCAAACCCGCAATACGGCCTCTCAGTGCGGCAGCTATATTGGTGGCCGGAATATCCTGGATCTCCGAGCCTTTAATGGTTGCAACAGAACCGGTTATTTCATTTCTTCGCTGTGTTCCGTATCCTACCACCACAATTTCATCCATTCCTGAGCTTAGCTTGGTCATTAAAATCCTCATGGTATCTGTATCGGGTACTATCATCTTACCACTTTCGTAGCTCACATGGGTAAATTCCACTTCCCTTCCTGAACCAGTAAGTGTTAGTACAAACTGACCGCTTGCATTGCTGGTTGTCATCTGCGGCGTTCCGGCTAGGCTAATGGTAGCCCCTTCCACCGGTGCGAAAGTAGAATCATCAACTACCATTCCCTTTACCGTTCGGGTTTGGGCATTAGCAGTATTAACGTTTATCCATCCTATTATCATAAACAGGCAGGACCATCGAAAATTTAATCTGTAAAACATATGGCTTTGGGTTTAAATAAATCTTCATAACCGGTATACCTATTAGTATCAACCTGATATTTTTGGAGTAAGCCGGTTATGAAAACAATCGTTATTTGTCATTTAAACAATTATAATTTTACGCATAGTTCTGACAGGCGCATTTCTATTGGCGTATAGAAAATCCGCGGACTATGTATTCTTATTTCAGGTGGAAATATCATCGGCCCGGGCGTACCCCATGGCGCTGATGGTTATATCCAATCGTTTACTTAATTAACAGGATGCTGGCGAACAATAATTTTCGAAGCAGTGTTTACAATCACAATTATTAAAGTATGGCAGAAGTTAATAGTCTTTAATAATGGACTACACTGCTGCAATAATGTTTACTAAGTATGTTCTGCGCTAATTTTTCTTTTGAAAGCTTTCACTGTAAAACTGATTTAATTTTAGCTAACAGCCTCTACGGATCGTACAAAGTTTTCTACAAATCATACATTTTACGGTGTTCTTCTGTTGTTGTAATACTGGAGAATCCGATGTTTGCAAAAAATGACATTGAAAATAAAAAAATTCAGCCTGTGCCCATTTCTGCTATTACTGGTTGCCCTGTTGCAGGTAGGGCGGGCATCGTGTTTTCCTTATTATTTTAAGTCGTTTAAAGTAGAGAACGGGCTATCCAATAATTCTGTAACCTGTATTACGCAGGATAAAATGGGCTTTATGTGGATCGGTACCAAAGACGGACTTAACCGTTTCGACGGGTATACATTTAAAATATTCAGATCGTCGCTGAGCAATGCGCAGTCACTACAAAACAACTATATACGTGCCATTCATGAAGATAGCCGCGGTTTGTTATGGGTGGGAACGGACAGGGGCCTTTACCAATATACGCCTCAAAATGAATCCTTTTGTGCTATTCCTGCAACAACAACAAAAAACATACAGGCGATAAAAGAAGATGCCAAAGGAAATTTATGGATACTATCTAACTGGTCTTTGTTTAAAATAAACAGGCTAACAGACCAACTTACTCCCGTTGCTCCTGGTAACCTGAGACGTGTTTTTAGTATTGAGAAAGATGCCAGCGGACATATATGGGCGGGAAACTTTGATGGACATTTGTTTCAATTTAATGCCGATGGCAGGGTTTTAAAAACGATCGATCTTTATAAACATTCAAAACCCAGCTCCAACCCCATTATAGCAAGTCTTCATGTTACAGCAAACGGTCAAATCATTGCAGGCACGCCGGATAAGGGTGTTAAAATTGTTGAACTGAAAACGGGACAATATAGCGACCTCGAAATTCCTGATGCGAAGCATAAAAATTTATACATCAGGTCGGTAATAAAAGCCGCGGATAATGAGCTATGGCTGGGAAGTGAATTTGGAATATTTGTTTACAATCTGCAATCGGGCACATTTCAGCAAATTACCAAAGACTATCATGACGCTTACGCGCTCAAGGACAATGCCGTGTATTCGCTCTACGAGGATAAGGAAAAAGGGATATGGATCGGCACCTACCTGGGTGGACTCAATTATTTACCCCGTCAGCAGATCCTGTTTAAAAAATACTATCCTCGAAGCAGCGCCAATAGTTTAACGGGTAATGTGATAAGAGCAATGGTAAAAGATAGTTCGGATAATTTATGGATTGCTACCGAAGATGCAGGCATTGAAAAACTGGATCTCAGGACAGACCGCTTTACCAACTATACTACGGGTCCAAATGAATTATCTTTTTCAAATATTCAAAGCCTTTTTTTATTGGGTAAGGATCTCTGGGCTGGTACATTTTATCATGGGCTTGATGTAATGGATACCAGAACGTGGCGTATCAAACGTAGATTCAAATCGAAAACAGGAAGTGGTTTTTCGCATGACCTTGTAAGCGGTATATTCCGTGTGATGAAAGATTCGATACTGGTTACCACACCCAGGGGTGTTTTCCGGTTTCATGCTTTGAAGGGAACATTTGCTCCTTTCGCAGGTTTTCCAAAAGGAATATGGATGTCTTCTATTTACGAGGATCACCAGGGTGTTCTTTGGGCCGGCAGCTTTGGGCAGGGTATATTCTATTTTGACCCGCGCTCCGGACAGCGTGGAAACCTGAGGCATTCCCCGGGCAATTTTAAAAGCCTGAGTCACGACAGGGTAAATAGCATTTTTGAGGATAGTGAACAACAGCTTTGGTTGGCTACGAATGACAGGCTGAACCATTTGAACCGGGATACCAAAAGTTTCGAAAGGTTTGGGACTGCCCATGGATTCCGGGGTGAATTGATGCTCAACATTCTTGAAGATGCACATAAGAGACTATGGATTAGCACTACCAACGGACTGAGCTGTTTCGATCTCTCAACACACAGGGCTATTAATTATACAGTAGATGATGGGCTGCTTAATAACCAGTTTAATTATAATTCATCTTTCAAGGATGCAGACGGATGCATGTACTTTGGCAGTACGGAAGGATTGATCCGGTTTCATCCCGACAAAACTTTGAAAAAACTGGACGTGCCGTTGGTCTTGTTAACAGGTCTTTTTATTAATGGAGCGGATCATTCATCTGGTAACAATGAAATATTAAATAGGGCTATTACCTATACTTCGGCCATTCGTCTCCATAATGATCAATCAACATTTAGTATAGAATTTGCTTCGCTCAATTTTAATTCATCCAATATATTAAACTACGAATACAGGATGGATGGACTTTCGAAAAACTGGATATCTTTACGGAGCGACAGGCGCGCGGAACTGATAGGGGTACCACCAGGTAAGTACCGGTTTCAGGTAAGAGCCACCCGAAACGATGGCAGTCAAAGTAAAATAACCACCTTAGGCATTACAATACTACCACCCTGGTGGGCAAGCAAACTGGCCTATTCGGTATATGTTTTTTCCGGACTGATTATTATTTACCTGATAATTAAAGTTACCAACGATCGAATCAGGGAGAAAAACAACCGCAGGATCGAATTGATACAGATCTCTAATGAAAAGGAAAAACTTCAAAATGAGCTGATAAAGGAAAAGGAAATGCTGGAAGAAAAAATTACGTTCTTCACCAATATCGCCCACGAAATTAAAACACCACTTACGCTGATCAAAATACCATTGGCCAAAATATTGAAGAAAGCCAGTGATATCCCGCATATCCAGAGAAACCTGATGACTATGAGCAGGAATACGAACCGGTTGATTGAGCTGACCCATCAATTGCTTGACTTCAGAAAACTGGAGATTAAAAAATTCAGGATTGCGCTGTCCCTGGTGAACATTTCAGAGCTTCTGAGCCAGGTTGCAGATAGCTTTTCGTATCTTATTGAAGAAAGAGAGCTGAATATGACACAGGTAAGGCCTGGCAAGGATTTGGTTGCCAGTATAGATATCGATTCCTTTAAAACCATCATTTATAATTTGATGCATAATGCTATCAAATATGCAGAATCAGAAATCATTGTATGTCTTGAGCTTTCCTCAGAACAGGAACAAAAATTTACTGTAAAAATTAAAAATGACGGGCCGACCATTCCTGCTGAGTTCAATGAAAAAATATTTGAGCCTTTTTTCCGGATCGATGAAACCAGGAAAGAGACGGGTTCGGGCATTGGTCTTTCATTAGCCCGCTCCCTGGCCGAGCTCCACAATGGCAGACTAGCCCTGGAAACAGATAATGCAGGTATGAATATTTTTTCTTTAACATTGCCAATGTAATCGAATGACCATACAGGAAATGAAACCATCCATACTTTTAGTTGAGGACGATCATGAAATACTGGAAGAAATTAAGGAAGAATTGCTGGAAACATTCACCGTATTTCAGGCTTTTAACGGTAGCGAGGCGTTGTCGGTGATTACCAGGGAACATGTTTCTTTGGTAATCAGTGATGTGATGATGCCGGTTATGGACGGTTTTGAATTATGTAAAGCCATCAAGTCCAGCGCTGATTTTTGTCATATCCCTGTTATATTACTCACAGCAAAAAATGCACTGTCTGCAAAAGTACAGGGCCTGGGTTTGGGTGCAGATGCCTATATAGATAAACCTTTTGATATGGAGTATCTGTTAGCCATTGTAGGAACGCTCTTACATAACCGAAAAATAGTTAAAGAATTCTTCTCCCCTGTTGAAAATACCCATCATTTGGAACAGGGACATACTCTGGAAGATATTACCTTTCTCCAAAACCTCACCCATATCATACATAATCGTATAGAAGATATGGAGCTGGATGCACAGAAGCTTTCAAAATTGATGGGTATTAGCCGGACTAACCTGTTTAAAAAGATTAAAGCAACTACCGGCTTAACGCCGAATGACCTGGTTAATATAACCCGGCTAAAAAAAGCAGCCGATATTTTCCGTACCAGCAATTTAAATGTAAGCGATGTGTCGAACCTGGTTGGTTACGGTTCGCCCACCAATTTCGGCCGAAATTTTTATAAACATTTCGGTATGACGCCGAATGAATATCGTAAGAGTGTGAAGAAGTAATAATTGGTAGCAGTTATCTATTCGGCTCAATACAAAACGTTTCTTAAAACCATTAAATATCCCATCCCCACCGTTTCACCTGGCTTGAGAACTTACTTTTCACCTCAAAAAATGCGCTACTCACCGGCAATATTAAGGCCGTTCATCCTTTTGCTATTGACATGAGGTTGGCCGTGGATGTATGTTTGTGAAACAATTAATAAATATTATAACAGACACATACAATGAAAAATTTAATCTTATCTGCCGCTGTTCTTTTAACTGTAACCTTTAGCGCTCATGCGTCAACAGCTGAGCCTGTTACCAACTCAAAAGTTGAGGAAACTTTTATAAAGACTTTCAAAGTCGCGGAAAATGTAAAATGGAGCAATACAGGTAATAACTACGAAGCTTACTTTGAAAATAATGGCATCAAAACACGCGTTACCATTGATGGCAAAGGAAATTTACTGCAAACCATCCGATATTACGGCGAAAGCAACCTGCCTGCCCATGTGCTGTACCATGTGAAAAACGATTATAAGGGTTCAGAAGTGCACGGTATAACAGAAGTATCCAATAACTATGGCATCAACTATCGCATCGTTCTCAAGAACAGCAAAAAGTACATTCATATCAATGTCGATGATAAGGGACATACAGAATTGGTTGTGGAAAATACCAGGGGCGACAAATAACCAACCGTGAAGGTTTATATATACAGGGGGAGCTTTCATGGCTCCTCTTTTTGTTGTGCAAGGCTTGCTACTAAAGTGGCTAATAATTGTGAGTCGGTAGTCATTCTCTATGTCATGTCTGTTCATCCTATACTACCCAAAAGCAGTTTCCTGTTCTTGTTTCAGATTTTCCGCATTTCGTAAATGATTATTTCAGGTAGTTAATACCTTCGAAAAATTTTTGCGAATCTTTAAATCATTTTGATGAAATTATCTGGGTTGCGGAAGCGGTGGATACAGCTGTTTATATTAATGTTAGTGGGAGGTGTAGCCCTGGGACAGTCGGGAACTATCAAAGGAAGGGTAATAACGAGTGATAACCAACCAGCACCTTATGTGACGATTACGGCAGCAGGGTCAAGCCGTAATGCGATTACGGATGAGGCTGGCTTTTATACGTTAACAAAAGTGCCTTCAGGAGATTATGAGCTGGAGGCTTCTTTTATTGGCTATGAAACTCTTAAAAAAAATGTAACCGTTGCAGCCAATCAAACGGTGATTGCCGATTTCCAGATTACGATTTCGAACAGCCAGTTGCAGGAGGTGATCGTAACCAATTCTAAAAACAAATTTGTGTATAAGTCGAGCGAGTATGTAGCGCGTATGCCGCTGAAAAACCTGGAAAACCCGCAGGTGTATAATGTGGTAGGCCGGGCGTTGATTCAGGAGCAGGTGATCATAGAACGTACAGACCTTTACCGGAATATACCCGGTTCGGTACCTAACTTCTCTGCTGGAGGCTCCATGGGCCTTAGCATGAGAGGTTTTTCCACTACGATCGGTATGAGAAATGGTATGGCTACCAGTGCCATTGTACCATTAAACCCGGCGATACTGGAAAGAATTGAATCTATTAAAGGTCCGTCGGGTACCTTATTCGGAAGCAATCGCAATGTTACTTTCGGAGGTGTTTATAACTATGTTACCAAACGCCCTTATGAAGAATTTGGCGGAGAGATTAGTGTCGCTGGTGGCAGCTTTGAGTTTGGTCGTGTAACGGCTGATATCAATACACCTATGAACAAGGAAAAAACAGCCCTGTTCCGTCTCAATGCTGCGGCGCAGTCAGAAGGCAGCTTCCAGGACCAGGGATTTAATAAAAACTACACAATTGCACCTACTTTTTCTTACCAGGTTAATGACCGTTTGAAACTGATCCTGGATATGGAAATGACACGTGGTAACTATACGGTTGTATCCTTCGGACTAGGTAACCTGCCCAAGATTACCGCTCGTAATTTTAAAGACCTGCCGCTTGACTATAAAAAATCTTATATCAACAACAGCATTGATGTAAATAACGGGATCAATAATATACAGGCGCAGGTGGAATATAAAATTTCCGACAAATGGAAATCTCAAACCAATTACCTGTACTCTGTAGGATATTATAAGAATCTTTACTGGACGACTTTAAATATGATCACAGACTCAACTTTTATCCGGGCAGTCAGGAACCAAACGCCCGAAACTTTTGGGAATATCGAAGTACAGCAAAATTTTATTGGCGATTTCAAGATCGGCTCTATTCGCAACCGCCTGGTAGCCGGAATTGATTATAACCATAATTATAATGATCTGTATAGAGCCAACTTTAATTTTGACACTATTAACTTAAACAGGTCGGTACGTGGCATGAGCCGTCCTGCCATTGATTCAATGTCAGCCAGGCAAGGATTCTCGACCACTTCAACCGTGGCCAAGAATGCCAGTATTTACGCTTCAGATGTAGTAAATATCACGGATCATTTGCTTGCTATGTTAAGCTTAAGAGTAGACCGCTACTCCACCAAAGGCACATTTAATGTTTTAACCGGTTTGTATACCGGAGCGTATGAGCAAACATCTTTGTCACCTAAGTTTGGTTTGGTGTACCAGGTCATTGCTAACAAACTATCGGTATTTGGTAACTATATGAACGGTTTTGTAAACCTTGCGCCGGTGACCCAGCCGGATAATACAATCCTGGTGCTGAAGCCTCAGTACGGGAATCAGTTAGAGGGTGGCATTAAATTCGACCTGTTTAATACTAAATTGGCAGGAAGCGTGAGCGTGTATGACATTAGTGTAACTAACTCAACCCGGACGGAACTCGTTGATGGAAGAAATTTCACCTTCCAGGATGGCACCCAGCGTAGCCGCGGTGTGGAAGCCGAGGTGATTGCTAGCCCTATCACCGGTATGAACATTGTGGCCGGTTATGGATTTAACGAGAACAGGTACCGCGATGCGGCGCCTGCTTTGAAGGGTAAAAATGTTATTTTCAGCCCGAAAAACATAGGCAATCTTTGGATAAGCTATTCGATACCAGAAAGCAAAGCCCAAGGTCTAGGTTTCGGCGCTGGTGTTAATTATGTGGGAGATTCCTGGTATGATGCTGCCAATAGTTTTAAAGTTCCCGGTTATACTTTAATCAGCGGCTCAGTCTTTTATGATGTACAACGATACCGGTTTGCGCTTAAAGGCAATAATCTTACTAATGAGCGTTACTGGAATAATAACGGAACGCCGCAAAAACCATCCAATTTTATAGCTAGTGTCTCGTTCAAACTCTAAAGGAAGGTTTAAGAAAATCATTCAATGGTTTCATCTCTGGCTCGGATTGATATCCGGGCTAGTGTTTTTCGTTATGGGGTTAACCGGGGCCATTTATGCTTATCAGCCAGAATTATCCAAATTAATACAACCCTATCTTACTGTTAAGGAAGAACCCCGTGCTTATCTGCCCATCTCTCAATTAAGTGAGATCGCTGCAACGCAATTACCAGGTAAAAAACCCACCAGGATCATTTATTATGCAAAAGATCGTGCAGTAACTGTGCATTTTATTAAGCGGGGCGATCAGCCTTATTATTGGGCAGTATACCTGAATCCGTACAGTGGCGAGGTTTTGAAAACCAGCAATACGGAAACCGAGTTTTTCCGCTTTATACTGCGCGGGCACATGTATTTATGGCTGCCACAAAAAATCGGGCATGTGGTGGTGGCTACCTGCATGATCATTTTTACGGTCATTGTCATCTCCGGGCTTATTCTTTGGTGGCCGCGGAACAAAAATGCACGAAAGAGCAGCTATACTATCAAATTAGGCACTTCTCCTAAAAGACTCAATTATGACCTGCATAAAGTATTGGGGTTTTATGCCAGCTGGGTGCTGGTATTTATTATTGCAACAGGTCTGGCATGGAGTTTTGAAAGCGTGATGAAGGCGGAGTACTGGTTATTTAGCGGAGGGAAAGAACGCCCCACTCCACCGAAATTTATTTCCAGCAACCAGGGTGATAGTACCGCGCGACCAGCATTAGACAAAATACTTAATAGTGCTACACAAAGCTACCCGGGTATTGAGCATTACCAGGTAAGATTACCTGATTCTGACACCGCCTCTGTTCAGGTGATTATGTATCTGAAAGAAGGCAGGTTCGCGCCGGCAGATAATCTATATTTCAATCAATATACTGCGCAACGTTTCAACACATCTAACTGGGGCTTGTACGAAAAAGCCAATGCCGGTGAAAAAGCCAACCGGATGACCTATGATATTCATACAGGTGGCATTGGCGGACTGGCTGGCCGTACACTTGTTTTTTTTACCGGTTTAATAGCCGCATCACTACCCATAACCGGATTTTATATCTGGTGGGGTAAAAAGAAGAAAAAAAGAAAGCCTGCCAGGAAAATAACTATTCTCAAAACCAAGCAGGAAGAATGTATGGTTTAGCATCTTAAATACTACACTTCGTGTGTAGGTTGGTTTTTACAACATAAGGCTGTATTCCTCGACCCTGCTATCCCCTTTCTGAACACTCAAAGGTTAAAAGGTCGTTAAAGAAAACAGCGATAACAACTTTTCATTTTAGTCAGCGTTATTCATTATATAATCGCAGCATAAAATTATTATAATAAAGATTTTCTCATAAGCAGTTAGTTTTGGTTTAAGCCCCACGTATCCACGCGGGGCTTTGTTTTTTAGTATTCGTTGGAGCAGTGTGGTGGTGTTAAAACCCGTGCCACAATTGATGCAAAAGGAAATTTGTTGCAAACGATCCGTTACTATAAACAAGACAACCTCCCTGCTAGTGTACTTTACAATCTGAAAAAAGACTACAAAGATTACGAAATACATGGTGTAACTGAAGTAAGCAACAACAACGGTGTTAACTATCGTATTGTTCTAAAAAACAACAAACACTATACTTATATCAATGCTAATCAGGCTGGCGATGCAGAGTTAGTTGCAAAATATACAAGAGGCGACCAATAAGCAATCATCAAGGTTTCTATATAGACAAAGAGGAGATCCAGGTCTCCTCTTTGCACATTATATTAATATTCTGGTAAAATATTGTCTGTTAGTTGAGGTTAGCAAAATCAATAACTTCAAACTGGTATTTTCCGGATCCTAATGCTGCTTCTACCCGATTGGCATGATCCCGACTCTTTTTTAACTGTAGGTGGCTATCCCCTTTTACCCGAACTGATGCCACAGAAGCGGAGGGTATATATACTGTTGCCTGTGTATTAACAGGAATTACTACGGTAAGAATTAACTTCCCATTTTCTTTCTTCCAGGACGATTCTATTTTCCCGTTTATAGAATGGTAGGTAGCTTTTACATAGTTAATACTGCTATCCGCAATTTCCGGACGGATAATGATTTTTTTGAACCCCGCAGCAGCAGGCTTGATACCCGCCATATACTCAAACATCCACTCATTAACAGACCCAAATGAGTAATGATTGAACGAATTCATTCCCGCATTGTTCTCAAAACCTTTCTCTTTGATATAGCTGTTCCATCTTTCCCAAATAGTAGTGGCTCCATTGATGACTTCAAAACCCCAGGAGGGATATTCTTTTGATAATAACAGGTGGTAAGCCAGTTTTGACTGGCCCGTTGATGAAAGCGCTGGGAGCAAAGGCTTTACCCCCAGAAATCCTGTAGCCAGTTTGCTGTCATTTTGGATGAGCAAACCTGAAAGCTTGTCACCTGCTGCCTCCCTTATGTCCGGTGGCAATAATCCCATATAGATGGCATTAGCGTAAGCGGTTTGAGTATGCCCATGAAAGCCATTCTCCTTGCTGTACTCCACATACCCAGTCACATCTCCATAAATTTCCTGGTTCACTTTAAAAGTACCGTTTGGGTCAGTGTAATGTTTTATAAACGCAGCCTGAATTTGCTGTAACTTTTGCTGCAGTTCTTGTTCATCGGCTTTAGCCCCGATAGCGGTGGCCATCTCTTTCATCAACCGGCTGCAATAGAAATAATAGATAGAGGCTATCAGATCCGGGGATGTTTTTTTTCCTACAGATAGCCAATCTCCAAATCCACCTTTTGGCGAGATCTCTTCAAAGGCCCTCTCTTTAAATAGATGATTACCCTCTGTCTTTTTTTCCAGGAAACTCATAAAGCGTTTCATGTCGGGCCAGTATTTTTTGACAATGCCGGTATCCCCATAAGCCTGGTACATTTCATAGGCGCAAATAATACCTGCTTCCATCCACCCCGGCGAATAACTGTCGGTGGCTCTTATAGCCGATACGCCTTCAGCCGTAAGCGGCATAGGTGCGTAGATAGGGTAAGCTCCATTAGGAAATTGTGCATCATTCAGGTCCTGGAGCCACTTTACAAAGAAAGCTGAAATATCATTATTATAAATAGCTGATCGGGTATACACCTGCGCGTCTCCGGTCCAGCCCAGGCGCTCATCTCTTTGCGGACAGTCTGTGGGTATATCAAAATAATTAGCCCTTTGGGTCCATACTATATTTTTATATAGCTGGTTGACCATAGCATTATCTGTTTCCATGGTTCCCGCATCGGGCGTAGCTGAACTCAACACCAGGCCTTTGATAGTCTCAATGGTTGGCTGATATTTTAGGCCGGTAATTTCAACAAACTGAAATCCATGATAAGTGAATTGAGGAATCCAGGTTTCATTTTGCGCATCTCCTCTTATGATGTAAGTGTCAATGGCTCTTGCTCTCCTCAGGTTCTCGGTCATTAACCTGCCATCAGGATGTAACATTTCTCCATAACGAATAACAATGCTATCGCCGGTTTTGCCTTTTACATTTAAACGCACGATGCCGGAGAAGTTCTGGCCAAAATCTATAATGTACCTGTCCTTACCGATTGAAGTAATTTTCTTTCCGGCAAGTGTATCAAAAACTTTTACCGGGTTTCCGGGGTATACCTGCAGTTGCCGCTCTGCTTTATCGGCGTAGGTTTGAACCGGCTGCCAGTCGCTCCTATTAAAGCCCGGTTTGTTCCACCCTTTTATTTCGCGACGCGCATCATAGGTCTCCCCATTCAATATATCGGTTTCACGTAGCGCGCCTTCGCTGCCTTTCCATGAACCGTTGGTTACTATTATTTCTTTTTCCCCGTTATTGTATTCTACCCAAATGCTTGCTTTTAATAGCGGCGTATTCCCATAAAAACCTCTTACCTGCGGGCTACCTACTAATAAAGCATAACCCAGATAACCTGCATACCATCCGGGCGAAAGAACAGCACCGAATACGTTCTCGCCAGCCTTAATGTTTTTTGATACATCATAGACCTGATAATAGAGTCTTTTATTATAATCTGTCCAGCCGGGCAGGAAATAATCTGCACCTATTCGCTGGCCATTGATATAAAATTCATTTAAACCTAATGATGTAACATATAGCCTTGCTCTCCTGATCCCGGTTTTAAACCGTGCTTCTTTTCTTAAATAAGGGGCAGGTGGCAGATGATACGCTTTATTAACATTCAGGCTATCCAGCTCCAAGCCTATCCATTCGGCCTTCCATTCCAATTTGTCGAAAAGCGCGGTTTCCCAGGAAGCTATAGCACTCCATCCGCCTGGGTTCTGATCCTTATCCCAACTTCTTACTTTCCAGTAATATACTCTGGCCGAGGCAAGTGGCGTTCCTTTGTAAGACACCTGGTTGGTTTGACTTCCTGTGATCTTGCCACTATTCCATATATCAGGAGTTCCCTTATCCAGCAATGCCGGCGAAGAAGCTACCATAACCTGGTAGGCGGTTTGAACCTGGTTATACCGGGTGGAAACCAGCTCCCAACTGAGTTTAGGACTTTGGACATCGATAAATGGATTTACCTTATAGTTACATCTGAGATGCACGGGCTTTATATCTGATAATGCCCATGCGGGAATGCACAATAGGAATGCAAAAAGAATAGAGACATTCTGTTTCAAAACTTGTTGTTATTTTAATTTTTTCGAATACCCGACGGCTCTTCATATACAAAGTGTGTTTTTCTTTTCCAGGTTTTACACTGTGGCTGTGACAGTTTTTCGGATGTGATGCAAGAATGGCCGTGCAACTGTTTATTACCTTTAATGAAATTATAAACCCCTGCATTAAGAGATAAGATATTGTTGTATACCATCTGAAAAGAGTTGGTTTGTATTACCTCTTTTAGAAATGATATATGACAAAAGACCTCTGGTATATAATATTCAAAAATGTAGAAAAACTTTATACCCGTCAACCGATTATATTTTATCAGGCTGCTAAGGGAAAGCCATTTTTGCAAGCATCATCACAAGGCAGTTGCCCGTTTAGATCATTCAAATTTAGGGAATTAGAGTGATAGTTGCTTCTTTTTATAAGCCCGTTCCGCTTTAAAGCATTAAGAAAACCGCAGCAATTGCTGGTTGCACAAGCGTATACTATTCCCGGGTAAAGGGGTTGATTTTTATACTAACAGTATCGGTAGGTACCGCGAAAACAAAGCGGTAACATGCAGTCCGGATTTAAATTAATATAATCAAATCGGATCCCGGCTTATTTAGTACCAACATGGGGTATTACCAAAAATTACATCTATTCGGAGTATAGACCTTAACCAGGTGAAAATGGCCGGGCAATAGATGGCCCCGTTCCAGATAAGAATGCCCGGTAGTTACGAAGAGCATGCAGGTTTATTGTACCGCCTCCACATTTTTAGCCGTAATATGGGTATTGCCCGAATCGTCTTTCCAAAAAGTTCCTTTTGCCTTTATTTTCTGACCCACTTCAAATCGTTTAAAAGTACCGCCCGATTTTTGAAGGTTTACTATACTAATGGTCACTATATAACTCTTGGCATCTTTATCATTTACAGTAGCCATATAGCCATCTTTACCATTTTCAATTTTTACAATTTCACCTGTGACTTCCATCGCTTTTTGTTCTGCTGTTTGGGCGGAGGTAGCTGAGTTTTTCTGATTGCTGCATGATATTACTGTACCAATTGCTGCTAATAGTCCTATCGATATAAAAAGATGCTTCATTATTATTTTTTTTCAAAGATATCGGTTCACTTAAAATTGTTGCATGTCTTTCTGTTAAGAAACAATTATGCGCTACGCCTGACCATTTTTTACAGATGAAACAGGAGCGCTTATCGGGGATGTTGAAATTGTACCATCAATAGTTCTATCTACAAAAAATCCTCCTGTCCTTTCAAGGAAACAGGAGGATTATTATCATTTTAACCTAATGCCGGACGATGCTAATGCCTAGCTGATCATATCGATATTATTACCCAAATTACGGTAATTGATCTTTTGTTGCGGATTGGTTCCATTCAGGTATTCTTCTATATTGGTGTAACCATCACCATCAGCATCAAGGGCGCCGTCTTTACCATTTTTAGGATCCAGGCCGTTTTTGGTTTCCCATTCGTCGGGCATGCCATCGCCATCGCTGTCTACAGGGACTTTAGCCGCATTATAGGTAAGATTGGGATAGCCGCCCACTTCAGTAACATCTTTTATAATGCCTGTTGCTGTCATCGGTTTACCAGTACGTACCATTTCTGTTACACGGGCATCAACAGCATCTCTTTTGGGTAAAGTAGCTCCGGCTTTAGCTAATACCGCTCCGAAAACATCGCTGGCCAGCTGATGTGGTGCTACCGGCCATCCTTCAAACGGGGTATTAACACGGGCTAGGTTTTGCTGGCTATTATCACCAGTTTTAACCCGATCCTTTGAACGCATTCCCAGCCAATTGTCATTAGTTACATCTTTGTTATCGTGCATGATATTGCCGGCAACATACCATTTACCAGGACGATTGGCAGCTTTAGGATACCAACCGCCTTCAGCCCAGGCGCTACCGGGAGAATACATGCTACGTTCTTCAATGCGTGCAAAAACATCGCGCATCCCCTCATTAGTAGCCGGACCCGGCTTAAAATAGTTATTGATCAGGTTGACAGTTGAGGTTTCATCTCCGCCATCAATCGAGCGATGACGCCAGTTGAAAACCACATTGTAGCGAAAGTCGAACATACCCGACATACCTATTGATGGATTTCTGGCAGTATTGCTGGCAAAAAGATTGTGATGGAAGGTAGAAGGATTACCACCCCAGGTGCCGCCGAAAGCGTGTCCCTTTGCGTCGAGTGCTTCGCTGGAGATCGTCCATTGAATAGTGATGTTTTCTGCAGGGTCCTTGATCTGGGTTTTGCCATCTAAGGAAGGTCGCATGTGCCTGTAAAGGGAAATATTTTCATCCATCCCCCAGCTGGTGGAGCAATGATCGATAATAATATGATGATGAGGATTACCTCCGATATTATCATCACCTTGCCCGCCCACCGGCACGCCACGTCTAACCCGCAGATGCCTTATAATGACATTATGTGTATTAATGTTAAGTGTTCCGGCAATACAAATACCATCGCCCGGCGCCGACTGGCCCGCAATGGTAATATCCGGATTATTAATATTGAGATCTCCGTTTACTTTTAAAGTACCAGCCACGCGGAACACGACAATACGGGGACCCCGGGCTTCCAATGCTTCCCTGAGACTTCCCGGTCCGCTGTCGTTCAAATTAGTGACAGCTATAACTTTACCACCTCGTCCTCCCGTGGTAAACATGCCACCACCCCATGCTCCCGGAAATGCTGGAATTGCCCCTTCAGGCAACCTGGGAGGATGTGGCGGTATTTGTCCGGCTTCTGGATCAGCAGCCGGGCTATTTGGAGTGTTTTGTGAATTGACATCGGGTTTCAGACATAAAAGCTGAGCTAACGTAAGCAGGCAAACAATAGATTTTTTCATTTAAAATTATAGTTGATTTAGTAACTGATGAATTTTGAGCGATGGATTATTCCAATGGCTGTACGTTCTTCCAGGTTACGAAGTAAAACTATAAAACAGGAATGAATTGGGAACTTAGTCAGATATTATTGAGTAAATATAATTACAACAGGAATGGCATCGAAAAGCTGACGCAGGCTAACAGGCAGCTGTTAAAACAAGCGGATATTTGCTAAAAGGAGCAATCTAAAATTTGAATATTAAAGTTTATTTCAAATTGTTAAAATATTTAAAATGAATCACTTAAATTTTTTTATATCATTTAAATATTTAGATTGAAAAAGGATTATTCGATTGTAACCATCGTTTAAAATGAACAATCATTGTATACAGCCCGGGGTGAAGTCTTTATATCAAAATAAATTTCACTTAATAATTACAAATAATTGAAATTAAAGACTTAAACATTCATCTACCAGGTTCAATATCGACTGGTAATTCTGATCGGTATTATCTGACATAGCTATTTCGCAGGTTTTTGATGAGGAATAGCAGCCATCCAGCTTCTTGTCCAAAACATCTGTTGCTTCCATGGCAGTTGCAGATTTCGTTAGTTCGGGAAAAAGGAACCCACGGTCGCCCGCCATTCCACAGCAGCCGGCGAATGTGGGGATCGTGACTTTGTGAGAGAAAAACTCGGCCACTTTTTTGAACTTGTCATCAAGACCGGGCATTTTGTAAGAAGAACATACAGGGTGCAGCGCAATATGATTCTTCCGCTTTACGTTTCCTGCCCGCGGCAGAATATATTCATAAAGGTAATCTATACTGTCAATGATCCGTATTTTATCGAACTTTTCCCGGTTTTCTTCAGACAAGACCGGCCGACAATTCAACAGTGTGTAGGTGCAGGAAGTTATATCTAAAACAACAGGATACGCTCCTTTATTGGTATGTGCCCATAACTCATTGATGGTAGTATTCACCATGTGCTCATGCGCTCCGCTGAAGCCCTTAGACGAGTATATCTGCCCGCAACAGTTTTTACCATTGTTGCCAGCCAGTATTACACCTACTCCCACTTTATGCGATACACTGATAAAACGATCCATAATACCGGCTTTGGGATTCAGCTTGTCGCCCATCACCCTCGAGATACAACTGGCGAAATATACTACTTTACTGGTAGCGTCAATACCCGATACATCCGACACACTGGCTGACCGTGCACCGGTAAGCTGGGGCGACCACAAGGGAAATGAGGGTGCAACCTTCCTCATCAGCTTTGTTGCTTTGGTCATGGTATTAGCGCCAAAGGTATGATTGACCGCCGTTCCAAAACGAACGGCTGTTTTTACCGTTTTTAAAACGACCCCAAAATTTTTGCTCGTCATCAAGGCCAGCTTATTGTTCCAGGCTGAGTGGTTTTCCCGGCGAAGTCGCTTCACGAGGTCTCCGGTATTAATATCCACCGGGCATACTGTTGCACATAAACCATCTACCGCACAGGTATCCAGCCCCTGGTACTGGTACTGATCCAGCAACGTCTTATAATCGTCCTTCCCTTCCTGCTTTAATTTAACCAACTCACGTCTGACCACGATACGCCGCCTTGGCGTTAAAGTCAGATCCCTGCTGGGACATTTATGCTCACAAAAACCACATTCTATACATTTGTCTACTTCGTTTTCTACAGAAGGCAGCTCTTTTAAGTGCCGGATATGTGCCTGCGAATCGGGGTTAATGATTACTCCCGGGTTTAAAATATTGGAAGGATCGACCAGGCTTTTTACCGTTTTCATGATCTCGTAGATCTCGCCACCCCATTCGGTTTCTACAAAGGGAGCCATATTTCTGCCGGTACCATGCTCTGCCTTTAGAGCGCCATCGTATTTATTGACTACCAGTTCTACGATTTCAGCCATAAACTGTTCGTAGCGCAACACTTCAGCTTCAGTATTAAACGATTGGGTAACTACAAAGTGGATATTACCATCTTTGGCATGTCCGAAAATGATGGCCTGGTGGTAACCAAACTTTTGAAACAAGCCCTGTAAATCAACGATGGCATCACCCAGCATCGCAACCGGGAATGCCACATCTTCCAATATAACAGTAGTTCCACTTTTTCTTACCGCTCCCACCGAAGGGAACATTCCCTTTCTTACTTTCCATAAAAGCGCCTGCTGCTGCGGGATGCCCGTAAAGGCCGGAATTTCTAAAAGTGAAAAGTTATTTGCCTGGGCTTGAAAATCAGTAAGACATTGATTTAAGTGCTCTTTGTCAGGCGAACCATATTCGACCAAAAGCGCCGCCGCCTGCTCCGGTAAATCCTTAATAATAGTTGGTAGTCCCGGTACATGCTCCACCGATTTCAGCGAAGCGCGGTCCATTAACTCAATGGCTACAGCCCCTGTATCACTTATGGGAACGATGGCCTGGCAGGCCGTATATATATCGGGGAAATAAAGAAGACCAGTTGCTTTTTCCGGGTAGTCCGGTATGGTCTGCATCACCGATTCGGAGATGAAGCCCAGCGTACCTTCGGCGCCCACCAGCAAGTGTGCCATTATATCAAGTGGTTCAGTAAAATCAACGAAAGCATTAACCGAATAACCTACGGTGTTTTTGGTACGATACTTTTTCCGGATCTTGTTGTAGATCTGTTCATCTGCCAAAACCTGTTTTCTTATAGTTGCAAGCTGGGCAGAAAGCTCCGGGCATTCGTTGATAAAACGGGGGTAATCTTCTTTTATTTCAGTGCTGTACGTTTTACCATCAGGAAGTGTGAAACGCAGGTATTTTACGGTGTGATAGGAATTATTGGCAACCCCGCAACACATGCCGCTGGCATTGTTAGAGATGATGCCACCCATCATGGCAGCATTGATACTGGCCGGATCGGGACCAATCTTGCGGCCAAATTTCTTTAAGTAAATATTGGCGACAGCTCCTATTACACCTGGTTGTACCCGGATATAGGCGCCTTCGTTTTCGACGACTGCTTTTCTCCAGTACTGGCTCAGGTCAACCAGGATACCATCGGTTACCGATTGGCCCGAAAGACTGGTACCCCCCGTTCTGAAAACCACCGGGATATTTTGCTCATGAGCCAGTTTGAATAATTGGGTTACTTCCTGTTCGGAAACAGGAAGAACTACAGCCCTGGGACGCAGGTTATAAAAGCCCGCATCTGAAGCATATGCTACGAGGTCGATCAGCTTCATTTTTAGTCGATCTGAAGGGAAAATTTCTGCCAGCAATACATCCAAGCTCATAATAACAAATAGTAAAAGTATCAATAAGAAGGTTAAAACGCTGAAAGTTATTAACCGCTATCATCAAATGCCATCAAATTTCCGACATTTCGGCTAAATGTATGAAAATTTGAAAAAGAAAACATTGTACATGAACAGTGCTGACAGGTAAAAGAAATTAGTTTGCCTGTTACAGGTTGTTGATTCAGGCAGATGATGTAAATTAAGGCCATGAAAATAATCATAACAGGCGCTACCGGCATGGTGGGTGAAGGTGTATTACTGGAATGCTTAAGTAACCCGATGGTAACGACAGTGCTCATCATTAACAGGAGAAATTATAATTTAACGCACCCCAAACTAAAGGAACTTATTCTAAAAGATTTCTCTGAGATTAGCAATTACCCGGATACTTTGAGACATTATGACGGATGTTTTTTCTGTGCCGGCTCCAGTTCGGTAGGTGAAAACGAAGAAAGCTTTACCAGGAAGACCTATGATTTTGTGGTCCCATTTGCCACTACCCTGTCCGAAATCAACCCGGCAATAACTTTTATTTATGTATCGGGTAATCGAACCGACAGTACGGAGCAGGGGAAAGTAATGTGGGCCAGGGTAAAAGGACGTACGGAAAACGCTTTGCTTCGATTGCCATTTAAAGCTCAATACAATTTTCGTCCTGCAATTATGAAGGCCAGCAAGGGCCAGGTAAATGTAAAACTGCTGTACAAGATAATGGGGCCATTGATTGCACCATTTATTGCCGCGAAAACTTTAAAACTCTCTGAAGTGGGCCGGGCCATGATCCATGCCGTATCTGAAGGCTATCCCAAATCCATTTTGGAGGTCGATGATATTATAGCGCTTGCTAAATAAGCGAGAGCAGCATGCTATAAAACGTTCTGTTAAGATGGAACTTTCACTATGCAACTATCATTTGATGGCGCATCTGAGTACAGTGGTATGATCTCCTCCAATGTTGCATAAGCGGTAAAGTGCCTGGTGAAACTGAGGGGATTGATCCTTGCTTCAACGTAAAAGTCGTCGACCTTAAACAAACGGTATGTTACATCATCCTGTTGGCGTTCAGCTATCAGTTTACCTCTCCAAATGGCATTGATCCGGGCAATCTCAGGGGCTTCTATAAATTTCTTGATTGTCATTGCTTCTTCGTCCGAAAGGCAATGTACGAAGCAAGATTATTATACTGGTTTGCAATTATTAAGAACTTATACACCCTCAAGCAGCAAGGTCATTTCTGTTTAATGCAGCAGCATACTCAAAATAAGGAGTAATTAACAGAAACAGGCTCGGGCAAGTAAGGCCTCATGGCATTCTGTTCATCTTCAATCGGTTTGAAATCCCGGGCAAATCCTAAAAGTGGATTTATTTTGGCCTCCACAAAAAACTCATCAATTTTAAAAAGCCGGTAAGTGATCTGTTCTTCTTTACGTTCAGCTATCAGTTTGCCACGCCAGATCGCTTTGATCTTACGCATTTCAGTTGCGTTTGTAAATTGCTCGAGGGTCATCTTCGTTTTGAATTGGAGAGCAAAATACAAATCAAAAGAATTCGTTCAACCCTTTGTTACTCAGAACTTATCAACGATTTACGTTAAATTAAAAATGCAACAATAATATTGAAAAATATAAATAGCTGATTACAGATTAATTGTTATTTTATAGACCAATCACCCCTATTGCCCTATTACTTAATGTATTCTTCAGTCGTTTTTAGAATATTAACCCTTCGGATCATGCTGTCACCCTCTGCATCTGTAACTGTGAACTCAAATGAGGCCAGTCCCCCGGCAGCGGGATAAAACCATACTTTGCCGGATTTTAATTCAGCTTTACCGTTTGTTGCAGATACCATGTTAAATACCGGTTGATTTGTAAAGCCACGGGTAAGCGATGACAGGTCAACAACAATCTCTTTGTCTGTGGTTATATAATTAGGTAAGGCTATCCATTGCAAATAGTCGTCCAGTTGGGTATAACCATCCAGGTTTTTATCCTGGTTTGCATCTGAAAAATCCCCGGCCGGTGAATGTATATTTAATTTAAAGATCTTTTCCCACCAATCAGGAAGTCCGTCACCATCTGTATCCCAGTTTTGACCACGTTTTATCTCGGGGTAATTTTCCCATCCCCCCGCATCATCCTGGTGATCAATCAAACCAGCAAACCCGGTTTTGCTACCTTTATAGGTAATTGAGCTGTCGATTGTTTCCTTTATAATCCTTTGATCATGATCGTCCAATACCGGCTGTACACAACCCACATCTGAAAGTACATTTTTATAGGCGTTTCGGGCAGATTGAGTAGTAACGAATGAGGGAAAGAATGACTTATCTACAAAAGTGGTATACCTAACCCTTTCCCGCTCATTCCAGATTTCGTTCCTGCCTTTTTCCTGGTTACTTTCATCAAAATGACCCGGCATCAGGTTACCGTTGAAATAGCATCGCTGCGTTCCCTTACCTACTCCTTCATGATCTAATGTAAAAGCAAAAAACTTAGCCGATGAAGGGCCTGGTTTGTAGTAGTTATTTACAAAATTTACTTCTTTCGTTCCGCCATCCGTGGTTCTGTGCCGCCAGTTATACACCACATTGTTGGTGATATCCATATAACCGGCATAATAACCATCTCCGTCCAGTGCTCCACCCAGGCTCCAGTTTCGCCCGGCGCAATGGGCCAGTAAATTATGGTGATAGCTTCCTACCGATCCTGAAATAGTGCCGGCAAAGCCATGCTGTTTCCCGGCCTCATATTTATTGTGCCCTGCAGCATTCAGCGCTTCAGAGATCAGCGTACGCTGAAGTGTAATATTGAGTGCTCCCCGCGAGCTAAAAGCTTCATCGATTGTCCAGCTGACAGAGCAATGATCCATGATCGAATAATTGGCCCCGGTTAAACCCATGCCATCAAAGGTTCTGCCAGCTCCTAATCTTACGCGTAGATTTCGTACGATACAATCATTACCTGTGGATCCGAAAGGAGCCCCTTTAATACATATACCTTTACCTGGAGCTGTTTGTCCTGCTACCGTTACATAGGTATCATTTAAGATCAGGCGTTCTTTTAATGTAATAATACCCGATACATCAAACACAATGGTTCGCGGGCCTTTTTCATTTTCAACCGCATACCGCAAACTACCCGGCTTATTGTCATCGTTCAGATTGGTAACATGCACTACTTTACCGCCTCGGCCTCCCCTGGCATATCTACCATAGCCTTCAGCCCCGGGAAAAGCCAGTTGTGCAGGCCTTAAATACCATACATTGCCTTTAGCTATCCCTGTTGGTGAAACCTCGTCCACACGCCAATAATAAGTATCGCCGCTATAAAGATCATCTAAATTATACGTTGAATCAATCTGCCTGCCCCTGTAGGCAGGTGATTGTGTACCCGCCGCTGCTACCAGAGCTGAGTCTTTGCCGAAGTACAGATCATGTTGTTTTGCTCCCGGTGCAGACTGCCAATGCAGGCTTAATTTGCCGTCATTCAGCTCTACATGTTCATTGGCATTTAATGGAAATGATGCGTTTGCCTGTCGGGCAGGATCAGGGGTGTTGATCTCAAACCCGTTGATAATGATATTTCTTATAATATCAGAAGACGTGTTTATAGCTTTAAAGCGAAACACTACCTCTTGACCGGCGCCGGATTGAAAGCTTACATATGCCTTTGCCGCATTACTTGTTTTTAATGCTCTAACCGAAGGCTGAACCTTAGCAAGTAAAGCACCATCCCGGAAAATACCTATAGCGCTGAAGCCACTCTCCTGACCGCTTAGCGGCAAATTGTGATACGTGAGTAAACTATGTGTTCCCTCAGGAAGTCCCGAGATGCGTAATTCTATTGCTGCTTCGGGATCGGCGTTCTTTAGGGTCAGTCCGTCAGAAATGAGCCGGGCAAAATGAGGTGTTTGCATGCCCACTTTATACCATTCTGTGGCCATATTCTCTTTGCCAGCTCCGACTTTAGATACTGTGATGCTAACACTATTAATGGTTTTAGTATTAGTAGGTCCCGGAATAATTTGCCAGGAGGCATAGCCGTTTTCATTCACCTCCCTCAGCCTCCTGGAGGACTCGTCAAAGTCCACTTTTATAACAGGATGCTGGGCATTAGCACGACTAGCGATTAATAATATTATAGCGAAAATAATTGCAGGATACCTGGTGATTGGGGTGAAATCGAAGATCATAAAGAAATTTATATTTGAATGATGCACTCGTAAATTAAAACCGGAAGCAACAAAATGACAATACAATACTGAAAAAAAACGGGAAAAACATGGGCAACATTTGAGGGTAGCACCTCCTTACCCACAACGAAAAGCCAGACCTTGTGACAGATCCGGCTTTCCTATTAATTAACCTTAATCAGTTAGTTCAACAAATGCTTATACTTTTCAACCATTTGTTGGGCCGACTGTTGTGATAGCCTGTCAATAGTGAACGTTTGCAGCGCCGCCTCAAGTTCTTTTAATTTAGAGGTTTGATTTTTCTCCCGATACAATTTCCGCAACGCATTTATTTTTTCAAAATCCTGGATGCCTTCGATCAGTTTCTCAAACCGAATGGAAGATAAGGGTCCCGGATAAACCTGGTAAGTATCCCCCGCAGGCCAGGCCGTAAAACGGCTATCTGTTAGCGGTGATCGGGGCCAGCTATTGTAGGCCCAGCGAAGAAAGCCATCCATTTGAGCTGCTGCAGTGTACCAGCCTGCCCAAACAGCTTCATTTGGTGGTGAGAAGGTAAACATATTAGGATACTTTTCTGTACAGCAGGTGTACCAGGTACTGGTTTTTCCTGATTGTTGCCTTTCTTTTAAAACGCTGTCGGGAAACTTCCATTTGGAAGCGATACAGTAATCATAGATATCTTTTTCAATTTCCGGATGCCACTCCCCCGCCAATGATATTTTCCAGCCGGGATCTATTGTCTTTAATAAAGCAATAACAGCTTGCATGGCTTTCATGGGCCGCTCGTCCATCGCAATAGTGGTGATATTAAACCAACCCATCTTCTTTAGGTGCGCGGTAAAGTCAGTCAGCATAGTTCTCCAGAACTCGTTGTATTCCGGAGTTCCGATGGCGCCTGTAAATACCGTATCTTTCTGTAAAGACTCATCGAAATAGGTAAAGGCTATTTTCCAGGGCACCATACTATAGCAGTTGATCCTTTCTTTTATACCGCAACTCATCACAAAGTTGATATACCTGTCAAAAAGGCTATAGTCATACATCCATGTGCCGTTTTTCTTCTTTGTCCAGCGTATCAAACCCGGGTAGTCATCATAGGTTTGATGCCCCCAGGGCTCATCCACAATACTGGCTGTGATGATCTTTTGACCCGCATTGGCCAACATGCTATAATACTTACGCATCTTTTCAAAGTGTGCGTCACTCCAAAGTTCAAGCCCATGCTCCCGCGCAATAGCTGCAGGATGTTGCCAGTAATCCAACTGGAATTTCCAATCCTTTGGATCCGGCAGGCTTCTTTCAATAACGGTTACGATGATCTTCAATTGGTAGGTTTTGCCGGCTTTAATGGTTACAGTTCCGGAATACCTGCCCGCAGGCTGTATGTTTGGTATATGCAGTGTGAGCCAAACCGGTTGTGTCGTATTTTTTTGAACAGCCACCGTATTAAGATCTGTATTAATGATATCAGCAACCATCGAAGAATCAAAATCGGCTGGTTTTCGGTGGCCACAACCGTTACGAAATTCATCGGTCATTACATATTGTATAAAGCCTGTTGTAATATTTTCCTTTTTTAGCTCATCTCCTTTTTCATTTTTTAAATTACTTGCTGTAACGATGATACTACTCAGGTTAATTCTGGAAGCGATTATGATCTGCGTATGAAGCTTTTCATTTTTCCATCCTGTTGGTTGCCAACTGTCATTATTGGGAATAGCCGGGGGACGATCTTTCGCAAATCTGGAAGCTGTAGAAGCAAAATCTACTGTTACATCTTTCGATGCAGCTTTCCACTGCATGGCAGCCTGAGCTTCAGTGAGCTTCGGTATTTTTTGCAGAGCAAGACTTACATCCTGCGCAAAGCAGTTTCCGAAAAGCCCTAAAAAGAACAATATCAATTTCGTTTTTAACATAGCAACCCTTTACATTTAATGTTTACCGCTAAGATTTAAACTGATTTTAATATCAGCAGCTTCATTTCACTACATGACGAAATTAGGAGAAAACCAGGGAACCTGAATGGGGCATTGATGCGCTATCGATTGCGCAACAGGGCTTTAATATGCGCATTTGTGTTGAAAAAAAGCCTCTATAACAGCCTTGCGCCAAGATCGCCTTAAGGAAGCGTTAAAGACCTGTTAATGCGTTTAAACGTTTAAACATTGTTCCTATATTTGTGTCTCAAACACACGACATTTAATTTTTTCTCATAAGCAGTTAGTTTTGGTTTAAAATCCTGTGTTTCTACACGGGATTTTCTTATTTTAATGGATAGTTGGTTGAGAGAACGATTTTACTAAGTAGTGTAGTTGAGCTTAATAAATGCAATATTTACAGTTTGGATTTAGCATTATATGGCTCTTTTTTTCAGTTCTGCTGCGACCTTTGTGTGGTTGAACTCTGAAAAATCTTTCAGGCTTTGCAGGTCATTTAATTTACTGTCGCAACTAATATTATCCTTAAGCATTTCAATGACGGTATGATCATCTGTTAAAAGGTCATTTTCAGTTAATATTCCTTTCTTCAATGCGTATTTGAGTATTGCAGCAAACCCATCGTTAACGTATAAATATTCAGGTTTCCTGAAGTATTCTTCATTTAATATTTGAAACTTGTTTTTGAACCAATTTTCAGCAGCTGCAGATTTATAAGTGATTCGTCCACCGGTTACTGTTAGTTGTCCCAGGTAATCAAGCGCTTCCCTTCGCTCTAACAATCCGGCGGTAAACAGGTCGCGAAGTGTATAATCCAATCTATCCGCGCATAAGAATGGATAAGGCTGTTCCAATAATGTATGGTCTTCATTGAAGATCATATTTTCGCTATAGCCCTGGCGATGCAAAATCGCAGGAATATCTGAACGACCAACAACGCTGGCCAATATTTCTTCATGATAATCCTCACCCGGTTTATCAAAAACCTTATCAACCACATGAGAGAATGCTGTATGAGATATATCATGTAGCAGTGCTGCGATCTGTTCGATCGTACTACCCCCGAAAAAACGTACCAGGTACATTACTCCAAGTGAGTGTTCAAACCGTGTGTGATTGATACGGCGATCGATAAGGTATATGGCGCCACCCTGATGCAGCCGCTTTAAACGCTGAAAGGCTTTACTGTTAACGATCTCAGCCAATGAAGCCGGAATCTCGAATATTCCGTAAAGCGGGTCATTACAAATCATGCACAAATTTATTAAAATGATAAGTGCAGTGCTTCGTCGCAGGTATCCGTCCCTTTTTATTGTGCTGACAGCTTATAGGCAATAACGCTGTTTTGATTAAAAGTGGGGATATAAATGGTATTAGTTTGCGGATTGTAGCCCAGATCGGCTGTATTCATCTGTCCCTGCACATCCTGTAATTTGTTAAGCTCGCCGTTGGCTTTTACATAGTAAATAATGCCCGACCAGCAGGTAGCGATAAAATCTCCGTTGGCCAGCTGCTCCAGTCCGTCTCCTGGCTTTTCCAATCCTTTGGCAAGAACTGTTACCTGTTTTTTTTGATCTATTTTCCAAAGTTCACTGGTAGCCAAAACGTACAAATATTTGTTGATCCACTTTAATCCGTTGGCTCCTTTTACATCTCGCATATACACCTCCTGTTTGCCATTTTTGATACGATGGATTTTATTGGTACGGGTGTCTGAAACAAAAATAGCTCCTTGGTTATCAACTGTTACATCGTTTAAAAAAACAGCGCTGTCGATTTCCACCTTGCTGATAATTTTACCAGTTGGGATATCAACACTCACGAGTGCCGTAAGATCAGCAATAAAAAGCAGGTTCTTATAACGGGCCAGGCCCTTTGGAGCATCCAGGCCTTCTACCCAATGTTTGTTTTTAATGCTTCCATCTGTACCCAGGATCGCAATGCCACCTTTACCATCTTTTTTATTTCCTTCGCCATCAATAAGGCTTACAAAAAGCTGGTTCTCTTTTTTACTGTAAAGTACAGACTCTGGTACGGGTAGCTCCGGCGTTTCCCAAATCTTATTTAAAGTGGGTTGTGCATTGACAGAAGTGACGGTTAAGGCTGATGTGATTAAAAGTGTAATTAATTTTTGGACAAACATCTTTTATATTTTTTGGAACATTGTCTATTCATTAAACAACGAACTTGCCTATTCAGGTAATATACAACAGGGCCGAAGATATCAATACTCTCCGATAACCGCTACAATAAGTACCCTGTTTTTATGAAGTGATTGCTGATTATTGCAGCCAGAAGCGTCATCGGCATCCGCTTAATTTCCTGATTCGATCCATTTAACAAGCTCCGGATCTTCGGGATCTGTTTTTGGAGAAAAGTGCTGTACCAGCTTACCTTCTTCATCCAGCAGATATTTCTGAAAGTTCCAGGTAACGGAAGAGCTTTCAACACCATTCAGGTTTTTATTGGTCAACCACTGGTAAACCGCTGCCTGGTTCTTCCCTTTCACTTCTACTTTTCCGGCCATTGGAAATGACACACCATAATTACGCTGGCAAAACTCAGCGATATCAGCATTGCTGCCAGGCTCCTGAAACAAGAAGTCGTTAGAAGGAAATCCGACGATAACCAACCTGTCTCCGTATTTTTTATACAAGCTTTCCAGGCCTTCATATTGTGGCGTTAATCCACATTTAGATGCGGTATTGACTACTAGGATCTTTTTCCCTTTAAAAGCTGCAAAGTCAATAGTGGAGCCATCTAAGCCAGGAACCTTGAAATCATGAATGGAACCGGATTTCAAAGCAGCATTTTCTTTCACATTACCATTAGATCTAAGGTAATAAATAAAACCACCGGCAACTGCCAGTATAAGGATGATGATGGTGAGGGTCATTTTTATACGCATTAAATGATCAGGATTACTGTGCAACTAAATACTGTGCAAAATTAATCATATGATTGCATAAAACTCCCGGCTCACAAACCGCAAATAGTTTAAGGAAAAAGTTAAGGGAGCTTCAGAAAAAAAATGATTTTATCACTCCCTATTGTTTCGAAGATGTATGTATAAGGATTGCCGAATGTTCCTCATTAATATCCAACATTACAAGCCAGCGTACCACCGGATTTGACGCTAAAGCCGGGCTGAAAAGTAATAGCTGAGCCCGAGTGTATAATTACGTTTTGTGTACTGTTAATGGTTTTACCGGTAACATCGATGGTTCCTTTTGAACGATATAAAAATTCACTGTCAAAGTTGCTGGCATTACTGAAAGGTATGGTGATATTTTCTTCTACAGAAAAACCCGTTGGGCTAATGCCGAGTATGTGATTATCATTTCCTATAAACGCAGTACCTGCGGGAGATAAAAGCAGACGGTTACCGGTAAGGTTGCCTGCACTATTATTAATATCTAACCTTATATCGCTGTTTTTGCCTGGCGTCCTCAACATGAAAGACTGTTTACCCTGCTCTGTGTTTAATATATATACGTTATTATCAGCATCAGCTGCCATTGCACTGGTAGGATTTAAGGGTACTGAGCTGGTATTTGTAGACGGTGTCAGAGCAAGGCCATAGGTTTCCAGTTGACCATTATTAATGATGAACACGTTTTTTGTGCCCGCTACCGGCTGAGAAATGATATTGCCATTACCCGGTATACCTTTAATAATAGTACCATCCGTTTTGTTGATAATATAAAACCGATCACCACTACGGAAACCATTAGTTGTATATAAAAGATTACTTTTTAATACAGGTACCGTTATATCACCCGGAATATCATTGTTAATCTTCTTTTCAATAGCCGCAATCCATTTTTCTACGCCATCAATGCTGTTTAGCGCAACAATCGAACTCAAACGCTCATCATAAAAATAAACAGCGCCCTCTTCATCGTCAAGCGATACCGCCCCAAGAAGGTTTGTTCCGCTGGTATAGATCCATTTAAGTTTACACTCTGGTTGTGGAGTATACGCATAAATACCTTTGTTGGTTGATACGTAAATACTACCGTCAAAACCAATAACAGGAAGTGCTATTGCCTGAGCATTGTTCTCCAACTTTTTCTGACTAATGACTCTTAGATTGTCCGGATCCAATACTTTCATAAGATTACCAGATTGGCCTGTAATACAATAGACAGCGCTGTTTCTATCTGCTATGGGCCCATATTTTACAAGGCCAATAGTATCATCGGGTGCAGTTTCTGCCAGCAATGCGCCCTTTTCTGAAATTATCCTTACACGATACATTGGCGGAGCAGCGGACTGATAGGCAAATACCAGCTTACCTTTGTTTAACACGGGATCGGACATGATGTAGTTAGCACCGTTGGGGCTGAATACCTCGTTTAATTTAAATCCTGTAGCGGCTGCATTAGATCTCCATGGCAACATGCCCGTATGTTGTGCGTCATACTTATATTGGGGCCAGCTATTTTTTCTAACCTGGTTTTCAGGCATGTGATATTGTATTACCAGTTTGGGCTGTTTACCTAAGTCTCCGGCCCTATCGGTATAATACTGGTAAGTTTCTGCCTCTTCAGCTGCTAATACACAATACAACGCATTATTTCTGTTTCGAGCCCAATTGACACCGTCGGTTACTTCAAGCTGCAATTTAACGGCTCGGGATAAATCACTTTTTGATACCGGGCTGATCGCAGAACTGGAGGAGTCTGTTATGTTAACAGGACCAGCTCCGGCGGGCCCATTCAGTTCGTATAGGTTAACAAACTGTTCAAATTCTGATGACCTGTTTTCTACCTTCCTCGGGTAAATAAAAAGAGTGACGGAGTCTACAATAGCCCCCTGCGGTAAAGCTTTGAGTGAAAATTGCAGGTAGGTTGTATGATTATGTGTAATCTTACTTTTCTCAATTGATGACGATATATAGGCATAGTTTTCATGATAAAAATACCCGGTGTCAGCTCGTGCTTTACTCCCGATGCCCGGTTGTGTTTGCGTTAGTTGAGGCAGTATTACCGTTGTTCTTGTGTCATTGTAATGGATATCGGTCAGCTGGGCATCTGCATTCAGAAACACTATGAATTGTAACAATAATAGTACTACCAGCATCCATCTACGGCTGGCAAACCTAAAGAACGTTTTGTTTTTCTGAAAATCCTGATCCGCTTGAATAATTGTAGTCATCCTGATAGTTTTATGGTTGAGGACATGAATAGTACAGGGTTGAGATGCTGGTTTTACTTTTAGAGATGTAGGCGATTGCCACCAGCCAAACACAACCGTTAAATCCAACAGCAGTAAGTACAAAATTGCTGGCTAAACTAAACTTGTCCGGAAGCTCCGGTTTCTTTATGCCTTCAATGGTATCCCAACGGTACCTGTTGTCAGCGATATCTTCGTATAATATCCATTTGCAGTCCAGCTGTTTTTCAATACCAGTTATTGAGTTGGAAAGGACGTAACGGCGCGATGTGTCTTTATTTACCGGGAGGTTCTTACTTACCGGGTAATTTTTATTGGTTCGTAAATAGCAAAGAGAATATGCAGAAATCCATTTGTCACTATAGCTTAAAAAAGATTTCCCATCGGAGTTTTTTACCTGTTCCCATTTTGCTCCCTTAAAGATCCAAATATCAGTAAGCACATTACCGTGAAAACGCGTGTATCCGCCACCAATCCAGATGCTTTTTTCGCCATTCAGATCTATTTGTACTGTAGCCGCAAACTGGCAGCGTTTAGGGAAACTGCTGCCACCGGAATGCTCTTGTTTCCAACTGGTTCCATTGAAGCACCACACATCATTCAAGGCATTACCATGTTTATCTACACCACCAATTACCCAAATATTATCGTTTCCGTTTGTGTCTGGAAATATCAGGCAGCTGTGAAGGCTGCGTGGTTTCATTTGCGCTGGTGCGTACAAGTTTCTGATAGTACCATTCTTAAGGTTAACAATCGTTATGGTATTTGTGCAGATGGCAACATCTATTTTGCTGCCACAAACAAAAAAAAGTTCATTGTTTCCAAAATGCACACATGGACAGTGCACCAGTTCTTCAGGTATCATCAGGTTTACAGAAAGAATCGTATCATCTGCCCCGTTGTTATTATTTTTCTTTCTGGTGCTGTAGGTATACGGCTCCCAATGCAACCCATCGGGAGAACTCCAGAGACAGGGTTGCTGCGCGTCAGGCCACTTTGGGTCGGGGGTCAATCGTTGCATAATGGCCCAAAGCCTGTCCTGGTATTCGTTCAGTACGAGATCAAGTAACGAACTTTGTTCATTGCGATAAGACAGTTTTTCTTTATCCGTTCCCTCATTTTCTATTTGCTCGAGTATTTTCTCTGAAAAATCATCACAAACTTCCCATTCAGCATTTACGGGTGTAACAATACTGGCTACTGTATTATCTAACGCTTTTTTGTCTCCATTGGTAGCATGTAAGTAAAAGGGAGGTTGGGGGAAACTGCCCTTGCTACCCAGGTGTACTTCCTTTTCAAATGAAAATGGTTTGTGCTGATCTATAATTTCCGGTGGAAAAATGATGTTACCTGATTGATCCTCAACAACACATTGCGTTACATTCTCACATTTGTAAGTAACTATTACATTGGTGCTTGAACGGGTAATTGAAGGGTTTATTTTAAAGCTCCTGATAAGCGGTTTTTTCTCATCTATCAATACTTTGTTGAATTGGTAGTCTTGCGGATAGTTGCCTATTTCTTTGCCGCCTAATGATTGTAATTGAAAACTGATGGCTGCAGAGGCAGGTAGCGTTATGTTCGGCTTTTTAACCAGGTTGCTGATAGTAAAAGCAATGCCTTTGTTGGCTGAATTAAAAGAAACCGCAGGCATAAGTGTAAAAAGGATAATACCCCGGGACTGTAAGTCCCGAATATCGCATTTGGCATTTCTATCAGAAAGTATGATAGCTCTTACCATACTAAAATCTACATAGTCTCTCAGGTCCTGCAGATTGACTATAATATACTTAATCGAACTCTTGCTATATTCATCCGTCCCGCCTTCCTGATTATAAGTGATTAAATAACTGATATCGGTATTGTCGTCTGAAACCGTATTGTTAATCGTTGATAAAATAAACTTTTCCATATTTTTCTTTTAAACTAATCCGTCTCATTTTTAGATGGCTTGTCAGATAAGCTTCCTGAGCCTGTTGATGATTGAGCGAACCTAATTGCATTTGAACCTGATTGTCCATATTTAATTGATCCCACCCATTCTTGTTTTTTTGCTGTAATATCCATTGCTGTCCCGGCTCAGCACCTAAAGGAATAAATGGCGCGCTCAGCGACCCAAGAAAAGGCGCCACCAATAGATCCAATTCCAGGTTTTTTAGCTGGGTTTCAGTATAAACAGCCGGCAGGTCTATAAATTTGGAAGGAAGTATCGCTGTATCGGCCTGCACTCCTCCCCTTGGGTCCATCAACAAAATAATGGAACGTGATTCTTTTGGGGTAAACTTAAGCATCAGATCTTCTTTTGTGAAGTAGGCACTATCTGGCTTCTCCAGGCCAAAGGCGATATGCATTTTTGTAAAATCATCACTGTTGTCTTTGATGAAATATCCAACCAGGCCATCTCTGCTATTACGGGAGTCACCCAAAGACACGTAAAAAGGCACATGATCCAGGCCTGGTGCATTGGTTTTAGACGCATTGTTCAATATATGCCCGTAGCTCTGTGGCTGAGCCGGCAGGCCCTCCAGCTCCAACTGAAGCGCAGCAAGCACCAACGCAAGTGGCTGCCCCATAAGGCCCGCTACTCCGGGAGGTTGTTGTGCGGCTGAGGCAGCGAAGAACAGCGCCCGATCATTACACAAAGCCAATAGCTCGTTCAGAGCCTCCCCTCCTGCCAACTGGTTATCATCGCCCTGTCGATAGTTCATCAGTCCTTTTACAAAGGCTAACAGGTGAATATTATTGATGGACTGTTCCGGGGCGGTGGTTATCTTTTTCCCAGGCGGACTACTCCACTGCAACAATAATTTGCCGTTAATTGTCTTTATTCTTAATTCACCGCATTTTTCGCCTGTCTCTTCATAAATTCCCAGCGATTGATTAAAATGATCAGGCAATACCCAGCCACAAACAGGTGTCGTAGAGGGGTCTGTATTGCTTTGTACAGGCTCATCAAGTTGCCCTGCGCACCATTTAAATAAAAGCCTGGCCGGTTGAACGATGCGCGGTGGCAGTTCAATAAGGTCTGGTAAATTTGTGTTAACCAGGTTTTCCGAAATATGCATCATACCCTGCTGATTCCGATTGTTTTTATTGTCTGTATCGACTACTTTCTTCACCTGTCCGAAAGCATCGGTAATCCATAGCCTGGAGAATTGCACATGACCGGCGCTTACCGGAAAGAAATCATCCGGGTTATCAGAATCGTTAACCGCCGGGAAAAAGTAGGCATCGTTGGTCAGATACTCATTAAATCGGTTGTCTGCCATAAGCGGTTCATCCGGGGCATCAATATCGCGAAGCAGCGGTATTTGAATGCATTGATGGCGCATTAAGAGAGCGTCGGAAAATGAACTTAGTGCCTGTGAAATATGCCAGCCAATATCCTTATTTTGCGGAAGTCTTTTTTGAAGTAGCCCGGTAACCAAATCGTTTAACAATACTTTTCCGCCGTATTCTATTCCCTGGCTCATATCAGGACCTGTGCCTTTGTAATAGTATTGTTTATCTTTCCACTCCCAGTCTCCGGGCTGGTATTGCCAATTCGCATTTTCAATTTTAAAGGAAGGAAAAAATTTCAGGTACCAAATTAAGTATAAGGGCGTCCATGGATGTTTCCATAACTGTATACCCCGTGCTGCCTGAAATTGGGCCAATGCAACTGTACTCCAGTTTTTACTGGTGATAAGTCTCCCATCTATGCAAATAAGTCCCTGAAGCTTTTTGCCGGGATCATCTTGCGGCTGTTTCCATAAATTACCGATATACCGGCCGAGATTCTGTGCATTGATTTTATTTCCGTCTTCGTTATTGTAGTATTGCTTACCCCAAAGCATTGCCCAATCGGGGTCCATTAATATAGCTTCCTTATACAAAAGAGTAATAGTGTCAATATGCTCCTTTAAAGACCCTGTTGGTTTTAAGGACAGTGCAACTGGATTTGCAGTTATTGTTTTAGGCGCTCCGGCATCATCATCTTTTATGCTGATTCCTGAGACAATCCGGGTGGGTACCCGGCATGATAATTTGTCACCGGCTCCCGGATTTTTGTACTTGTCTGATTCAACAATTCCGGGTCCGGAAAACAAGACAGCGGGATTATTTGATTTCCAAAAACAAGGCATTTTTTTCTTTATGAGTTCAAATGCTGCGCCTTTGCCTTCGGTTGGCGTAAAAGCAGGCATAACCTTAATAGCCTTCTCCTGTTTTACAATTTCATCGAATTGTCCGGTAATTTTTTTTGTAAGGTCATCAATTTCCAGCTTTAGTTGATCTCTAATGAGAATCAGTTGTTTCTTTCTGGCATTATCAGCCCGGGCATTACTCTTCGTAACAATGATCAGATCGCATAAATTTCTAAACGATACCATCATCGATTTTTTCTCTTGCTGCAACTTATCTGCTAACTGCTGTGCCTGGTTGATTTTCTGAAATGCGATAGAAAGTCCGTTATTCTCGATAGGGTCAGGAAAGACGATTTGCTCAGTCTTGTCTTTTTTTTCTTTTTCTATTCTTTTTGTATCCCATAAATCGCCACCGTCATGCGCACTAAAGGTTTGATTATGCGCCAGGTTTTCGATGGCAGTTGCATCTGTCAGATCTTTCAATCCGTCGTATAAATAGCCGTTTAGCAGTTTTTCGGCGGCACCGGTTTGCCGGGACAACTGTGCTGATTTCGCTTCTACCGAAGTAAAGCCTACTCCGGTATTAACTTCTGCGCTACGTGCCGGAAGCGGGTACGAACTTTTCGGGTCCCAGACAACACTGTGTAAGGCACCATGACATAATATTGCCCCCGTCCATTCTTTCGGAATATTTTCATCCTCTATTATCCATTTTTGTTTAAGGCTTTTGGCAATAATTGTATCTGCCTGTTGCATCGGATCTATAGATGCTTCGGAATACCACCCGGTAACCAAATAGGAAAATACGGTAGCCTTACCCTCTAACTGCTGCAAATCGTCCCAAAAACCAAATACATTTTGGCTATGCTCATAGAGAGCGGCGAAAGCAGCATTGCCCGGCCCTACAGCTGTCAGGGGAGTTTCGCTCCGTGTTTCCTCTGTAAGCCAGTCATCCAGCACCGTAACTTTACCAATACTATGTGAAGGAGAAAAACTACCATCTGACTGCTGAACTACCCATGTATTTGTATTGACGCCGACATCAGTAATATGATCACTTTCCAGGAGCCATTTTTTAGTATGTGGTATATCGTTTTCGATATGTGTTCTTATTACGAGCCATCGGTTTGGCACAGCAGGAAATATTAACTGTTTATCGTTGTAAATACCATTGCAAAGTGCAGCCGGCAATGCCCAATGAAGATGAATGCCCTTTTTTAAAAAGCCTCCCTGTTTTAGTTCCCAAAGATCTCCCGGCTCCATACCAATACCCAGCCTTGTATATAAAGCTTCGTAGTCAATAGAGAAACTTTTCCAATTATATTCCTGATCCCCGGCAACAACATCATCTACAATCAGCGCTTCTATCTTTACGGGCACCAATATTTTATCGGTCATTAAGTACGATTTTATTTTAAACCTTTATTTTTCAGAACGGTCTTCAATAGTGAGTATATATTTAACCGGGCTCTCCAGCATCTGAAAGGCCAACTGTGCCGATGTTTTCACTTCTTTTCCGGCGGCAGTAAAATTTTTTGCCAAACCTGTTAAATCCAGAACCCTGTTACTGCTATGCACTTTCACTTTTTCATCTGTATTAATCCCATCATCGTTTCGCATTTTTTTTTGAAAGCCATCGCTTTCTTCCAGCACGCCGAAATGTATTCCTTCCGGCGGTTGTATAAAGGAAATTTGCTGTACTTTACCCGAAAAAATACAAAGCAGTATATCATCAGATAGGCGTTCGACCCTTAAAGGGTGTAGCAAAGCATTCTCATCTTCGCCTTGAGCAAAGACCTTGATGCCTTTCCATCCGGAGACCAATTGGGAGCGCAGGAGATAACCGGTAATATGTCCTTTGATACTTTGGGGTAACGGTACTGGTGCACCTTCTTCACCAGGAATAAAGCCCTTTGAAACATCTTTATTTTCCGCAATGTTATCCGGCAAAAAAACACCATCCTTCACCATATTTAACAATACCGTTGAATCCTCTGTAGCCACAATGCTTAAAGCCCCACCCAACAAGGCTTCCATCCAGGCATAATCAATATAAAATGTACCTATAGCTTCGTTTATAATTTCGCCCTCTTTTCTGCTGATCAAATATCCTTCGTGAGGTAACAGGTAATTAAGGGGTACTCCTTTTAGCAAATACAGTTCACCCAACCAACCGGTTATTGCTTCGGGTATATCGGGTTTGAGATCCTCTCTATCAGCTGCTGCATTTAACAAATGCCTTAACGCCCCGGGGCTGCCCGGGCCAGAACTGACATTATGATTCATGGGAGCATCATTCCGGTAATATTGGGTTAGAAAATCGCGGGTTTGATCTTCGAGGGATTGGTCGGCCGTCTTACTGTCCTGCCGTGGCAACATACTACTCAGCTGCTGAAGCGCAGTAGCCTTTACTGCATTACGCTTGGCCTGAACCTTCCATTGGTATAAGGCGCTGCTGAACGTTTTATCTTTTAAGGCTAACATTCTGCCCAATTGCCAGGCTGCGGCATAAGAAATGTCTAGCAAACCGGTGTTATAGTCGAACCGTAGCGCTTCATCCGCTGTTTTGAAAACAATGGTTTGAGGTTTGGCAGGTAAAAAATTGGGATTAAAAGGCCCGCGATACCAGCAGTAGGTGTTGGTTCCGTTCCTGGTAAGTTGTGGCAAAAGTGTATAGCCATAATCATAAGCCATTTTCAAATCATCGGTCACTCTTTCAGGATAGTTCATTTTGAAAGGACTTACCTGCAGGCCTCTGCAAAATTCTAAAAAATTCTTGCCGGGAGCTACCAGAAAATTCCAGGAATGCAATACGACCATTCTTACTTTTGACTTACCCTTTGTTTCTATATAATTTTCGGTGAGATAGTAGTTATGAAACCCTTCCAGCGAAACAAGAAATACAGTATTTTGTATGGTTTTGTCTTTGGTTTCAGACCTTGCCGGTAAACGATTGCAGATAAGTGTAGAAAAATAGCCTTCATCACCAATATCTGCACTCTCTTTATTTTGGTTAACTATTACTTTTCTAACATGTGCCAAATACGGAAGGTCATTTTTTGCAGGCACTACATGTTTAAACAACTGCAGCGGCAGATCTATTACGTCATATACGGCTCCCCGAACTTCCCACGGGTCTAATGTGGGATTTTTGCCATTGGAATCGTTAACATCAATTTCCGGTGCAAACAAGTCGTTTCTTAAAGTTTCTAAGGAGTCTTTATGGCGTAGTACAGCATCTGTCGCTACTCCTGAACCTCTAATTTCTTCCTCACTCAGCATTATAAGGGCCATCCAAGGCGCGCTACCACCCAACTGTTTAGTGTTGAATGCTGTGTGCTCGTGTGATTTGCCGTCAATAGAACGTTCCCAGGGTAATGTACGGCGGTTAAATATTATATGAGGAAGCGTAGACTCAAAGCGACCCGAAAGACCAGCTGGCGGATACACCGAATAGATGGCGCTATCTTCAATGGTAAAGCGTGGTGCACCCACCCAGAAATATTTTTCGGTCTCAGCGAAGTCGGAGGGATTTCCCTCCTCTACAGCAAGGTTGGCAACCACCTTATACTTACCAGCTACCAACTGCGGCAGACATTCTGGGATGAAAGTAAGTGGCTCCATTGCGGATGATATGGATGAATTGATATTCAAATTTTTTAATTATTCGTTCGGAAAAGCCGGTCACATTTTTTATTGCGGCAATCCTCCTAATTGCACAATTATGGGTAATGTCCTTAATTCTTCAACCCATTCATTTATATTTTCATCAAGTTTTTCTATTTCGGCATCCTGTGCTTCTAAAGCACCGTTTATAATTGCCTGTCTTTTAGCCAGGATTGCAGCATCGTTCAGAGTCTCTACTATTTTTTCCTTTTTCCTGTTGCCATAGGCGATGTTATCAGGACCGGTAAGCGCGGCTACATAGGTCCACCGAAATGTATCATTTATGATCTCAAATTTCCCCTCCAGATCGAACATTGGTGCTTCAACAGGAACCGGTGCTTTTTTAGCCCTGATAATAATACCCTTTAATACATTTTTAAGTACCCTGGTATCATCCGGCTGGTTACTGTTGTGGTCATCATCGCCTTTACGCGGCTGGTGGCTCCACAAAGATTCCGGAACACCCGATGCATAAGCCGCGTACTCAGGCGTTAAATGTCCCTTTAGCACCTGATCGTTCTGCATTACGCTTACCTTGAGCTTTGACTGCAACCGGGTTTGCTTCATAGGCCTTATACCCAGCGTTTGATTCCTCTCTGAATAGTTAAGCGCTTTGCCATCAACCAACATTATCGTTTTATCGGGCATTTCTTTCTCTGCACCCGCTGTATCAGGTACGTACAGTGTTGTTACCGGCAGCGGAGCTTCTACATTTATTTTTAATTGATGTGGATTTACCACGAAGCACTTCACTTCCTTCCCGTCTATTACTGCTTTAAATTCATTAATAACGCCCTCCTGTATACTGATTTCCGGTGTGATTTTTTTTCCAGTTTCAGAAGATAAAAATTGTTGTTTAAACTCATTCCAGTTCAACTCCTGGTTCGTTCTCTTAGCGGTGTCTCCAAAAGGTATAGTGAACGAGAAAATATTCCAGTTTACATGCGCTTCCCCTGCAAAAGGCGGCCCCCATATATGCAAATCAGCGCCCATTTCCAATTGAAAATGGATTCTAAATAATCCTAAATTAATATTGGCAACTATTTTTACAATGATACCAATATCGACTCCATACTGGTACGGAGCCCATCCAATAACCATATCTATCCACGCAGAAATCGTCGCTTTTAAAAATCCCATATCAAAAATCACATCCAGTCTGCCGCCGGCCATTATACAACTTGGCGTTAGTGCGAAATACATACCCCCTTTAATCTGCAGGTATTTTGATAACTTCCAGTTCAATCCCAAACGGTCTACATCCGGGTAGTGGGCTGGTTTATTGAATTTGGGATGATAGCCTCCTAAAGTAACTACGAAATCTCCTTCATGTTCACCTTTTACCCATACATAAAATGCAAAGCCCCCGGTAAGCCTGCAATTTTTATCCAGCAGGTAAGAGTTAGGCGTTAGCATGGCTTCTACCGATATTAGATCGCTGTCCGTTCCATAATTGATTTTCACCGCCAGTTCAATATAGGCTATGGCTTTTTCTTTTGTGGGCCAGGCAAGAATTGATAACCCAAGTATAGAAAATTCAACCCGGGTTCCAAATTGTACAATAACCAACACAAAAGAATCTATAATATTGAAAGACGAAAACTTTATGCCGATGGCTAACCAGTAGTCGCCTGGAGATGCGGGTACCCATTGGCCAGCGACAAGTTCTCCCAGGACATCATTGAGGGTTTTCTCCGGCTTGGGACTTAAAGCCATCGCTACCAGCGGAAATTCATTAACTTCCCTGATAGTTGGTACCCTAACCCTGCGGTTATAACCGAATCCGGCGGCAATCCCATTGACGAAGAAAAAAGCAGGACCTCCGATAGGCCCGTTGTACATAGCGTATATAAAGAAGGAAACAGCTCCGTCAGGTCTTGGTTCAATCAGTTTGCTATAAGCACCTATACCGCTTATACCAAAGCGGGACAAGGAAAGCTGTGCGGCTCCATAATAAGAGTATTGTTCGACACCTTTGGCGGGGTCAGCCCGCAAAAACATACCGCTGATTCGTATAGGATCTTTTACAAAAGACAACCCCAAACCATCGATATAAAAATCGGGCAAATCGGGCGGAAATTTCCACTCCAGCTTAAAGCCCAGCCCTAACCCAACTAACTGAATGCCCATACCAGCCATCAAGACAGACGCATCCAATAACAATACTACCTTTCCTTCGTCAAATAAAAAACCCAGGCGTTGAATGATTACCGGACCGATTTTTTTGTCCAGCTTCTTCCATTTGGCTTTAGAAGAAACGGAACCGGCAAGGCTACTTACCTCTGTCGATTGTATATTCTTTTCAATTGGCAGATCAATGTCGTCGGAAGGTTCGAGTATCTTTCCCAAATCACCATTCAGGGCATAAGATTCAGTTTTGCCATTAATGAGTAATTCTACAGAAAGATTAAACCCTGGAGCAATAGGGCCATCTGGTAAATCGCTCCAAAGCCCGTCTGACGATTCGCGACAAGTATCTAACTCGTCTTTTGTAAATGTACCACTGGAGTACATAGCCAGGACTTCCTTGAACTCGAATGCCCCGTTTTGGGACAATACAGGCCCTGCCAGCGGTAACTCTTTTAAGTCCAATTCTAATCCGGCGCCCATACCCCAAAGCAGGGCAGTATCACCCTTTGCAGGTTTTTTGTAAAGCAGGAATGCTTTAAAATTTTCGAGGGTACATGAAATGTCAGGAATAACACTTTCGTCGTCAAAAAGAATTGTTGCAATCCTCCTGAAATTAATTACAACTTTTTCCTGGTATAAGTAACCCGCATACAGGTACCAATCTTCCGAAACTTTACTGAAAGAAAGTTTAAACCGATGCTTGTCTACTTCCAGTATACCACCAAATGTGAATGAAGAAGTATTTTCCTTTTTTCGATAACTCGCATGAATGCTAGCTTTTATCCTCTTACCATTAATACTGAAAAGAGTTTTAAACCTTAATGTAAATTCACTTGAACGCTCGCCGGTACCGTAGCTAATTGTAAACTCCTTTATGGCTGGCAGGTCTTTGAGAAAATCAGGTATGTCTGGGCTGCCTTCTTTACTTTCATCAAAAAGCATTAATAAATCAGTCAAGCCTATTCCACCCGATTTCTGGGTCTTCAGGCTGGCATAAATAAAATTACCCGCCTTGCTACTTCGCATGCCTGTAACAATATCAAAGTCTACAGCACTGGCTTTTCCAATGCTGCAGGTACCTGATATATCAATTAAGAATGGCCGGTTGGCTGCCATAGCAATACTTTCTTTACAATAGGTTCATCAATCATTCATGCTGCCCGCTTTCAAAAAAATATCAGAACGGCTTCCTGTTACATTCGGGCATAGACCGGTATGTGCACAGCGGGCCTGGCCTCATCCTCTTTCTTTTGATCTTTTGAATTTTTGCGGGCTACTCCTCTTCTTTCCCGTCTTCAAGGGCCGGATTAGTTGCTTTCTCTTCCAAAGCAGCAGGTATAGCTTCCTGTACATTAGTGATTCTAAAACCTACTTTTTGAATGGTGAAATTACCAAAGGTTATTTTTTCATCGCCTTTTGAAACAACCCAGAAATCGAAGGTTTTTTGAGTAACATTAAAATAGAAATTCTTGAAAAGAATATTGAAATCTGACGGGGTTTTGCCCGCTCCGCCTCCTTCCCCCATATCCGGCAGCTCAGGTGTTACACTATCTCCTGTTTTACTTTTGATCCAATCGATCAGTTCTTGCAGGCTGATGTAACTGCCGTCTTTATCATCAGATTTGTCGCTAAAATCGATAATTAAATCTCCGCTGGGATTTTGTTTTGTAACCAGGTTGCCAATTCTCACCCTTAACACTGCCACAGTTTTATCCGTGCCTTCTGGTCCTATAATTAACTCTCCATTCAAGCCTATACCGTAGCGGGAAGCATTTACCAGCCCTTTGATGGTTACCTTATCACCTTTGATATCAAATTTCCCGCCTACCGCACGGGCAACTATCTTATCGTTGTCATCTGACCAGGATACCTGGATATTATCGGTAGGAGCGGCAAAACCTGCCCAGGTAGTAGCAGTCACACTATCGGCGGTAATACTTTCATTAAATCCGACGCTACCAAATTTCTGTAGCTCAGCCGCATCATCAATCGGCTTACTTCCCTTGGTGAGGTTTTTAATTTCTTTAATTTTTGTAGACATGATCGTTTGTTTAAAAATTTTTTAATATTATCAGTCATGATATCCATTAGATTTAATCAGTGCTTTTATCAGATCCGGGGTGGGGAAATCTATTATTACGATACCAAATCTATTCTTTCCCTGTCCCGAACCACCCAGATAGGTAATCACGCATGGATTTACAGTATCTGATAGATATTTTGGTGTGGTATTGCCGATAATTCCGGCATCCATACCTGTGGCGCTTAGAAAATTGAGATAAATTGTTGTTGGCGATCCATCGCTTACAGCCTTCACCAAACAAGGTTTCACATGGTTATCAAATTTAGCTTTAGGTACTGTCGAAGTCCAATGCTCATCCCAGCTTTTATATGCGTCCTGTACATAGTAGTTAATTGTTTCGTTGGTAAAACCCGAGGAAGTATCATCCGGGAAGTTATCGGTGATATTCAAGCCGCAAAAATCTGCGCTGGTTTTTTCTGGAATGGCAAAACGTCGGAAAAGCACAATCTTGCCACGCACACCTCCAAGCAAGGGCAATTCATTTCGGTTATAAATGATATTCTTGTACGCCTGGTCGAAAAGGGTCGATGTAAGCAATTTAAAAAAAGCAGCAATACTTTCAGTACTACTTTTATTTGGTTCGCTTTCATTCTTTATAGACATCAGGATCGTTTCAGTAGGGTTTGCCTCTAAAAACCCTTTGCAAACCGCTAGGATATCGGCTTCAAAAGTTAATTTCAGATCAACAACATTATGATACAAACGCAACCCATTATCATTTTTTAGTCTTATATCAAGAAAGCGTACCCCATTTTTTAATTGGTCTTCTATACTTAGCGTCTGGCATTGGGTTGCTTGTACGGGCGCCAGGGCGCTCCAATCTTTAGGATTATAAGTTGCCGAATCATGTGTACCCGGTATAGTAAGTTCTGAAATGAGCTTTCCATCGGAAACAGACTCCATCCATTTTTGAGTGTTGCACATAGTTATTATTCTATTTGATGAATATTAGATTTAAAAGGGATCAAAATAAACAGCAGGGTATCATTGCCTGCCACACCTACTTTCTATTATTAATATTTGATAATGTAGTTTAACGCCATCCACTTAGGTCGGTTATTGCCTGTTGAGCTTGCAGTGGCTGCCTGCGGTAGGTCTACTCTTACTTTATGGCTATGATTACCTGCATCTTGGGTGACAGCGCTTTTTACAGAGTTGCTCCCCCTGTCAATGCCATTAAACCAACCTATATACTTCCCTGCTCTACTTTCTTCGTTGTTGACGCTGGTTGCGGTTCGTCGGTCATAAAATTCGCTGGGCATTTTATGATTGTGGTTGCCATCTGTAGTCGTCGTAAAATCCATGGGTGGTAGTTTTATTAAGTGATTGTGCTGGTCTGGGCCACCTGTTTTGGCAAGGGAATCAACGGGATTTTGAGCCACCGCACCCATTATAAAACTGGCTCTTAAATCGGGCAGGTTGAATGAGTCTTTACCGGAAGCGCCATACATAACGCCAATTACTTCGAATAGGTCTTTTTGATCGCCGGTTTTCGAATAACCTCTCCCATCACATAGGAGCCATCCAACAGGAGGCTTTGCTCCGGCAAAAGGCAATATGGTCCCCACAGGCATTACCAATCCGGTTTTATCCATAATTCTGCCATTTACCTGTAGTTTTTCTGTTGGATTGTCAACACCAATACCGACATTACCATTGCCAATTATTTTAAGGGCTTCCGGCTGCGCATTTATGACAGACACAACTAAGCAGAATATTCCTGCAGTTCCTATTCTAAATAAAGATGTCATTATAAATTCATTAACGAGATTATAGCCAATTAAAAGAGAGAATCCTGCAGATCATTATTGTTGGCGGTTCTGCCAAATTGCAATACTCATTTCTGTTAACAAACAGGCGCTTTTCTAATTGAGCCCACTATTAGCCTCCAGTTTTAAAAAAGGCTGTCATTTTTTTACTACAATTTCATGATATAGGCCAGTGCAAAATAAGGCGGCATATTTTCGTGAGGTTGTGCCTTACATCCAATACAGTCGTCGGTTGTTCTGGACGACCCCAAGTCCTCATTTCGCATAATGTTTTTCCAGTAAGTGCCTCCTGCTTCAGCCCAGCCGTACCTGAATCCATGTTTATGTGGAGGTAACTCCGCCACTGTAAGAGCTACTTTTTCTTGCCCCCCTTTATCCCCCTTTTTGTACTTACCCCCGGCTCCCAACACAAACCGATCAGCTAAATCAGGGGTATTGTTTTTTCCATCGCATAATATCCAGCCAGCGGGTATAGCAGTTACCTCGCCACTCCACATAATAATACCACCCTTTGGAACCGGCCCGTTAGCTCCTGCGCCTGTGAGTGCATAATCTTTGGCCGTTATAGTGCCGGTCTGTACATTCCCATCCACCTTTAAGCTGCCCTTTACCTGTACATCTCCTTCTGTTCTTACTCCTTTATTCACCTGTACATTTCCATCCACTTTTACATCGTTTTTTACATCCAAATTTCCGTTGGTGTTTACATTCCCTTCTACTTTTACATTCCCCACTACCTGTAATTTTTCTGCCGGAGAAGATGTGCCGATTCCTACATTGCCTTTTGTGTCTATTTTTAGTGCTTCTGACTGACCATGCAAAAGAACTGTGATTAAACAGGGTAATCCTGTTATCAATATTTTTAAGAGAAGCTTCATACAATATTTTAAAAAAAATTACTAAAACAAATAATGTGGTCACTTACCCGGCTTAACAATAAGATCCCATTCACGGGAAAAATATTCGTTGCTTAACCAGTCCGGCTTCAGCTATATGTATTCACTCCCACTTTCCGGAAAACTGATAGACTGCTTTCGTATGTCGACTTTTTGTAAGTCGGCCACCGGCACTTTTAATTTAGCAGCCGAATGAGCTGCAGCTGCATCCGCCATTGCCTTTGCTTGTTCGTCAGTCATTACCTGTTTACGAGCATATGCCTGCGAATAACCCGTGGGCGGATAAACTATTGTTACCGTTCCCCAAACAAGAATACCCATAGTATTAAAATTATCCTGCTCATTTGGCTTTGCAGTTTGCCCCTGTTTTAAAATGCCTAAACAGGAAGGGGTTTAGTTAACGGTTCTTCTTAAGTTCTTTGAATTTGGTGTATGCCGGAGGAAGGAAGCCTCGAAATAGATTTAAAACTAACAGCAGGCATTAATAGTTTCTGCATGATGATAGAATATTTATTTTCTATAGTCGATGATCCTATTCATAAGCTTGGTAAATCTGGTATGTCACATGTGAAGCCCCCCTCCTCCTGGGAAGCACACGCTGCCCAGTATAGTTTCAATACCCCGTTTTTAGGTAGTTTAGCAATGGCACTCTTGATTTTCTCATCAGTTTTAATTAGCTCTGACAATTTAATTGATTGGTTCACTGTAACCACATGGGTATTTTTCCCAATAAATTGGCGACCTATTTCTTCCTGTTTTCCCAGATGATTTAATACCAAATCAGGGGCATCTTCCCCGGGCTTGTATACGGCCGTCGGAACTTCGATGAGGTTTATTTCTTTATCATTTCCGTCTTTATACAAACCCAGCTTTTCGATTGTGTGCCCCTTTATTAAGTACTGTACCACAGCAAGTCTTAATGCAGATCCAATAGGCTGTAAAATATAAAGTTCAATATTCGCAGGAAGTTTGAAAAGAGTAGTTCCCCCCTTGTAGCTACCGTGACCAAAAAGAATTAAATCTTGTAACGAAACACATACACTCATAATTGTATTTTTTTTAGGTTAATATATAAGTTTAAAATTTATGCTCCTTGTTAATAATGCTTAGATACATGGGCAATAACTACCGATAAAATGGACTTTAATCCAAGAGACAAATGGATAAATATCCTTTTTTCTAGATCCAGGCTGAAGAGATAATACTATTATTCAATGAGGTACTTTTTGTAAGCTGCCGCCAGTTTTTCATTATACTTATTAACGCTATATCCTACTCCATTGTAACCTTTAGCAAACCCGGCCCAATCCCTGTTCCTTAATTTCACATCGAGCTTCAAACTTTTTACAAAATTGCAAAAGGCTTGCAGGTGGTGAGCCTCACTGTTATACATAGCTGTCACAAATGGTTGCAGGGATTTAAACCCCGCTAATTGAAAGTTCATACCCATTATCTGAAACTTACCCCAGGATGCGCTTTTGAGTGCCGCATTTCTATCTAACGAAACGGCTGCCTGAAGTCTTCCGTGTTGTTGTAAAACGGTACCATACCCACCTGGCTTCGAATTTGAAATACCGGGATGGGTTGCATCAAATTTCCTACCTGTCAGTTTGGAAAAAATATGTCTTTCAAATAATATTTTTGGCTCATCGTTTGCCAAAAATCCATCGCCTGAACTTTCTACTTTCGCTACGGCCTTAATAGCAGCCACATGGCATCCCAAAAATTCTGCTGCCTCTTCAAAGTCTTTGGCAACTAAAATAGGTTTCATTTGTCTGTTGATTTGAGAGTTTTTCTAAATCTGAACGATAACCGTATAGATTACATCTTAAAGCGTGTGAACTTCTGATGGATTTATAAATACAATATTAACCGGTCGGTTAATTGGTGTTTAACTGTTCATGTAGTTTTATCGGTATCAGGTCTAAAGTATAAACGGGTTTAATTGGCTCAAATTTCTTTAACAGGTTATTTTCTTTAAAAAATAAGCTGTTGAAATCAACGCAATAATAGTTCAGTTTTTAAGATAAAGCAATAGTCCAAAGTACTAAAAATTATACTTTTACTGAATATTAAAAATCCGATGATAATATACCAGTCCGTAAGCAAAGCTGAACCAGTGCTGTATTATCGCGGGCAAGCAGTTTTCCGCGGGCATTAGCCAATTGATTCTTTACCGTGAAATTACTTATATATAGTTTCGCAGCTATTTCAGGTATGCTGAAACCTAATCGCCATAAATTAGCGATTTCCTTTTCTCTTAAAGACAGGATGTCTTTTTCTACCAGCTTATTAGTGCGGGAATGCCAGTGAAACACTTTGCCTGCTGCAGAAAACCGGATCCAATAACCAATCTCGGACGTCATTAAACTCATCACGTTAGATAAACCATCGAAACTTAGCTTCAGTTTGCTTTGATCGGTAATGAAGATTGAACCGGAACTATACAGACATCTAAAATTCAAATCAGCCCGGTCATGTATATAATAGCCACAACAAATACATTGCAATTCCGAGAGCTCAGTTAAAGACAATCTTGCAATAATCTTGCTTAAAAGTGAAATATACCGCAATGCTGAAGAACGATCGGTAAGTAAGGGCGGATAATCGCTGCCCCATTCCACGTTGATCGTTTTGGGATTGAATCCTTTTAAGTTGTTAAAGTTGTCGGTGTAAAAAAGATACTCACGGTTTTCGAAATCAGAAAGAAAGTAAACGCACTTATTAAGAACGGATATTTCATTAAGCAGTATAAACTCTGCTGATCGGTTTTTTCTTGCAAGGGAAAGTCTTTCATCGGGTGATCTGGTGGCAAAACCGGAAAAAAAATTGGTGTCCAGGTTTGGAGGTGTTTCAATCATTCTATATTTTTTGGGTGTAAAGGCATCTGCGAAATCATCCCAATTACATTGAAGTCTCAACTAAATATAAGTCATTTTCGGGCAAAACGTATTAGTTACTATCTAACCTGACAAATCAAAAAATATTAAATTAACTTTCAATTTGAGATAATTACACAAATCAAGGTAACTCTCCGAAGTTAGTACATTTTATATTGGGGAAATGACTGGACCTCATTTTATATGATCTGGGAAAGTGATGCGATACTTTCCTGCCGGCTCCATAATTTTCGCCCTTCCAAACCGTTTTATGGAAAGGAAATTACCGGAATTCTTAGTAGCGAAACGAATTTCGTTATCAGCTTTAAAACATCGCTCAACTCTAAACAAATAGCAGTAGCATTTGCAGGTTCATTATAAATTCTAACAGACTGATGGCAATTTTCTTCAATTTCGTGTTGACTCCAGCTCAGGCTTCTTTAACACCATACGCAAGGCATGCTGCTCTTCAACCGTGAGTTTTATAGTTTGGCTGATTAAATAAGCAATATCCTTTCTTCTGTCGCTGCTCAGCAAAAGATGGATGAAGCCAATGCTCATCTTTTGCTGCTCCCTGCCCAACGCCATAAACAACCTGGGCTCAATAGTGTAAATGGTTTTCAAAACATTGACCAGATCATTCTTAATATCCTCCTCTTCCTCACTGAATTTGGGTAAAATGCCCGTCTTTTCAAAGCTTGTTATCAAAGTATCTGCGGCCTGCAGCTTTATAAAATCCTTTTGCTTATCTCCTACCAAATCGTGTAAGCGATTCTGTAAGATCTTGAAGACCGGTGAATGTTTGGATTGAATTTCAAAAAGGCTCAGACTTTGCTCTTTATCGTTTACATTAAAATTGTCGAAGAAGGGAGATTCAACATAAACGCTATGATAGAACCCTATTGCATTATTATTAAAAGAGGTTAGCTCTTTAACTACTTCTTTTTGCTTACTATCTAAAAAATAAAAATAGAACTTGTCACCAATTTTGTGCACCCAACGTATAAATGTGGCTTTGAAAGTTGTTTCTTTATCATCTTCGATTACCGGTACCAGGAATACTTCCTGCTGCGCCATCAAATGATCATAGCCAACAGGCTCATCGTTGATATAAATTGTATAATTCTTATCCTTATTCAAAAAAAGAAACCAGCCAAACTCCTGTCCTAAAAAATTAATAAACCCAGGAGACGAGAATGAATAAGCAGTCACATCAAACAACTCGTAAAAACTAACCTTTGTACCGGTACCAGGCTTATCGGAAATGCTTATATCGTCAAATTCAAATTTATCTTTAGAGCTGCTTTTTACAGTGATCGTATATTCCATTGCCTGGCCAGATGCGGGATCCTGGTAACAGGTTTTCCAACGGGCGAGCCCGCTGAATGCAGCAAAAGAGAAGCGCCCTTTACCCTTGTTGCCCTTTAAACGGGAGGAGTTTTTTTGAAAGCCAGCTCTTTTCATAGAGTCCATAAAACTGCCAAAACTTTCATCAATGGTACTGCGGTCAATACCTTCGCCGTTGTCAGTAACCGACAAAGAGCTGATATAATCGAGCTCATTTGTTTCAAAATCAATATGTATGGATGAGGCTCCGGCATCAAAACCATTCCATATAAATTCTGCTATCGCCTGCATATAATCTGCAGTCAAACCGGCTGAATCGATACCTGTGTTATTTACACTCACCTTTTTTTCCATTGATATCGTTTTATTGAATGATGTCAAAATAAAGCAGCATCGTTCTGGCTATTATCAGTTGATCACTTTCCTGAACGTCATATTGATCCTGGCCCTCATGGGGATATTGGATTTGGCGATGCGGTGTTCCCAGTCTTTCTGCAGATCGGGCTGCATTAATAATAAAGAGCCATGTTGCAATAAAATAGCATGTTTTTTTGTATGATCCTGTTTGTGGCGAAAGTCAAACATACGCTCCTGCCCTATACTGAGCGATGCTATTGCTGTTTTCAACCCCGGAAGCGTGTCTCTGTCTGCGTGCCAGGCAACCGAATCGTTGCCATCCCTATAATAATTCAACAAAACACACTGGAAGCGTTCTCCCGAAAAGCGCTCTATTTTTTCCTTCAGTTTCAATAGCTCTGGTAACCACTGTTGTGTCTTAAATTTTATTCCCTCTTTCCCGGCATCTCCATACCATGCAGAAAGCCGCGGAGTAACCACTTCCCTGTCGTACATTATTTCTTTATGTTGCTGCCACGACACTGTTTGCAACAAAAGCCGGAGCATATCATTGCCCTCTTCCGGGCTGATAAAACCAGGTATGTAAGACAATAAATCTAAAGGCAGATCAAACTGATCAGTATCATCGAATAATTTTTGTTGCATGGTGGAAACACTATAATGCAAGGTATTTCTAAAACAGCACAATCACAAATAATTTAGTAACTATTTACTAAATAAATTAGTGTTTCATTTTGTCACACTTGTTTCCTGTCTTCAAGGGAAAGAATATGTCAATTGAATCAATTATCTTTGTTTCTAAGATAAATAGCGGGTAAGATAAATGAAAAAATCATCAATTGCGCAAGTGCAGCAACTCAGCCAGTTATACACTTATACTTCTTTACAGATGCATGAGGCCATAGCCGCTAAGGCGGGCATGTCCGGAACGGATCAGAAATACCTTGGATTTTTTATAACTAAAGGCACCCTTACGGCGGGAGAGCTGGCTACCCTTACCGGCCTGACAACCGGCGCTGTTACAGGTTTAATAGACCGGTTTGAAAAGAAAAAACTCGTAAAGCGGCAATTTGATAAGGACGACCGGCGAAAAGTGTTGATAGTACCGGACACTTTAAGCATTAAAGCATTGCTGGAACCCCTGTATAAGACATTTAGCAACGAATCTGTACAACTGATCGCTTCTTTTTCAGAAAGGGAGCAGAAAACGCTTATTACATATTTTGAAAAGGTAATTAAGCTGATGACAGATACCAGGAAACAAGTTTCCACTAATCAAAAGACCAGGATCACAAAATCTAAAGAAATATAATATGGAATTCAGTCCTAATAATACTGTTATTCAACGCTGCATGCAGGCAATGACTGCGGCTGCAAAAGGTGAGCAGCAGGAAGCCGCCCGGTTATTGCTGCAGGCATGGCAGGAAGCCACCAACGATTATGAGAAGTTTATTGCTGCTCATCTGGCAGGCCGGCAGGAACAGGATACTCATGAGCAATTGAAATGGTTCAATATTGCTTTAGACGCTGCAGGGAAGGCAGATAGCATTTCCGTTAAAAGTGCTTTGCCCTCTTTGTACAAAGACATAGCCAGCTGCTATGAAGTATTGGGAGATGGTGCCCAGGCGAAAGTAAGCAACGAGCAGGCCATCTTAATAAAGAGTGAATTAAAGGACGATGGTCCTTTTTATCATGGCACAAAAGCCGATTTAAAAACCGGTGATCTGCTGGTAGCCGGCGGTCAATCTAATTATCAGTCAGATATTACCATGAATCATATTTATTTTACGGCGTTGATCAGTGGTGCCGGCCTTGCCGCGGCCCTGGCTAAGGGCGACGGTGCCGAGCGTGTTTATATGGTTGAACCAACCGGTAGTTTTGAAGATGACCCCAATGTAACCGACAAAAAGTTTCCGGGCAACCCTACCCGCTCCTATCGCAGCGAAGCTCCGCTAAAAATTATTGGAGCAATACCTGACTGGGAAAAACTCACTAAAGAAGAAAAACAAAAATGGCATGAAAAGTTGAAGCGTAATGAAGGAGAGATTATCAACTAAAAAGCAATAGCGTAGTTAAATGGTGCTACGCTATTGCTCTACAATATCATTACCGGGTTTCCAAAATAACGTCGGTTTTTTAGAATAATACTATTGAATATGGGCGGTAATTACTTTTGAAAAAGAGGTTGTGCCGTCTTTATCAACCTGTGCAATACGTATAAATATAGGCTCGCCGTCGCTATTTTCCGGTATTGTCCCGTTTTTACTGCAAGAAGAGATGGCAAATGCTAAAATAAATACAAGGGAAATACTCAAAGGAAGTAATGTTTTTCTGCCTCGCAGGCTAAAGAGTATTACTCCCCCCAATATTGTTAAAACTCCAAAGCCCGATAGTACCAAAGAGCTATTGCTATCAACTATAAATTGATAATTGAGCTGCTGTGAAGAGTTGCCGCTGTTGCCTCTTGAAGATACAGTGCCTAATTTCACAAAGTCCACTCCGTTCGATGAGCCCTGTACCTCGAAATAAGCATTGTTAGTTTCCGAAACAGTGCTCCAGTTAACTACCAACTGATCTTTTTTTTGGATTGCTTTTATAGCGTTAAATACTACAGGAAGAGCTACATTACTACTAAAGCTGGCCAGATTTATAACAGCAGTGGTTGCAGTTGTGGCATCCCAGCCGCTTGCAGCTGTATTGATCCGGTTCATGATCTGTGTGCGTGAACCACTCAAGGACCCTGTATACTTTGCATAGTTTTCATTCGTTCCGAATGCCCCTAAAGAAATACAGTTAACTCCGTTTGTTAGTCCTGGTGGAACGGTAGACTCCTGGGCGGAGGTAATTCCATCTGCTTTTCCCTCCTGTGTACCCAGGTTCCACCTGGTAACCGGGTTAATGGTAGATGTGTTGTAATCAGTAGTAATACCGGTAATGAAGTTAACATCTGTCAACGGTAAATTGATATCATTTATTTGGGTAAAGGTTTTGGACGGCGATTTTGTTTGAAAAACTAATAATGGGTCACCTCCGGCGCTCATTGAAAAAACGTTAGATGGCGCGACAGAGGCTGTAAATTCTGAGGTAATAACCGATGTTGAGTTAGCTGCAGTGCGCATACTAACGATCATGCCACCTGCTGTTTGCGGCGAAACTACGCTCACTATAGCGCCCGGTAAAAGGTCCTGGCCAGTACTGTTACCAACTGTCCATTTCAAATAGCCTTCTGTACCAGCCCCCCATCCCGTTGTGCCATCAACGCCCATGTCGGTGATGTAAATTACTGTGCCCCTGGTAATACGGCTTAGCGTAACAAAGGAAAAGCCAGCATTGGCTACATTTATCCTGTAGTAACCTACAAAACAAATATCACCAGGGTTGAGCGTTGTTTGTGCCGTAACGCTTGAAGATCCTAGTATAAGGAAAATTGCGAGATTTAATAAAAACAGCTTTGCACGCTTCGCCTGTAAAAGGCTAGCTTTAAAATTTCTTTTAATCATTTAGATGGCTGGGTTAGATTTTGGCTCGGTTTAGAGGGTTAACCCGGCGCAAGATAGATATTTTACCGTATAAAAATGAACCAGTTATCGTAAAAAGAATAATAGAGCTTTTGTCTTTGGTTAAGATACCTGGCAGCTTATTTTTTGTCACTTTTCAGGAACAATTATTTTCCCATTTAAAAAATATACCAATTCAAAAAATACTTTTTCAAAAATACATATCATCATGGTTTAATATTTATATTTCGCTAGGTTATATTTTTTAATCCGTCGGTAATATATAGCAGGATGTCTAATACAGAAAACTTTTAATGATGAAAAAAGAATTGCCTGTTATTACAGGTTTTGTTCATAACACTACATTAAAAACGGTGAAGGAGAACTGGCGGGGTACGCCGGTAGATCAATTTGGGAAATTCATCAACCTCGATGGACCGACCGTTTTAGGTATTGGGATGATCCTAAAACATTTTATCGAAAGAAATCCGCAACGCGAAATTAAAAAGAAGGATACATGGCGGATTCCGGTTTTAAGAGATGAATCATGGATCAACGACGACTCGGATAAAATTGTATGGCTGGGACATGCGAGTTTTTTTATACAGGTTTCGGGTATTCGTATGCTGACGGACCCTGTTTTTGGTGAGTTGCCGATGATCAAACGGCATTCTCCGATTCCAATAGACCCAGGTAAATTACTCAACATCGATTACATTTTAATTACGCATGCCCATTATGATCATTGTGATAAGAAAAGCCTGCAATTATTGTCCGCTAATAACCCTCAAGCGCATGTGTTATGCGGATTAAACCTGGATCAGCTAATTCATAAATGGATTAAGAACCCGGTACAGACTGCCGGCTGGTATCAACGTTATAACAATACCGGCGATATGCAAATAACCTTCGTTCCCTCCAGGCATTGGGCGAATCGTGGTTTATTTGATGCCAATACAACACTTTGGGGAGGTTTTGTTATTGAAAAAGCCGGAACCCGTATTTACTTCAGCGGTGATTCGGGTTACGGCTCCCATTACAAAGCTATTGGCCAATTATTTCCCCGGATAAAGGTTGCACTATTAGGCGCCGGGGCTTATGCGCCCGCCTGGTTTATGGGAAAAAACCACCAGGATCCTTACCAGGCCCTGCAGGCTTTCGGAGATACGGGGGCGGATATCTTTATTCCTTTTCATTACGGCACATTCGATGTGGCCGATGAGCCCATGGGTGAAACCGAACAGGTACTGAGTAAGCTTCACACAGAAGGAAAAATAACCGGTAAACTTAAGATTCTAAAAATCGGGGAACCGTTCTCCGTGTAACAATTATTTCCGGAAGCAGGTGCACGGGTTTAGCTTTAAAACATTACCTTGTTCACACACTACTCAAAATTTTTATGGACGCTGAATCAATAATCAGATATGGTGGATTAGTACTGGTGTGCGTGTTGGTATTCTGTTCCATCGGTTTATTTTTCTGTTTCTTTTTGCCCATTGGTGCTGTATTATTTACGGTTGGATTACTTTCTGCCAAAGAAGACCTGTTACCATCCTTACCGGTTGTTTGCCTGCTATTGATCATATCGGGTGTGGCCGGCAGCATTGCAGGTTATAGTATCGGTCGCAGTACCGGTAAGTTTTTCTATTCGCGGCCGGAGTCCCGTTTTTTCCGCCGGAGTTATTTAACCTCTACAGAATCGTTTTATAAAAAGTACGGGCCGCTGGCGATAGCAGGAAGCTACTTCTTACCGATTGTACGAACATTTGCACCGGTATTGGCAGGCATAATCGGAGTTAAGGCACAACGGTTTGTTATTTTGAGCGCTATTGGGTCAACTATTTTTATACTGGCATTTGTACTGATGGGATATTTGATGGGTAGTATTCCACTCTTACAACCCTGGTTAAAATATATTATTGCATTCTTCGTTCTTATAGTGACGGTCCCTTTGGTACTTAAGGTGATTAAAACAATGCGAAAACCAGTTGACTCCTGAGGCTGCCCGTTTTAATAAGCAGCTGTGTTAACTGTGATCGGCACCACCTTTCGCGGATACTTACATACATAGGAAATAATCAGCTGCATGGTATAATGATCCCCGTTATACCGGGTGAGACTATCCCGTATATCTTCCAGGGAGTGAATATCAGCATCGTTATCAATGTACCCCATTCCGTAAAACCGGCCGTTCTCTACCCAAACACAGCTCTTCTCACCGGCATGTCTCCCTTTATCGATAATGTAAAAACCTTGTTCATCTTCTTTCAAAAAAGAAATTGCCCGTTCAACGTTTTGATTGTATACCTCCGCAGGATGATTGGCCGTGCATAGCAGGTCTTTTTTCTTATCTACCAGGTCACACAGCTCACAACTATTTAAGCGGCATAGCGAAGCACAAAGCCCAAAACGCCTTGATAGCTCACGCAATTTATTCATGCCGCCCTGGCGTGTGGTAAATACCTGAACCGGGTTTAATCCTTTTTTTGATCTGGCAATGGTCAGTCTTTGGTAGCCATTCTCATCTTCATAAACGAATAGCCCCGCCTTTGCCTCATACTTTTTAAGCGCCGTATTGTATTTGGGATAAACTCTTTTAATTTCCAGTACTTCCCGTATCAACGCCATCAGTTCGGTTCCACATGCTTCATAACTGATACGGGCTATTTTCTTTACAAATTTTGAGCCTTTTCGATTCGGACTATGTATCGCAAAATGCTGCCCCACCCTTTTCTTCAAATCCCTGGCCTTACCGATATAGATGACCTCATCACGATCATTATAAAAGTAATAGATACCGGGCACATTGGGCAACCTGTCAAAATCCTCTCTTAGCTCTGCCGATAATTGCCGCTCTTCTTCCACCTCATTCAACATAGCAGGGATAATACGCTCAAAATCCCATTCCAGCAATTTCGAAAATAGTATGGTGGTGGCATCAGCATCGCCGCCAGCCCTATGCCTGCTGCCCATTTCTATATTAAGGGTATTACATAAATTGCCCAGGCTGTAGGATGCCAGTCCGGGCCTGATCCTTCGTGCCATTTTTATGGTACACAGCTTTGTAGCCGTATAGTTAAAGCCGGCACTGTTTAATTGATGTTTTAAAAAAGAATAGTCAAAATGAACATTATGTGCTACAAATGTTCTCCCGTTCAACATAGCAAAAACGTCTGTTGCGATATCGCCGAAAGGCCGGCTGTTTTCGACCATTGCGTCATTGATGCCCGTAAGCGATGCCACATACGGCGGTATGGCATGAGCAGGCCTTACCAGCGTTTCGTAGCTGTCAATTACTTTGTTGCCATCAAAAATACGTATGGCAATCTCTGTAATGCTGCCTGAACCAGCGTTGCCTCCGGTGGTCTCAATATCTACAATAGCATACTCCATTTTGCCGCTCAAAAATTTAGCAAATGTATACTAAATTTATTTGCAGGTGAAAATGAATTGCTACTAAATGTTGCTATCTTTTAGGAATAGTATCAAGCATTAAGAAAATATTAGCGAATCCTTGATAAAAGATTTTTAGACATAACTATATCTTTAGCGTGCAAAGGCTAAAAACGGAATTGATATTTTTGATCAATCGGTTTTATTATTTTAAGCTGGCTTTAATGAAACGTCTTTAACTAACCAACTATTTTGCTATGAGATCACTTTTGACGGCAGGCTTATTTCTCTGCTACTTTTTTTCCTGTAAACCGACGCAGCAGTATGTAAATTACAACCTGGGTTTTGAAGATATTTACAAAGACTCGGCAATCGGCTGGAAGGGGCATACGCTCAATGATAGTACTATCTACACTGCGAAACTGGACTCCAAAACTTACCGATCCGGGGCCTATTCTGCTTCAATTGTATTCGAAGGCGGAAAGCCGAAGTTTAGTACATGGGCACGCTTCATAACAAAAAAATATGCAGGTGATAGTATAACATTTTCAGGATTTATAAAAACCGAAAATGTAACAGATGGATATGCTGGCTTGTGGATGCGGATTGATCCTCTTATAGCCTTTGACTATATGGACCAAAGAGGAGCAAAAGGTACTACCGATTGGACTGAATACAGGATAACGCTCCCTCTGGATCCGGAAAAAACTGACAAAATTTTTTTTGGAGGCATGTTAGTAGGCAAAGGAAAAATGTGGATGGATGATCTTAAAATATCTATTGATGGAAAAGATATTTCAGAATTGCAGCCTATGGTACTGACGCCCGCCGAAGAAGATCGTGAATTTGACAATGAATCGTTGGTAACTATAACTGAAAGCGATAGCAGTACCGTTCATACTTTGTACCAGCTGGGTCTGGTATGGGGATATTTAAAATATCATCATCCGAATGTGATCAAAGGTGACTATAACTGGGACTACGAACTGTTTAGGGTGTTGCCTAAATTGCTAAAGGCTCCGGCTGGTAACAGAGATGACATTTTACTAAATTGGATTGATACGCTGGGCAAGGTGCCCGAACCCACTAAAAAAGCAATGACCGATAGTATGATCATCAAACCTGATTTAAGCTGGATTAACCGGTCCGGCTTTTCGGAGCATCTCCAGCGGGTATTGTTCAATCTAAATAAAGTACAAAATTCGGCCGAAAGCCAGTATTATGTAAGAAAAGCGCGTACTTCTAATGTGTGCATAGAGCACGAACGCCCCTATATGCAGATGCATTATACAGACGATGGATACCGGATTTTGGCATTATACCGCTACTGGAATATTATAGAATACTTTTTCCCTTACAAAGCTGATATCGGCGCAGACTGGAAAATAACTTTAAAAAAATTTATTCCTAAATTTCTGAGCGCAAAAAATGAATTAGCGTATAAACTTGCTTTGCTTGAGTTGGCGGGGCAAATACAAGATTCACATGCATTTTTTGACGTTGACCATGCTCTACACAATTTTTTTGGCAACAGGCAATTGCCTGTTCAAATTAAATTCGTCAGTAATCAGCCGGTTATTACCGGTTTTTCAGACGAAGCTCTTGCTCAAGCAAACGATCTTCAAATAGGTGATATACTGGTTAAAATAAACGGGCAGCCTGTTGAAACTATTGTTGACAGGCTAAGACCCTATACACCTGCCTCAAACGATTGGACCCAGTTAAGAGATATTGCCAGAAGTCTCGTAAGAACCAATGATTCGATAATAAGCATGGACATCATTAGACATGGGAAACAGAAGCACAAAATGGTATCGAGCTACAATCCGGGAAAGTTTCAGACCAAAAAGGAATTCAGTATGTTTAATCTCCCTTACAAATGGGTGGGAAATAAAGTCGGTTATATTGATCATGGGAAACTGAAAGCCAGGGATCTTACAACAGTTTTTGAGCAGTTTAAAGAAGCGAGGGGTATTATTATTGATTTAAGAAATTACCCCTTTGATAATCTGATGCATAAACTACCGGAATACCTGCTGCCAGAGCCCCGCCCGTTTGTGAAACATCTTGTGCCAGATATTCACCATCCCGGATGCTTTTCGTTTAAGGCTTCATCGGTAACAGGGACCGCCAGATCAAATCCATATAGAGGGAAAGTGGTGTTATTGATCGACGAAACCACACAAAGCTCTTCGGAGTACCACGCTATGGCTTATAGAACAGCGCCCAACTGCGTAGTTATTGGTACGCATTCAGCCGGTGCAGACGGAAATGTTTCTGAGATCATACTCCCGGGCTATATAAAAACCAGGTTTAGCGGCGTTGGTATATTTTATCCTGATGGAAGCCCGACACAAAGAACAGGAATTATACCAGACATTATTGTAAGGCCTACTGTAGCCGGAATCATTGCAGGCAGGGATGAAATATTGGAGAAGGCGGTAAAAGTGATACTTCAATAAAGACATTTGCAACCATTCATGTCTGGTAAAATGCACTGTTCAAGGCGGGCAATATAAAACAACCAGTAACACTAAAATAAAGACAGAGCCCAACCTTTGAGAAAATGGGATGCTGATTTCAACATCCCATTTCTTAAAAGTCTTTCAAATTGTTTATTGCCGTATAAACACAAATTTAGAAGCGGTAATACCACCGGTTCCGAGGTTGGCTCCTCCTGTACGAATCACCAGGTATACTTTACCTGAAGTAGGCGCCGTAAAGATCGGCCCTGAGCCCACACATCCCACTTTGGACAACAGATCATCGAATGCTGTTTTACCACAACCCGTCCAGGTATTTAAACCCATGCGTGCGCCACCTTCGTTATAATCTACACCGGTAACAGGAGCGCCATACCCTATATATACCTCATACCAGGTATCGGTGGCTCCTGATCCCTTTACATTAAAAGTGAACGAATATTTTCTGCCGGCCTGCACATCTACGGCTTGATAAATACCGATATGACCACCGCTACCGCCAGAAAAAACAAAGGATCCATTTGCTGCCGGTGTTACGGTTACATTTTCATTATTGGCTATCTTCAGCACCTGCCAGGCATCGTTCAATATCTGGTTTTTAGGGGGGATAATCGCATCCAGTAAAGAATCTACGTTGGCATAGATCACTATTTTATTGCGGGCTTCGTTAATGCTGAATTTTTCAGTAGCCCCAATTGAAAGGCCCAGGGCAATGTATTTACCCTGGTTGGCGCTTAAGCTGGATATTTTGATTTTGGGTAGTACGGTACCTTTCATTACGCCATCTTTATACTCAATAGTTGACAGCTCATCCAATACGTAATCAGCAGCCGCCAGCTTTACCGTATTGGCAGGTAATTTTCCTGCGCTGATTAACTTATCAACAGCACTATTATCTGCCTGCACCTTTACGTTAAAGGGACTTAATTCGGTAAAACCCCCTCTATAAATTGTTGCAGCAATTGCCACAGTTTTGGTAATAGTATCCTGCGCCCAGGTACTTACGCCATTGATCCCCCTGGTTCCGGCACTGTCAGCCAGTGCAAAAAACACTTTCCCTGTTTCAGGCACCCGTTCACCAATAATAGCATCCTGTTTACAGCCTGTAAACAGTACCATCGCAGAGAATCCCATCCCTAAAAACGCCTGTAAAAGCTTTTTATTCATAATACTTTCTTTTAAAAATTAATGCTTAAGGATTATTCTTACCATCCAGGATTCTGGGTCCAGCCCGTTTTAACAATCTCATCCTGGGGAATGGGATACCAATCCATCCGGGGATCAAATTTCCGGTCCTCCAACTTATTTACCTGGTAAGTAAATGTGGTGCCTGTTTTAGTTATCTTAATACGATTGACCGGCTGATTGAAATAGTCGCTGCCTTTTTTCCAGCGTCTTACATCCCACAGCCGCTGATCTTCATAAGCCATTTCCACATTGCGTTCATGTTCTATGCTGGACTGGTTGACCTGGCTTGCAGTGAGCGCGGGCATGGTAGATCGGGTCCGTACGAGGTTAATAGCCTGCAAAGCCGTTAATGTTGCGCCTACAGGTTTTCCCTCTGCTCCATAGGCATTAAATGCTGCTTCGGCATAATCTAACAATAACTGACCATAGCGGAAGTAAGCCCAGGTGTGAACAGCGCTGGTGTTGGTTACCAGGTTGATGGAGGGGTTCACCCATTTCTTCAGGTAATAACCGGTTTTTGTAGCGTTTAATTTTGGGAATCCCGCGGCTCCACCCTCAAAAGTTTCAATAATAGCACCCGAAAACGTTGTATTGTTGAGTATGACTGTGTTATTTAAACGGGGGTCCCTGTTGACATAAGGATTGGCAGCGTCCACAGGATTTGACCAGCTAAATGGCCTTGAACCTGTTACTACACCTGCCCCATCCCTGATCAGTACTTCAAACTGATCTACCAGGTTTTGCGTTGGTGTTACACTATTTCCATTGGCTCCCTGGAAACTGATGGGGAAATTAGCAAATTCTACCGAATTGTTGTTGCCATATTGCCGGAAGAAGATCATCTCTTTTGAGTTAAGTCCGCCCGCTCCAAATACATTGTTGAAATTCGCATCGAGTGTATATACATTGAGTGCAATAACATCACTATATGCTTTGGCCGCATCTTCCCAGGTTGCCGTGGTTCCGGCGCTCTTAAACAGCGGACTGGCACCATAAAGCAGGGCTTTTGCTTTTAAAGTTTTGATAGCCCCGTAAGTAACACGGCCTAAATCGTACCAGGAAAAAGTGCTTAAGTTTTGGGGAATAATAGCAGAAGCGGCATCGCACAGCTCTACAATATACTTCACACATTCATCCAATGTATTCCTTGGCACATTTTTCCAGTCATCCGATTTGTATTCGAAGGCTTCCCTGAGAATAGGTACTCCGCCGTATCGTTTAATCAGTTCCAGGTAGAAATAAGCTTTCAGGAAAAGTACTTCTCCTTCCATAAACTTTACGTTATTTCTGGCATTAAAATAGGGAGTAGAGTCGCTGGTTACAATCCGGTTTTTGATATACTCAATATCCGCTTTATCCTTATTCTTTAGATAAAGATTAGCGGCCCTTATGGCATTAAAGTTTTTGTTCCAAACATCTTCCGGATTCACGTATTGATTCCATACGCCCTGGTTGAAAACGTTCGACATATCCGTAACATTCGTTGCTTCCGCGTTGTCGGTAATGGCCTCATAATTGAGCGTGCCCAATCCGTTGGGAAGATAGCTATATACATTCCAAACCGCTTGCTGCGCATAATTATAATTGGTATAAAACTGGTCCGATGGGATGAAGGCGTCCACCCGGTTGACTGTCATAAAATCTTTCTCACAGGAAGAGAAAAACAAAACAGCGGCTAAAAGTTGAACGATTATTATATTTCTTTTCATGGCTGATAATTCAACGTTGTTCTAAAATTTTACATTAAACCCAAAATCCACAACCTTCGTCACGGGATAACCCATTGACAGGTTCTCCGGTTCCAGGCCATCAATCTTATTAGATACCCATAAATTGGTTCCGTTAACAAATACGCGGATAGCACCAACTTTCTTCAATGCACCCATTTGTGGGATGGTGTATCCCAGTTCGATACTGCGTAGTTTGAAGAAATTACCGTTACGGAACCAAAAATCTGCACCTACATTATTGTTTAGATTAGCGAGCGTGGATAACCTGGGAGCGGTTGCAGTTGCAGCTGTTTCGGGAGTCCAGGCATTGGCGGAAAAGGCTGAAATATTGTTGTTATTTACAAAAGGATGCGTGTAATTATAGGCAGCTCCCAGCATACTGATGGTGCGATTCATCACTCCTTGTACAAAAGTGCTGAAGTCAAATCCTTTATAATTAAAACCCAGGTTGAAACCCAATGTAACTTCCGGCACATTATTATATCCCCATGGAGCGCGGTCGTACTCGTTAATTACACCGTTGCCATCCAGGTCTTTAAATTTCAAGTCGCCTGGCTTTACCTGTGCATAAGATGAGGTCGCTATTCCTTGTTTCAGGCTGCCATTGCCATCGAAATCGGCCGATTGATAAAACCCATCGAATACTAAACCTTTTACCTGACCAATAGAAAATCCGCTCTCGTAAAGACGATCGGATGGTTGAGCAGTCTCCGACTTTTCAATAATTTTATTTCTTGCAAAAGTTGCAGTACCGGAAACGAAATATTTGAATTCTCCAGAATGATTGTTATAAGTCAATACCGTTTCAAACCCTTTATTATCTACCGTACCGGTATTTAAATAAGGAAGGTTAAAACCCGTATAGGCAGCTACATTAGCATAAGGAATTTCATAAATACCGCTGCGTGTTTCTTTAAATACATCTATGGTTGCAGAGAGTTTATCCCACAATGTTGCCTCTACTCCAATATTTAAAGTCTTTTTTAGCTCCCATGTAGCATCAGGGTTATCAAACGCTCCTACAGCCATACCGCCACGTCCGGTATTGCTGGTTCCGGTAATCCATCCGGATGCACCTCCGGCACGTTCCTGGTACAGGAAACGGTAAGCGTCGTTAATGCTTCCGGCGCTACCATACGAGCCTCTCAATTTTAAAAAGTTAACCACTTCGCTTCCTGCCAGGAATCCTTCGTTGGATAGTATCCATCCGGCACTTAATGCAGGGAAAAAGCCGTACTTATTTCCGGGCGCAAAATCGGCCGATCCCATATAAGAAGAGCTGAAGTCGAGGATATATCTCTTATCATAATCGTAGGTTAGGTTACCAGCAATACCCTGTACCCTTACCGCATAGGTTTGGCCGATGCGGGTATAGTTCACTCTTCTACCTAACAACATCCCGCTCCATGTGCTCTTACCAAAACTGCGATTATAGTCTAATCCAGCCTGGAAGGTGTTCCGGTTCCAATGGCCATTACCACTTTCATTGGTAGTTTGCGGTGTATTGGTACCGATGGTACGATAGGTAGGATTACCCTGGCCGTCCAGAACAGGTTGATCATTATTATCTTTCAGTATCTCGAAAGACATTACAGAATACAGCGTTTGACGGGTACCTGTGTATTGATTGTTAAATGACATCCCCCCGATTGCAGCCAGGCCGGGTGTAATCAGGTCCAGCTTTTCCCGTACTTTAAAATTGGTTTGTATGGTACGGGTATGAGCACTGTATATTCCATTTTGTTGTAGCAATTGGATGGGATTAAAATTATATACAGAACTATTTCCCCAGGTACCATTGGGATTTTTCACCGGAAAAGCAGCGGCCGGGATACGCATGAGGTTATCAAATACCTGGGAAGCTGTGAAACCAGAAGGCGTGTTACGATCTTCAATAATTCCAGATACATTTGCGGCTACATAAAGACTTTTAGTGAGATCTAATTCAACATTTGCACGTAAATTGATCTTACTGTATTTGGCATTGGTCCCAAAATCTTTATTGATCGCCGTAGCATTTTTATATAAACCATCGTAGTTCATATAATCCATCAAAACATAATAACGCGCCGATCTGTTGCCTCCTCTAAAGGATAGGTTATAGTTCTGAATGGTAGAGTTTTTTTTCAGCAATTCATCGTACCAGTTTACATTGGGATGAAAAGGATCATTGGCTGATTTATATAAATCAGGATTGGGATACTTTTGAGGTAATCCATCATTGGCCAAAGCCTGGTTATATAACCTGGTATAATCGTATGCATTCATCGCCTGGGGAAGGTTGACGGGTGTTTGAACGCCATAGCGGGCATTTATTGTCAGTTCATTTTTTGTTGCTGCTTTGCCTTTTTTGGTAGCAACACTGATCACTCCCGAAGCTCCCTGCAGGCCAAACATTGCAGTAGCTGCAGCATCTTTTAACAGTGTAATCGACTCAATTTCGTAAGGTGAAAAAGCGCTTAGTGCACTAAGGTCAACCTGGAATCCATCCAGCAAAATCAACTGCTGAGCCGCACCGTTGTTCCAGGTGGTTCTTCCGCGCATAAATAAATTGGGATTATCATACCCGGGCTCACCCGAACCCGTATTAACGGTAAGCCCCGGAATACGCCCCTGCAGCGTGTTTAACAGGTTACCTGAAAACATTTTTTCGAGCTCTCTACCCGAAAGTGTAAAAGTGGCCGCTGTATTTCTCCAGTTCTTTTCCCTTCTTAAGCCAAGGTCTACCAGGAGGTTCAGCGCTGTGCTATCTTTGAACTGCTCTTCTTTTGAGTTTTCTGTAGCAGTAGTTTGCGCGTTGGCAACACCTATGCCGCATAGCCAACCCAACAAAGCCAGTAGCGATCTATATTTTTTTATCATTTGATATTGAATTAGAATTGTGTCAATGATTACCGGTTACCAACCAGGGTTTTGTCCCAGCCAGGTTGCGCCATCTCCTAAATAATTATTACTCACCTGTGCGTTGGAGAACGGCAGGTAGTAATATTTCTTTGGCCAAACCCTGTTCATAAATGAAACGATCTTCCAGTTTCGTTGCAGGACTCCTGAAGTATTGTTTGCTTTGGTTTGAAAACCGTGCAGAACAACATTTAAAGTGGAGTAAGCTTTTAACCAGCGCTGCAGATCATTGAGCCGGTGTCCCTCATAAGATAATTCAACTGATCTTTCATTTTGTACAGCTTCTCTGAAGGCATCTACCGATCCCGGATTTTTATCAGGCATGCCGGCCCTTTTACGGATCATGTTCAGGTAGGTAGTCGGTAAACCGCCCGGTCCTGCATATTCGTTCATGGCTTCTGCATAATTCAGATAGAATTCAGCCAGGCGGAAAATAGTCCAGGCAAAATTGCGGTCGTCCCAGTTATTGATGCGTGCAACATATTTGTAGGTTTCCAGGGCATATCCATCTTCGCCGGCATCACTACGGCCATAATCGGTGGTTGGAGATTTGCCCCCATCGCCAAGGTAATACGGTATGGTGCCGATCTGGCTATTGTACCACATGCCGTCATAAGTGAAAGTTTGATAAAAGCGAGGGTCTAAATTCTGCTCCTGTATCCAGGTTGGAAAATCTACACCGGTCGCCGTAAGAGGTACCGTCCATTTGGTACCATCTTTCTTTTCATATAACTGTGCAAATTCAAGCGGTACATTATTTTTAATAGCCCAACTGCCCATGCGTACTTTTGACATCAGGTATTTACCAAACAGCCATCCGTTATTCGATATCCACATGTGAGCGGTGTTTACCAGAATCAGCTCCTTATTGGCATTCACATTAAAAAGTGCTTCATAATCACCTAATCCATCAAAATTATCAGTGCGCGGTGTTGTTTCAGCTTTACCTGTTTGATAAAGACCTCCGCCTGCTGCAATAGCTGCATCAATCACGTCTTTGGATGCGTCTGCAGCAAGTTTCCAGCGTTCTTTATCATAAGAAGGATAGGCCAAAACCGTATCACGACTGTCACCATACCGGGCTTCTGCTATCTCAGCAGTCATGTTTGAAGGCGTATTATATAAGGGACTTGCTACATATAAGAGCATACGGGCCTTTAGCGCTTTCGCGGCCACACTCGTGATCCTGCCGAAATCGGCTGGCCCCCAGGTGGCCGGTAGTAAACGGGCGGCCTGATCGCACCAGCTGACAATACTATCGGTAACTGTTTTAACCGCACTGCGACGCACATCCAGTTTCTTGGTACCGTCCAGTGGTTCTACCACAATCGGGATACCGCCATACTGGCGAAACAGTTCGAAATGCTGGAAGGCACGGCAAAATAGCGCCTGACCCTTTACCTGGTCTTTCCAGGATTGAGCAGCATCGCTGACCTCATCAATCTTCTTCAAGACAATATTGGCCTGTCTTATACCTGAATAGTGACTACCAAAACCGCCACGATCTACGTTGCCATCTGCTGTTTGATTGCCAGTTGTGTAAGCTGCTGCATTATTGGTTAAACCAACCCAACTATAAGTGGGGAAGATATAATAAACAGCATCGGTTAACATATCCGGTCTTGGCATTTCATTACCATTATCACGCGGAAACCAGGAAGGAATACAAAGATTATACATGCGGGCTACGGCCATGTCCGCATTAATCTGAGTACTAAAGACCGTATCGACGGTAAATGTTCCACCGTTTGGTTTTTCCAGAAAATCCTTATTACACCCAACGGAAAGTAAAGTAGCACTGATTACCATCGCAGCAATCACGAACAATTGTACCTGTTTTAGTAGCATCGGAGCAGCATTGCCCCGGGAAGCAGGGTCGGAACCCCTATTGTTTTCTAAGTAGCTGTGCGGGTTATATACGTTTCGTTTCATTTGTTAAGTTTAAAATCAAACAATCGTTCTTTTGATCAGAATTTTTAATCTCTTTAAAAATTCAAATTGACACCCATATTGTAGGTCTTATATAAGGGATATCCCTGGTTGCCCAGATTCTCGGGGTCGCCCCAGATCTTTGCTTTGGACCAGGTGTACAGATTGTCTCCATTTACATAAATACGGGCCGACTTCACGCCGAGGCGTGTCATAAAAGCCCGGGTAATGGTATATCCGATAGTCATATTTTGTAAACGGGTATAAGAAGTATTGATCAGGAAATAAGTATTGCCTGCATTCTCTGCACCAAAGCCAGAAGCTCCTTTATCATAGCTGGGCGACGGGAAAACTATCTTATCACCGGCATTATAGCGATCCAGGCTGAAGCGATACATATCTACATTAAATAAAGCTTGTTGCTTATCGAAATGATAGGTATTCATAGCTCCCCTGGCCACACCTGCCATACCGGCAAAAAGTGCCGAAACATCAAAGCCTTTGAACCGAAATCCAACTGTTACACCATAACTGTAGACAGGTGCAGTTGAATACCCTTGTCGCACCCGGTCTTTCTCATTGATCATGCCATCGCCGTTCACATCTACCAGCCGGATATCGCCAGGTTGCAAGGCACGGCCTCCAAAGCCCAGGTCTTTAACATAAACAGGATTGCCATTTACATCAGTATAGGCCTTACCGTCTTTTAAAGCCATTACCGGTTGAGAAAGAATTGGATTACCATTACCATCAATCGCATACAACTGCGACCAGGAAGTATACAGGCCATCAGCTGTTAACAAAAGTTGCTGGCCATTGGGTCTGCCGGTAGATGCCTGGTACTCCAGGCCGGGAAATACAGCCTCGTCACGGAAAATGATATTGTTTCTCTGTATCGCACCATTGGCATTAATGAAGAAATTAAAGCCACCGATATTTTCGTTATAGCGAACCTCGAAATTATGTCCCCAGCTTTTCACCTTACCCAGGTTATATGGAGGTAGGTTTGCAGCAACGATTGAAGGAACGGTTCCCCTGTAAGAAAGAATATCGGAACGGTTTCTGATAAAATATTCGTAGGTTATAGAAAGCTTGCTCCTAAAAAAACGCGTATCCAGGGCAAGGTTTATTTCCTTTGACACTTCCCAGGTAACATTGGGGTTTCCAAGAGCCGCCTCATCCACTCCGTTGATATAACGCGGGGTGTTACGATCGCCAAAGGTATAGCCTGTATTATTTTTCCAGGTATCGGGCAGGTACAGGTAGCGGGCTCCACCAATACGATCATTACCTACTTCGCCATAAGACCCCCTGAGTTTCAGGAAGCTTACAATATCATTTTTCTGATAGAACGCTTCATTAGTGATGATCCATGAACCAGAATAAGAAGGAAACAGACCATAGCGGCTGCCTTCAGGAAAGTTCTCTGATCCGTTGTAAGTAACGGCATACTCAAATAAGTATTTACCATTATAATTATAACCCAAACGCCCCGTTGTACCCTGGTAACCGGCCGGCAGTTGAAATTGAAGGTTAGGATCAAAGCGTTTTTCCCTATTCGCAAGTAACATTCCGGAAACCGCATGTTTACCAAAGCTGCGGTTATAATTAATGGTTCCTTCGAGGTACATTTTACGCCATTTACCCAGGAAGAAATCTGAATTAATAGTAGGCGGCTGTAGTTCGTTACGCTGTGAAAGAATGGGATCCAGCGGATCACCATTGGGATTGGGGCGCATATCGTATAAAAGCGGGAGATAGCGACCATAACTTCTGCTGGCGAAATAACTATCGTAAGAACCAATTACTCTTATCTGTAGTCCGCGTGTAATTTTATCGAGCTTATAGGTAGCTAATACGGCAGAATTTAAAATACTGTTATTGGTCTTGTTCCAATAATTGGAATTCTCCATTGCGTACATAGGGTTATAACGATCATCCCCATTGGCGCTCAGGGGAACTACATATTTTCTGTTAACAAGACCCGGTGAGCTCATGGGAAATGCCCAGAGAATCCTTTTTTCCCAGATATATGCATCATTGTCCATACCACCTATGGTAACGAACTGCGTACCGAGATTGAGTTCAATTTTAAAATCCTCTGTCACATCAAAGTCAAGGTTACCACGCAGGTTGTAACGCTTTTTATTAAACTGCATATCTTTGTCATAGGCCATATAATCTGTACGGAACAAACCGTCCTGGTTTAAATATCCCAGCGATACAAAATACCGCATCGACTTGCTGCCGCCCCGCATATTTACGTTGGCCTGTGAAGTGCTGGTAGCATCTCTGAATAACATTTTTTTCCAATCGGTATCAGGATGAAAGTAGGGATCATACCACGGATTGCGTTCTCCATTAGCCAGGTTGGGCGTATGCGCATTTTGAAAGTAGCGGAGATCATTATCACTAAAGTTAATAGACCCGTCTGTACGCCAGTTAGCATCCCTCTTACTTAAAAAATCTTCCCAGGTTTTGATATCCGGATCTTTTGCATGTTTTACCCAATAATCGCCCAGGGCCTGTTCGTTAAGCAGGGTGGCATATTCGTAAGAATTTACAAAGCGCGGCAGATTTGTAAAAGAAGATCGGGCCGTTTGGCCGGTAAAATTGATCGATGGTGCGGTGCTGTTCAGGCCCCGTTTGGTAGTGATCAGTATTACGCCGTTAGCACCCCTTACCCCGTATACTGATGTGGCAGCTGCATCTTTTAAGATACTGATGCTTTCTACTTCGTTCGGGTCAATATCATCGTAGGTATCCCTGGCTATTCCGTCCACCATAATCAGCGGAGATGTTTGACCCGTATAGGTGCCGGTTCCCCGAATGTTTAACGATGCACCGTCAGAGCCCGGCTTTCCTGAACTCTGAATGGCCACCAGCCCGGCTAACTGACCTTTTAAAGCGGTGCTGATATTCGGAACAGGCGCCTTTACAAGTTCTGCACCCGACACGGTGCTTACGGATGAGGTTAGAAATTCTTTTCGTTGACGACCGTAGCCCACATTGATGATCACCGCGTTAAGGCTATCTTCAATAGTTCGCATCACCACATCAATACGACTTCGCCCGTCCACAGGAACTTCCTGGGTAGTGTATCCCACATAGGAAAACACCAGTACAGCATTTTCGCTGACGCCTGAAAGATAATACTGCCCTGAGGTATTCGTAGCCGTACCTACCCTGGAGTCTTTAATTGCTACAGATACGTCACTTAACGCAACACCGGAGGTATCGGTAACCCGGCCAACCACATCCAGCATTTTAGGAGCAACATTCCATTTGTTTGTTGTTAAGAGCGTAGGAATGGCTTTAGTATCTTTTTTGCCCGGTCCCATCTCTGCAAATACCTCCGGGATACAAGAGGACGCTGTTAATAACAACAGGGTTGAAAGAAAAAGCCGCCAGAACCTGTAAGGCATTCTTTCGGATTTTCGCCTTTTTAAATAAGGATACACCTTGTAAAACATAATTTCTTGTGTTTGTAATCGTAAAGAGTTCCTTTACATTTTGGTTAAAAGTTTAGCTTAAGCAATGCAAATGTTCTGCAACCTGCAGATCTCGTTTAATGTAAATGGCAATTCATTTTTGGTTTTTTTCTCATTTTCTCAATTTTGATTTATCAATGGCTTTACAATCTATTTTACAACGGCGCTTTGATACTATTCATGACAATCAATAGTTGGGCATCGCAGGTCCCGGCAGCCAGTCGACTATTATGATTAGGCGTTCGTGGTTCCGATTCTGAATTATTAAACAAGCAATTTCATTACCGGGGATTTTATCACACTGCCGGCCTCTTTTGTTTCTGAAAATATTTTTGCAATCGTCGCGTTATCTGACTTTTTAAAATGCCGGCTTTTCGAACTACATTTTTATCTCAAAAAGCAATTATGGACTCCGTACAACCTGGGCAACAACACCGGTCAATAGCAAGCATCATCCTTTAAAAGTCAGGTACAAATTTGACATCTCAATGATCCTTTTCCAAAAAAAGGGCTACGTTAAAAATACGTTAAGGAAAAATTTATAAATTGATTTTCAATGACTTAAGAAGAATTTTTTATTTTCCTGCTACGTTTTTCCTGTTTTTTGTGCCGATTGCTGTTTGCAACAGTTATGGAGTAACATTACAAAGAATGTCAACGTACAACGACGGGAAAAAAACCAATGATCTATGTAGAAATAGGTACGGGCCTCCGGCGTTTTTCTAAAAACGCCGGACTAAAGATGAGATACCAATATGCAGGAATTAGCCTAGGGCTTGCCGGTCTGGCTTCCAATAAGAAGATCTACCTGAAAGCCGGCTGTTTGGGAGCGGACCGTGCCCGTTACCTGAGCAGATTCAATTAAGATAATAAGCTGGTTTTATCTGATTCAACGTAGCCCGCCGGTATTTTACAGTTTTAATTTGATATAAATCTTAGATAAGCCATGTGCAAACAATACCATTAAAATAGTCCACGCAACTGAACCGCTAATAGCCAATAAAACGTTTTCGTTTTGCTTGTAGAAAAACAACGGAATACCCCAGCCCCAACAGGCAAAATAAATAAGGTCCGGAGCTAAATAAGTAGTTAGGGAGTTCCTGCCAGCTATATTAAAGAGCGCCGCCCATTTTATCTTATTTAATACATCGGTGTAGTAGTAAACCAGTGCAAACAGTATTATGCTAATACCGTTGCAAAGCATCGCCCAACTTGGCGTGCCATAAATTTTAGATATAATGAACCAGTTCCGAAGTATAAAGCCGCCTGTAACAGCGAGCATGCCAGCTAACAGCAGCCACTTTAATAATTTCTTTTTATCGGCTTGCTGTTGTTTGATCAATATACCAATGGTCAAACCCGCCGTTACGATGGAAGGAACATTGCCGTTAAGCACTACTCCAAAGAAGTCGCCGGCAACACCTCCAATATGTAGAAAGCCCGATTGAGCTAAAATATTCAGAAAAACAAATAGTCCCCAAGATACAGCTGCTAAAACCAATCGCTCCCCTATGAGTAGATATATTAATGCTGCAGCCAGGTATCCCCATCCGATCAAACCCAGGATACCCCACCAGCCGGTTTCCAGCCATTTAATGTCGCCAGCTGAGCCTGCTTTAAAAATAGTAACCAGGTATATTAATCCTGCAAGTCCTATGAATTGTAGTACGAGAAACAATGGTTTTAATGCTTTTTTTCGAGGATAGGCATTCCATACCAGGAACACGCAGCTATACATTAATACCTTCCAAAGTAACTCCGGCATGCCTGTTAGTTCTTCATTAATCCTGCTGCCGTTCAGCATCAAAATGCCTATAATAAGTAAGCTTGCGGCGCGAAATAGCACATGCAATAGCAACCGGAATCGCGTATCTCCTTTTTTTTGCCGGGCTGCCATAGCATAAGGGATGGAAAGCCCTGCCATAAAAAGAAACCCGGGAAACACCCAATCAGCTAATCCCATACCGTCTGTTCCTGCTTTTGTATGGACCATCCAGGAAGGAACACCGGGCTCAAAAAGATCATTCACAAATAACATCAGGCATAAGGTTATACCCCGCATAATATCGATCGAAAAAACCCTGCCCGAAGCTGTAGTTGACTGACTCATTATATTATTTTTTAAATGGATCTCCCTTTTTGTCACTGCCAACTACCCAGCGAAAAGCATCTATTATTAACTTATTTTGTGTGGCATCAGAGAAAATATTGTCGCCATGCCCCATGTTCAGGTATATCATTCGGTAATACGTATTCGTCCAAACTACCGGGGTATCTCCATCCGGTAAAATATCTTTAAGTCCTAAAGGATAATTATCCACCGATAAGCTGGCCAATACTTTTACTTTTTTATTTTCACGAGGACTGGGCTTCCATTGATACCATTCATTTAAAGGAGCGATAAAAGTAGCAGGCAAAGTCTTAGTTACGGGGTGCTTGTTATCATCTATCACCAGCTTTGCCGGTAAAGGAGGCCAGCTGTTGCGGTTAAATACGCCGCCGCCGAGGAAGTTGACAAACCAGGGCCAGTTAGTGGTACGATCATTATAGGCAGCTACATGAAACCCTAACCATCCGCCACCCGTTTCCATATATTTTTCAAATGCCTTTCTTTGTTCATTATTATGGGGAAAGTCATTGATCATCATCAGCAGCTGATAGTCCTTTATTTTATCGTCAGTAAGATCAGACATGCGACTGGTAGTATCGAAAACGAAGCCATTCCCTATCGTTAATCCTTTGAAAAATTTTATAGCATCGTTGGCAAACTCTACATGAGCCCGCTCTACATGCTTATTATAAAAGGCGAGCACTTTAAATCGGGGATAACGCTGCGCCCGGACCGAAAGAAAGCTACCTGTTAAAAGGATAGCGAAAATTAAAGAAATTCCCTTTTTCATTTTTATGGCTGTATTTTAATTAAGAGGATAGGTATGGTTGAAAGTTTACAGGAGCGGTGCTATTTATTTCTTTAAACCCCATTTAATAGCATTAGCAAACATTTGGGTAAAAGCCGGAGTTGCTACCAGCGAAGCACTATGACCTATAAGGAAGTAAACATTCTTTGCTTTCTTTTTGCTGTTGCTCCAGATCACCGGGTGATCGCCCATGTTAATATCGGAGGCCGGCTGATAACTGGACTCATCTACCGTTGCCAGTACTTTCACATTGGGGCGGGGGTTCTTGTCAAATGTGTACCACTCATCATCAGGTATGGAAAATAAGCGGGGCAGGCCTTTCATTACCGGGTGATCAGCTGCTTCTACCCATACGTTTCCCGTAGCCTTTTTGGCAATATAAGATTTGAAGCGAATGGCACCCATAAAATCGGAGAACCAATTCCACATAGGATAACCATCAAATTCGCCTAACAATGTAGCATGATGAAAACCGATCCATGCCCCCTGGCCCTGATCGATATACCTTTCAAAAGCGGCCATTGTTTTAGGCGTCCAGTTGTATGGTGGATAATTCAGCTGTATGAAAAGCTGGTAGGTGGTTAGTGAGTCATGCTCTATTTCCCGCGGATGGTTGATCACTTTTAATTCCAGTTTGTTTTTTTCTGCGAATGTTTTTAGCCAATTTAATGCAGCAGCAACAAAACCTTCATGTCCACCGCCTCGCTCCGTTAACACCAGCACTTTGTTTTTCGCCGGAGGGTGCGGCAGGGCTACAGCTACCGATATGGGCAAAATCCAACCAAGTAAAAGGGCCAACAGGAGTCTTTTCATGTATTTTAAATTTTTTGATCGAAAAAATGCTATTATTTTTCTTGTCGTGCTAAAGCAGTCACTGCCTGCAAAAACCAACCTGTATGCGGAATCCATTGCTCGCTCCAACGCCATTCGTTCCCATTATCTTCTACTTTAAAATCGATACCCGAACCGTCAGCGTTTCCATCTTTTCCGGTGATACCATTCGATATGCCGCCTTTGCCTGATCCGTGCCCGTACATGGAAGCCATATAAGGTACATTCTTATGGCCATATCCATACATCATACACATTCCGTATGGATTTTTACCCAGTATCCACGCTACCTGGTCGAATGCATATTGTAGCAGTTGAGGTTGAACACCCCATTCGTTATTAGAAGGATATACCAGGCGGCCACCAACGATCATTGCTGCAGTGAGCGAGGCCAGCCGGGCATCTTCACCCTGCCACCACCAGCCGCTTTCATTTTCATGCGGGATAAAAAAACCTGATTTTACCCTGCCATTGATGTTGAAATGTTGGCGGGCATAACCAAAAGGATTATCGATAGCCGCGGTAACTTTTAAATTATAATCGATGGCTTTTTTAATGACGCTCAATGCCTGTTTTCTAAGGTCTGAACTTTTTTCAATATCCAGGTAACGGGCTAACGCGATAATGGGCAACCCGGCATCGGCAGCATGCCAGAAGGGCCTGTTGGCATCATCTGCAATAAAATAACCTTCGGCTGATAAACGCTTGCTCAGATTGGATGCTCTTCGCCTGGCTTCCGTCTGGTAAACCGTTTTACCGGTAGCGATCCATAATTCATTGGCCGCCATCAAAGCGCAATAGTCGTCTATAATATTGTCCTTACCGTCATCGGCATATTTCAGGCTATTAATGGATACATGGGCAAAAGCTCTTTCTGCACCGGTAAGATATTGAGCCGAAGTGAAATCCCTGTTTTTGTTCCATGCGGAGATGCGGGCTAATGCTGCAATCGCCATCCCTGCGCCTTCCCTCCAGGCACACTGGTAATCAGAGGTTGTTTTGCTATCGGCCAGTAGTCCTACTACCCTTCTTTCTTCCGGGTCTTTTTTAAAGTAAGAAAAGAGCGTCATATAAAAATATCCTTTATCAGAAAGAGAGCGCAGTAAATAGTCGGCGCCGTACAAAGCCTCGTCTTTAAACGCTGCTTCAATGCCTGCCTGCTTTATAAAACCCTTTAGTCGCTCAGCTGTGTTGATGAAAGACCAGGTGACCATGGGTATTTGCTGAGGTAGCATAAAATTGGTGTAAGCCAGGTGGGAAAAATATTTACTTACGTCGCCTGATGCATCGCACCAGCCTCCCCTCAGATCAACCCGCTTATCGGATCCATATAATAATACATGCTCATCGGCTCCCAGCTCCTCAGGAGAATTGGCTCTCTGATGTTGAAAAAACTGAAGGATAGCCGGGATGCCTATAGCAGGAAGGGCCTGCTGTTGAATAGAAAAAGAGTAAGAGCTATCTGCTTTTTCTGCCAGCTTTACCACCAGGCAATAAATTCCCAGTGCTTTGAACGCAGAAAAATCGGCCACGGCATACCAGTATTTATCTGACCAGTCTTTGACCTGTTGCGAAGCCTGTAGCCAACCACTGTATAATACTTTTTGACTCTCCTTTTCTACCAGCTCAAAACGGGTATTATTTTTGACCGGGTTATCAGTTTTTACAATACCTGTTTTATAACCATTTTGCTCATAGGCAACCTGGTTAACAAATATCTCTACCCCACTGGCACCTGTACAAAAGCCAGGGCAAATCAAAAAATAGAAACCAAGCGCAGCAAGGATCTTTTTCATACTACAGGATAATCGTTTGAATAGCGTGTGCCGGTATCTGCACTTCAACAGCGTGGTTGGCTATCCATAAATTATAAGTGAGCGCTTCATTGCTTTTATTCATCACAATCACCGCTATAGTTCCATCCGGATTTTTAAATGCCGTAGTCAACAAATTGGTGCGGTTTACAGAAGCAATAATACGTTTGGCGCCCGGACGTATAAATTTCGAGAAATGACCGATGTAGTAATAGGCATTTGTATAGATCAGCTCATTGGTTTTGGTGTCCGCATGTACCGGTGCAAAACAAAAATTACCTACGTGGTTTGGACCTCCATTTTCATCTAACAGTATATTCCAGTCTGTCCAGGCAACGGTTCCTGCATTGAAATCGTTGATCATAGAAATACCATAGCGTTCTCCCAGGCTCCAGTTATTAATACTATCCATAGAGAATTTTTCTTTACATCCCTCTGTAAAGATCAGGTTCTTGGAAGGGAAAGCTTCTGCTGTTCTTTTCAGGTTATCAAACATCATGTCACTACCTGTCCAGGTTTCGTACCAATGAAAACCAATACCCCAAACATATTTGGCAACCGCGGGGTCTTTTAAAGTAACACTGGCCCGCTGGTACATCAGGTCGCGGTTATGATCCCAGATGATTAATTTCTTATCACTCATATTGGCCTTCTGCAAGGCAGGTCCCAAAGCTGTTTTTATGAAGTCAGCTTCATCTTCTGCAGTGTAAATACAGCTTTCCCAACGCTGCGTTGCCATCGGTTCGTTCTGTACGGAAAGTCCCCAAACCGGAATGCCTTCCTGCTTTAGCGCTTTTATATATTTAACATAGTAATTAGCCCATGGCTGATAATATTGTTTCAATAATTTACCACCCGTAAGCATATTGTTATTGTCTTTCATCCAGGCTGGCGGGCTCCAGGGACTTACATACAAATTCAGCTTACCACCTGTAGCCGACATGGCTTGTTTGATCATAGGAATCTTAAACTGCTTGTCATGCGTAATATCGAAGCTTTTTAAGGATGCGTCATTATCTTTTACATAGGTATACATATCACTGGAAAAATCGCAGCTGTTGATGTTTGTTCTTGCAAGGGAATAGCCTATACCTTTTTTCAAATCGTAATAAGCCGTTAGTAATTCATGTTGTTTATCCTTTGAAAGTTTAGCAAAAGTTTCAGCCGATGCATCGGTAATAGCGCCTCCTATGCCTACGAAGTTCTGGAAGGTTTTTGAGGGATCAACAAAAACACAAACCTGCGTTTCCTTTGGTTGCTCCAACGGCGAAAACCCCTTACCCGATACTGTTTTTACTATCTTTTCTGTGGCATGTTCTGCTGTAGTAAATACATTGATCGTTCTTTTAGACAACGGCGTCTGTTGCGCATTGGCTGCTACACATATAAAAGCTGTAAACAATGAGGTCCATTTGCTCATTAATAAAGAATTTAAATCTTAGTAATATAGTTATAGTTGATCCGTTGCGTTACCACACCATAGTGGCTACCGTATTAGCCGCCAGCGTGTAGGACGCCTGTTTGCCATTAAAGCTGATAAAGAAATCTTTATCATTATTTTGTTCGTTGAGTACCAATAAAACCTTTTTCCCCTGCGGTGTTACAAATGCCACGTTGGATAAGCCCTCAAGCTCTGAACTCGCTATACGTTTAGAGCCATCAGGTACAAATTTTGAAGCATGGGCAATAATATAGTAGCCTACATTCCTGTTTACATAATCTCCATTAATAGTTAATGCTCCTTTGCATTGGGTACAACCTCCCGGCGTGTGGGGCTTATAAGCCGGATCGCTGGCCAGGTTCCATTCCAAGGCTACGCGGCTCCAGTTTTTCATAGTACCTATGATCACATTTTTGGTATGCCATTTCAGGTCTCCGCTAAAGTTGCCGGTAGAGCCGGTCCATTGTTCAGTAAAGTATAAGCTCTTATCAGGATGCGCATTATATACCTGGCTCATAGCACTGACGTTGCCTGCATACAAATGAAATGCAGAACCATCGATATATTTTTTTGCCTCCGGATCATTGAGAATGCTGATCGGATAATCTGGCCGGTCGAGGTTGTGATCATACAAGACTATCTTGGTTTTAATATTTGCTGCATTAAAAGCAGGTCCCAGGGCGTCCTTAATAAAGTCTCTTTGTTGATCTGCCAGCATGAGTAAACTGGGATTGTTACCCGGATGTAAAGGTTCATTTTGGATAGTTAGCGCATCAATAATAATGCCTTCGGCCTTCATAGCCTGTATGTACTTTACAAAGTACTTGGCGTATGATTGATGATATGCTGTTTTCAAACTGCCTCCTTTTGTAGCGCCATTGTCTTTCATCCAGGCGGGCGGACTCCAGGGCGATGCCAGAATTTTGATTTTGGGGTTGATAGCAAGAATACTTTTTAATACCGGAATAAGATCCTTTTTATCGGGAGCGATGCTGAATTTCTCCTGGTCAATATCTGTTTGCCCGGCCGGCAGGTCGTTATAACTGAAAGCAGCAGGATCAAGATCAGATGCGCCAACACTTAAACGCAAATAACTAACACTGATGCTATTTTCATTATGGCCGAAAAGTTCCTGTAATAAGGCTGTTTTTACGGATGGATTGAGCTGGTTGATCAATGTTGCGCTTCCGCCGGTCAACGTATAACCAAAGCCGTCTATACCCTGAAAAGACTGTGTGGTATCTACATGGATGACCGGATCCGTAGCAGTACCGGGCACAAACGGAACAGTATTTACTTTCTTTAACAGCACCGATGAATCAGCTTTGGTTGCCCAAACCATTAAATAACTTCCACCGGGTGATGTGGGCTTAGGTGGCGTGCTACTACCGGGATTGGCAGATTTATTGCATTGCGCATAGATCGATACTAATGCAATCAGGCTGATGGCCGCTATATTTCGTTTATAAATCATAAGCTGTATTTAAACTCCGGGATCAGCCACGAAAACCGTCGGATTTCCTTGCTGATCACCTATTGGTGAACAAACAATAATAAAGGCACCTGGCACACTTTATTTAGAAAGCGGTGACACTGTAAAGTCAAGTAACTCAAACCCTCCTTTTTCAACATATATTTTTAACCGATTCAATCCTTTCGTTAATTTTATGGCTGGGGCCGGAGTGCTGCTCCACTGTTTTGAAGATGAAGCTGGCAGATTAACCAGGGCCAGTTTTTTTTCATTATTCAAAATTGTCAGCGCACCCCGGGCACTGTCTGACCTGGTACGAAACTCAAACCGGTAATTTCCCGTATTCTTTACCGATACCGTATATTGAAGCCATTCGCCATCTTCTATATGGAAAATGTAGTGATCATCGTTTTCCCGTTTTATATCAACCCCGTCATTTCGATACGTCCATCCCCGGTTACCGGCCGTATTAACTCCCGGTGTATAATGATAGCTGGCAGTATCTCTGTCGAAGTAAGCTACCCTTTGTGCCCCCATATCAAAATCAACTGCTTTAATTATAAGAGCGCCGGTATTTAAGTCATGCTGCTTAAAAGGTGTGGCTGTGTTGTATTGTACCTGCCTGAACATAGCGTCAGCAACATCGGCATGAAATATATTATGCTCCAGTGCTGTATTATTCAGCCATTCTTCCAGGACATGCCATGCTTCTTCTTGAGATAGCTTTGGACCTTTGCCTGACCAATCAGCCAATAATTTATTGTATCCTTCGGGCTTCTTAATTTCGAAAGGGTTATTCAAATTCATTTTTTTATGCTGCCACCAGGCCCAGCCAATGCTGTTTTCTTCACACAATTTTATAGCTTCTCTAAACCAGGTGTTAGCGTTTTCTCCTGATTCGCCCAACCATATAGGAATATTGTATTGGTCCCTCAGGTCTAAAAAATGCTGAATCGTCTTTACTGTATTAAAGTTGCCATATTTATGAAAACTTAAAGCCATATTATCATCCCATGGAGGTAGCATGCCCCTGTAATTATTTCCAAAACCATTTCCTTCAATAATGATCAGATGTTTTGTGTCAACTTCGCGTATGGCTTTGGTGATATCTTCTGACAGCTTTCTTAACGGGACGTTTTGCTGCTCATTGGTGCCCCTTGTATCTTTTTCATCTTGAAATCCCCAGTTCGTTTCGTTCAAAATATCATATCCACCTATCCAGGGTTCTGTTGCATAACGTGCTGCCAGTTTTCTCCAGAGCGCGATCGTTTTGTTCTGGTTTGCTTCACTTTCCCATAATGATGGTTTAGAAGGATCTCTATCAGCAATTGCAAGGTCATTACCCTGTCCGCCCGGCGCTGCATGCAGGTCCAGGATCAGGTATATCTTATTGGCGCTGCACCATTTTAGCAAGCTATCTGTTAATGCAAAACCTTTTTCCAGCCAGGTATCTTTTCCGGCTACAGGTTCTTTATCCACCGACCGCGTATACAAAGCATAATGCATGGGGAGCCTTATAGAATTAAAACCCAGCGAAGCCAATGCATCAATATCCTTTTTTGTAGTATGTGTTGTTAACCATCTTTCATAAAACTCAGCTGCTTTTTCTGGTCCAACAGAGGCTTCAATTTTCTCGCGGATACGATATTGTTGCCCTAAATTGCTTAAACCATACATATAGCCTTCCTGCAACATCCAGCCACCCAGGCCCATACCCCTCAGTATAATCTCGTTCCCGGTATCATCTACTATTTTTTTCCCCTCGGCTTTCAAAAAGCCCTGACCCATGGAAGAAATGCCTGACAGGCTGATGGTAACCAGCAAAAGGCCACTGACAAACTTTATCATATTATCGTTAGATTTTCTTTGCAACTATCCCGGAAGACAGCCGACTTAGTTATGGCAATTTTTACACTTTATGTTTTTATAATCGAATCATCCTAAAAAGCAAAGACTATTTAGCGTGTACAAATTTGCCGGGTGTTTGATAGTTTTCCAAAAAACAAGCTACGTCAAAAATGCTTCGGTAAAGAAAATAATAATTGAAAATCAAGTAGTTAAAATGACTCATAAAATTTCAACCCCGCAACAACACATCAACTAAAAGGCTACTCCCTTAATTATTGCGAACATAGGAGCTACCAACACTTTAAAGCGTTTTCTATTGTTCTTACGACTCGCCTTCGAAGCGGATCAAAAAATCAGCCAGGTGAATGTCGCCCGGCAGCATAAACTTTTTGCGTAACCTGAACCGGGCTGTTTCTACCCCACGTACCGAGATATTCATCAGCTGTGCTATTTCCTTGGTGGATATATTCAATTTAAGGTAGGCGCAGAGTTTAAGATCATTGGCTGATAAAGAGGGGTAGTTGTCTTTTAGATGCTGCAAGTAATTATTATGTACTTTATCAAAATGAAAAGCGAATTGTTCCCATTCCTGTTGCTGATCCAGTTCTTTATCAATTGTCTTAATAATCTTTTGAAACTCCTTACCCGACTTTTCCGGATCGGGCATGCTTTTATAAAATTGTAACCGTTCTTTTAAGTTGGACATCACTTCGATCTTTCTTACCAGGTTCATTGCAGAGGAAGCCAGTTCTTTGTTGCTGTGGTCCAGTTCCGATTGTAACTTATCAGCTGTTAACTGTATAATCTTTTTCTCATTCTCGCGGGCTTCGAGCTCGTGTCTTAGTTTTAAATTATGCTGCTTTTCTTCGTGCTCCCGTTTTTGTTGTAATAGTTTTTTTTGTTGGTCTTTAAAATCCCGCTGCCGCTGGTATTTTAATAGCAATCCAAATAGACAGATTGCTGCAAGAATGTACAAAACAATGGCCCACCAGCTTTGATACCAGGGAGGCAATATGATAAAGCTATAAGAGGTTGGTTTTGATTCTTCGTCTCCCAGCTTACATTTTACCCAAAATGTATATTTACCGGCAGGAAGATTGCTGAACTCTTTTTCAGTTTTTTCTCCCCAGGGGGACCATTGCTGATCGAACCCTTCCAGGTAATAACTGTACGCCACATCATCCGGATGGCTGTACTCGAGGGCTGTAAAACTGATGGTAACTCCGGATTTGCTATATTTTATAGGAGGGATTGGCGGGCTCTCAGCATAGCCTCCATACAAAAGGCTGTCTTTTTCATCGATCATTGTTTTTACGCTTCTGATCAATACTACAGGTTTTGTTCTGCCGGTATGATAAGATCGTAGGTTTAAATGAAAGAAACCCTTTTCGGCAGCGATCAATACGTTGCTGCTATCTATCACATTGATGTGTTCAAAATTATAAGTAAACTTATCTTCCAGCTCAGCAAAATAAGTTTTACGAGTAAACCCTGAAGACTTCCCTACTACTCCAATTTTCTTCCCCTGTGTAAACCATATATTTCCGTATCGGTCTTCCATGAGGTAATTCAGGGGCGTCTTTCCAAATATTTTTTCGAACTGTACCGACCTTATAAATTTATCCTTTTTACTATCGTACTCAAAAATACCATTATCATCAGCCAGTATCAGTTTGCCCGCTATTTTAAATATCCGGTTGTTATTGTTGCTGATCACATTTTCTTTATCAGTGTAGGGCGTCACCACCATTCCCTGGTTTTTATCAGCCAGCACTCTGAAAATTCCCCGATACGGATGCCCGATCCAGATTACACCATTATGCCGTACTACGAACCTGGCCGATTCACTATGTACCCCTGGCCTGCCCCGCTTAACCCCTCCATTGACCTGGTCAAAAAAGTTGATGCTGTTATAGGTACCCGCCATTATTTGTTTAGATGCGCCGTTGCCATAAGGCTGAAAACCCCAGTAGCCAATACTCTTATCCAGTAAAAATGCTTCTCCATTTTTAACATAGTAGGCCCCCGAAGCATGAGCAATCAACAGTTGATCGTACACCACCGAAAGGCCCCATATTTCCCCCTGGGAGTTTTTCACCAATCCAAATTGTCCGCGTGTTCTGCTTATATCTGTTTCGGCTCCCAGCTCTGTACGGTAAACACCAGCGGAAGTACCGAGGTATAAGTGCTGATTATATATGGCTGACGCAAAACCGGTATTATGATTTTCCTTTTCAGGAAAAATATGCTTGACTGCATCTGTATAATTCACTACATCTATACCATTATCCAACCCGAGCCATATATTGCCCTGCCGATCTTTTTTTACAGAAAGTGTATTCTGACTTTGTAAGCCTTCGTTTATGGTGATCCGCTCCAATAACTGCCCTCTGAGATCCAGTACATAGCAACCACCCAACCGCGTGGCCACCAGCAGGTTTTTATCAGGTAATAGCAACATCTGGTATATACTTTGATCAGCAACTTCTTTGGTTGCTGGAGTTGCAAATACTTTAAGGCCCTTACTGTCGAGAATGAAGAAGCCAAATTGTTGGGTAGCTATCAATAAAGAATCCTTACCAACCGGTACTATAGAACGCACTGCTGCACCAGCGGGTAATTGATCTCCAGAAGGAAGCGGCTTCCAATGTTGGCCATTTTCAAATACCAAAAGTCCCTGGGTAGCATCATGGGCTATAATTTTGTTGCCTACGTCACCGAGGAAAGACCAATAGTTACTGGTGTATACTTGTATCTTTCCGCTGCTTAGTACAAAAACCTTGGAATTAATTCTGAAAAAAATAGAATTGTCATTTTCACAAATATTCCACACATCGGTAAACGTGTTGTCTGCCGGTGACAACAAAGCATTCAGCGAATGGTATACCAATCGTCCTTGCTCGTCTGGTTTAAAATAGCCAATCTGTCCCTGCCCTCCGACGTAAATATTCTTGTTTTTGGAAACCATAACAGAACGCAACGCAATTCCATTAGGCAGACGATAGGTTTGCCAGTATACACCGTCAAAAGTGAGCAGTCCATTGTTATTGGCAAAATACATGATGCCTCTTTCGTCCTGGTCTATATCCCAGTTTTGATTGCCTCCTTTATAAATTTTTTTTGAATAATTGATAATAGAAGGGTTCCCTATTACATTTTGCCCCATACAGGGAATTGTCCACCATAAAATGAATAGCAGTAAAAAACCGTTATACTTAGAGTCAACCATTGTGTTATATCTCAAAAGAGGGTAAATATATTTATTTATGAAACCTGCTCCTGTTTTCACAGATAAATGCTGTCTTTAAATTATAGTAAGATACGCTGACTCCGCTTTGACTATTCTACCAAAGAGAATGATGATTTAAGACCTGAGTCGCTATTGCCTCCAATCCATATATTAAACATGCCGCTTTCATATTTTTTTACGAGGTCTGATCCATAAAAAGCCAGGTCGCCGCTGCTTATTTCAAACGTCACCAATTTTGACTCACCTGGTTTCAAACTGATTTTTTGGTAGCCCTTTAACTCTTTAACAGGCCGGGCTATTGAACCCGTTATATCCTGAACATATAGCTGAACCACTTCTGAACCTTCATATTTACCGGTATTTTTTAACATTGCTGATACCTTCAATTTTTCCGAGGAAGCGATTTTTGTTGTTGAAAGTTTCAGGTTAGCATATTCAAAACTGGTATAGGAAAGTCCGTAACCAAAGGGAAAGAGCGGATCTCTTCCCGAGTCCAGGTAAAAAGAACTATTGCCGAGTGAGCTCTGCTTTGCTTCGAGCGGGATATCATCCAGTTTCATTGGATTTTTTGGCCCCGGTCTGCCGGTATTATTATGATTGTAATACATAGGGATCTGCCCTACTTCCCGAACAAATGTTACAGGTAGCTTTCCACCCGGATTGGCTTTTCCGTAAAGCAGGTCTAAAATAGCAGGCCCGCCCATGGTGCCGGGATGAAAATTATATAGTACAGCATCTGCATAAGGTAAATCCCGCTCAATAGTTAATGGTCTGCCCGCCATAACTACCAATACAACCGACTTATTTGCTGCTTTCAAAGCGGCCAACAGATCTGATTGAACACCTATCAGGTTTATATTGGATAGAGAATGCGCTTCACCGGAAAGGATAGATTCTTCTCCGAGGAAAACAACTACAACATCGGCCTGTTTGGCCGCAGCTACTGCTTTATCAAAATTGCCTTTATTTTTATCCCTGCTAAATGCCAATGCGGGCTCATACACATAATTGATATTTTTATACTCCGTCTGTAGCGCTTTAAGCGGGGTTACTGTATGTTCTTTTTGTCCATCAAAAACCCAGGTACCCATTTGATCGTGTGGCGCATCCGCCATAGGACCTATTACAGCAATCTTTTTGCCGGCATCAAGCGGCAACAACTGATTATTATTTTTTAGTAAAACCGCCGACTTGATAGCGGCATCTCTGGCTGCTGCCAGATGAACTGCTGAATATATTTTAGAGGGCTGACCGATTGGAGCAAAAGGATTTTCAAACAAACCCATACGAAACTTGATGCGCAGGATATTTTTAACCAGCGCATCGATTGTTTGAAGAGACACTTTTCCGTCTTTTACGAGTTGCGATAAATGTTGAACATAAGTCTGGCTTACCATTTCCATATCAAGGCCTGCATTGGCTGACAGTGCGGCAACCTCTTTTCGATCGGCCGCAAATCCATGTGGGATCATCTCCGACATAGAAGCCCAATCTGAAACGACAAAGCCATCAAACTTCCATTCTTTTCTTAATACCTGCTTCAGCAGGAAGCTGTTTCCCGAAGCGGGAATACCATCATTGTCATTAAAAGAAGTCATCACTGTAGCAGCACCTGCTTCTACCGATTTTCTAAAAGGCTCCAGGTATACATTCCGTAATAAATGTATAGGTATATGGGTACTATTATAATCCCGGCCCCCTTCTGCTGCACCATATCCCACAAAGTGTTTTAAACAGGCTGCTATAGATGTAGGGTCTGATAATTTATTTCCCTGGAATCCTTTTACCATAGCGGCACCCAAACGACTAGCCAGGTAGGGGTCTTCACCCAAACTTTCGGCTATCCGTCCCCATCGGCCGTCACGGCTGATATCCAGCATAGGCGCAAAAGTCCAGTTAATGCCTTTTTCACGAGACTCTACAGCTGCTATACGAGCCGCATTTTTTACCAGCTCATCGTCGAAGGATGCTGCCTGGCCCAAGGGAATGGGGAATATGGTATGCAGTCCGTGAATAACATCACGACCTATAATAAGAGGAATACCGAGACGACTTTGTTGCAACGCCATCTGCTGGAGCTTATTTACCTCTTCGGGATTTGTTACATTTAATAATGAGCCGATCTCCCCTTTTTTGATTTTTTCCTCAACCTCTTTACTGATCCTGTCAAAACTCAACTGGTTCATTTGCCCGATCTTTTCGGCCAAAGTCATCTGGTTGATTAAATCCTCCACTCTTTCTGATTCAGATCTGCCCTTATCTTTATAAATGCTTTTATTTTGGCTATATACCGACATGTTGATTGAGAAGGCTAAAAAAGCAACTGAAAAAATTCTAAGTTTCCCCCGGTTCATTGAAAATACTAATTGATTTATTAATAATGGTAATTCCTTTACAATAAGTGACACTACAGCCCTCTTCGCAACAGGTTCATCGCGATAACGGATTGGCCAAACTTGGTTAGGTTATTATTTTTTCCCGGGTGCGGCTTTCATCACTTCCTCGAAAACAGTCCTGCTTAAAAGGTTATCATCTGTATCGCCTGCATATTCCCAGTACATAGCGCCGCGCAAATTATTTGAATTAATAAATGCGGCTTTCGTTTTTATCGATTCCGGAGATTCGTAACTGCATACCATTTCTCCCGCAGTATTTACCAGGTAAGGTACTTTAGCTACAGTGTCCCATTTGGTTTCAAAGCCGGTTAATTTGATAAGGTCTCTGTAATGTACAAACCCTTTTATATCTTTATTATTACCTCTGCCATAAAAAGGTATCCCTAATACCAGTTTATCTAAGGGCATGCCGGCTGCCTGGTGGGCCTTAACCCCTTCCTCCGCCGATCCGGAGCCCGTCATTTCTGACCGGTATAATGCAGCATGGTGTTTCGGCGGATTTCCCGAATCGTAGGCCATAATATTTACGAAGTCTACCACATCTTTAATGGCCGCAAAGTCGATATACTTCCCACTCATAACCGTTGCAAGCGTTAATAGCTTTTTCTTTCCGATGGCTTTTCGTATATCCTCCATCAGTAAGGTAAAGTTTTGAGTGTCATCTTCGGAAGCTGAAATACCACCCGCTTTACTGGTGGGGTATTCCCAGTCAATATCAATACCATCCAGATCATATTCTTTAACCACACGGGCGCAATCATCTGCAAACTTTTTACGATTATTATTATCAGCAGCCATTTCGCTAAAGCGGCCGCTGCCCCAACCCCCAATAGAAAGCAGCACTTTTAGTTCCTTATTAGCCGCTTTTAAAGCGGAAACGGTTTTTAAACGCTGAGGATTGTCGATCCTTACCCCATCGAAGGTCGCCGTAACATGTCCGAAGGCATAGTTGATATGGGTTACATACCTTGTGTCTGGCAGGGCCTGCGTCCAGGAGGTAACATAGGCTACAATAACCTTTTGCGGTTTTTCTTTATCAATTGACCGGGCCCAAAGAAAAGCCCCTAATAATAACATTCCCAAAAACAAGCTGCCTCTTCTTACCATCGTTAGTGTTTTATAAAACAGTTAATAAATTAATCGGGTTAAGAGAACGATATGCTACAATGCCAGCAGATGTATCGTTTCGCATACGGCAAATAGCTGGATGGATTTGACAGAATCATGCACAACTCAATATGGTATTTCGGCATCCTCTAAAACACCGCATGAAATCTGTCTCAACACATAACAAGCAAGTCCGCTCTGCAAATATCCATCAAGAATAAGAAGGTTTCCAAAAAAACAGGTACGTCAAAAATGCATCAGTGAAAATAATAAATATTGAAAATCAATTATTTATTAAAGTTTCACCAGTTTTAAAGTACGCTTATTAAAAAACGGTCGTTATTCAGCAATGCGTTTTAAAACCAGGTCGTCATAATAAATATAGCCGTCTGTTGTAGCCTGCCAGTACTCCTGGCTGCCACCCCTGAACGTATGAAAAGTGATGTACCTGACTTTCCGGTAGGCATCATTGGTTGTCCAGCGAATGGACTGCGTCAGCAGATTCTCCCCGTCTACTTCATAGGAAACCAAACCATCCGTATTAGAACCGGTATTGCTCTTTACCCTGATCTTTATAGTATACCAGGTATTGGTTGTTAACTGCTTGCTTTGCTTTCCAAAACTATTACCGCAGGTTTCAGGCATATCCCTGTAATAAACATAGGGGCGAAAATAGGTTCCCGAAGTCACCGCATTGGTTTTACTACCTGTGGCATTATACCACATAAGGCGCGCAGTACCGCCCAAACCGTTATCCGCTTTATTACATCCAGTATAACCATTTCCAATATGGAAGCCAAATCCAACTTTTCCGCCGCGGCTCCAGTCAAAACCGGGTCCAAATTTCACTTTAAAAGAGAGTTCATATTCGGTGCCGTCAGCCACATCAATATTTACAATATTACCCTGGGAAAGAGAATTTGCCGGTACACGTACCCGTGCCTCATTATTGACAATATCTGTATTCTGCCAGTTCATTTCTATCGGTACGCCAAAATCTGCCGTTGCCATTGCCTTGGTATAACTGCCGTCAGTACGGTTAAAATTTATCGTCTTGCTGTCGGGATCCGTATTCCCCGGTGATGGCTTTTTAATCTCCTGTTCGGGAACAAAGCTATTGCTATTGTCAGGCTTTCCGCATCCGCCAAAATACAGGGGCATTGCCAGGCCAATCGCCCAGATGGTCATTTTTATATGGCTATTCATGTTTGATCAGGTTTCTTGTATATTTTTTCATCGGTTTTCCAAACGTTTCGTTCTGTATATGGGTATCGCAGCATTTTACAACCCGGCTTCCAAAGTTTTCCGGCGGTTGAGGGCTTCTAAAAAATAATAATCGGCATAACTGATCGGCACATCTACTTCACTGTGATGGGGGTAATGACCTGTTGAATGCAGTAGTAAAAACCCTTCGTTAGCCTTTTCTTTCGCCTGATAATAATAAAGTATATTGTTTACGATGGCGTCCCCGGTTTGAGTATAGAAGCTGCTGTCTTTTTGGCTATACCTGGCCAGCTCGTACAAAGCAGAAGCCGTGATACAGGCCGCTGAAGCATCTCTGGGAGCTTTTGGAATTTCAGGATCATTATAATCCCAATAAGGAATAAGGTCTGCAGGAAGATGAGGGTGCCGAAGAATGAATTTTGCAATGGCTTGTGCCTGTTTTAAATAAGCCGGATTACGGGTATAACGATAGCACATCGTGTAACCATACAAAGCCCAGGCCTGTCCCCTGGCCCATGCCGAACTGTCGGCATAACCCTGGTGCGTATTTTTTTTTCGCACTTTCGAAGTAACCGTATCGTAATCCACTACATGATAGGAGGAGAAGTCCGGTCTGAAGTGGTTTTTTAGAGTAGTGGCGGCATGCCTGTCTGCAATCCGGTCGTATTCCTTATTTCCCGACAAGCGCCCTGCTTCAAACAAGAGCTCCAGGTTCATCATATTATCAATGATCACGGGGTATTGCCAAACCTGCTGGTTAAAATCCCAGGACCGGATGGCTCCTACCTGCGTATTGAACCTTTTGACCAATGTACCGGCCGCCTGTACGATCACCTCTTTGTAACGTGCATTTTTTGTGAGCAAGAAGCCGTTGCCATAAGAGCAATTGATCTTAAATCCTACGTCGTGCGAGCTGCGATCATTTTTTTCTGACGCTACCAGCTGTGTAAAACGATCTGCCGCTACCCGCCATTTATCTTCTTGTGTATATCTATACATCATCCATAATGATCCCGGGAAAAAGCCGGAGCACCAATCCCTGGGTGCTACCAGTACCAGCTTTCCCTCTTTGTCTACCGACCTGGGAAGCACTGCCTTTTTATTTTCCGATTCCTTATAAACGGCATCTGTCCGGTTGATCGCATAATCTAGCTGGGAGGAGGCAAACTTAAAGAACCGGCTCACCAGATCATCAGCGCCGTATAATAATCTCCACCGATCAGCAATATCCTGCTTTGCGTATTGCTGAAACAGCCCGGCGTACTGCTCACGCGAGGGATCCATATCCAGTATGCGGATCAGATCTTTGCAAACATCCTGCTGTTTAGGCTCCCAACCGCTGATCTGCTTATAAGGCCAGGAGCTAATGGGTTTGCCTAAAAAACTAACCAGGTAATCCATTGCTGTGTAAATAGACCTTCCATCAGCCGATTGCTTACTGAGCAAATCAATACCGAGTTTTTTAGCAACCGCACAAACGTCAAGCATGTGGCTGAGATTGTATTGCGAATAGTGGTACGCCAGCGTGCGCCATAATTCGTTAGGTTGTCTCCCATCAGGCTCGATCTGTGCGAATATTCTTTTTTCAGCAAAGCTGTCGATAATTTCCCTGGCGGCCCGCTCGTTCCCCGAAAACATCAGATAGTGAATCATCTGGGAGTCGTAAGCAGTAGCATGGTTATTTTTAGCAGCATTCTCCTGCTTTCCCTGTTTGCTCTCCTGCATCCACCTGGCAAAACTGCCAAACCATTGCTTCAGTCCTGCTTCATCTTGCTTTGTGTAGCTAGCAGATGACTTTAGCAGCTGTATACTATTGAGCATTTCTACAAAGGAATAGCTATCAATGAGGCCCTCGGGCCTTCCTTTTGAGTTGTCTTTACCCGGAATGAACTGAGAATATTCCAGGTTGGGATTCATTAGCGTGGTTTTATCAAGGAACCAGGCGCGCAGGAAACCTACGGCTTTCTGCGCATATTTATTGTCACCGCTATAGAAGTAAGCCAGTGAAAGTGTTTTTACCGCTGCACACATATCTCCCAGCGTATTCCGATCATAACGTTCCAACTCGGGGTTAGACTGCCCGTCTTTATAAATATAGGGCAAGCGATTCGTTGTGTTGGGATTTGGCCACCAGTACCGGCTCAGGCTTACATAGTCATGCTTATCTCCACTGGGTGCAACACCTTTTTTTTGAATTACGGAGTAGTTGTTCCTGTTGAGGTCTCGATTTGCCTGCACCATCAATGCACTGTAAGCTGATGCGTAGGTTAATGATGTTAACCGGCTTTTGATGACCTGCATTTTTTTGCCATCCCATAACCATTGTGCCTGTAGCCCGGTTTTTGAAGCCAGTAACAATAAAAAAATCCAACAAATTTTTCTCATAATGTATCTTTCTTTTTGCTTGCTAATCTTGATCATCTTTCTTCGTTATGTACAATATCGCACGGAGCTATGGCATTTGAGAGGACCGACTTCCATCCTTATACTCGCAGTCTTTTCCGCCAGGTTTTAATAGTGGCAAAAAATAATTGGAATACCAAGGCTTTTGGCGCCAGGTTAAAATATAGTAGCTATCGTTAATACATATAAATCGCAACAATCAATCGGCGCAAACATATAATTTAACACGGCCCTTATGTGGATGTGTAGCTAAAAATGAGACCAACGTTAAGAGGGTAAACAAATAAATAATTAACAATTAGCTACTTAGAGTAAGATGAACATCGCTACAAATTATGAAAAAATGAGACTATGTCAAAGCTATACCAGCCTTAACAATTTTCAACCCATTTCCGTCTTTTTGCGGTAAACAATAGGTCAACACCTCATCATTCACTACTTAATTATCTGATAGAAATATTCTTAATTAATTGATAATGATATGAATGTGAATTTTTCATTTATGTAAAAAGTTCACTTTTTCTCTCAGACTCTGTTTTTAGCTGCTTTGCAACCAATCTTTGCCTATGCGGTAACCGCCATATAACGATTGATTCCGCAGTACCAACATTTCCTCTGCCTTACAGTCAGGCATCACTCGCTAATTGCTTAACATAAAAAAATTAAACGCATGACTTGAAACCAATTCTCGCACGGGTACCGACCCTATTTTATCCGGCATGTCCTGGCCGGTTAACCCGTATCTTATCCCATTGTAAATTTTACATATTTAACGATTCACAAAAGCTTTATGAGAAAGAAAAGTAATCTCCTGCTGATGCTTGGGGTCTTTTTATCGCTTTACTCCTGTAAGAAAAAAGCAGAAATAGATACCCCGACAATTACGTCGCATCAAACCGCCGAAGTTGCCTATATGGGCGACAGCATCCCGCTTACAACGACCGTCAATGGCCACCATCCACTGAGTAGTATTAAGGTGACTTTTTTCCGGGGTGATGAGAAAATATCCGAAAGCCTGATACCTGTAAAAGAAGGGGGTGCCTATACCAACCGGCTCCTGGTACCTTTTGTAAAGGGCATCGCAGATGGCAGTGCAGAAATTCAGGTAATGGTTAAAAACCGGAACTTTAATTATTCCACCGCCACTTTTCCTATCCAGGTTACGCGACCTAAATTCCCCTACCTTACTTTAAAAACAGCTTACGGAGATTATCGCATGGAGCCTGTTGCAGGCGAAGCTTACAAATACGCTGTTACCCAGGTTTTTCCTTCAACAAAACTCAATGCTTTGATCGAGGCGCCCGCTTTTGGTGACAACGGGAACCGCTTTTATTTCGGGGGGGCAACCATTGTTGCAAATGCTACCAACCTGGACTCTATTCCTTTTCAGGTGGTAACTGCGCCAGGATTACCCTTTACCGTATCGTTTGACACGCGAACTTTTGAAGGTAAGCCCTTCCTGAAACCTGCATTTGGTAATTTTGAGTTTCCTGCGTTTGAAGGTAATGTTGCGACTATCGAGCACGATTTCGTACAAAATCAATCTGTAATTATCGATGGTTTTACCGATCTGTCTCAATGGTGGATCAACCCAAGTTTCTTAGATAAAAATAGCGACGGATCTTACAAGTTCAGAGCGGCAAGCGGCAAATACCGCGTCAGGGCCGATCAAAACCTCAGGTATTTCAAAATAGAGCCGATGAATGGCAATGCCCTGGCCGACTTTAATACAGCCACTAAAACAGGCGGCGTTTGGATCAACGGAGGTGTGGGTGATCAGGCTGGTGCTGCACCTGCCGAACGACTGGGTATTCCGTCTATTACGGGTAACCCAACACTATGGAACCCGGAAAGAAATATAGCCATGGCTCCCATGGGTAACGGTATCTACCAGTTGAAATTGGTTGCCGGCACTAATTTATTTCTCAGCAACGTATCCGGAAGTACCGCTGGTATCGCTTTCTATCAACACAGCCGGTCCATGAGCACTCCGTTTAGCCTTGTTCTTACACAATCGCTTTATGGAAGTCCGGGATCACCCAGCTCCACAGCAGGCTCGGCACGTTTTGAGCTTAAGCCAGCCACTGCCAGTAGCATGGGACAGATCATTGCAACAGGAAGCAACCGGTCGCTCGGCAACGGACGAACTTATGTATTCACATTGGACACAAAAGTCACCCCTGCATCTGTGGTGATCGATATAGAATAAATTACCAGAACCCTAAGCACTCATGAAATTGATTATAAGAAACAACCATAAATACGGGAATCATATATCCCGGCCAGTTCAATTGTTATTCCTTCTTTTATTCTTCAGCATTCCTTTCAGGCTACTGGCACAAAACGGAAGCATTACCGGGTTAGTAACCGATGCCGAAGGTAACCCGGTGTCAGGTGTAACCGTATCTGTAAAAGATCTATCGGTAACCACTAATACGGATGCATCAGGTCAATATAAAATACAGGCAACAGTTGGTAATACATTAATATTTACATATGTAGGACACAATACGGAAGAGCGAACCGTTAAGGCAGACGAACTTGTTATTAATGTACGCCTTGCGGTAAGTACTGCAAATATGGAGGAAGTAGTGATCGTCGGATTTGGGCAGCAAAAGAAAGAAAGCGTAGTTGCATCCATCAGCACGGTAACCGCAAAAGATCTTTCTGTTACAGGGAGATCTTTATCCAATTCCCTCGCCGGCAGATTGCCCGGTATAGTAGCTATACAACCTTCGGGTGAACCAGGATACGACAATTCCAATTTTTGGATAAGGGGTGTCAGTTCGTTTGCGGGAGGTACCAACCCTTTGATTATTATTGATGGAGTGCCACGTAACGCCAGCGATATGAGTAATATTCCGGTTGAGGATATTGAAACCTTTTCGGTGCTCAAAGACGCTGCTGCTACCGCTGTTTATGGAGCAGAAGGGGCCAACGGCGTTGTATTGGTAACAACAAAGCGGGGTACCCAGTCAAAGACAGCCATCACCACAGATTTGCAGCATGCGGTACGTAAACCGATACGCGTGCCTCAATCACTGGACTCCTACAGAACGCTAAGCCTGTATAACGAGGCTACCTGGAACGAGAAAGGAAACCCCTTAACAGGTTGGGTGCCTACTTACGATGATGTCACCCTGGAGAAGTACCTCACCGGAGCAGATCCGGATCTGTATCCTAATACCAACTGGTTGGACCTACTCAAACCCAACACCCATGTTTCCCGCTACACCATCAACTTCAGGGGAGGTGGCGAACGGGTGCGTTTCTTTACATCAGGGGCTTATTATACAGAAGAAGGATTATACAACAGTAATACGGTAGAGAATTATAATGCCAACCTGAAATACGAACGCTTTAATCTACGTTCCAATATCGATATGGACCTGACCAAAACAACCAAAATGTCGGTAGACCTTTCCGGTATTTTTGTAAAACAAAATGCCCCGATATCTACAGCCGATCAGCTGTTTAGTATTATTTCACTGGCGCCGCGATATCTTTTTCCCATGGTTTATTCTGATGGCACATTTGCCGAGCACCCGGTGTACTCCGCAGGGTCGGTAGGAACAGCAGAACGGGCCAACCCTTACAACCTGCTTAATAATATGGGTTATAGCCGGAACCAGGAAGTCACTATACAATCAAAGGTAGCGCTTTCGCAAAAGCTGAATGTGATCACCAGGGGACTCTCTTGGCGGGGTGCAGTAGGTTTTGATAATTTATCGCAGGGAAGGGTGAACCGCACTAAAGAAGCAGTCTCCTACTTTTCCAATTCCCGCGATGCTGAAGGCAATCTCATTTTCAACCAGATCCGTGGCGGGGCGGCCTTGTCTAATCCCACGGCGGCGGGCAGTTCGGGCGAGCGAAATACCTACATAGAAACGGCTCTAGATTATAAAAGGATGTTTAACAAACATGATGTAAGCGGGCTTGTATTGTATAATCAAAGAGAACGGCAATATCAAAACAGGGGCAACGGGCTCGAAATGCTGCCCTACCGTAAACAAAGCCTGGTTGCCCGGGGTACTTATGGTTTTGATGGGCGTTACCTGCTGGAAGCCAGTGCAGGTATGACTGGTAGTGAAAATTTTGCTGCAGGTAATCGTTGGGGGTTTTTTCCGGCGGTGGGTGCTGCCTGGTGGGTAAGCCATGAAAAATTCTGGATGCCTTTAGCCCATATAGTAGACAAATTAAAGTTCCGGCTTTCTTATGGTAAAACGGGTAATGATGTATTATCCGGAGACCTGGGCCGGTTCCCCTATCGTGAAAAGCTGAATGAAGGCGATGCTGGCTACAACTTCAGCTGGACAGGAGGATCGGGAGTGGCTAATAACGGACAGGGAGCCGGAAGTCCCGGTGCCGGTATCGTGGAGAGTGACTACGCTACCCCCCAATTGAAATGGGAAGAAGAAGACAAGTTCAATGCCGGTATTGATATAGGATTGTTCAAAGGCCATATTGACGCCACCATTGATTTCTTCTATAACGAACGGTACGACATTTTAATGCGCCGTAATACGCTTCCCACCGTTGCCGGATTACGCGTAGCCCCGATGCAGAATTTTGGCCGGACCAATAACCGCGGCCTTGATATGAGTGTAACGGGAACGCAGAAATTCAATGAACTGACCCTGAGCGCGCGCGTTAACTACACTTATACAAAAAATAAAGTGATAGAATATGACGAGATACCACAACCTTTCGCCTACCAGGCTTATACGGGTCAGAGTATTGGCCAACCTTTTATTTACATTGCGGAAGGACTTTACACACCAGATGACTTTATTATTACCACCAACCCCAACGGATCGCAAAGTTACCAGCTAAAGGCCGGCTTGCCCGACCCGAGACTGGCAGTTTCACCAGGTGATATCCGTTACAAGGATCTGAATGGCGACGGTATCATCGATAATTATGATCAAACCTATGCCAATGGCTTCTTTTCGGGTAGTACGCCGGGTGTTGTATATGGCTTTGGGCTAACCGCAGAATGGAGAGGATTTACAGCAGCAGTGTTTTTCCAGGGAGCAGGTCGTTTTTCAACCTACCTGTTGAACAAAGCTGAGAACTTTTATCCCTTCCTGCGCTCTATTACTGATGAAGCGTTGCGCGATGAAGCGATGAACCGCTGGACTTACGAAGACCCCTATAACCAAAATGTATTGTTCCCCAGACTAAGTACGGTGAACAGCGGAAATAATACACGTGCCAGCACCTGGTGGTATCGCGACGCATCCTATATGCGCTTTAAAAATATAGAATTAGGATATTCCTTAAAGCAAGATTGGGTAAAGCGCATGCACCTGCAGGCCATAAGATTATATGTGCAGGGTGAAAACCTGCATACATGGGACAAAGTAAAGTTCTGGGATCCTGAAATTACAGGCCGGTCGGGTTCCCGCTATCCCATTAGTTCTACCTGGACATTCGGACTTAACGTAAATTTTTAAACCGATAGATACTGCAAACAGGCTTCATGACCACGATCCCTCTCAATTGGATCTGTTCCTATAGCATGAAGTAATAAAAATCATAAAGATGAAAATATTTAATAAACTCCTTTTCGGCACGTTGGTAGCAAGCACACTGCTCGCAACATCCTGCAAAAAATACCTGGATGTATCTTCTGAGCTTGCAGCTAACCTAACTATTGATGGCGTGTTTGAGAATGCGGCGTATACCAAGCGCTGGCATGCCAATATATTTAATTGTATTATAGAATACTCCAAAAATGCATCGAGTGCAGATGCCATGAGCAATCCCTGGTCTGCTGTATCAGGAGAAATAGTGGCCAATTTTGCCCGTAACACAATGGTGGCTGGTTACACAGCCGGTAATGCTGCTTATCACCGCTGGGCCACCCAGTACCGGTATATACGGCAAGCTTTGATATTCCTGGAAAGAGCTAAACCGGTAGCCGGCTCCGGTAATAACGGACTCCCGCAAAGTGAGTTGGATCGTATGAAAGATGAAGCAAAATTTTTAATAGCCTATTCCTATTTCACATTGTTAGAGTTATATGGTCCTGTACCACTGATTACCGATCTGGCCGACCCCGAAGATCAAAACCTAGATTATGCAAGGGCATCTATGGATGATGTAATTAACTATATGGATGGTTTACTGGGCGAAGTGATTGATGGAGGAAAATTACCAGCAACCATCAGGCAAATGAGTGGTACTGCCATTACCTATAATACCGGTGAAATGGTACGCCCTACCCTTGTTGCCACTTATGCGCTACGTGCCAAATTATGGGTCTACGCTTCCTCCAAATTGTTCAACGGAGGTTTTCCCGAAAGCCTGGGCATTTCCAACAATGACGGTACGCGCTTGTTCCCGGATTATAATCCTGAAAAAATGCAAACTGCCAAAAGACATCTCGAAGCATTACTGGACTATGCGCACGGAGCAGGCCATAAGCTACACTTTGAATATTATCCGAATACTACGGAGATCAACTCCAATGAATCGGTATACCAGGTATTTCAAAAGTATAATGATGAGATCATCTGGGCAACGGCTTATAATGAGTATAGTAATCCCAATGCCCAGGAACGCCGTTCGAATCCTGTAGACCTGTATGCGAGTCCAACCAACTTTGCCAATATCGGTATATCACAGGAATCGGTGGATGCCTTTTTTATGGATAACGGGTTAACGATCTACGATCAGGGATCTGGATACCGCGAAAATGGATTCGCTACAGTCAATAACCCAACCCATGTTAACAATCGGGCTGATCAAAACGTATTTAATATGTACGCTAATCGTGAACCCCGCTTTTACGCAACAGTGGGATACAACGGTAAAAGCTGGCATATACATGCCAATGAGCATAATAATGCTAATGGAACTTATTATCAATGGTACGGACGTGGCAAACCATCAGGTATTGCCGGAGGTGAAAACTGGCCAAGGGCGGGTTACCTGTTGTACAAGTTTAAGCATAGGCGTATTGCCCAGGGATTAACCTCTATTGCGGTACCTGGTGCGCCCGGCAGCCCCTTCACTGTTTATACTTCCTGGTCACGCCCCTCTATCCTCTTCCGATTAGCTGATTTTTACCTGTATTATGCCGAAGTATTAAATGAGATCAACTCAGGTGACCCGAAAATTATAGAATACATCGATCGCGTTAGATCACGCGCCGGGATACCGGGTTATGCTGAACTGCATGCCAATGGTACGAAGACAAATGTGTTAGGTAACAAAGAAGCCCAGTTTAAAGCGATCGTACAGGAGCGGCATGTGGAACTGCTTGGCGAGGGACAACGATGGTTTGATATGCGCAGGTGGATGATCTGCGATCCGGTTGCAGGCAATCAGCCGGATAAAGGTGGTGTTGATGGCGATATTACCCGTATGAGCGGCATGAATATGAATGGCTTCGACAATGTAGCCCTAACCCTGGGTAATGTAACCACCACGGTGAAACCCCTCAATGATCCCGATTCGTTCTTTAAACGCACCAAACTGGAAGAACGCCGATGGGTAAAAGAGTACTATTGGTATCCCGTGCCTCAAAATGAGATCAACAAAAGCAAAGGAAACCTGCTGGTGCAGAATCCCTTGTGGCCTGTGGTTGTGGGCGCTCAATAAAAGCTATAACATTTAAAAAAATCCCGGTGCAGGTATTGCTGACTTGTAACCGGGATTTTTTATAAAGACAACCTTCCCGCAGGTTAAAATATTGTTAACGCAAATTTTGATTTTCATATATTTGGTCAGATTGTATATGCGTTGACCAACATTATGAGGAAGGTTTTATTGATATCAGGATTATTGCTGCTTAAACAGATCATCGTATCTGCCCAAACCACGGATTCGTTATTGACGATCCTGGACGAAAAAATAAAAAACAAACAGGTATATGAGGAGCTGAAAGAACAAAAGATCAGCGAGCTTAAAGCAGAAAGAAGGGCGCTTAAAAATAACGCTGCAGAAACTTATTCCATCAACAGGGATCTGTACAACGCGTACAAAAATTACATGTCCGACTCTGCTATTTACTACCTTAATCAGAACATGAGCATTGCAGATAGTCTGAAGGATGAAAACAGGATCAACGAAACCCGTATTGCTGCTGCAACACTTTTTGTTCGTTTGGGTATGTACTTTGAGGCCAGGGAACTCCTGGATAAAGTAAATGAGGAGTCGCTTCACCCTCAACAACGTCTCGAATACTTTCTTGGCTACCGGGAGCTATACCTGGGATTAGGATCTTATAGCCAGAACGCCCGGGAACGGGATATTTACTGGAACCGGGCTAAAAAATTCAATACCCTTGTAATGGAAGTAACACCTGATGCTTCGGAAGAGCACCTGAGAAGTACAGAAAAGTTACTGAGAGTGAAAAATGATTTTACAGCAGCCTTGCAAATTAATGACCAGCGGTTAAAGCTGACCCGGCCGCTAACAGTGCCTTACGCGCTGGCAACCTTTCATCGTTCATTGATTTATCGTAAAATGGGCGATCTAAAAAATGAGAAAAAGTACCTGGCCTTATCAGCAATATCAGATGTACAGCTGGCCATAAAAGATAATGCTTCTATTTCAATATTGGCAGCCCTGCTGATGCAGGAAGGCGATATCAACCGGGCCTACCAGTATATACGTTTCTGTCTTGACAATATAAAAGATTATAACACCCGGATCCGGAGTTCAGAAATATTGAATATTCAAACCATCATCGATAAAGAATACCAGAGCCGGAACGAGAAAAAAAGCAGGGAGCTGCAGGCGGTATTAATTATCGTTTGTGTATTATCGGTTTTGCTGCTCATTTCAATGGTGTATGTATATAAACAAATGAAAAAAGGGCAGGCATTCAGCCGTAAGCTGAAAGAAATCAATGAAGAACTGGGATCCCTGAATGCAAAGCTCTATGATATGAACGACGAGCTCAAAAAGCGAAATATGGAGGTAGCGGAGGCCGACCATATCAAACAGGAATATATTGCTTATTTCCTCGATGAATGTGCTAAGTATATTATCAAGCTGGACAATTACCGTTTAATGGTGAATAAAAAACTGCAGGGGAGGCAATATGAAAGTCTTTACAGCATTACGCGGGACAACTCGTTAAAAGCAGATGAATCGAAAGAGTTGTTCCTGAATTTCGATACGATGTTTATTAATTTGTTTCCCGACTTTCTTGCTCAATTCAATGCTTTGCTGATCGATGAAGAGCAGATCACTGTAAAAAAAAGCGAGGTATTGAATACCGAATTACGCATTTATGCATTAATAAGGCTGGGCATTTCTGACAGTTCCAAAATCGCCCGCTTCCTGGGGTACTCAGTCAATACCATTTACAATTATCGTACGAAAATGAAAAACAAGTCTAAGGTGGCACGGGAAGACTTTGAAGATCGTGTGAAAAAGATCGGCGCTTTTATATAGCAAACCAATGCTTCCATTTGTAAGAACTGGTTAGTTTAAGAGTAGCGAAGCTGCCATCTGAGTTATTTCCCGTACAAAAGCCAACTTTCCTGTTTGACAGGTATTATCCTATGTTCAAGTGCTATAATCTTTTAAAATTTGGTAAAGTCCCATTTTCCGCGGTAGGCCCTTGATCTCATCATATTGGCGCTGGCGTCATCGAAAACTTCCTTTTTAGGATTCCATTTTAAGCTGCGTTGTAACCCGTAAGCGATATTTACGGCATTACATACGGTTGCGGTACGATGACCTATTTCAACATCGCAGATCGGTCTGGATCTTTTTTTAATCGCATCAATCCAATCCTGGTAATGATTATCGCTAAAATAGAGCCGTTTATCATTCGAACCCATCTTAGTGTTCGCAATATCTGCCGGGTTACTGCGTAAAAAAGAGCGGCTCACTTCAATGGTACCCTTTTCGCCCATAAACTGGATCGCATTGCCTTCTCCCCAGTTTTTGTGATGCACTTTTACACCATTGGCATATACATAATAGAGCCCGTTCTTTGCACCCGGCTCTTCCGGTGCCACAAATTCTACGGGACCAGACTGATCCATCCCCAGCGCCCATTGTACGATGTCAAACATGTGAGCACCCCAATCAGTGATATACCCACCTCCAAAGCCCTGGTATCCCCGCCACCAGGCCCATTTAGGATCCTCGATAGGTGGCGCTAAAACGGGGTTGTATCCCCTGTACATGGAGGGGCCTATCCAGAGATCCCAATCGAGATAATCAGGTGTAGGCAAAGATGGCAGGTCGCATTGCATTACCGGCTCTCCTACTGACACATTAATTTCTCTGATCTTTCCAATATAATTATTGGATACTAATTCTGCCGCTTGCCTGAAATTGTAGGACGATCTTTGCATACTCCCTGTTTGAAAAACACGTTTATGTTTCCTCGCAGCATTTACCATGGCCCTTCCTTCGGCAATAGTAAGCGATAGCGGCTTTTCGCAATAGATATCTTTACCTGCAGCTGCGGCATCTACGGCCATCTGGGCGTGCCAATGGTCGGGTGTAGCAATTACTACAGCATCCAGGTCTTTCATGGCAAGCAGCTCACGATAATGTTTAAACTGCTCTACACTGGCGCTGCCTTTATTCTCATTGGCTTTTAGAGAAAGCTGATGAAAAGCAGCCAACTTTTTTGTATCTACGTCGCAAACAGCACTTACATAAGCTTCTTTACAGTTACTGATGCCTCTCAGCAAAGTACCTGACTGTTTACCAAGGCCTATATATCCTACATTGATCCGGTCACTAGGCGCTACTACGTGAGGTTTTCCACCCATTACATAAGACGGCAAAATGGTAAGCGCAACGGCTGCTTTGGAGGTCTGCCCGATAAATGTTCTTCTTTTCATCAGTTGGTTTTTAATGGAATAAGAATTAAGATACAATCGTTAAAAAATAACACAAATAACACAAACAATTATTTGATATTGACAAGTCCTTAAAGATAAGTCTAGTTCGCTTTTATTTTGTCTATTAAAACATAATATCAGGAAAACTGTCAGTGAGCCGAATATTGATATCAATAAAAGAACTTCATTCCCCGAAAATAAAAATAGATTATATTACAGCATTAGCAAACCTGCTTCACTAACAGGTAAATTCTTCTTTTGAACAGTATTTAAACAGCCTATTAATTACTATGACTAACAAACTTTTCCTGATCATCTGTTTCATCTTCTTTCCATATGCAATAAGGGCTCAAACTATTGAGAAGGCAGCAAGTCCTGATAGTCTTTCTTTTGCTGTTGCCGCACTGGTATCTCCACTAAAACTTAAACATAGTTACCCCGGGGAAGCCTATTTTTTGGTAGCCGAATTAAAAGATAAACAAATCAAAACGGCCTACTTACTGAATGCGCGATCAGCTTCCGACACTGTAATATTTGAACGTAAAGATGTTGAAAAACTAGGGTCTTATCTGTATCCAAAGGGCGATGGAAAAGAGAGCAGCTTTGTGATGCCCGTTGTTTGTATTGAAGATCCGAAAAGAGGACCTAATGGGAATATCCTGCTGTATGATATCACGCTCAATTTGATATTTACACAATTATATAACATAACCAGGGAGTTGAATGGTGCTATTGTATTACCGATACAAACGGGCATCAAAGTTAACATTACTGCGTATTGATTTCTTACGTTCCCAGCACGCGGCCAGTTCCACTTTATTTACCTATAAAAAAACCGCCTCAATCCTTTGAGACGGCTTTCTTATTTTCTGAGGTCTCGAGCGGATTCGAACCGCTGTACGAGCTTTTGCAGAGCTCTGCCTAGCCACTCGGCCACGAGACCTTTTCTTTGAAGGCTTGCAAAAATAGGGTATTTTTGATAAATTTTCATCACTAATACCTAAAATATTATGAGCAGGATAGCAGAAAGCGAATTGATATTAAATAACCGTGGCGCTGTATATCATTTAGACCTGAGGCCTGAGGAACTGGCGGGCACTGTTGTAACGGTAGGTGATCCTGACCGCGTGAAGGAATTCAGCAAATATTTTGATCATATAGAGGTACAGCAGCAGCACCGGGAGTTTGTAACGCATACCGGAACTATAGGAGGTAAAAGATTAACGGTACTCTCGTCTGGTATAGGGCCGGATAATATCGACATAGTAATGAATGAGCTGGATGCGCTGGTAAACATCGATTTTGAAAGCCGCAGGGTGAAAGAAAACCTTACAGCGCTAAACGTTATTCGTGTGGGAACCTCCGGCTCATTGCAGGATGATATTGGCGTTGATGAATTCGTTGCTTCTACACATGGCCTGGGCATTGACAACCTGCTGAATTTTTACCTGCACGAAAAAAATGATGAAGAAGCCCAATTGCTTCAATCCTTTATAACCCATGCACAGATCAAGGGCGACCCTTATATTACCGGCGCAGCTCCATCCCTGCTCAAACACTTTGCCCAGGGTTTTCACCAGGGTATTACCGTAACCTGTCCCGGCTTTTACGGTCCGCAGGGAAGAGTACTGCGATTAGGTATCAGCAATCCCAATTTAATAGATCGCCTTACAGACTTTAGTTTTGGGCAACATCGCATTACCAATTTCGAAATGGAAACCTCGGCCATTTATGGCTTAGGTAAATTATTGGGGCACCATTGCCTGGCGTTGAACGCTATTGTTGCCAACAGGGTAAAAAAAGAATTTAGTAAAGATGGCAAAGCTGCTGTTGAGAACCTGATTCAAACATTTCTAACAGCCTTTGTTCAACATTTTTAGTTGAATTTTTGTTCCTTATATACCCTGGATAAACCCAGGTAAAAAAGAATACAGACAGGGCCTGTATAAACAGACATAGAGACAAACTATATTTACAATTGATACAATAATTAAAACAATGCATTTTTATAAATACCAGGGAACGGGAAATGATTTTGTAATAGTGGATAACCGGTATGTGAACCATAGCACCCTGTCGCAGGAGAATATTCATAAAATTTGTGATCGAAGGTTTGGTATAGGAGCAGATGGTTTCATGTTGCTTAATAATAAACCAGGTTACGATTTTGAAATGATTTATTATAATGCCGATGGTCGTGAAGGCAGCATGTGTGGAAACGGAGGCCGTTGTATCGTAAAATTTGCCTATGATATTGGTATTGACCGGACAAAATTGAAATTTCTGGCAGTAGATGGAGAGCACCTGGCCGATATTGCAGACGGATTGGTGTCATTAAAAATGTCGGATGTTGCCCATATCAGCCAATTTGATACACACGCAGTTTTGAATACCGGGTCGCCTCACTATGTAAAGAAAGTAACCAACCTTGCCGGGATGAATGTTTTTACAGAAGGAAGAAATATCAGGTATAATGAAGAATTTAAAGAGGATGGTATTAATGTAAATTTTGTGGAAGTTGCAGACAACGGCGCTCTGAAAGTAAGAACTTATGAACGTGGTGTGGAAAATGAAACTTTTTCCTGTGGAACCGGCGTTACCGCGGCTGCTTTGGTTTTCTTTCAAAATGAAGTAGGACAAAACTCAGTAAATATTGATGTTTTGGGTGGTAAGCTTGAAGTTAGTTATCTCCGAAATGCAGATGGCTCCTACCAGGATATCTGGTTAACCGGACCTGCTGTAAAGGTTTACGAAGGCACTTTTCCTATTTAATAATCCTGTACCTAATTTTCATGATCACATCAATAAACTTGCGAGTTTACGGCGTATTGGTAAACGATAAAAAACAGGTTTTAGTAAGCGATGAACGTATTTACTTTAATAACCTGGAAGTAACTAAATTTCCGGGTGGTGGGTTGGAGCTCGGTGAGGGTACGCGCGAATGTATTATAAGGGAATGCAAGGAAGAAATTGGGATTGATGTTGAGGTGATAGACCATATTTATACTACTGATTTTTTTCAGCAATCAGCCTTCAACCCGGAGCATCAGATCGTTTCCGTTTATTACCTGATTCGTCCGTTAGAGCCGTTAAACATACCCGTTAATAACGGAGCTGCTGTTTATCCTCAAGAGGTATCAGAGATCTTCAGGTTTGTTGACTGGGAATATTTTAATGAAGCAGTTATGACACTGCCTATAGATAAAGTGGTTGCAAAACTATTGCGTGATAAATACTAACCTGACGGGTCCGTCAGGCTTTTTTAGGATTCTCTTCTACCAACTTTGGTGATAATGGGTCTGGCTTAGGTTCTTCATCATCATCGGGATGGTTATGTACAAACTCGTTCATGTAAATATCATACATCACAATTAAATAACTGATCAGTAAAGGTCCGAATACCAATCCCACAAAACCAAACAGGCTCAAACCTACCAATACCCCCATAATGGTAATAACCGGATGCGTATCCCCTATCCTTTTCAACAACGTGATGCGCGCTATGTAATCAACATTACCAGTCACTATAGCGTGGTACAACAATAGTAAGGTCGCATTCAGCGTATCTCCCGTTGCAAACATGTATATCACTATGGGAACCCATACGATCATGGTACCCACTACCGGGAAGAAAGCACATACACCGGTTAAAAAACCATACAATCCCCAGTCCTGTACACCAAATAACGCATAACCGATTGTGGCAACAATACCTTGTATAATAGAAATCATCGGAATACCCAGCGCGTTGGCTATCACAACCTTCTTCGTTTCGTCAGAAAGTATTTTGATATTTCTTCTTTTAAGCGGCACTGCTTTGCTCAGGTATTTTTCAATAGAAGCGCCATTGTACAACATGTAATATAATATAAACAGCATGATAGCCAGGTTAGATACCAGGTTCAAAGTGCTGTTCAGTAATTTGGGAACAAAAGCCGTTATCTTGTTCACTGCATTAGAAATAGAATTATCCGATATCAGGTCAAATCCTGCTTTATTTTGAATCACATCGATGGTTTGCTTCGCAGAATTCAATATTTGTGTAGGATTTTCTAATACACTATTGATCTTTGGACTGATCAGCGTAACTGCCATGCTAATAGGAATACCCACTACTATCAGATAAAATAGTATAAAGGCCATAGCCGTCCAACCCTTCTTCCATTTTTTATCGTAAACCAACCTGAAGTATTTTTTCCGGCTTACGACATATAAAGTGATAGCACCCAAAAGGCCGGGCAAAAAACCAACCAGTTCTTTGATGATAGTAATAATGAGCAGCAGTATAATTGCCAGTATTAATATTTGTTTGATTCGCTCGTTAAATATTTTTTGAGGCATATAGATTTGGATAAGAGTACTAAGTTATTTAAGATAAAGATATATGAATAATAGCTATTAAAAATCGTACCAATCGGGTTAAGCGATTACTTAACAGGATCAGGCCTGGGGAAAAAAATCACCATTTTCCGGTATTTTTAAAATAACGATGGTATTTGTATACAATCATTGTAATTTGTAGATATGGGGCGCGAATTTGGTTTACTGCTGGTTATCATTTCTACACTATTTGCCATCAGCACGTCTGCTCAGGAAAATGAGCCGGGAAAACAACCTGTGCAAAGACGATACACCATTAAAGACAGTTTCTTTTTCGATCATAATGCAGTCAGTAGCCCCAAACCTCGTGGGTATAACCTTAGACTGGGGGCCACCAACTACCAGCTGGAATGCTTCTTAACCAACCGCGATACCGTTTCCCGTGAAGCGGTTTTAGAGCTCACTAACCCGTTCCTGAGCAGGGTAAGGTTTTACGTAATCGATTCATCCCAGGTTAAAGACAGCCTGATTATGGGCGCCATATTCCCCTTTTTCCAACGTCCAAAAGATCATCCCAACTTCCAGTACGCAGTCGCAGTTTTACCCGGCCAAACGCTTATCTGCAGGATGCTTATCGATGCCGGGCCTACATCGGGTGATTTCCGGTTGTTGGTGTGGGATAAGGAACAACGTGCCGTTTACCAGGTTATGGAAACCAAGTACCTGAGTTATTTCTTCATCATCAATATCAGTTTCCTCCTGTTAATAGGTATCGCTATTTTACTAACGCGGCAGCGTTACCATTGGTATTATTTTATCTATGCCCTGTTTGGATTTATTTATATTTATGTAGAAGTAGGACTTGCATTCAAAAACATCTGGCCCAACGATCCCATTTTACAGAACGCCAGTATATTGCTGATCGCCAATATTTACCAGGTATTTGGTTTGCTGTTTGTAAGAAGATATTTTAATACAGCCGTTAAAAGCCCATTCTATGATAAAATACTGATCATTCTGATCTATAGCGGGCTGGTATTCGAAGCCATTGTTGCAATAGCGCTGTTGCTTAAGAGCAGTCTTCCCCCGTGGTTGGCACAGGTAAATACGGCATTGTTTATTTGTTCGGGTATCTGGGTGTTTATAGTTGCCTTTGTATCAAGCCGGTTTAAAACATTAAAGTCGGATGGAATTTGGTTTATGGTTGGCTTTACACCTCATGCCATTAGTATTCTGCAGCTTTGCCTGCGTCCTTTCGGTTTGTTTAATAATAACCATGAATCATGGTTTAAAGCGATAGCTCCCGTTTATATTGAAACCATTCACCCACCCAATCTTTTATTTTGGTCAGTATTATGGGAGGTGATTATTGTTTTTTGGCTGATCATCAAAAGACTAAGGAGATTATACGAAGAAAATAATACAATGATCGAGCAATTAGCTGTGCAGAAAGAAAAAAACATGAGAACCCTTTTAACGGGTATTGAAAAGGAAAGACAAAGAATTGCCCAGGAATTGCATGATGGCAGCGGCGTCTCTTTATCCGCCCTCAAAATGAAATTGCATCTTCTCAAAGATAAAACCGGTGAAAATGATTCAATCGGTAAGGTTAACGACCTGATGAAAGAAGTGGATCGAATTTATGAGGATATAAGGAGTATCTCGCACAACCTGATGCCTAAAACATTGAGTAAACTGGGCCTTTATCCCGCTATTGATGAGCTACTAGACCAGTTCAGGATTGCGGCGCCTCAAACCAGGTTTAATTATTACCGTAAAACATCGGTTCGAAGGCTCAGTGAAAATGCTACCATCAATATTTTCAGGATCATACAGGAGTTGCTTACCAATATCGTAAAGCATGCGAACGCTAACGAGGTTTCGCTCCAGCTTATCGACCACCAGGATGCGCTGATGATTTCGGTAGAAGACGATGGCATTGGTTTCAATACGCGGGAAGTTAAAACCGGTATCGGAATTACCAGCCTCGAATCAAGGGTGCAGATGCTACAGGGAAGTTTTTCTATAGACTCTTCACCTCAGAACGGAACCTTCGTAGCTGTTTCAGTACCACTTAAAAGTTTAAATTAAACCATTTTTTGTGGCGAAGGAAATCAGTTCGGCAGTATTCTTTACTTCACATTTAGCCAAAATGTTTTTGCGATGCGTATCTACTGTGTTAATACTAATGAAAAGCAGGGAAGCGATCTCTGCACTTTTCTTTCCTTCAGATATCATTTTCAACACTTCTTGTTCCCTTTTGGATAGCAGGGCCTGAGGCGCATTAGCCGAAATGTTTTCTGATCCGCTGCTATCAGTATCCATGAAAGATTGGATCACTTTGTCCTGTACATGTGCATCAAGAAAACGCGTTCCACCTGCTACGGTTTGTATGGCTTTTACCAATTCATCTTTTCCAATATTTTTCAACACATAGCCGGTTGAACCATTTTTTAGCGCCTCCCTGATCAAAGCAATGTCGTCGTAACCTGTTAGCATCAGTATCTTTTGATCAGGATATAGTTCTAAAACCTCTTTGACACATTCTATCCCGTCCTTTCCAGGCATATTCAGGTCCATTAGTATAACATCAGGCACATACTTACGAACCATGTTCATTAATAACAAGGGGTCGCTGCAAGAACCGGCTATATGGATGGAAGTGACATCTTTTAGAAGAGCGCAGAGCCCTTCAATAATAATCTGCTGATCGTCTACAATCAACACATTAATTGCTTTTGCTGTATTTTTAGCTGTGGCAGGCATATATGTAAACTTAAAGGATTTATCAGACTATCCCTCTTAATTTTACTTACTTCAATGAAAACACCGCTACAACCGGCAAATGGTCAGATGCGTATGTTTCATTAACAACCTGGTGACTTTTTACATCCAATAATGCTCCGGGTTTGTAAGCAATGAAATCTATAGCTTTTTTGGGATTAATAACCGGGATAGTGGGTGCGCAATTACTGCAGGTTCTTTTAAAACCTTTATCAAGTGTTTTTATTATTGCTGAGTTCTCTTCTGCATTAAAATCACCTGCTATAATAAAAGGAAGCGTTTCAGATGCAGCTATACTATCAATGGCTTTTATTTGCAACAACCTGTTAACGGGCGCTTTTTGTGCATCCAGGTGAGTACTGGCTATCCTTATTTTTTTGCCACCGGGGAGCGTTGCTATAGCAACCGCCAATACCCGTGGCTCCCCTTTTGTTGCAGCATCCATCGGTAACCGGTAGGTTTGAATATCATCCAACGGATATTTTGATAAAATGGCAACTCCGTAATCCCCGCCCTCGTGGTCAATGGCTTTGGCAAAATAGAAAGACTTTAAACCTGTTTTAAGCGCCAGCTGTGCGGCCTGGTTTACTTTACCACTTCTTTCTGTATTAATATCCACTTCCTGCAAAGCCACTAAATCAGGATCCTCTTTTTTGATAGCATTCGCCACAGCATCCAGGTCAATAATATCTGGCTTTGATGGTGGATTACAATGGTGTATATTGTAGCTCATTACCTTTAGGGTTTGCTGAGCGTTTAATGAAAAATGCGTTAGTGAACAAATAGCAACTAAAAAAAAGAAACAAATATTTTTTTTCATATTAAAGGTTATTTAAACTGCGTTAAATGTATAACGAAGATTCAAAACATAGAAATGTATTTTCGTTATTTTTGACATTCTCATTTTCAATTGTAACGTACTCATGAGCAATTTACTGGAGCGGCATCAACATATTATAGAACTGGTCAAAAAAGAGGGAAGTATTAAAGTAACCGACCTGTGTACCGATTTAAATGTATCATCTGTAACCATCAGGAAGGATCTGCAGTTCCTGGAAGACAGGAAGCTGCTTTTTCGCACTCACGGTGGAGCAACACTTACCAATCCTTATATAGCAGACAGGCACGTTGATGAAAAAGTAACTTTGCAGGCTAGCGAAAAGCAAAGAATTGGCGCCTATGCTGCCGCCCTGGTTCAAGCCAATGATTGTATTTTGATAGCCTCCGGCACTACCGTTCAGTTCTTTGCAAGGAATCTGCTTGCCAAACAGGGATTAACGGTAGTAACTTCTGCGTTGAACGTAGCATTGGAATTAATGGATCGCGACAATATCGAAGTGATACAACTGGGTGGCCTGATGCGTAAAACCTCTGCTTCTGTTACGGGTATGTATGCCGAATCTATCTTACAGGACTTTTCCTGCAGCAAATTGTTCCTGGGTGTTGACGGTATTGATACCGACTTTGGTCTTACCACGTCCAATATGATGGAAGCGCTGTTGAATAAGAAAATGATAGGCGCCTCCCAAAAAACTATTATTCTCGCTGATTCGAGCAAGTTCGGCAAACGCGGATTTGGCAAAATATGTGGTATCGAAGATATTGAACAGGTTATTACGGACAGTAATATATCTGCTCATACCGTTAAAATATTGGAAGAAATGGGCGTTGAAGTGACTATTGTTTGATAACAAAGATCATAGTTGATCGTTCATAGTTCATGGTCGACTCTGATGTCACACTGGCCATGATCCATTGCCCTTGAACTAAATTCCCCTAATCCTTATTCACCGACCTGTATTTTATAGGAGGCATGCCTGTTACCTGCTTAAATCTTTTGGAAAAATAATAGGGATCATCAAAGCCCAGCGTTAAAGCAATTTCCTTGATGGACTTATCGGTAAAATCCAGTTGCTGGCAGGCCTGCTGTATCTTCATCTGCATAAAGTAATCCATGGGTGCGTAACCTGTTTTCTGCTTAAAAAGGTTCGAGAAGCGCGATACTGAATAATTGGAGTAATTACTGATGTCTTTCAGCGTCAGCATATCCGTAATATGCTCCTGCATGTACAGGATAGCATTATCCACACAATCGGTTTTAGTTGTTTTGGATGCTGGATGATGCCGCGAATTGTAAATAAATAAAGAGAGGAACTGTGACAAGCAAAAATTAGCGAAGACCAGGTTATCCAGGCTATAACCAAGCTCCAATGCTTTGTACATTTTATTAAAAACAGTTACAGCTTCGCCGTTGTCTTTTATATGCCGCGGTTTAAAATGTTCTTTTACTGTATGCAGGTTGTTAAGATCTGGCAGGGTAATACCTCCGAAATGCACCCAATAAATGCTCCAGGGATCGTGAGCAGCACTGGCATAGGCATGCTCTTCGTTTTGAGGAAGGATAAAAAATTCATTAGGCCCCACTTCATGCTTTTCTCCATTTATTTCATACCAGCCGTAACCATCTACACAGTAAAAGAGAAAATTCTCGTGTAATCCATGCTTCCGTTTGGTTAAATGCCCCTTGGCCTTGGGGTAAAATCCAAGACTTGCTATGTACAGGGAGTTCAACAACGGGTTGTTGATTACATTGGATTTGATAACAGGACGTGGAATTTCTATACGCTGCCTTCCCACCCCATACCAGATATTTTTATGAGAGCCTTGCTTTATTTCATCCATACTTGGCAATATATGTCAAACAAAAGTTATCCTTAAAACGCTTCTTGCAAAACTAAATTAAAGTATTTTGCAGAACCACGATAAATTACGTTAAAATATTTGTATTACCGTTTTTTAACCAATTGTTTACCCGGTAAAATGAACAATACGTTATCATAAACAGCTAGAGCTAATAAATGTTAATCCCACTTTTAATTTTCTTATTTTCGGGCTTCTATTTAAAAACGATTATGAAATTTTTTACCGCTCTTTGCCTTTTACTTACTGCGCCATTTGTATCGCAGGCAAAACTTCAGCTTCCCTGGTTTTTTAGCGACAATATGGTACTTCAGCAACAATCTACTCCTGCTATCTGGGGATGGACGGACAAAAAAAATGCAGTTACCATTACTACTTCCTGGAACAATAAAAAATATACCACTCAGCCCGACAGCAAAGGAAAATGGAAAGTTCCGATAGCCACGCCCAAGGCAGGTGGTCCTTACGAAATCACCGTCAGCGATGGACAAATAGTAAAAATTAAGAATATTTTAATCGGTGAAGTTTGGATCTGTAGCGGACAATCGAATATGGAAATGCCTTTGAAGGGTTTCTCCAATCAACCCATTAATCATTCAAATGATATTATTTTTAGCTCCACCAACGATCAGATCCGGCTGTATAATGTTCCCAGGTCAACCCAACCCACACCTTTGGATACCAGCAAGAACTTTAGCTGGAAAATATCTAATCCTGAGGATGTGGCCAATTTTAGCGCTACCGGTTACACTTTTGGAAAATTTTTATACGATCAGTTGAAAGTTCCCATCGGCTTGATCAATGTGAGCTATGGAGGCACGCCGGTTGAGTCGTTCATGGACATAGCATCGCTTAAGGGTTATAATTTTCCTCTACCCGATCCTAACGACAAGTCGCGGTTGAATAATAAAATCGCTACTGTTGTATATAACGGGATGATACACCCCCTAATCGGGTATGGTGCAAAGGGTTTTATTTGGTATCAGGGCGAGTCCAATGCTGACCGTCCCCAACAATATGAATCTTTATTTCCTGAATTTGTGCAAATGCTGAGAACCCAGTTTAACCAGGGGGATCTGCCTTTTTACTTTGTGCAGATCGCGCCGTTCGATTATAACAGGGGAAAGAAAAAAGGAGACACTTTATTGAACTCTGCTTTTTTAAGAGATGCGCAACGTAAAGCGCTCGACAAAATACCGAACAGCGGTATGGCTGTGACCATGGATATCGGTGACGCTGATTTCATTCATCCGAGGGAAAAACAGGAAATCGGTAAAAGACTTGCACTCCAGGCTTTGGCTGAAACTTACCACTACAAGGGCTTTGCCAGTGCGGGGCCGCTATATGAGTCTATGATTATTAAAGATGGGAAAGCTACTGTAAAGTTTAAGAATGCACCTGTTGGACTGACCTCTTATGGTAAAACCCTTACTCAATTTGAAATAGCTGGTGCCGACAGGAAGTTTTACCCAGCTACAGCGCAACTAGTAAGTGGTGGTGTAGAAGTGGCAGCCAAGGAAGTTAAAGATCCTGTGGCGGTTCGCTATGCCTTTAAAGATGATTCACAGGGGGAACTATTTAATACCGCCGGGTTACCCGCATCGTCCTTTAGAACAGATGACTGGGATATTGTGACAGAACTTAAATAAAATATGATTCAACAATGAGGACGAGATTCTGGTGTTATGTGTCGTTGATATTATACTTGTGCCCGATCGAAATAGCGGCGCAGGAAGCCCAACTAAATGCCTATAATATTACCTGGTTGACGCAGAGTAAAAATGCCGGAGAGTCTATGCCAGTAGGTGGTGGCGGCATTGGTTGCAACGTATGGGTAGAAAATGATGAATTACTGCTCTATTTTTCGCAAAGTGGCAGTTTCGATGAAAATAATGCTTTTTTAAAAAGCGGCAGATTAAGGCTGAAGCTTTCGCCGAATCCCTTTAATAAAGACGATTTTAAGCAGGAATTGGTTCTAAAAAATGGCTATATTAATATACATTCGGGAGGTAAGGATATTAAGGCCTTACTGCGTGTATGGGTAGATGTATTTAACCCGGTTATTCATATCGATATATCGGCAAGTAAACCCATTAAAACAGAAGCTATATATGAAAACTGGCGCTTCGCAGACCGTGTTCAAAAAGGGAAAGAAAACAATGCCAACTCCTGGAAATGGGCGGCTCATGTCCCTATCATTACGCGCCCTGACCAGGTAGTATTTGATCAGGATGAAATCGTATTCTCACATCGAAACCTGTCGCCCACTGTATTTGAAGCTACTGTAAGGCAGCAGGGATTAGACTCTATAAAAAACCAGCTATTCAATCCATTGGAGGGTTTAACCAGCGGTGGACTGATCAAAGGAAATCATTTTGTAAGAGGCAACACTGGCGAAGGACAGTATCTGAATACAGCCTTCAAAAGCTGGACTCTTATCAGTAAACGGGCTTTAAAAAAGCAATCTCTGCAGATTTACCTGCATAATAGTCAAACAAAAACTATAGAAGACTGGGAGGGCCAGCTCAAAAATATCAGTAAACATTATAAGGCCAACCCACAAAAAACAGTTGCCTGGTGGAATGATTACTGGAAAAGAAGCTTCATTTTAATTGATTCTTCCAAAACCGAAAGTGAAAGCTGGCAACTGGGGCGAAATTACCAGTTGTTCCGGTATATGCTGGGCTGTAATGCTTACGGAAAATATCCTACCAAATTCAACGGTGGCTTATTCACAGTAGATCCCGTATTGACGGACACATCCATAAAAGGAACACCCGATCACCGTAATTGGGGCGGCGGCACATTTACCGCCCAAAATCAGCGATTGGTTTACTGGCCCATGCTCAAAAGCGGCGATGTGGATATGATGGCGCCACAGTTTGATTTTTATAATCGCCTTTTACAGACAGCTCAGCTGCGCACCAAAGCTTACTGGGGCCATGGCGGCGCCAATTTCAATGAACAAATAGAAAATTTTGGATTCCCCAATCCGACAGAATACGGATGGAAACGGGCACCCGGTTTTGATGCGGGTGTTGAATACAATGCCTGGCTGGAATATGAATGGGATACGGTACTGGAATTTTGTATGATGATATTGCAAACTGAGTCTTACGCGGGTAAAAACATTGCTACCTATCTCCCTCTTATAAAAAACGCGCTCATATTTTTTGATGAGCATTACCAGTATCAGGCAAAAAAACTCAGCAATAAGGCCCTGGATGGAAAAGGACAACTGATTCTTTACCCAGGCTCAGGCGCTGAAACTTTTAAAATGGCTTATAACGCCAGTTCAACAATAGCGGCATTAAAAGCAGTTACAACAGCACTTTTACATTCAGCTGCCGGCAATTTAACCCCAACAGAGCGCCAGTATTTTGAAGGACTGTTAGGCCGTGTTCCGCCGATACCTTTTTCAACTTTTAATGGGAAGCCCACTATCGCGCCTGCCACTGTATGGAGCCGTGTAAACAATGTGGAGTCTTCACAGTTATACCCGGTTTATCCCTGGGGGTTGTATGGCGTAGGGCTGCCGGGCCTGGATACAGCCAGGAACACTTATTGGAACGACAGCTTTGCATTGAAATTCCGTAGTCATATTGGATGGAAACAGGATAATATATTTGCGGCAAGATTAGGTTTAACAGATGAAGCGCAACGTCTAACCAGCCTTAAACTTAAAAACAGCGAAAGAAGATTTCCGGCTTTCTGGGGACCAGGATTCGATTGGGTACCCGATCATAACTGGGGCGGCAGCGGTATGATAGGTTTGCAGGAAATGCTATTGCAAACAGTAGGTGACCGGATTTATTTATTCCCGGCATGGCCTCAAAACCGGGATGTACATTTTAAATTACACGCGCCTAAACAAACGACGGTGGAAGCCACACTGAAGAATGGAAAAGTTGTTTCGCTGGATGTAGTGCCGGCAGAAAGAAAAAAAGACATCATTATTCAATTTGAATAAAAATATACCCTGCCCTAATCCGAACCACAATAGATGAAATTGCAACAATACTTTGACAGGCCCGGCGTTGTTATACTAACAATCTGGTTTTTCCTAACAGCGATCAATATAGGGAAGGCTTTTCATATGGATGATGGGTTTCATTTGGAGGCTGCGCGACATATTGCAAACGATCCCCTACATCCTATGTCCGGCATGATCCGCTGGGATAATGACGAACCCGAGCCTATGTATCATGCTAATCAGCCACCCCTCTTGTTTTACATGATTGCAGGTTTATCAACCTTATTTGGGTTCAACGAGGTAGTGATGCACTTACTTATCGCTGTTTTTTCATTTTTAGCCTTACATTGGTTTTATAAAGCCTGCGTTCTTTTAAAGGTAAAACACCCCCTTCTTTTGGTATCGCTGCTAGGACTATGTCCGGCATTCGTAGTTAATCAAAATGTAATGACCGATGTGCCTATCATGGCGCTCATGATCGGCACTTTTTACTATCTATTACTATCCGAAACCCGGCCGGAAAAGAGATATATACTAATGGCCATCTTACTGCTAACAACTGGCATTTTCATCAAGTACACTATGTTGCCCATACTTGCTGCCATAGCATTGTTTTTCATATTGAAAAAAGACTATAGGAAGCTGCTTTGGCTATTGATACCCATGTTAATGCTTGGTATGTGGACGATGTGGAACTACTGGGAATTTGGCGATAGTCATCTTTTAAGCAGACAACCTGGAGCAAGAAGCAGTTTACAGGACAGGGTATGGACCTATATTACCTCGCTCGGTTGCATTGCAACATTCGGAGGGTTGTTTTTGTCTTACTTATTCAAAAAAAGATGGTCGAATTACATCGTTTACAGTGTTGCTATATTGTTTTTAGTAGTTGCTCTATTGCACTACGGAAGCGATGGAGCTAATGAACAATACTTAACTATCGCCCTGGATATTTCTTTTTTTATTAACGGGGCCATAGTCATACTGGCAACCCTTCTTTTTACCTATAAAGTTTTAGTAAAGCCAGGCATTGCAACTTTTATACGATCTCATCAAGTCTTGCTCGTTTTATGTATTGCAGCGCTGTCTTCTTTTTTGATCTTATTTGCACCTTTTATGGGAACGAGGCATTTATTGATCATCATACCTTTTATTATATTACTGGCAGCGCCTATCATCCAAAATGCTAACCGGGGTCTGCTCCGCTTTTCTTTAAGCGCCTCAATTGCTTTAAGTCTTCTGCTGGGAATATCTGATTGGAAATATGCCTTTTACTATAAAAATACAGCTATCGGTATTATGAGGGGAATGCCAGCTGGAAGCACTGTGTGGGCAACCGGTACAGGAGCCTGGCAATGGTACGCACAACAAAACGGGATGATCATGCACTCGGTACAAACAGAACGAGGTAAAACGGGAGATTTCCTGGTAATAGCAAGAGGATTACCCGCTTACCGCGTGAGCCCCGATAAGCAGTTCAACCTGCTTGCCAAAGTATGGGGAGAGCCTTCTCTCTTAAGCTATTTTTGTGTAAGCGATGGCGCCAGTATGTATGGATCTACTTTTGGAAAGCCCGGCTGGAAGTTGTCTAAAAGAGCTATTGATACCGTATATGTATGCCAATACATTGGTGATAGGCCATAACAGGTGGTTAGGTTTTTAACGCGGTGTTAAACTTATTGCCAGATTTTTATTTCTCCTTCCAATCCTGCTTTCAGCAGGGGCTTGCCCTGTAAGAGATTGAGAGGCGCGGTGGTCCAGGTAACCTTTTTATCGTCTGATAAGTTCATATCGCCTATCAGGCGATTAGCCCAGGTATTGCTTACTTTTATTTCGATCCTATTGTCACCTAATTTAATTGCTTTCGAGACATCCAGCTGGTAAGGAGGCGTCCAAAGTGTACCGCAATCTATACCATTAATGGTAACGGTTGCAATATTATAAATACTATCTATAGTAATAAAAAACGGTTTGTTTAAATCAGGATTTGCAATAACAAAGTTTTTATTATAAACAGCAGCACCAGAGTAATATTTTATTTTTTCATCATTATGCTCGTTCCAGGATGCAAGTTTTGGGAATAAAACTTCCTCTACGGGGCCACCCGATGCAGTATCAAATTTAACCTTCCAGTTGTTATTTAGTTGCAAGGGTATTTTCGGACGCCTAGGAGTTCCTCCCCCGGTATTAAAAATACTCCAGGCATTGGTTTTTTCTCTAAAAACCACGAATATGGAAGCTCCCCTATCTAAATCCAGGTTAATAGATGTTCTGCCATCTTTCATATTCCAACTGTTAGCTTTTGCTGTACTTCCAGACACCGGGTTCCAAAGTTCGGGTGTAAAACCAGCTATTCTGAAAGAAACAGGTACCTCTATGCGTTTGTCTTGCTGGTTCGATATAAAATAAACATCCGAATGATCCAACTTTCTATGCGCCCAGGCAATACGTTGATTACTCGCGGTAACATCTACATCTCTTGCAACTCCTAAGTTTTCAAAAGTCTCATTCATGTAGGGCGTCTCAATAACGCGCCCCTTGCCTGATGGTACAAAGAGCTGGCTCCATGATTTCTTAAGGGTCGCGTCTTTTTCTTTCAAGCTAATCGTACTAATTGCTCTTTTTTCAATAATGATCGTAGCACCCGCATCCTTTAATTCCAGGATTTTTTTAGCAACCTCTGAAGACATGAGGTTGCTGTTGGGGTTCATCAACAGCTTACCGGGAAATACCACTATTTTATAACCGGCCCCCGATGGAAAAACTACTTCTCCATTAACTACCTTGGCTTTTAGCAATACATCCCGGTTAAAACAATCATATTTATAACCCCTCAACGCATCCGTCCAGTCTTCGGGATCTGCCATATTAGCCGAGTGCCCTACTCCAACAGGTATTACTCTTTGAGGTTGTCCTTTGTTTTCTAATCTCAGCATTTCCGAAGCAACCCTTTCTTTCCCAAAAATACCCGGAAGCGTACTAACTAAACGGTCGGGCAATATAGAACGTCTTGGCACTTCCTCTCCTATAAATACAGCGATATCGGCTACCGGTTTTCCTTGCTGCAACAAAGCAGAAACCCTTGCCATATAATCTACCCATGCTTTACTTTGATTAAACCAGGTTTGATCTCTCTGATAAAACAAACCAATGCTACCCAGGGTCATTCCCGGCTTACGATTGATCCAGGGATTATGCGTCATTACATGTATAATGGGTTTGTTCATACCCATGGCAAAATTGCGGTCGCCTACCACTTTCAAATTACCCGGATGCTCGTTCCACTCCATTCGCAAATTCGTGTATGATTCAGCCTGTACAATATTCTTCCCATAAATATGTGCGGCACTGATAGCATCAAACATATCATTGGGTTTATCATGCGTGGGGCTTTTAAGCCAGAATTCACCGGTGGGGAAATCTACGGTTTTAAAATGCAGTAGTCCATCACTCACCATAGTAGGAGCCACATTTTCGGCGGTAAAGCCCAGGCTTTTCTGATCTGCCAGCTTTCGAAGCGTTACATAAAAAACATCATTTACCAACTCTGCAAGGGTTTCGCGTACATCGTGCAATATCTTTTCCGAAGTAGCAGCATCATTAATGGGCGTACCTGTCATCACCAGCAGATAAGGCATAAGGTCATATCCCCTTCTCTTTTTGAACTCAGCTGCAAAGGTCTTATTCCAGTTTTGGCTACCAGCTTCCCAGCTATCGATATAAAAAATTTTCAAGACTTCTTTAGCGAGTCCCGGGTCTGTTTTTTCAAAGGCTTTGGCATACCAGTTATCAAATTGCAGTTGTATAGCAGCCGGATCAAACTTATCACATTCCAATCCTTTAGCGGCGCCGCCCGTTGCATTAGTATGACCTGTTGAAGTATGACCTATGCGAACAACCACCCATTCCCCGGACGATGGCTTCCACTTCAGGTTGCCCTCTTTATCCATTTTCTGGGTGAGATTGATAATGTTTTTAAATGGAACAGCATCGGCGGCATCAATCATCTGGTCGGTAGTATTTTCGGCTACCCGCCATACACTGGCATTTTTCGCCTGGTATTGGTTGATCACCGGCTCATCGCTCAGATAAATACCCGTTACTTTTAGAGTCGGTTTCCATTTGGCGGCATCCAGGTCTTCCGATCCGGCTTCGGTGCCTTCCTTATCAAATACAAAACGGAAGTACTTTGCAGTTGTTGGCGGGATGGAGAAGGTATTGTCTTCATCATCATTCTGCCAGCCATGCCGTGGCGGTATTAACTTAATGATGGTGTTAAAAACGATGCCGTCGTTACTGGACTGTACGATAAATCTTTGCGCCTGGTATTGACGTGATCCGGTATGCGTCGTTAAAGAACGTAGTGTAAATGGTTTTGGATACTTATACTGGATCCAGCAGGAACTATCACTTCGGAATGTTTTGCTGTCATCGCCCGGAAAAGCAAGATAGGGGGCCTTCTCTCCTGTGCTTGTAGTTACCGAAGGTATGGTTACTGTTTCACTAAAAGCATTGGCTGAATTAGCGGGGTAAGCATAAACTGCTACATCCTTATAAAAACCTTCTTTGGTCTCTGGTTGCTCCAATTGTATCCCGGCTTCATCAGATGCTTTTATATAGGTTTTGGTCCATACCAGTTTCTGCATAGATTGTTCCGGTTTGATCCAGGGGCCGCCAGCCAATGCAAAACCATCGCTTACATGAAAGGCCATCTTCAGTCCCAGCCTTTTACATTCTTTCATGGCATGATTGACCATGCCCCACCATTCCGGACTTAATTGCCTGGCGGGTTTATCGAAGGGTATACGGGCAACTGTGTCATAAATACAAGCCAGGTATACACCCCCAATTCCATTTTTTTGTATGCCTTCCAGGTCTGCCGTAATTCCTTCTTTCGAAACCGCTCCATGCATCCAGTACCAAAGCACCCAGGGCCGGGCCGATTCGGGTGGGGCTTTAAAAACTTCTTCCAATTGTCCGCTGTTTTCAGTCTGCGCCGAAATTATATCAGTAAGAAAAAATGAAAAAAATAAAATGGCTAAAACAGATTTCATGTAAGCAATACTATTTTCAATGTTGGAATAATAAAAAAAATTGCAATCAGTATAATATTTTTTGAAGATTGAAGTTACTTTGATGCTTTGGGGTAAATAATTTTTTCTTTACCATCTGAAAACTCGATCACTTTAACGATCTTCTTTCCTTCATTATCAAAAAATTTAGTATGCTTGCGGAAACCTCTCCAATGGAAAAATAATTCTTCATAAAACGTCCGGATATCATCGCCGCCGTATTCATTTTTACCTGCAATCCATTGAAGCATATATAATTTCGTTTTCCCATCTTCGTCATACTCATGTGTAACAATGTATTTTGTATTCGGTTCTACAAAAATCTCCTTTTCTAAAGTTCCGTTTCGGTAGAAAAAAGTTTTCTTAATTAACCGACCAATACTATCATTTATTATAATAGACTGCAGTTGCCTTTTGTTGTTCAATGCGTACGCACTATCCTCCGAAATTTTTTTCGAAGATGCTAAAGTATAAAACACTCTTCCCAAAGCCGTGGTATCAATAGAATACCAGCGGTAAGCAGTGTCAATTTGCAAGCCATGCTTATATTGTGCAGTATAAATTAGATTAGAAAAAACATCCCACTCTTGCACCAAACCCTCTAACTCACCTTTTTCGTACATTAGCTTTTTCATTATCTGCCCAGATAAATAATTTCTTACTTCCTCACCTGATTTTTTGTTCAAGCTGTAATTTACTTTGGAATGTACTAACCTGTTAGGGTACCAGATTGTAGATAACCCATTTTTGTCACCATCTGTAAACTGTTCTTTTAATATTAGTTTTCCTTTTTCGTTATACCAGAGCTTGTCGCCACTCCATTTTCCATTCCTCATTGAAAAAGTAGCAGAAAGATTCCCATTCAGCCATTTCTTTCTAAAGACTCCATTGAAAGATGGCTTATAATAATGGCTTCGAAGAAAATCTAGCGTACTTAAGCCTCTTTCATAATACCAATTACTATATTCTCCGGGAATAACTCCAAAAAGTTGTTCATTAAAACTACAAGGACCAATAGAAGGATGACCATTCCAGATATTAGCAAATACAATCCAAACAGCATCTTTTCTTACACCCATATCGCAGGACGTATTAACTGATCGAACAAGCAACGAACTTATTTTATTGCCTTTAAAAACCTCCAAAGTCTCTACATCTGCTTTGTAAAGTGTAGCGTCTGTATTCTTAAATGGATTAAGTTTCTTAACTGTAACTATAGCTATGTGGTCAAAATTAGCAAGATCTTCCTTTGTAAGTGTTTTATAGGCACAGGTGCAGGAATATGATATCAAAGCTAAACTTTGAAATATAATTAATAACAATATTCTACAACAACTAATCATTTGATTTTCCTGTTAAAGGCCGGATATAAAAACTATACTTATAGTTACCTGCTTCTATTTGATACTTCTCCAATGGCGCGGCTACTTCGCTCCAGCTATCGTTTCCGCCTACACCCATTTGAACCAGGTCTATATTCAAAGTTATATAGTTTGCCGGGTATAATTTATGTGTATGTTTTGCTTCACTGATGTTCTTTTCTGAATAAGGCCAGGCGCTCATGCTTAGTAAACTGTCAGCAACAATGCTTATACCCTCTTTTGTCCCTTTCCTGTACAAATTCATCCAGCGAACATCCGTACGATTGCCATTCTCCTGGGGAACCACATAGGGCTCCATAAAATCATAAATATCAGCGTCAAAGACACCCGCATTCAATCCGTAATTCCGGTCGATATAATTCTCCAGCGGTCCCCGGCCAAAATATTGAATTTGGGTAAATAATTTATTCACACCGGTTTGCATACCCACTTTGGGTATATTGGGTAAGCCAGGTTTCGCGTTCAAAGTGTAATTTACTTTCACAATACCTTCTTTGCTTACTGCGTAAAATACCTTCACTTCTACGCTGTCATTAATCATCGTATAAAGGCTTTGAACGCCAGATAATCCATCTGTTTCGGCAATGGTAACAGATTTTAATTGAGGTTGGTTATCGTACCATTGCTTCAGAACCCTATGCGTTTTCCAGCCTTTTCGGTCATTATCCGTTTGCGGCCTTGTAAAATGAGGTAGCAATGCCTGACCAATCAACTCAGTATTTCCTTTTTTATAAGATACTAAGGCTCCATTTGATTTATCGATGGTCACCGTCACATTTCCAGCCTGAGCCACCCATTGCTGATCTTTTTCGACAAAAGCCACCGAAGTGTTGAAAGATTTCTGTTTCGCTAAAGGACTTAACGAGATTTGATTACCAGCCACCACGAAACCTTTAGCAGCCCAGGGTTTATCTTCCCTTGTCGTGAATTCTATATCTGCGTGGTATTCCACTCCGGTTTTAATCTTAGTAAGGTATTTGCCCAGATTGAGTTCCATTGAAGCGCCTGCTGCTATACCAGGTATTTCCAAAGGTTTACGCGAAATCAGTTTCCCATTTTCCCTGATGGATATCCATGCGTTATAATTAGAGCTCGGCAGTACAGGGCTGCGATTGATAATTTTAATAATCCCTTTAGTACTATCTGCCCACTCGCATTGTATAGGTTGAAACACCCGTTTGCACTCGTACATAGCTGCCTTAGGCCGGCCATCTGCAGCCACGACTCCCTTAATCGTAAAGTTGTCATAATATCTTTCTCCAAAATCTCCACCATAAGCATAGTAGGGTTTTCCCGTTGCAGAATCATATTTCACTAATCCCTGGTCTTTAAACTCCCAAATTGCGCCACCTATTACGCGTGGCAGACTGCGCCACTGGTCCCAGAAATCTTTGATATTACCGACGCTGTTGCCCATAGCATGCGCATACTCACAAAAGAAAATAGGCCGATGATCTCCATTGTTCTGATTCACCAGTAATGGCGCCGTATATAATGCCGGATACATGCGACTGATCACATCGATATAATATTGGTCTTTCGGATTCTGTATGCGATGCGAATGATCATTTGATTTCAAATAACGAGGATCAGACGGATCAATATACCCCTCCTCTTTCGGACTACCCATTGCTGGCTCATAATGTAACGGCCGGGTGATATCAAAGTCTTTGATCCATCCGGCCATAGCCGCATGATTGGGGCCGCTGCCCGCTTCATTACCCAGGCTCCACATAATTATAGAAGGATGGTTTTTATCGCGCAGGGCCATACGTGCTACACGTTCCACATAAGCTGCTGTCCAGCGTGAATCATGATCCAGCTTGCCTCCTAAGCCATGGGTTTCATGATTGGCTTCGTCGATAACCATAATCCCATTCTGGTCGCAAAGATCTAACAGGTAGGGATCAGACGGATAATGACTTAACCGAACGGTATTAAAATTAAATTGTTTAATGGTGGTGATATCCTGTAAAATATCTTCCCGTGTTAATGCCTTACCTCTTGTGGGGTGATGATCGGGGCGATTTACTCCATACAAGTAAGTTTCCTTTCCATTGATCAGCAATTTACTGTCTGATTGCCGGAACTCAATACTGCGGAAGCCCAGCTTGCAGCTTTTGGCTTCCCACACTTTACCGGTGCTATCTTCGAGACTTAATACCAGGGTATATAAATTAGGTGCTTCGGTGCTCCACTTCATAGGGTCCGCAACTTTAGTTTCCAGCAAACCAAATTTCACACGATCCAGCCGGGGATGAATTTCATTAATGATCGCATCTGCACTAATGATCAAATCATTTTTTAGAACTGATTTATTTGCTGCATCAAATAGTTGTGCTTTCAATTGGTAACCGGGTACTTCTTTACCTGTTAAATTCTCCAATCTTGGGCGGATACTTAAAACAGCATCCTTGTACTCTTTATCCAATTTTGCTTGATAGAAGAAATCAGCAATACGCAGCTTTGGTTCTGCCATTAAAAAAACTTCCCGGTGGATACCACTTAAACGCCATTGATCCTGGTCTTCGAGGAAACTGCCATCACTCCAGCGGATCACCCACACTGAAACAATATTCTCACCCTCCTTCAGGTAAGGCGTGACGTTGAACTCAGAAGGCAGGAAACTATCTTCGGCATAACCCAGAAATTTGCCGTTCACCCATACCTTATAAGCAGAGCTCACGCCACCAAAATGCAGCGTAATGTTTTTATCCTTCCAGTCTGCAGGAACCGTAAAAGAGCGTTGATAACATCCTATGCCGTTATAATCTTTAGGTACCAAGGGTGGGTTTACCGGGCGGAATGGATACACCGCACTTTTATAAATAGGCTTATCATAGCCTTGCATTTCCCAACTCGATGGAACGGGTATTTGTTTCCAGCCGGATACTTTTTGTTTGTAAAAATCTTTAGGCTCGTCCCCGGGTTTTAAGGCAAAGCTAAAATCCCAGTTGCCGTTTAAAGAAATATAGCGGCCACTTTTTTCGCGATCGCCCTTTAGTGCTTCGGCAACACTGCTAAATGAATAAGCAGTAGCCCTCGATAAATCACGGTTTATGCCACTCGTTAATGGGTCTTCATAGGGTTCTGTTTGATAGATGGCCGGCGCGCTGGGAACAGCAGCCGGTGTCTTATCAACCAATTGTGCTTCAGCTTTCGAAATTGCCAAAACGCTTATTATACTTATAAAAAAACTACGGTAACTTTTTAAAGAGAATTTTTGAGTCATGCTTGTTTTACTTCTATAATAATGTTTCTTATTTAATTCATTAACCTGGTTCACTTTGAGCCTGGCATCCAACTGCCTGTTTTTATTAACTGCTGAGAACAAGAGAAACAGAGGTTACGCGGAGGATTACACTGCTATTCACCTCATTCTTCCATTAATATTATTCACCGCTGAGAACGAGAGGAGCAGAGATGACGGAGGGTTATACTACTCCTGACTTTATTAGGCAACCATTTTTAGCCTGGCATCTAAAATCTCTGCGTTTTGCTCCGCGCCCTTATTTCTCTGCGGTTAACAGATCAACATTGAAGAATTATACCTGGTCAGCCTCTTTTTCTTTAGGGGACTCCACAGGTCTCCTCCTCCAGTAATTAGCCAGTATGCTGCCGCTGATATTCATCCAAGGACTAAACACCGCTGCCGCAAGGCCTACGGTACCCAGTTTCCCCATCGATCCGGCCAAACCACTTGCCATCCCACCATTCTGCAAACCCACTTCAAAAGCCACGGTACGACTGGAGTTCTTATCCAACCCGAAGAATCGACTCAACCAATAGCCGAAGAAATAACCAGCAGCATTATGGATTACCGAGGCAATGAACAATAAAAACCCTACTTTCATCAGGTTGTCCCTGCCTGCGGCTGTTGTAACGGTAGTAAAGTAGATAATACCAAACATCGAGATGAAAGGCATCAGTTGATCTATTTTGGGATAGGCTCTATATAGCTGATGATACAAGGTCCCCGCGACAACTGCACCTGCAAGGAAGCCCGATAGTTCCAGAGACTGTAAAGCCGCATGCGATGTGCTGCCCGCTGCCATATTGGGATACAGCCATAATAAAACAACCAATGCATAAATAGCACAGATGAATGCTGCTACAGCTACGCTCCTTGCCCTTTCTTTACTGGCGCCTTTGAGGTAGTCATGCAATAATGCTGCGCCAATCGGTACAATAACTATTTTGATGATCTCTATCATCATATCAACGAACTTCACTTCAATTAATGTACCTGCAAAGGTCTTCATTAATAAAGGTGTTAAAAAAGGAGCGGCTAAGGTAGCCATAGCTGTTACAATTACCGACAGTACAAGGTTGGCTCTTGCCAGGTATACCATCACATTCGAAGCCAGGCCACTGCTGCAGCTACCGATCAATATGATACCTGCTGCAATCTCCGGCTCAAAGTCAAAAACCTTTGTGAGCAGTACGCCCATTAATGGCATCACTGAGAAGTGACATAGTAATCCAATTACCACTCCTTTACCTGTACTGGCTAATCCTTTAAAATCTCTTAAACTCATGTGGGTACCCATGCCAAACATCACCAATTGAATGATGACCAGTATCAAGGTTTTATCCCTCAGGTTCACCGGTCCCCAGTTCATAAAAGCCTGCGGATACACCATACCCGCCACTACTGCTGCAATAATCCAGGCTGTATATTGATATCCTTTCAGAGCCTGTACCGATCCTAAGCCCAAAGCCAATGAAACCGCGCTAACAACGGCAAGTGCTCTGCCCAGGTCATTTTGCTGCAACAATAAAGCAATTGATAAGCCTATTGCGGCCGTTATAAAAATCCATAAACTGATTCTATATAATTGATTCATGGCGGCAATCGTTTCGTTTATTTTAATACTTCTGCTAAATACTCCATTGCTAAAGGCGGACTGGCCAATATAGGCACTTTTTTATCTTCTTCAGATAGCGTTCCCACCACGCGTGCCATAGAAGCCTGCGCTAAGAGGATCACATCTACTTCCTGTGCCAGTTGCTTTAATACAGCACCAACAATATCATCGTGCTTTTGCGCATCGCCACCCATTAAAGCTTCAAAAGCGCCTTCGCAAAGGCGGGATACCAACTCAATATTTTTACCGGCAACTATAGCGCGCCGTCTTACCAGGTCACTGGTGGGTTCTAATGTTGTAGATAAGGTAGCCACAACTCCTATTTTAGTACCGGAGGCAACTGCCTTGTCAGCCATCGGTTGATCTACACGCAACACAGGAACTCCTGCTAAAGTAGCCGCGGTTTCAACTGCGGGGCCGATAGACGAACAGGTAAACATGATATAATCTGCTCCGGCTTCTTCTGCCGAATTAGCATAGTTAACCACGCGTTTAGAAGTTTGAGGGGTTAATTCGCCACAGGCTATTGTATTTTTTATCAGACTATCATCTACAATGTTAAACACTTTCACGCCCGGCAAATATCTCTTACAAAGCTCATCAAATACCGGCACCAGGGTCGCCGATGTATGAACTAATCCTAATGTTTTACCTCCTGCCTCTGAAGGAGTATGCTTATTCTTTTCCATATTTTTATTTTTTGATGAGTGGCCAGTAGCAGGCTGGATTGCCATTCACTATTGACCATTTATTATTCATCATTCATCATCCGTCCCTCCCTCAACACCCCAAAGTAGTTCGCCGCGCCTACCTGTCCGCCTTTAAAGTTTACTTCCAATCCGTTTATAGCCGGGTTTGCCGAATAGGCTTTACATAGGGGCGCTCCTGCAACCAACGGTGCGATTATCTCTACTGCTTCAATCTGCATTGCTCTTGCGGCATAGCTGCTGGTATCTCCGCCGGCAATGACCACTCTCTTAATCTTGCATTTTTCTACGGCTTCTCTTGCAATATCACCTAAGGCAGTTCCTAATTTTTGCGAGGATAGATTGGCACTATCTTTTGCCCCGGTATGCACTAGCACATTTTTGTCACCACTCAACAAATCACTTACACTTTGCAGGATTGATCTGGGAACACCTTCATTACAGATGGTTACTGCGTCTAATACAATCTCTTCAAATCCATTTTCTTTGGCCCATTTTATCTGACCGGCTGCTACAGGCGAACAACTCCCCGAAACCACCAGCAAAGGTTCTGCTTTACCTGGACGAGGCCAGGAGTGCCGGGGCTGTATACTTTGTTTTTTATTCCATACGGTGCCTAAAGCCACTTCCACGGCTGAAGACCCTATCGAGAACAGGGGTGTATTATAGTCGATCTGCGCATCCAGCCATTCGCCTATTTTTTCCAATTGCTGCTCCTCAGCGGCATCAATTAATACGGCTTCTTCTCCTTTTATCGCCTGATGCCATTCCGCTACCGGCTTTTGCATTTGAACAATATCAATTAATGCGAGCTGCCTGTTGGTTTGCTTTTGTATATGCAAACGAAGGTCGCTCTCATCAGCCGGGGTAACCGGGTGTTTGATCATAGACGGATGCCGATCTAAGCGATAGATAGCACCGTTACTACCAATGCCCATCCTTGCAAACAGGTTTCCAAATACACAATACCGGCCTAAAGATGGTGTTCCGCCTAATACTGGTATTAGCCGGCTTGAAAAAACTTTGCTTCCCACATCCATCACGCGACCAATACTACCGACAGCAGGGGAAGAATCAAATGTTGAACATACCTTATAGTGTATGTGTCTGGGCCTGAATTCCTTCAATTTACCAAAAGCTTCGGTCAATTCCAGTTCCATCTCATCAGGCGCCAGCGACCTGGTTTTACCGGCCACTCCAATTACATCGATACCAGGGAACCTGGTCAGTACAGAAGTGTCGGGCGGCTCAATAAATAATACAGCCCTGGCTCCTGCCCGGCACGCAAATTCCAGCGCATCGGTGGAGCCGGTGAAATCATCACCATAAAAAGCCAGTTGTATTTGAGATGGTGCCGACATACTATTTTTTACCAAATTTTTCAACGCTTTTTGCAAATTCAGGATAAGCGGTGGCAGCTTCCTCTAATGTCAGGCCATCAACAGCAGCCGCCCAGGCTTGTTGTAGCGCAACAACACCAGCCGCGGGTCCCATAGGGTGTGCCATAATACCCCCTCCGGCCATATATAACAGATCCTGTGTTTGTGTGCGTCTCCAGGTTTCAAAAGCCTGTCCGCCCCATTGGCCCGACGACACAACCGGAATAATATTATTGTGATCAAATAAGGGCGTCAAAGAAGCTTCAATAGAGCTTACCACGCTGTCATCCGTTTCCCAGAATTTATTTTTTATACCATTTACATGTAGTTGGTCCACCCCCGCCAGTCTCCATATTTTTTGGTAAGCCCTGAAATCAATGCCTAATAAAGGGTGGCGTGTCAACATACCCCATCCGTTCCGATGCGCATGTATAGCAAGCTGGCGTTGATCACATATTTTCTTAACAGCACTCAAACCCACGCTATTAATGCTGATCATAGCACAGGTTCCGCCATGTTGAACGACGGTCTCATAGCGCGATAACATTTCATCGATCTCGCCACTCAGGTTAAAAGCATACATGACTTTTTTTCCCGTTTTATCTGCGTGTCTGTTGATCACATCCATAATACCTGCTACCCGGTCTTCAAATCGTGAATTAGCCGAAGACGATAATAGCTCATCATCTTTTATAAAATCGATGCCCGCTTCTGCCAGGGTTTTTACCATGGCAGCAGTATCATCAACAGTAAGGCCGATCGAAGGCTTGATGATGGTGCCAATCAACGGTCTTTCTGCTACGCCGGTAAGTTGCCTGCAGCCCGCTATACCAAACGCTGGTCCTTTGAACTGCTGGCCAAAGGACGGAGGCAATTCGATATCCATTAATTTAAGACCGGTAAACTGCGTGATCTCATAGAGGTTGCCCTGCAAAGTAGATATCATTACCGGCAGGTTATAGCCGAAATTTTCGATACTCCAGGATACTTTTACTTTTGCCCGATGGTATTTACCCGTGTCGCTAACAGCTCCGGGAATAGCAGACAGATCAACCGTCTCTAACAACTCGATATCTTCCACCCTTGCTGCAAAACGCTGCTTCAGTTCTTCTGTTTCACCGGGCACTGCCACAAAAGTTCCGGAGGATTGCTCGCCGGCTAATACAGCCGCTGCTTTTTCAGGATCGTAGGGCGTTTCTATATAATAAGTTGCTAAGATTCTTTCCATTATTTTCATTTATACTGTTGAAAGTACACTATCTGATCATTTAAACATATTATCGAACCAATGGCATCCATACACTCATATCTGTCTCTCCACGATTGGCCCAGGCATAGTAAGGGATTAACTTAACATTTATTGGCGTTTGCTTTTTATTAACTGTTTTATATAAAGTATTGGTCCAGTCGCCGGTATTTAAAACCCGGGCTTCACCGGTAAGTGCCATCATACTACCATTAGCGATCGTAGTGGGCACGGGTTTCAATTGTATATTAGATGGTATGGCTATATTGAAAACTTTCTGAGCAGGCATATCCGGCGATTCTATACAATAAACCACGGGTCCTCTTTTTACAGCTACCTGGTTACGGGTCTCTTCTACCATCGGATTGGATTCGATCAGGGTGGCCGGCATATCCAATATCAGTTCTATTTTGTCTCCCTTTTTCCATGCCTGGTTTAAAGTAAAATATTGACCACCATTAATAGCGCCGTCAACAAGCTTACCATTTACTTTAACCGAAGCTTTGTTACACCAACCAGGAATACGCAGATGAACCGGCAATGCCTTGGCGGGCGCTTCAGTTATAGCAAGTGATACCGCTCCATCCCAGGGATAATTGCTTGTTTGTTGTAATGCGATCTTACTACCATCATTTAATACCGTTTGCAGCTTATTACCACCATACATATTTATATACAACCCTTCTTTACCTGTGCTGTACATGTAATTGCTGATCTGAGCGATGGTACGTACTACATTCGGCGGACAACAATTCGACTTACTGATATAAGGCACACGACCACCTTCCCAACGCAGATGGTAGGGATAGTCCACGGTATGGGCCAACGGATTGGTGTAAAAGAACCTGGTGCCATCCATGCTGATACCACTTAACACGCTATTGTAGAGAGCCAGCTCCACGATATCAAAATATTTTTCTTCTCCTGTTAAGAGGAACATGCGGTAATTCCACAACACGTTACCGATATTGGCGCAGGTTTCATTGTGTGCGCTGAAATTAGGCAGCTGGTAATCGCGGCCATAAGACTGGTGTACTTTCTGAACCGTGTCGGGGATATAGGAAGTGCCGTCTACTGAAACACCGTCGTATAGCGCACCACAGGCCCCGGTTACATACATTTTAGTATTGATCACATTACTCCACAGAGTATCCAGTGTGGTCAGTAAAGTTTTGTCGCCCTCTTCGGCATACAAGTCTGCTACACCCGCCATCAGGTAGTTGGCTCTCACCGCATGTCCCACAATTCTTTTCATGTCTCTGAAGGGAGCACGATCGCTGTTGTCATCCGTACCTTCAACAGTTCCTCTTATATCGATCAGCTTATTCAGCAGATCCAGGTACTTCTTTTCTTTGGTAGTTCTATACATTTCTGCTAACCCCATGTAGTGAGAGGGGCAGATCGCATTCCGGGCCTGCTCAGGCGTAGCTTTATTATAAAAGACAATCAGGAAATCGGATGCTTTCTTTGCAATATCGAGCAGATTGTTTTTACCAGTGGCCCTGTAATGTACACAACCGGCTGTCATGAGGTGCCCGAAATTGTAAGCTTCAAAACTCAGCTTGTCATCAAACATTTTTTTCTCGCCGGTTTTGTTTTGTTCGATGATGTTTTTTGTATAGATATATCCATCCGCTCTCTGGGCTTTGCCGATTACTGTAATAGCGTCTTCCATCCAGCCGTTCAGTTTCGGGTCTTTAGTAGAAGCATATAATGATGCTACAGCTTCCAGTGTTTTATAGAAATCCCCGTCATGAAAGGAAGGACCTCTGAAACGACCATCCTGTAAACCTGCGGCCACTTTAAAATTCTGGAAAGAATAACAAATGGTATCACTGGTATAGGTACGCCATAAAGTAGGCACCATTGAATTCTTTAATACATCAAAACGCTCAGCCCAAAATCCCTTTGTCCACTGCACATCACCTAATCCCACACCAGACAATTTTGCATATTTGCTTTGCGAGGTGTTTACCAATGCGTTCTGTGCATTTACAGCAGCGCTGCAAACTATACCTGCCACCAATAATTTAAATCCCTTTTTCATCTGTATCATTTTTTCGTCACTTTTTATTCAGTAGATATTTCCATCCGGACGCACTTTAGTCACGATGACAACTACATTCACCAATGACTATTCACCATTCACGCCTATAACGCCTGGTACCTGATATCGTAGTTTTTCCCCTTTTCTAACGTCAGCTCATACACATTATTACCTTTATTAATGAAGCTGCCGTCTTTTGAAGATGGTGCCTTTTTACTTTTTAATACCAGCTTTCCTGTACCAACCGGTGACGTTATCTTTAGATTGGTTGTACTGCAATACAGGTCAATATTTCCGGCTGGCGTAGGCACTTGTCCTTCCATCCATTTCAGTCCACCCAGCGCAGGCTCCACCAAGTAAGTACTGTAGCCGGCGCCCGTTGGCTTCACGCCCAAATAGTATTTACCTAACAAATACAAAGGACTGGCCCCCCAGGCGTGGCAGAGGCTTTTGCCATATTTACGGCCGTACATCGCGTAATGTTCTGCACCTGATTTTTTAGGGTTATACTCTTCCCAGAAAGAAGTAGCACCCAGCTTCAACATACCACCCCAATAGGATTTCATTTCTTTGGTTACATAGTCCTGTTCACCTAAAGCACATAAGGCTTCCATTTCATAAAAGCGCATGTAAGGGGTTGTAATGGGTGGCACATTATTATTTAACAGTACTGTGTTCTTAATACTTTTTTTCTGCGCATCGTTTAAGTAGTCAAAGAAAATCGCAAACATATTTGAGTAGCGGGTTACATGGTCTGTTGGTTTGCCATTTACATAACTATGTACGATGGCTTGTTTTTGCTCGTTCCAATACAGGTCAAATAATTTCTTCTTTACATCTTTTGCAAGCCCTGCATACATTCCCGCATCGTCTTTTTCCTGCACCAGTTCGGCCACCAATGCCATGGTTTCGAGGCTGCGTGCAAAAAGTAATTGCTCAAAACTCACTGCTCCCTGCTTGCTCAATCCTTCAGCCCAATCGATAAATACCCAATCTCCGGGTAACCCTTCCAGCAAACCGTCTTTATTTCTGCGGCCTAACACATAAGCCATTAAAGATTTCATGCGATCGTAATTATCTTTCACAAAAGCCGCATCGCCGCTGTACAAGTAATAGTCGTATACGCCCAGGAACCAGTATAGGGTGTAATCCATAATAGTGTTGATATGGCTGGTTACGGGATCTTTACCTCTTAGCGACAATGTTGTCCTTTTTACGGTCCCATTATCATTCGTCAGGTAATAATTCATCAGGTAGCTCTGGTAAGCATCGCCGCTCCATACCCAACGGTCTCTTTTAATGCCATCGATAAAAAATTCTTTGGTACTTAAATGAAACGTATACTTAGCTACATCATAAATTTTATTGATCTCTTCATCATTACATTTAAAAGATCCCTTATCCTGCAAGTCGGCATATTCGTATAGCATGGAGGCTTTATCAAAACTAATCCCGCCATCTTTAATTATATTTACAAAACGAAAGGCTTTAGAAAGATTAACCGTATAATCACCGCCTGCCTGATTGATATTTAATTTGTCATAAGTTTCAGTATGTGCCGTATCAAGTGCTTCTTCCCGGCTTTCGCCGTAATAGATAGCCAGTTTTCCTTTACCTTTTAAATTGTGTAATTTTATATATCCAAAGGTTTCTTTCCCGAAATCGATCACCGTACCACCCGCTTCTTTACTCGTAGCTGCCGCTTCAACCGGCTTCACCGGAAGTTTAAATTCAGAAGGCAATTGTTTAGGATCATTGAAATTCCATACACCGGCATTCATCCATTTGGTAGTAGTCACGTCTGAAGTTTTGCCTGTTTCATCGATCCACTCTTTATCTTCAAAAGTTACCAGCCAGGTATTATCGCTTACCACTTTCTTACCTTTTACAAATATGGCCGGAACCTGTGCCTGGTTAAATACTTTAATATTGATCTTGTGTTTTCCTGCCGGAACAGTTATCTTTTTAGGATAGCCTTCGAAAGCCTTCCCATCCAGCTTAACGTTATATTGCCCCTGCACATAAATCTCCACTTCCTCGGGTTCAGTTAGCTCAAAAACTTTATGAAAATCAATCAACGGGTAATGATTATCGATCTTCCAGAATACAGGAAAAAAAACACCCCGCTCTGTACGACGGTTTTGCATCTGGTTAGACAACCATATTTCGTAGTCACCCGGATACCAAACCCATTCTGCTTTTTGGGCAAGTGCTGTTTGCCACAAAGACACAAAGGCAATAAGCAAAATGCCCAATTTTAAATTTCGAGTTTTGAATTTTAAATGCTGTAAACCTGTATTCATAAAAAGTAACCGTTATATTTTTAGAATAAAATGTAAATAATTATTATAACCAACCCCAATAAACCAAACAGCCATTTTACTTTCTTGCTGGTAGGTGGAATCGCTTCTGCATCTATCGTTTTAGGCTCCGGCGCTTTACCCAACAATGATATGATAATGGCCAGTACAAACAGGATAGAAAAAATGTAGAAGGAAATCATAAAAGGATGCGGCCAGGTAAAACAAGGGTTGCCGTCTTTGGGTAATATCCATAGATAGATCAAGCCCACTGTAAGGCTAAAAACTGATCCCCAGCTTAAGGTGAAATTCACTGCCAGACGCGTTAACCTTTTCCAGAAAACCGCTAATAAAAAGACTACTGATAAAGAAGGTGCTAAAAATCCTAATATAGATTGAAAAATGTAAAACAAACTTTGCCCCTTTACATTATCAAGAGCGATTGCCATCAATACAGCAATAAAACAACCAGCCACAACCACGATCCTTCCCACCTGTATTTGTTTTTTTACAGATGCTTCGGGGTTCATCTTCTTCACATAGATATCATTGGTAAAAACCGTACTTAACGCATTTAAAGAAGACCCGATAGTAGCAACCAATACGGCAATCAATACGCAGATCACCAATCCGATAACGCCGGTAGGCAGTAACTGTGTAACCATGGTCATGTACGCTTCATCGGGCTGGGCCGAAGGAAACAATACGAAGCATAAAATTCCGGGCAATATAAACAAAGGCAGGGCCAATACTTTCAACCACCCGATCAGGTTAACCCCCAATTGTCCTTGTTGCAGGTTTTTGGCACCCAATACGCTTTGTACCATCGCCTGGTCGGTACAAAAGAAAGCTACTGCTGCTACCGGATAACCCAATAATACAGCGGGCCAGGGAAAGTCCGGATCTGAAGCGGGTTTGATCAGCTCCCAGTACCCCTCCGGAGTTTTAGCCATCAGCTCCGAAAATCCGCCTACATGTTGTAATCCCACAACTGAGATGATAATCGAAACTGCGATCAATAATAGCATCTGAAATACATTCACCCTTGCAATCGCCTTTAAACCACCTGCAAAAGTAAACAGTCCGGAAAAAGCCACAAGTACGATCGCAGATTGCCACATTGGAATTCCTAAGATCTGCCTTACTAAAACACCACCGCTGAATAATCCTAAAGAGAGCCAGCTTACCAATATTTTCACCAAAGCGTACCAGGCGAGGATGTTCTGTGTACTGTCCCCGAAAAGCTTTCCCATGTATTCCGGCATGGTGGCTACTTTACCTGCAATATAACGGGGCGCAAAAACCATCGTCAATAACAACAGGAATAAAAATGCATACAGCTCTACATTAGCGCCGGTGATACCTGTAGTAAAGCCAATCATGGCAAAAGTGAGCAAAGACGAGGGCCCCACGTTAGTACCCCACATATTAAAACCGATATTATACCAATTCAGGGACTTATTAGCCAGGAACAGCGTCTCGTTTTTCTTGCGGGCGCTAAAACTGGCCAGGTACCCTATTACCAGCAAGGCAATTAAGTATACTGCCACAATGGCCAGATCAATCCCTGTTATTTTATCGTATATTTTATTCACTTCTTTTAAATAATGAGTGATGTGTTTAAGTTTGATCTAAGAGATTTCCCCGCTCGATTCATTTTATTACGCCCGATCGAAAGGGCGAAGCCTTAGAGATCAAGGTCATAACGCCTGAGCAATTTTTTTACCGAAACCGGTTTGCCGGTTTTCAAACTTTCATCCATGGCCTGCAATAAAGCCACCGTACCTATTCCTTCCTTCATATCCGGATAAGCCGTAAAATTTTGTTCGATAGAATCAACAAAATATTCCAGGTAATTCTGGTACTCACCTGCATGATGGCTTTGTCCCTCGAAACGGAAATAATATTTTAAGGTACTGTCGCCCCAGGTAATTGTTTTTTCTTCCCCGGTTTTGTCTGTAATTGCGTAACGCAGCTCATGATAATCGGCCTGGCTGGCTCCCTCGGTTCCACGTAATACAGTAGTCATGCCACTCTCCCGGTATGCAGGCTGAATCGGTGAGGTATAAACGCCACTAACACGAGCTACTCTTCCATCAGTGGCTTTGAAAATAAAATGCATGGTATCTTCATTCTTTAAACCAGCTTTTTTACCATTAGGGCTGATCATACCGTATCCCATTACTTCTTCCACATCTGGCAGATACCATCTTATAAAATCAACCGGGTGACTTAAACCACCGTACAACCATTTAAAAGCATCTTCCAAAGCCCATTTCTTTTCTAAAAACCAACGGTGGTCGGCATGATAGCTACTTTCAATAGTGATCAGCTCTCCTATCTCACCGGCTTCAAAGTCCTTTCGCTGGCGCTTGGCTGGCTCAAAGAAACGGGAGCTTTGTCCCACAAATACTTTTTTGCCGGCCTGTGCTTGCAGATCCAATAAAGCTTTTGCATCTTTCAGATCATCAATAAAAGGCTTGGTACAAACCACATGCTTTCCATGTTGCAAGGCCTGGGTTACATGCTGTGCGTGTAAATGATCAGGTGTGTAAATTGCAATAATGTTGATGTCAGGATCGTTCAGCATATCTTCATACTTCGTCGTATAATGATCGAAACCGAATTCCTTACTACGCTGTTTACATGCTTCCTCACTGATATCACACAATGTTTTTAATGCCAGCTTTTTACTTTCCAAAGCAGCGCTTATCAGGCTGCGTCCTTCCCCAAGGCCGAGTATGCCTAAAACCTGAATACTTTCTTTTTTATTTATATCGTTAAATCTCATTGTTATATGCTAAATTTTTTCAACCCGTCTGTCTTCTTAAAGAGATTTCTCACATCGCTCTGCTATGCTCGAAATGACGGAACTAATAATATACTCTTTCCCGATTCCTATTTCTCCCTTTTTGCTATTCACCATTCACCTTCTTCAAAAACACCCACACTTCACCCTTCTTTGTTCCATCAATTCCTTCCTGGTATTGCGCCATCAGTTTATTCCATTCAACTACACGCGGGTTATTTTCCGTAGTTTTCGGATTCAGCTCATCCAGGGTTTTGCCTTTAGGAATGCTGATCACCAACATCAACTGTCTCCCATTGCGAAACATCACTAACCGCTGGAAATCCGCATTACAAAACCCTTTAGCGATCTCAGGCCATTTTTCAAATTGCGTGGCATGATAATTCAGATACTCCTTCTGCTTCTTCGTGTCGTCGACCAGATTTGCGGTTAAAAGGATATGCTCCCATTCTTTTGCCGTTGCCTTCTCGTCACAGCGGCTTCTGTCAAACTGGTAGTACATATCATAATAGGGCCTCACCGTTAGTTCAGGGAATGCTTTTTTTAACTTGCCCTGGAATACAGACATATCCTGAACCTTATCAAAGATCACATACCGGTTATTCCATTTATAGACGCTATTGGGATCCACTTTATTTTCCTTTAGGAAATTACGCAGCTGCGCCAGGTTAAGCTTTCCTTTCGTCACAACAAGCTCTACCAGCTCTTCATGTTCCGAGTTAACGGATAATGTAATAGTCTTATAAGTACTTTCTTTGAGCAAGTGTTTATAATCATCCAGCAAACCAGCTTTTAACCGGATCGCATCGTTTACCTGTGGTCCGTTATTTACCCATTCATTGCCAGGCCCATTATTGTTCTGTAAATATTTTTGGGTCGCAGTCCAGTTATCTTTAATAGTGATCTGCGAAGAACCTTCATCCGTATACAGGTAAAACCAATGGGAAGGTAAATGCGCATAGGGCGCTTTATAAATGCTGTCGATATAATTTTCGCTGATCAGGGAACCCGGCTGTGCGCTTAAAGTATAAATACCGGCACAATCATAATTCTGTTTGCCAAAATGATGAATTTTGTTAGCCAGCACTTTATTATTACGCATCACGTTAGGTTTAGGGCTCCAGCCCCATCCCATGCTGATACCCGAGTAGTTTACATTTTCAATTTCATTATGAGATACAATTGAATTACGCGTATAACCCAAACCAATACCAACGGCACCCCAGTCTTCGTTAGTAGCATCGGTAACCAGGTTATTCGTAAGTGAGATTGAATCGGCTACTACTCTGTCATCTTTAGGGTTATAAGGCAGATGTATCTCCATTCCCTCGTCAGCAAAGGAGCCCGCCAGTATTGCCGTACCACCAATATCTTTAAAAATACTTCCGTTCACCTTACTACTTTTTACGCCCATGTGATAGTCTAAACCAGTTGAAGCAATATGCTCAAAGCGACAACCCTCAAAGGATAGGTTACGTACAAAAGAAGCGGTAACAGCAGCGCCCGGCCGGGTAATCCATGCCTGGTTGTCTAAAGAGGCTTTTTCAGGTGTACCTGAAGGGCGCAGTTTATAAGCTTCGGTCATGGGCATTCCTGCCTGGTGCGGCACATGTCCCTGTAATGAAGGACGGTTCCAGCCCACATGCTCAAACGAAATATTTTTAAAATGTATATGGCTTACCGGCTGATCGACAGTGCCCTGTATGGTAACCAGGTTTTCCAATAATGGAGCTATTACACGGGCTGTAGCCAGCTCTTCACCGGTACGCGGCCAATAATAAATCTTCTTATTAATCCTGTCTATATACCATTCCCCTGGTTCATCTAAAAATTCTATGGCATTAGAAAGGTAGAAGGCCGAATTACCGGTTTCTTTGGAAATCCAGGGAGCCGGCCAGGGATGTTCTGATTGAATTTTACTTTCAGGCTGTTTAAACAATAATTGAGCGCTATCTCCCTGGGTAATTATTTCTCTTACCCGCAGATTAGCAATCTCCCACCACTGATGAATGAACATCTCCATGCCACTTATATTGCTAATGGCTACGGGAGGTTTGGGTATCTGGCAAGACTCATCTTTTTTATTCCAGCTGATGATGCGCTCCATTTCTCCGCCGTTTGGCCATTTGGCCCTTGTTGCTTTGGTATTGTTTACCCAAAGCTGTCTGAAACCCGGCAGTCCGTCAAAAGCATCCGGTAAAGGAGCTTCCCATACCTGTGACTGCGCAATAGAAGGCAAATTTGTTATTGTTCCTCCAGCCTTTTTCCAGCCGGTGATCACTACGCCACCACTCAATACTACTTTTGCACCCGGTGCAGCTTCAATATAAGTTGGACTTTGAAAGGTGCCTGCATCTTCTGCCCTGATCACAGCCGGCTCCTGTAACGTATAAATGCCTTCCTGCAAGATAATATGTATTGGAGATTGGGTTACTGCGTCATTTAAACGCCTGAACTCTCTCACCTGGCGCAACGCCGATTGCAGGCTGGCCTTGGGTTGTTCTTTAGAGCCAGTATGAGCATCACTGCCATTGGGTGCAACGTATACTTGTGCTCCTGCTACAGCAGTTGCCGTTATTAATACTAAAAGAAAAGCGAATTTATACAATCGTTTCACTGGCAGATGCATATCAATTATTAGAAAAGGTAAATTTACCGAAGGGCTTTTTCAACATCATGGTGGTTTTGGTTGATATGATGGATTTTTTTCCTATTGAAGTGTCTGCCGGCCTGATGGTTACCTTGTTGGGATTATGAGACAGCTTTTTTATATTTACAGAGCAGATATTGAGCTATGGAGATACCAACGATACATGGATATATTGACAGAAGAATACTCATTAATTTCACAGCCGACCCAGGGGTTGTGAAGAAAATCATTCCATTTCCATTCAGGCCGAAGATATATGCGGGCAAAGCAATTGTTGGCATATGCCTGATACGACTTAAACATATTAAACCAAAAGGATTGCCAGATTGTATAGGTGTCAATTCGGAAAACGGTGCCCGTAGAATTGCTGTAGAATGGGATGAAAACGGCGAGACTAAATCCGGAGTTTATATTCCCCGCAGAGATACTTCTTTAAAGTTAAACACGATAGTTGGAGGACGATTTTTTCCTGGCAAACACTATTTGGCCAAATTTGATGTGAAAGAAAAAGAAGGAAATTATCATGTAGGGTATAAAAGTTCGGATGCTACAGAAATCCTAATTGACGCGAAAGAAACAACAACTTTTAACAAGCAATCGATATTCGAAACAGTAGAAAATGCTTCAGCATTTTTTGAAAAGGGTGATCTGGGCTATTCGCCGAATGGAGATAAGTTTGATGGATTACAGCTCAAAGCCAATAAATGGGAGGTTCAACCTTTAGAAGTTATTCAGGTGCAATCAAGCTTCTTTGCCCATGCAGAAATTTTCCCGATGGGGTCGGTGGTTTTTGATAATGCGTTATTGATGACAAATGTTGAGCATGAATGGAAAACTGCCATTAGCAAATAAAAAATGGCATTCAGACCACCTGCCTATTAATTATTGAAGCTAAAAATCACTAAATGATTGGAATCACCATCGCACTGCTTATTTCCTGGGGCCTGCTTTGGCTTATAGAAAAAAAACAGCTTACTGCTCTCGGCATTGTACCAACTGCCAGGCGAATGACACAGTTAGGTTGGGCCATTTTCTTGTCAATCATTTGTTGTACAACCTACCATATACTGCGGACGCTTTTTATTGACAATAGCTGGTACTATAATCGAAGTTACACTTTCGCCGGATTTCTGGTTAGTAGCTGGCGGGTACTGAAGTCAGTACTATTTGAAGAGTTCATTTTCAGGGGCGCTTTACTGTTTATTGCTATTAAGAAACTCGGGAGTCAAAACGCATGCATATTTTCTGCAGCGATATTTGGGGTATATCATTGGTTTTCGTATAGCGCTTTTGGTAATCCGGGTCAAATGATGATTGTCTTTTTAATGACCGGATTGATCGGCTATGTACTGGCCCTGGCTTTTGCTAAAACGGGCTCTATCTATTTGCCTATTGGGTTACACCTGGGGTGGAACCTGGCCAATATCATCCTGTTTTCTAAAGGACCATTGGGACATCAAATGTTGGTTAGAGTGAATGCGTTTCAACATCAGGGTCTTTCTTCTTTAGGCGTTTTCCTATTCCAGGCATTGGCTTTGCCGGCGTTGGCATTGGTCTATTTACAGTTTTTTGCAAGGGAGGCCGCTGTGATGGGAAGAAAAAAAAGCTAACCTGACTTTTAAAAATGGTATTTAAAGCCTATGAATAAATTCTTTTCGGGGTTGATTGTACGGATTCAATTATTATCTATTGGTTGCAATCCTAAAAAAAACTCCTTACGCAAATCTGGGCAAGAACAGCAGGTTTGAAGAAGGCTTAGGCATCTATTATTATATTTTGGATAGAAATGATAGCTTATTGGCATGGAAGCAGATTGCCGGAAGAGGAACAGAAGGCATATTTGCTTTTGAAACACAAAGTAATTTTCTGAATGAGGATACTTTAACGATAGTAAGCGCTGTTACCCAATGGTGCGATTTAGAAAATAACCGGAAAATGATGCCGCCAAAAAGCGATACTACTTTTAGATATCTTATTACCGGTAACAACCGGTTGTCCGGCGACAGGTCCATAAAGGAGTAAGGCAACTAAACCTCTAATTATGATCGCCTTTATGCTTCAACGCCGCTGGTTTTGAAAGTATCAAGCCTGTCGAAAAGTGAGTTAACATAGCCAATACGTTGCCGAAGATTGAATAGAACAGCCTTGTTTTGTCGCCCTCCTATTACCGAAAGTGCAATACCTACTATAAGCGAATTAGCCCTGTAAGATATAGACTGGAATTGCAGCTCGCGTGTCCACTCCCTCCTGCTGCTCCCCGGCTCTTTGCGTAGTTGATTGAAGGCATCTGAAAAGGACGCCAACGCCGCGTGAGCTTTTTTACGCGCCAGGCGAATATCCTGGTTATTAATAGACTGGTCATTCATGCACCCCACAACCACATCGAGGTAATTTCGGTTAGTTTGTATGACTGCATCTTCCAGCTGGTTGAACTGGCGAAGTTGTTTTACAGGCAGCAGGAACCAGCCAAGAATTGCCAGCGTGGCACCTAACAGTGTAAACGCTGCTCTGCTTCCCAGTAGCTCTGCAAATGAGGCCTGGTGTATGTTTAGCAAAACAATTGCAGTTATAGTAATAAAGAATACGCTAACCGTATAGTTGGGTTGATTAAATAAAAAGAAACCATATAGCGAAAAGACGGCTATCATTAGTAAAACCCAGGTACTGGTCAAAAAATAAACCAACGGCAGACAAATCAGTAGTCCGAGAACAGTTCCTTTAATGCGCTGCAGGTTTCTACGCTGTGTAACCGCAAATGTGGGGCGGGCTACAATAGCAATGGTAAGCAATACCCAATAGGTGTACCTGAAATCAGGAAGCAGTAATCCAACTATTCCACCTGCCCCAAATAACAGCGACCACCTCACCGCGAACCGAAGCACATCAGACCTGCTCTTAAAATGACCTAAAAAGCTATTCCAGTTCACTGAACTGGCTGGAATAAAGTGAGAGTAGTCTATAGCCGTAAACAGCTCTTCTGTTTTTACACCGCCATATCTCTTGTCACCTATGCTATCAACCCGATCTAAAATATCACGGATATTGTCAGTAGTCGCCGTCAGGACCCTCCCCGATGCATCCGGTGTATTATTGCTCAATTGGGTTAGCTGATTGATAAACCGCTCTATCTCCCTTCGATTGGCCTGCACCAAAACAGACTCCACATTGCCTGAAATCATTTGCACCCTTTTGGATAATAACAGGATTACTTTTCGAACCGGCTCCAATGCGCCGGTTTCTTTCAGCGAATTTCTTATCGTATCATAATCATGATCAATCGCTGTCAGAACTTCATATAGGTCAATCAGCCCATAGAGTTGCTGTAGCTGTTGCTGCCCTTTCTTGTTTTCCTTTTGTAACAGATCATGCTCTCTTAATAGTAAGAGCCTTACCTGATCTTGCTGCTCACTCACCGCTATATGTAGCGCACTCAACTCTTCATAGGCTTTTTCTATTGATGTTGCAGCATCATAAAACAATGCTTTGGTTTTCAGCAATGCAGCTATGCCTTCCACGTTCCTTTGTAAAGCATGCTTTAATGACCGATAGGGTGCATAATGAGCCAAAAGCAGGCTGACCATAAAATACCATCCGGTTCCGGCAATGATCCAGCAACTATAAGATAGTGCGTTGGCCGGCCATAAACCGATGGTGAAGCTGGCTACAATTAACGAGAGTATACCTACAATAGCAATGCGGGGTCCTAGCCCAAATGATACACCTCCTGCAAAAGCTACGAGCATTAACCAGGGTACTAATGCCCAGTAAAGATGTAAAGCGGCAGCGGTTACCAGGGAAACGATAAAGAAAGCCGGGATACACCATTTAGCAGATAACCATTTATCTGCCCGGCTACCAGGCATATCTGTTAACGAAGCCAGTAAGGCGCCAATGCTAACGAGGATGGCTATATCCAACTTGTAAAAGTAAGCTACCACCAAGCCCGGAACTATTGTTGCCAACGTATTCCGCAGTGCATCTCCTCCGTATTCACCCGCCAGAAGTTTATAAAAACGATTCAACATTACCTGCCAAAATTAAACATTAGGTCAACACACCTGGTAATAAAGGCACCCGGCCAGCGAAAGGCCGTGCAGGAAACTGATCTCTTATCCTTCTGACTGCATATTCAATCCATCTTTCGGATGCAATCTTCTGAATACGAAACCCGACAAAATAGTTAAGGCACCTACTACCAAAAAAGTGTACCGGAACGCGTTGTGGATCTCATTTTTTATAAGATGGGTATCACCCTGGAATATCTTTAACACAATTAAGCCGAAAGCAACGCCAAAGCCAATAGCCAGCTGCTGATTGACGGAGATGAGCGAATTGCCGCTACTGGTATGATACCCGCGAAGATCAGCAATAGAAATAGTGTTCATAGAAGTAAACTGAACGGAGTTGAAAAACCCTAAAATGGCAATGATAGGAATATACCAATAGATGGAATGGTGTACGTCGGGTATAGCAAGGCTGCCAATTAATATTCCTATGATAAAAGTGTTGCCCATTAATGTGGTGCGGTAACCAAAGCGGTTCAGGATACGGATCACGGTTGATTTCCCAAACATCGCTGTCAGGGCCATGGGTGCTACAATCCAGCCGGATGTTACAGCTGATCGCCCGTAAGCAATTTGTATCATCATGGGTAACAGTAATGGAACAGCGCTAATGCCAAGGCGTGTAGCGAGGTTTCCCAATATGCCTACTCTAAAAGTTCTTACCTTAAATAAGTTCAAAGGAAAAATTGGATTGTTATCTTTTTTGGCATGCCGGTAATAAAAATATACCATCAAAAAGCCCAGTACAGTTATGAATAATACCGGTGTGTTGGTAACAGTGTTTCCAAATAGTTCCAACGCAATAGAAAGCAACAAAGACGCCGCACCAAAGATCAGGAATCCTTTCAGGTCAAAATCAATAATGGGCGACTTGTAAACCGGCATAAATTTGAGGCTTAACAGTATGCCGATAAGACCAATGGGAATATTGATTAAAAAGATCCAATGCCAGGACAGGTAATCCACCATATATCCCCCTACTAGTGGCCCCAGCACAGGGCCAATTAAGGCAGGGATGATGGCAAAGTTCATTGCTTTCAACAGGTCTTTTTTAGGAAAGGTTTTGATCAATGCCAGTTTGCCCACCGGCGTCATCAAACTACCGCCAATCCCCTGCACCACCCGTGACACTACCAGTTGGGTGAGGTTGTGCGAGAGCGAACAAAACAAAGATCCCAAGCTAAACATCGCCAGAGAAAAAATAAAAACCTTTTTTGTACCAAATTTATCTGCCAGAAAACCGCTAACCGGCATCAACAAAGCCAGTGTCAATACATAACCGATGATGGCATTCTGCATATCCAGCGGCGATTCATTCAAATCTTTTGCAATAGAGGGTAAAGAGGTATTTAGGATGGTAGAATCCAGCATTTGCATAAAAATGGCTGTTGCCAGAATTACCGGTAATATCCTTTTTATATTATTGGTTGATGGGTCTTGCGATGTATTATCCATTTTTATAAGAGTCGATTGCTATAGTGTCTGTTCGTTGGCACCTGTCATTCGCTACAAAGCGCTTTTACGTTAAACCAGAAATATGCAAATTTAATATTATAATAATTGACCTGAAATTGGTACAAACAGGTCTTTATAAATCTTCAGCCAGATAAGCTAACAATTACTTAAAATTAGCTTCACAATTTCATCACATTGCACCGATAGTTTCGCGCTTCATCTTAAAACCAGATCATGAAGCATAGTAGTAAGCTGCTTATTGCCGCAATTATAGCTGTGGCATCCTGCAAAAAAAATGATAACACTGCCGTAAAACCCGAAGAAGAATTTTTTGTAAATGAAGATGCCGCAACCTTTGCCGAAATTGGCAAACTAAAAATTGGTGGAGCTGCTGCGGCTGAAATCTCGGCTTACGACAGTGCTACTCAAAGACTTTTTGTTGTAAACAACGAAGGCACCGATGGAGCCGTAAACAGGATTGATGTAGTAGACCTTAAGAATCCTGCAAATCCCACATTTATCAGGTCCATCAGCATGGCTGCTTATGGAGGAGCAGTGAATAGTGTGAGCGTTCATAATGGAATACTAGCAGCTGCTATACAATCTGCTAACAAAACGGATAACGGGAAAGTAGCCTTAATCAAAACAAGCGACTACAGCGAGATCAAATCTATTACCGTAGGTGCATTACCAGATATGGTTACTTTTTCGCCCGATGGCAAATATATTATGACCGCCAATGAAGGCGAACCCAATTCCGACTATTCGGTAGATCCTAAAGGAAGCATTTCCATAATAGAAACCGGTAACAGCTATCCTGTAACTACTTTATATTTTGATGGATTTGCCAGCCAGGCAGCTGCATTAAAAGCTAAAGGCTTCCGGATCTTTGGCCCACAGGCCAATCCCGACTTTGCGTCAAATATCGAACCTGAATATATCACCATATCCGCCGATTCCAAAACTGCATGGGTAACGCTGCAGGAGAACAATGCGATAGCTAAGGTGAATATTTCAGGTAAAGCCATTACCGATATCTTTCCTTTGGGCTTTAAAGATTATTCGCTGGCTGGTAATGAGATTGATGTAACTGATGATGATAAGAAATACCTGGTAGCTTTATGGCCGAATGTAAAAGGCATTTATATGCCGGATGCTATTGCTGTTTTGGAACGTAATAATACCCCTTACCTGTTTACGGCTAATGAAGGCGATGCACGTGAGTATAGCACGTTTGTGGAAGCAAAGCGAATAAAAGACATTACCTTGGATCCTGCCGTCTTCCCAAATGCAATTGAGCTTAAGAAAAATGGCGTACTGGGTCGTTTGAACATCACCACTACTTTAGGAGATAAGGACGGTGACGGCGATTTCGACGAACTGTACTCTTTCGGGGCCCGTTCCTTCAGCGTGTGGAATGGCTTGACCGGAACTCAGGTTTTTGACAGCAAAAATGAACTGGATACTAAAACTTTTGAAATACTGGGTCTTGGCAGCAACGACAATAAAATTCCCGGTTATGACGACGGCCGAAGTGATGATAAATCGGTGGAACCGGAAGGTATCACTATTGGGAAAGTAGGTAAAACTGATGTAGCTTTTGTAGGCATGGAGAGAGCAGATGCGGTAGCCATGTACGATATCACCAACCCGCAAAGTCCTAAGTTTTTGCAAATAGTTAAAACAGGAGATGCTCCAGAGGGAGTACTATTTGTTCCTGCAAGGATGAGTCCTAACAAGAAATCTTTGCTCATCGTTAGCAGCGAAGGTGATGGCTTCGTTACCATTTATTCACCTAAAACTATCTGATAACCGAATATTATTGAGTTAACTACAACAACCGTAGCGTATTTTGGCGCTGCGGTTGTTTCTTTATGTACCACAGTTGCAGTTTTGATAAAGATTTGTATTCCTCAATTTAGCGCTCTAAATTGCAGCACAATTAACACAGATGGCCGCAATAGATGATGAAATACACGATGATAGTCCGAAAAAGTTTGACCGTGTAGTGGCCATATTAACCCAGCTTCAGTCTAAGCGTATTATTAAAGCGCAGGAACTGGCCGATCGTTTTGGCGTAAGTTTACGCACCATTTACCGGGACATCAAAACGCTGGAAAACTCAGGTGTTCCCATTAGCGGAGAAGCCGGTGTAGGATACTCTATAGTGGAAGGTTATAAATTGCCGCCGGTGATGTTTACCCGGGAAGAGGCGGTAAGTTTTGTGGCAGCAGAAAAGCTGATGGAACACTTTACTGATCGGTCATTGGGTAATGCCTTTCAATCAGCCATGTTCAAGGTAAAGTCGGTTTTACGGTGGACAGATAAGGATCGTATCAATGAATTAAATGCCAATATTCATGTCTCGCCCAAGAAGAATCTGTTCAATAAAGAAGTGCCTAATGCCTTAGAGATCCTGATGAATGGCATCGTGAACAAGAAACAGGTATATATAAGGTACCAATCCTTTGATGCCAGCCAGCCATCTGAGAGGAATATAGAGCCTATCGGCCTTTATCATGACAAAGAATACTGGTACCTGGTGGCGTATTGTCATTTAAGGAAAGAGCACCGCAATTTCAGATCAGATCGTATTATTAAAATTACGGGACTGGAGGCCAGCTTCACTTTACAGCATAAAGAGCTTTCTGCCTATCTCCAAAAACCGCAATTTGACACGTACGAAGTGGTTAAGATCAGGATGGATAATGCCTATGTTAAGTATGTGCAGCATAGCCGCCAGCAGTATGGTTTTATTTCAGAGAAAAGAATGGCAACCCAAACAGAAATGACTTTTCATTTCCCTCATGAACCGGAGTATTTCCTTCGCTGGTTTATTGTACTGGCCGATAAATCGGATATCATAGAACCGGAAAGTCTTAAGCAAAGACTTAAAGAGCTAACCCTGAACATCGGTAAGCGTGCCAGTACGAAAGAAGGCTGATACCTACTACAACAATAAGGCAAGAGCCGAGCCCTCGCCTTATTAAAACCCATTATTTCTTTAATCAATTAATACCTGTCCCAGAAAAAAGGAGGTTCGATACCTAATGCACGCAGATAAACGTATGCCTGTGCACGGTGGTGGATCTCGTTATCAATAAAATACTGGATATTTTCAATAGCAGGGAACTTATACTCTCCAAAAAGATTAATATCCTCATGGAATTTGTCGGCACTGATCTGCGGAAAATAAACGTTGATCTGCTCGCTGGCTTCATCCCAGGCCTGTAACAGGTCTGCTTTCTCTTTTACCTGTGGCATCGCATCTTCGAAAGGCGTGATAACGCCTGTTACAATTTGCTTTAAACCCACTGCAGATACCGTGATGATTTCTTTAATCAGGTCTGCAAAAGTGCGCATCCCGCCCACGGAAAAGGTAAACATATCTTTCTCCGGGAATACCTCTATCACCTTACGGGTAAGATTACGATGACCCTGCCAGGCGGCTAATAATTCTTCAGCGCTGATAATGGGACGTTCGATTGTAGTTGTAGTGCTCATAACTTTTGTTTTTTTGATGATTGATAACACAAAGCTCCACCCTCTCTGTGACAACAGTGTGTCAACAGCAAAAAACAAGTTTTAAATTTGTAAACAGTATTTTCCAACTCCTATCAAATAACAGGCATAATAGATTAGGTTTTGAGAAAAAACACCTCCCTGCACTTGTTTTTATTTTGTACCCCTCCACATTTTCTTCCTTTCTCTAATGCCGATTCCAGTTTCTTAATGCTGCTCTAATTTGTAGGAATAATTTACATTTCTTACGCGATTTCTTCTATTGAATTAGCTATTGGAGCTTTCTATTTTTAGCAAAACGATTTACATATGAAATATCTGAAATTAAGCAGCCTGGCGCTGTATCTATGCCTTTTTGTGTCCCTTTTTTCCTGCAGGAAAGAAGTCTCGAACCCGCTCCCACCAGAGCCGGTAACCAACCTTCAATATGCTATTTCCGATGGCAGGGTAAACCTTACATGGCAGCCAACGGGTAGTGGCTACAATGCATTCCAACTGGAGCTGTCCCGAATGGCAGACTTCTCCGTAATCAATGAAACGGTGGAAGTGTTAGGAGATGTCAATCAACACAGTTTTTGGAGATTGCCACTGGGCGAAGTTTATCATGCGCGTGTAAGATCAGCATCTACCCAAAATGGCTTATTCTCCGATTGGACAACGCTCAGCTTTGAAACAGTAGAAAACAATATCCTTTATTCTGTTGCAGAAGACAAGATAACGGCTAATAACGTAGTACTTAACTGGGGCATGCCCAATAATGCAGGTAGTAATCAATCATCGAAGATTACACATATCGAACTGCGGCCGTTTAAGGGAGCCGTTATAATACATACTTTGACCCCGCAGGATCTTAGTGCGCAACAAACTTCAGTACCATCACTTGCAGTTAATATGCAATATGTTGCTACGATTTACAATGATAGATTTCCATTAGGTACGCAAACATTTGCAACTAATGCACAACCGGAAGGTAATACATGGAAACTGGAACCTTATAGCAACCTGGTTTACGCCATTAAGACTGCAAAGCACAATGATATTCTTGTGCTGAACGAAGGCACTTATAATTATGCTACTACCGAAATCCCCATCGATAATAAACTCATTACCATTAAAGCGGCAGATGGATTAAATGCTAAACCCAGGTTGTACACGAGATTGCTTTCTCTGCGTGGAGCTCTTTCTGGCCTCAACCTCAAAGGCCTTGAAATTTCAGGCGCGAGGCTCGATGCCTATAAACAGGAATTACCTGATGCAGCAGACCATCAATGGAATGATTGGGTAGTAAATCATAGCTCCGGGCAAAACACCGTTTCGTTAGAGGTAGATGACTGTATTGTTCGCAATTACCATACGGGATTATTTAACCTGAGTGGTGCCACAGGTAAGGTCATGGAGTCTGTAACCATCAACAATTCTATTTTTCATCACCTGGGAGCAGATAACGAAACGGGGTTTTTAAACATTGGAGCCGCGCAGCTTAAAAAAGCAATGGTCAGCAACTCTACATTTTACCTCGCTAATAAAATGTTTATAGCAATTGATGCAGAAAGAAACACCAATAATGTTATCGACTTTTCTTTTAAAAACAATACGGTTGATAGCAGTTTTACAGCAGGCGGATTTGATTTCAAAGCGGTAAAAGCGCCGTCTAAATTTGTAATGGAAAACAATATCATTTCAAATCTTACCTGTGGTGGAAATTTCTTTCTCAATTTTGCTTACACGGCTAATAATTTTGAAAAAAGACTGGTCTTTACCAACTTTTTCAAAGTGAGATCCAAGTCTACTATATACGGCGCCAACTCATCTAATATGCCCCTGCATAGTTGGGAGCTCAGGCACCCTAACACCGTTTGGACGGAGGTTGCACCGGGCTTCTTGATGAATGATGCCAGTCATCCCAATCCTAACTCTATAAAGGAATATTCTTTTTCTTACGATCCTCAGTATAAGGACAAAGAGAACGGAGATTTTACAGTAAATGCTGCAAGTCCGCTAAAAGCTAATGCCCAGGGAAAAATCATCGGAGATCCGAGATGGTGGTAATCTTTTGAATCAAATAAAAAAAGTGCCTCGAAAGGGCACTTTTTTATTTTTCAAAAACAATAGCTAAATTAGTAGGCAGTAAAAGCTTTGCATATGAATATTTTTGAAACGCTGTACAATGAGTTCATCGGCTTTTTTGGCGTTGGCGGCATTATAGAAATGGTAAAGAAAAACGATTACAGTTCCCTTTCTACCTGGGCTGGAATTCAAAACCTCATCTACCCAATTATACCGCTACTGTTGCTCATAGAAATCATCCGGGCTATTATATACAAACGTTTTAAGATAGAAGACTATAAGCTTTCTTTCCTGGTATTTGTTCTTAACCGTTTTATCTCCAGGTTTATTTCCATTGCTGCCGTTGGTTTTTGCATTGGGTTATTTGAGCGGTGGGCAATTTTCAAAACAGATATTACCTGGTATTGGCTTTTATATGGCTATGTAGTGTGGGAACTAGCGCATTTCGTCTACCACTTTTTGGCCCATAAGATCAGGATATTGTGGTGCCTGCACTCCACCCATCACGCACCTCAGCAAATGAATCTTTTTGTAAATTTCGCTCATTTTTTCCTGGAAGCGCCTTACGCAGATGTTATCCGTACTTCTATTTGTATAATACTGGGTGTAAGTCCCCCATTATTATTTTTAATTATGTTCATTGATGGATTGTGGGGCTCATTTATACATGTTGGCGAAAATATAATAAGGAATGGCAGGCTCGGATTTCTAAGCAAATTCCTGCTTACGCCTTCGCATCATCGCGTTCACCATGCACGCAACCCCTTATATATGGATACTAATTTCTGCAATTTGTTAAATATATGGGATAAGGTATTTAAAACTTACCAGGATGAGAAAAACGAGATCAGGATAGAATATGGAATTACCCGGAAAATCAATCCCAATAACGTACTGGATGCCTACTTCGGAGAAATTGTTTGTTTGTGGCGGGATATTGTAAAGGCGCCCGGAATAAAAAATAAATTACTTTACATAATAATGCCGCCAGGCTGGAGCCATACGGGTAATCATCAAACAGCTAAAATAGCACGAAACGGATATCTTGCTGAGAGAGCCGACCATTTGAAACAGGATGAAGAACAAGCCAGCAACAAATCGAATGGCTAATGGGTATGGTTAAAAACTTTTACGCAAGGAGTTGAAAGAGCCCACTGAATTGGCACGCTGCATCAACCGTTAACTTCACCATTGATAATACCGGATATTTTAGCAACCGAAAATGGCTTAACCAATAACTCTTTAACCGCTGGATAAATTCGGGTTCTCTCCCTGTCTATATCGTCGATAGAGGAGCTTACTACGTATATCCTGATATCTTTTACCTTTTCTAACGAAAGAGATGAAAAAGCATTTAAAAATTCCCAGCCATTCATTTCGGGCATTTCAATATCCAAAAGGATAATATCGGGCAATTGCAGAGACGAATCATCACTGGCAGCTCTTAGTATATCAATCGCCTCGCGACCATTTTCTGCAAGAATAATTTCAGCGCTGCTACAACAGAGACTAATCATCCTGCGCGTAACCAGCTTATAGACGTAGTCATCGTCTACAATAAGAATAAGCTTATTGACGTTCATTTGTTTAGAAGGTTGAAAATACCGGCTCGGGTATTTTGCGAACCAAAGGTAGCGTTATCTTTTTTTGCAAGCGCACTGAATTTTGTTGTTTTAATATCATACCAACCCTTAGGTATATAACTGTACATCACTGTAGATCACCAGCGGGTAATAAAAAGCTAAACCTTATTATATCTTTTGCCAGTTCCTTCTTCAATGAGCTTCCATTCCTGTTCAAATAATCCTCACATAAGCTGATGCCTAACCCGGCGCTCCTTAATTTAATGCCGGGACTATTGGTGGCAATGAAACTATTTTGAATACTAAAGCTCACCTCGTTGGTTACTTTCTCAATTTTAATTAAGATATTACTGGAGGGCTCTGTATACTTTACAGCATTATCCAATAAATTTCTTAACACCAACCGTATATGATTTTTATCTGCCCTACAAAATTGAGTCTCTGAGCCGCTGGTTATTTGGATATCCACTTTTTTGCTTTCTGCAATCGGCCGATAAACAGTAGCCAGGAAATTTGTTGTTTTTAGAATATCAAAATCCTCCGTATTTATTTGCACCTCCTCCATCTGTGATCTTGCCCAGTGAAGAATATTATCCAACATTATTTTTAACTGTTGAAATTGGTTGCTATTGGAACGCAGCATCATCTTTAATTCATCCTCGTCCAACATATCAATAATATCTGTTGACAATATGGATAGCAGGCTGTTAAAAGGGGTTCGCAGATCATGTGCTATAATTGAAAACAGCTTATTTTTTACCTCATCCGATGCTTTCAGGCGATCTATCAGCTCGTTTAAGTTTTGGGTGCGTTTAGACACCTGTTCTTCAAGCTCCGTATTGTGTATCTGCATCAGTTTAAAGTGCTCCGCCTCTACCTGGCGCTGTCGTTCCAATATTGTTTTATATCGCTGGCCCAGTGCAAGGGCCAGCAGCATAAACTCGAGCAATACGCCACATTGAAGAATTAAGGGACTATAAGATTGGAAAGTTACAATACCCTGGAGGCTTAATACATAGTACACAACCGCCATTACGAAGATGAGCCAGGCAGCGCAGAGATAGGCTACTGCTTTTCGCTCTACACGATATGCATAAATGCTGGTTAGAATAAGCGTTACCGGAACAATCATGCCAAAAACCTGGGCCCCGAGCGCTGCCTGAGCCTTGAAGCCGAACGCACTTAGAACCGCCAACACCAATAAGCCGGCTAACAAAATATTAGTCCACCTGAAAAGAGGAAGCGATATAGTGCGTATATTATAGAACCGGTTAGTAATTAAAATGGAGGTAGCAAAACCCATACTAAAAAAAATATGAGGATATTTGTAAACAAATGTCCTGATGGGATCTCCCAGTAAATAAATATATCCATTCAGGTAGCCGATAGTATAAATACCAAGAAACAATATATACAAACAGTAATAAAGATAAGCGAGGTCTTTTACAGTAAGGTAGAGAAATAAGTGGAAGATCAGTAGCGCGGAAAGAAAGCCCACAAAACAAAGTTCAATGATCCGGTTGCCAGAGTTTTCTACAAGATGTAAACTATCAGCCGCTGCAATGTGCAAAGGCAGGAGCATAATATTTCTTGTTTTGACCCGAAGCCATACGTCAAACCTATCTTGCCCCTGCTGGGTGTTGATGGGGAAAATATATTGGTTTGTGCTTCTCACCCCGGCAGACGGAGCAGTGAGCGACCCGGCCCTGAGGTCACTCCATTGATCACCTGACTCGACAAAGCAATTGACCTCTTCGATATTTGCATAACCTACTACGAGGTAAACCGGATTATTGGTTGTATCACTTACGGAAAAATGAACCCAAACGGCATCGGCTGTATTACCGAAATTAAGTATATCAGAATATCCTTTAACGAATCTACCGTTTTTATACGCTTTCTGCACCTGCGGTAATGTCCATTTCGCCGTAGTATCTTTAAAATAGGCAACCCTGTTGCCGATATATTGGTTGGGGCGAACCTGAGTAAGGCTGATATCCTGCGACCAGGTAAATGTTGCGAAAATTAAAGCCAGCAGTAAACAGAGAAAAGACTTCCACTTCATAAACATCCGATAAAGTTAAGGGATGTAGACCATTGACTAGTTTAGCCTTAAAAAGTAAAGCTCGAGAACGATCATACGGGTCAGTCGTGCGCCTTTCCTATCTAGTTCAAATGCTAAAATAATGCGATTCGCTTTGATTAATTGGCACCCGGGGTTTTGTTGACTATTGTTTTCCGATCTCGTAAATCATTTTCCCGATCTCGAAAATGAATCAAAAATCCAACCTGTATGTTTGTACTATGAAAATAAACAGCCCCTTTTTCTTTTTTGCTACAGAATAATTAGTGATTAAAAAAGGACCCATCAAACTTTGTATAGTTTTCCTTAACAGATAGTTTTCGAGAGTGCACCGCTTATTTCTATAAGGGGTGCTTTTTTTGCCAGCAACAGTCTGCAGAATGTATCAACCACGACCTATCCCAAACAACGCTGATCCGATTTACAATTGTTTAAAAATTCAGGAAGATGATGCGACCTAATTGGTATGTTTGCAAAAAGTCTTGATACTATGAGCAGCAGTTCCCAAAAATTAATACATCAGCAAGTACAATACCTGGAATTTCTATCCAATGATCTGGAAACTGCCAAAACATTTTATCATAACGCATTCGGATGGAAATTTACTGATTATGGTCCTGATTACGCAGCTTTTGAGGGAGACTTTATTGATGGCGGCTTTACTACCGGAAGCCCGGTTAAAGGAAGCATCCTGGTTATTTTATATTCTGAAGACCTGGTAAAAACAAGGGAAAATGTACTGGCAGCCGGAGGCTCCATTTGCCGGGAAATATTTGATTTCCCCGGAGGACGCCGTTTCCATTTCACCGACCCTCATGGTTATGAATTAGCCGTATGGGGGCTTAAGTAATAACTGCCTGAGATCTGGAAAATTACCCGGATCTTTATGTTGACTCCGTGCAAAATTTTCATATCTAATTATCTGAATTCATAAAAATCTGCTCTCCCGGAATAGGCAAATACAAAACCGTGGAATAATTTCTACAATTCTTAGTCAACAATAATTTAACTCGCTGATTTCTTTAATTATTAGATACAGACCAGTACCTTTATTCTACAAACTAGGTACATGAGAAGTCAACTTAATTATGAACAGGTGCTCCGTACCATGCGTTTATCAGGTAGCGATGAATTGGTGCAGCAAGGCACGCTCCTCTTAACAATGGTTCATGAATTAATGCAAAAAGACCATTTGACTAAATGCGACTTTTCTTTTACCCAATTCGATGAAGGACATATCCTGATAAGCTGGGTTAACCCGGGAAGCAATAATACGCAACCCTCCTTCCCTTCCAAGCGCTAATCTAAAGGCTTTCGTCCGGAAATAACATTATACAGAATAACTACTATTGCAATAACCAGCAGTATATGTAACAGGTAACCGGTACTGATACCTTCTACAATATTGAGCATACCCAAAAGCCAGATAGCGATACAAACTACTGCAACCAACCATAAAATACCTCTCATAGTTTTTAGAATTTAAGGTGAATAAAGTTTCCTACGCTTACAAGAGACAAATCGGGTGCCAATTAAGTTGAACAAGTGTCGACTTCAAGACATAGAAACACAGATTCAACTTAGAAATGGGTTGGAGATTGAACCTTACTTCTGTCATCAGTACAAATCATCCGAAAATATATTGGGCGATATATCCGAATCCCCAGAAGGAAGAAACGATAATTGTTAGTATAAAGCTTCCTAAATTCAAAAGCACTCCTTCCATTCTCTGCCCCCTGGGCAAAACAATAGGGCAAATAACGAAAATGCTCAAAAGATGAAACAGGCCAAAAAACCAGAATTTAAGTCCCAGGCCAACATTGTTAATATTAGCAACATTGTAGAAAGTATAAATACCGTAGCAGAAACATATTATAAAGTTTCCGGTAAAATAAATAATGTATTTCATTAAAGCAGATTATGAATTAAAAATTCGACAATGGATAAAGAGTGCACGGACAGCGATGACCATTTCTGCCCAACAACATCATATCACATTGGATGGTAAAACTATTTGCGATGCAGGTTTAACAATTTGACTTTTATCAAATTATTCTGTTTAAGGTTCGGCAAGAACAACTACAGGGATTGTATTCCAATTCATCGACTATTTATGTTCTTTTTCAGAGTAAACAAAACGCCACCGAAGATTCGTCTATTTTAATATTTTTATTATCTTTTCAGGCTTTATGCAACTAATAAAAGAAGAGGACCTCCTAAGCATTATACAACATGCACCCATCGGCATCTGCATCCTGAATGCAAATACGCTGGTGGCGGAATTACTTAACGAAAAGTACCTGGAAGTGGCGGGCAAACCCAGAGAGCATATCATCGGGCATTGGTATTGGGAGGCTTTCCCCGAATTTAAGGATCCCTACCAGGCTATTCTCGAACAGGTAGCAACAACGGGTGAAGCTTATCATGCAGACGAAGTTTCTATGATGCTTCCCCGCCAGGGCCAGCTCAACCCCGTCTTCGTTACTTTCGTTTATGCGCCGGTAATTAATCAGCGTGGCGATGTAAGCAAAATAGCCATTTGGGTGCTGGAAAATACAAGCCAGGTTAATCAAAGGGAAATGGCGCTCTCAGCAAAAGTTGCGATGCAGCGAGAGCGGGACCGGTTGCATGAATTTCTGATGCAGGCACCAGCCGGTATTTGCATATTGCGAGGCGAAGACTTTACCTACGAACTTGTGAACCCGCTTTACCAGCAACTTTTCCCCGGAAGGGAACTAATGGGAAAGACTTTACTGGAAGCCTTACCCGAAATCGAAAACACTCCCATAATTGGCATTTTGCAGGAGGTACTCCATAGCGGTAAACCTTTTGAGGCAACAGAGCTCCTGGTGCCGCTGGCGCGTACACACGATGGGCCGGTTGAAGATCGTTACTTTAATTTTATATACCAGCCACGCCATAATGAAAACGGTCACCCTGATGGAATTCTCGTCTTCGTTATCGAAGTAACGAAAATGATACTTATTCAACAGGAACTCCGCCGATCCAGGGAATTAGCCGACCAACAGAAAAGGGTATATGAAACCATTACGTCAGGCACGCCTGACCTGATGTATGTATGGGACCTTAATTACAGGTTCACTTATGCGAACACAGCTTTATTAACCATGTGGGGCAAAACCTGGGAAACGGCAATAGGCAAAGGCTTACGCGAAAACGGCTATGAAGAATGGCATGCACAGATGCATGAGAGGGAGATAGATGTGGTACGTGCTACCAAACAACCGGTTCGCGGCGAAGTGTCCTTTCCTCATGCTATTTTAGGCAGACGCATGTATGATTATATATTGATACCCGTACTTAACAAATCCGGTGAGGTGGAAGCTGTTGCCGGCACAACACGAGATGTGACAGAGCGAAAACAAATGGAAGAAGCTATTGCTAAAAGTAAAGATGAGCTGCAATCCATTAACGAAGAACTGGCAGCAACCAATGAGGAGCAGGCAGCTTCTAACGAGGAATTGATTACCATTAACGAAGAACTGGCCCTTGTTAACAACCGCCTGGCAGCAGCACAGTTAAAAATAGAAGAAAACCAGGTTGCGCTCCGACTCGCAATCGAAGCGGCAAATATAGGTACCTGGTATGTACATTCTGTAACGCGAGAGTTAATAGCAGACGACAGGTTGAAAGAATTATTTGGATACAGGCCGGATGAGCAGATCACTTTTGAGCTGGCGTTGGCACAAATTACGGATGAGTACCGGGAATTAGTCTCAATAAAGCTTGAAAATGCAATCAATCACGGAGATGACTTTGATGTTATTTACCCGGTTGTAGGGCTACATGATCAACGGCTTCGCTGGTTGCGTGCTATTGGTAATCTTTCTCCTGATCCATCAGGCACTTTTTCAGCATTTACGGGTGTTATTATGGATGTTACAGAGCAGAAAGCAGACGAACAAAGAAAGAACGATTTTATCGGTATGGTGAGTCACGAATTAAAGACACCCCTCACCTCTCTCACGGCAATTATACAATTCTCACACGAGAAGTTAAAAGCCAGTGAAGATGCATTTATTGCGACGGCTATGGAGAAAGCCAATGTGCAGGTGAAGCGTATGGCAAACATGATCAATGGATTCTTAAATCTTTCCAGGCTGGAAACGGCAAGGCTGATCATCGAAAAAAGCAATTTTACGCTAAGCGAAATCATTAATGAAGTAATTAAAGAAACGGAACTCACGGTATCTACACACCAGATACTAATTTTAAAATGTGAAGAGGTCGTAGTAAATGCCGATCGCGACAAAATAATATCAGTGCTCACCAACCTCATCAGCAATGCCGTTAAATATTCTCCTAAAGGAACCAGGATAGAGATCAACTGCTTTACTACGGGATCAAAAGTTCAGGTAAGTGTGAAAGATGAAGGAATGGGCCTGAGTGCAACCGATCAGTTGAAAGTATTTGACCGTTATTACCGGGCAGAAAATACCCGGATGCATTTTATTTCTGGCTTTGGCATAGGACTTTATTTGAGTGCAGAGATCATCAGCCGGCACAATGGTAAGATATGGGTGGAGAGTACACCTGGCGAAGGGTCGACCTTCTACTTCAGTTTGCCAATCTAATCTTTCTTTACCCGGCCGGATTTGAATTTCATGTACACACTTTCTTAGCGGCCTGCTTCGGGCCTGGTTTTTGTAAAATTACCTTATAAATTAAAGTTATGGAAAGCGAAATCTTATCTCTTGAAAAGAAGTACTGGAACGCTATGGTTCAGAAGGATTATGAGACCCTGAGGAGTTTGACAAAGTTTCCTTGTATTGTAGCAGGCAAACACGGCGTTATGAGCGTTGATGAGCCGGCTTATAAAAATATGTTCGACAAAGGCAGCAATAGAGAAATAACAATTAACAGCATTTCAGGTGAAAAGGTACAAATCGGGTCAGATCATGCACTTATTGGTTACTTAATTGAACTTAACTATGGAGGAATTGCCATGAAATGCGCCTGTACTTCTACCTGGTTAAAAGAAGATGGTAATTGGCTTTGTGCTATGCATACCGAAAGCGACGTGACAGATAAAGAAGGATGATCCTCACGCATTATAAACCATAAAGAAGTGGCAAAACTTTTAAGATCTTCGACTAAGCATTTTAAACGTTACAGCACTGCCTATAAGCAGTAACCCGGCTGCTGCAATAATCAGCTTCGTATTGAGCCCTGGCTTCCGCACTACTTTTATCCTACTTTGCTGAATGCCCTCCATATCCCTGATAAAGGCAGCAATTCTTTCATCTCCGTAAATCCCGTCTCCGTCTACCAAAATCCCTTTATCACCTTCTGCGTTACGCAGCAGATAAACTTTGGTCACACCCGATTGGCGGGCATCTTCCGCATCATCTGTAAAAACACGTGAGTATACGATCTTCATGTCGGTGAGATCATAGTTAATACCGTTTTGATCCCATAACGAACCATCTTCCTTAATCCGGAAAATTAGATCAAATCCTTTTTCCACTGCCTCATTGATGACCAGATTAAGAGGCTTTACCAGTTCTGCCTGTACCGATCTTTCTTGCTTATTTGTATAGTTCATTATCCAGTTTTATAAATGAAGGCAAAAACGCTGCCGCTTTTATAAAGCATGCATTGCTGCCGGACAAATCCCTTCCGACTTACGCTTTCGGGCTATATAAATCATATCAGAATAACTGCACCCTCATTTTAAAATTTCAGAAGCTGGGCAGAGCTCAAAATAACCACTCTTATTGTTGACGATGCTGATGATGCTACAAAGGCAAGGAGAACGAATTTTTCACTTCAGAAATAACAAATACCGTATTGATCAGGGAAACCGCCGAAAGCAGGGATAGTTTTTTTTGATGAAATGTATGATAAGCTTCCATATCAGGAACCACAACTTTAAGCATATAGTCATAATTTCCTGAGATCAGGTTACACTCCATCACTTCCGGCAGATTGCGGATGGCCGTATTGAAAGACTCAGAGATATCGAAAGTCTGTTTTGCCAAACTCACCTGGCAATACACCATGAGTTGTTTACCTAATTTGTCTTTATTTAATATCGTTACATATTTCTGTATCACCCCCTCCCGTTCCAGCTTTTTGACCCGGTCGTGAACCGGGGTTAAGGATAGATTGATCTTTTTGGCGATATCTTTATAGGTAAGATGGGCATCCTCCTGTAAAAGACGCAATATCTTCTTATCTGTTTCATCAAGCATCATAGTCAAGTGTTTATTAAAAAGCGACTGGCACTACTTTTTTCTTTTTGGAATAGCCTTGTGTTATAAAATTAGAAATATTTTCTTAAAATAGTCATTAAAACAGAAAGAAATTATTATTTTATAGAATACTATAAGCAACTTTTCCTGACAATTTAATTTTGCATTAAATTAAATTATCAAATGATTATAGGCGTTCCCCAGGAAATAAAAAACAATGAAAACCGTGTGGCTTTAACACCGGCAGGCGCAGCTGAAATGAAAAGCCGAGGACATGATGTATACATTCAGTCTAATGCCGGGGCTGGCAGTGGTTTCAGCAATGAAGAGTACCTCACGGCGGGAGCTCATATTCTGGAGTCGATAGAAGAGGTATACGAGATTGCTGAAATGATCATGAAAGTGAAAGAACCTATTGCATCCGAATATAACCTGATTAAAAAAGACCAGCTGGTTTTTACATATTTCCATTTTGCTTCATCAAAACCATTAACGATGGCGATGATCGAAAGCGGTGCCATTTGCCTGGCTTACGAAACAGTTGAAAAAAGAGACGGCAGTTTGCCTTTGTTGGTTCCGATGTCGGAAGTAGCTGGCCGCATGTCTGTTCAGGAAGGTGCTAAAAGCCTGGAAAAGCCATTGAAAGGCCGTGGCGTGCTACTCGGCGGCGTACCGGGGGTTCCACCCGGAAAAGTATTAATTTTAGGTGGTGGCATTGTGGGCACACAGGCGGCGAAGATGGCTGCCGGATTAGGTGCACAAGTTACTATTATGGATATCAGCCTGCCCCGGCTGAGGCAGCTTTCAGATATTTTGCCTGCTAATGTAACTACAATGATGTCTAACAGCTATAATATCCGGGCCATGATAAAAGATGCAGATCTGATCATTGGCGCTGTACTGATTCCAGGAGCCAAAGCACCCCTGCTTATTACACGCGACATGTTGAAAGAAATGCGCCCGGGTACTGTGCTGGTTGATGTGGCTGTTGACCAGGGAGGTTGCATTGAAACCTGCACACCCACAACGCATGAAAACCCAACCTTCATTATAGATGATATTGTACATTACTGTGTAGCGAATATGCCTGGCGCGGTTCCTTATACCTCTACATTGGCTTTAACAAATGCTACTCTACCTTACGCTTTACAACTGGCGGATAAAGGATGGCAAACTGCTTGTCGTGACAATAAAGAACTGGAAAAAGGGCTTAACATCGCTAATGGAAAAGTATTGTATAAAGGCGTAGCGGAAGCATGGAATCTGCCTCTTAATGAACCTTTAACCGAGGAACTTTCTGTACTATAATTAATCTGATCCGATACCCGGCCTAAATTTACGGACCGGGAGATAATGGCTGCTGTGGATGCCGGTCACCCGATCATCATCTACAGCAGCTTTTTTAATAATAACTCAGACCCATTTAGCCCTGGCTATCAGGCAATATCACTCGGCAAATTGATACCAGGGAATTGATTTGCCGGCGTCAAACGCTCCTATATTATTGTGTACAATTCAGTATTCTTACATTGAATAGGTGTTTAAAATAGATAACTACTGGTACAGGATATCAATAAACCCGGACCGGAAAGTTCCGTAATCGAAAAAAATCACCGCTACCGCCATAATTCACCTGCATAATTAAGGAATATTTACCCATTTATAGCCGAAATAATTCTACGGTAACGGATCGTTTTGTACCTTTCGTCCCGGCAGCCGATGCAGGCACCAATACTGAAGACTAACATGATATAAAAACTGCCGTTACAAATTTTCTATTTATTTAAATAGCGCTGATACACCCATCACCGTATTTTAATAAGTAGCACTACAAAAGGTAGATTTAACGATCATTAAATTTAAAAATCATGCAGGACATTTGTGTTGACATTGTAATACCTAAAACCTGTGAAATACCGGGTATTTACTTTAAAAGGAAGGTATTAGAGTTAAAGGGCCAGTTATACCCGCAGGACCTTATCCAGGCAACATATGAATACTTCAACCTTACACAGGGACCTTTGCCCAGGTTTGTCCTGCCGAAGCTTCCTGAAAAATTTGAGCAGCAGAGCTGGCAATGCATTTCTGTAGTTCCTGACGACGATCAAATATCAGCAGGGCTGTTAAAACTGACAGACATTTACGCTGAAGAAAGCATCTTCTTCGAGCTGATCCAACAAATAACTGAAGAAGCTAAAGAATGGATCATCATATTTACTACCGACTGTAATGAACCCAAAGAAGTTCTCCCGGGAGACCTTAAAGCTGCTTTTGAAAAGATCAGGGATAGCTTAAAAAATGATGGCGGATTTATTATGTATAGTGGTAATAATACAGGTTGAACAGGTCAAAACATGAAAAGGAAGCCCGCCCATTATTGCCAACACAAAGTAAATATAACGACCACCTTAAACATAACAAAAAGGTAATAAAACCCAAAAGCCGTCTCAGAAATTTGAGACGGCTTTTTTAATTGAATCTAATAGCGATTATTTTACTACTGCGCGAATGACTTTACTGTAAGTATACTTTCCATCTTTATCTACCTGCTTAATACGCACTAATAATTGTTGATCCCCTGTAGCTACAGCAGCATCCCGTTTAGTACAGGATACAGACCCTAATATCATGATGGCGGCAATAGCAGATAGTATCCATCCCCTGCTGCGCCTTTTCCCTGCCGCCAAAGCAAGAACAGCAATTGCAAAGGACATTCCCAGTAAAAGCGTATTTTGATTGGCATCCAGCATAAACTGATACGCTAAGGCTGTATCGGAGTTACCATTTGGAGCCTGGCTTTTCAAAGTACCGATTGATTTAAAGTTAGTGCCATCGGCAGATACTTCTATATCAAAATAACTATTCTCGTTTTCTGATACTGTTGTCCACTCAACCCTTAATTGTCCCTGGGTTAATATAGCAGACAATGCATCAAAGCGCACGGGTAGAACCGTACCATCAGCAGCAAAGACCCTTACAGATGCCCTGTTAGAGATATTATTATTGGTGTCTTCAACGGTGTACCAGATAACAGCTTCACCCGAAAAACCTGAAACCGGAGAAAAAGTAACAATACCGGTAGAAGGATTAAGTGTGAAAGTGCCTTTACCTGTAAGCTCAATAGAATTAGACACTGCAGAAGCTCCGGTTTCCGTTGCATACAATACAACAGAAGTATTATTCAAAGGGTAGGTGCCCTGGCCATCTTTACCCATACCCGGAGCACTGCTATTAACTATGTCCAGTGTAACAGGGGCTAATTCTGTCAACTCCCGTTCATCGTTGTTAGCTGCAGGCGGCACCACACTGGCGCAGCGGGCACCATCGAAAGGCTGACCGTCAAGACTTGCAAGGGCAGTAGAAAAAGAGGTAGATGTCCAGGAGCTACCGATAGCAGGGTTGCCTATACGATATAAGGTTCCGTTACTATTCTGACCCACGTACATATTGCCGGCAGCATCCATAAATGCAGTGCCTTTGGTACCGGTGGCAGCAAGCGTTCCGCTAACTATACCTTTTATGGAAAGAACATTGGTAGTAATATTAAACGTAAACAGCTGGCGGGTGCTGGTAACACCGTAAATATTGCCATCAGCCGGATGGAAAACGAAATCGTCGATGGTTCCGTTCAATGTTTGGCCAGCCGTGATGGTATGAGCAACAAGTGTGGCTACAGGTGTACCGGATGAAAGATCGATAGATACAAACCGCTGTGCCGTGTTATTATACATATAATAGATACCGTCCGAAGAAATATCTCCCGCTGTATATCCCGGGCCCAACAAACTATTCGGGTCTGAAACGGGAACAGCAGAACGGGCACTGTTAGAGCCGATACGATATACTTCGCCGGCCTGGTTGATCGCATACATAAAATTGTCGGAAGCATTATAACCAATGGCATTAAAAGCGGTCGTGCCCAAAGAACCTACAAGCGTAGGCGATGTGGCAGACAGTGTCATGGAATATAGACTGGGTCCGCCTTCACCATTGGTTAATATATATGCCAGGCCATCAAGGCAATTGACTGGTGTAGGTAACTGAGCTTTAGAGTGGTATCCCCATAACAGGGCTAATAGTGTAAGAATTTTAATTCGCATTGAAGAGGTATTTATTGTTTAGAATTCGTTTTGAACCATCTATTGTGTTGCCGTCGCAGAAAAGCTGTAAGATTTTTTTTGTTAAGCGGGGCGAAAGTAGAAACGGCTGTTAACTGAAAAAAACAGTTGTGTGGCAGTATTCAGGAAAACAGATAGTATAAATATCTATTTCAAGTTTAAACTGATGGAATTGCTAAGAAACCAGGCTGGCTGCAGGTTGCTTTTTGTATCTGCCTGATAGTATTAATTTGTCAAATTCCGGAAAATGGATATCCAATTGATTGTGCTTTAACGATCTAGTATGATTTAACCCGTACAAAGTTCATACATTTACGGTTCAAATATTTTCACCTTCTAATAGCTGCGTTTTGAGCTTTTCTCTTATGAAAAAGTATTTCAATATTTTCATTGTAGTTCTTTGTTGCCTGTTTTTCTTAAAAACAAGAGCACAAAATCCTGAAGCGTATAACCAGTTATATACAAAAATTTACCTGGAAGTTGCTCCAAAAAATATGCAGCTGGCCTTGCAAATGGCGGACTCTCTTTTTCTTATTTCAACAACCCCGCTATTCCAGACTAAAAGTCTGATGCTTTCTGCCTCGCTGTATCAGCAGCAGGAAAAGATAACCTATGCAGCCGAGCTGGCTGAGAAAGCTTATACTATTATCAGTAAAATACAAGATTACAACTGGATGGTGCGGATCAGTGGTTTCCTGGCTACGCAGTATAGAATGTTGCAGTTGTATGGTAAATCGAGGATGTATTGTGATCGCGCAATTGCTATGATTCAGAAAATCGATAATCCTGAGATGGTTAAAAGTACGATGGGCTTTATTAACCAGGAGCTGGCATATAATGATATAGCCATTAGGGCATACCACTCCTCTATTAGGCACATTCGCGAATCGCAAAAAAATTTCGATCATATTTCCCAAAACAAAGATTACCTCACAGCCAATAATGAACAATTATTAGGGCTTAATTACTTTTACCTGGCTGATCTGACTCAATCAATGTTTCATTACCAAAACAGTCTTATTTTAATGAGCCGAATGCCGGATAATACTATTAAAGGCCTTTGTTATAAAGGCATTGCTGACGTTCTGATACAAGAGGGTCACCTGAATAAAGCTAAGCTGTACCTGGATAGCGCTGGCAAGGTGGCGGGAGAATCGGGGCACCTCTCCTTAAAGAATGAGATCTACAAAACTTTACAGAAATACTATCTAAAGGTCAAAGACATCAATAATTTCGAAAAAGTGCGACGGAAACAAGACTCATTAAGAGATGTAATTAATTTGAGCCGTGCGCAATTTCTCGACAGCACCTTTATAGGGTTAGAGCATAAGAACCAGCAAGCGCAGCATATTATTCGGGCCAGGAACATACCCATAGCCGTAGGTTCCTGTATCATCGCCCTAGGCGTCTGTCTTTTTTTCTACTACCGGAAAAGTCAAAAAAGAAGATTTACCCGGTTCATGGCAGACCTTGAAATAAGAAGGAATAACGGACTGATCAGCATACCGGCAACAGATCAGGAAAAGCGCTTGCCAATGGATCAAAACCCGGAAGATAACATGGAGGCAAAAAGTCAGCCGACGGTTACGAAGAGGCCCGAAAGCCATCCTGTTATGCCCGAAGAAACCTTGCAACGATTGTTGACCAGCCTGGAGCAATTTGAAGAACAACATCTTTACACTTCAACCAACATCTCCCTATCCTTTCTTTCAACACATCTCCACACCAACTCAAAATACCTCTCTTACCTGCTCAAGCAGTACAAGCAGAAAGATTTTAATAGCTATATTAACGATTTACGGATCAGCTATATTATCAAACAATTAAAAGAGGATGCTGAATGGAGAAAATACAAAATAAGCATACTTGCAGAAAAAGCAGGGTTTTCATCCCATAGCAAGTTTACCAGTATTTTTAAAATTCATACAGGTCTCTCGCCTTCTGTATTCATCCAATACCTGGGTGAAGAAGAAACTGACGGCATCAAATAATACCGCATACATGGACACAGGAGGCTGGAAAATACGATTATGGGTTTAATTGCTAGGTCTCGTTATAGAGCTATTCTCCTCCAGCGCCTACCAAAGAATTCCTTTTAAGTATTCTGGTTCTGTAAACATGAGGGCATGACCTTTATCTTTCATTACATACAGCTTCGAGCCGGGAATATTTTCTTTTAAGAATTCAGCATTAGAAAAGTATACCAACTTATCCTGATCTCCATGTATAATGGATGTAGGCGACTTGATATGGTTCCAGTTTTTAAGTGTTTCCAGCTCTCTAGCGTGGGAAAATTTTTCTTCAGATGACATTCTGAATATAGCTGGAAACAAATACCGGATGAGGGGCGCTGTCATTAAATGGCTTATCCCGAATGTCTTTTCTGCGGTGGGTTTAACGGAAGCTGACAGCAGTATTAAATGCCCTACCCTGTTAGGCCGCTGCATTGCGATTTGCGCAGCTACAGGTCCGCCATACGAAGTACCTAAAAGGATGGTTGTTGATAAATTCAGGGAGTCCATTATTGCCTCCACTATTTCGGCTTGCTTCGTAATACTGGTTTCCACGTGTCCAAAATTCGAATAGCCATACCCCGGTCTGTCAACTGCGATAATTCTGAAGGTTTCCATAAAAGCAGTATCTGTATACAAAGGCTTCCAGGCAGATAAGGAAGAAGGCGAACCGTGGATCAGCAGGAGGTTCGGCCCGTTGGGATTGCCTGTAACTAAGCTCCTCGTTTTCTGTGTACCTACCTGAAAATATTTTACTTCGGTTTTATAACCCAGCTTTAGATTGCTGGAGATATGGTATTGATCAGTCTCCCGCAACTTCAAAGACCTGCAACTAAAAAATATAGTTGAAAAAAACAATAAGGCTAAAACCAGTTTATTGAGTGTATAATTATTAAGATTTAAATGCACGATCCTTTTTTTAAACGCTACCTATTTTTTTACTGAGACTGGGTTTGCAGCAGTTTTATATTATCTGAACTGCTCTTGTCCGGTTCGATTACCGAAGTCCCCGAAACAGGATATCAGTAAATCACATATTGACGTAAAGATAGTAGTTATGCTGTTGTATAGGCAGGTTCAATACTTAAAGGTTAACTTTATCCGGCAGCTATTTCTCAAGAAGTTATAACCAACTTACTAATGCAGATAACGGCGACCTGTTATTGAGGTTAGATACCCACGCTTCCTTCACTTAAAAAGTATTCGTTGAGTGCTACTAAATAGTGCGACATGAAAATTCCCGTATTAAAAGACCTTGAATGGTTTTGGGGTGCTGCGCCTTCCGCATCAAAATATTCCGGGCGATGGGTTATAGCAGATACAAATAGTACCGGCTTTTCTGTACTCAACTTTATCAGTCCATGTGTTGTCTCAAGGGATTTAACTGGCAGCATGCTTCCCATCTGTTTAAAATGTGCAATAGCGTCATAGCCTGCCCGGTTATAATCCGAATGGCCGGCGATATTCACGGTGCTTACAGCAGCATATATGCAGGAGGCCTTACAAGTGGCAGGTTTCGCTGAGTTGCCGGGAGCTTGTAAAAACTTAGGTTCTACCTGTTTTTTAAAATCTTTATCAATAAGATTGAATATGCCCGCATTAACATTACAGGGGAGCATTTGGCCAAAACCGGGATGTGCCGGGTAGCCCTTAGAGTTTCCTGCATGTGCATCATAGATGAAAAAATTTCCTCCTATTACTATTGACCCGTCCGAAGAGGGTTCATCCGGATTTGTGGCAGTTCCCACAGCTATAACCAGATCGGTACTATTCTGTATCATATCCGGCAACACCCTGAGCTGCTCCCGTGAATTCGAAACAGCTGATTTGTTCGAATCTATGAAATCCTGGATACAATATATCTTCACTATCAGGCTCTCGCTGGCCCCATTATTCATTAAGAATACCGCACGGGGTTCTTTTATTTTGGAAGCCTGAGTGCCGATGTTACCTGATTTTACTGGGTGAGGAAAATCCTTTGATTTTAATTCTGAATTTAGCATGGCACTGAGCATGGATTCTGCGTCATTGCCTCTATCAACAATTACTGAGATATTCTTCATGTTATGCTGCCTGCTATCGGTTTATCGTTGTACATTGCTGCCAGCACTAAAGAGTATCAATTGCCCTGATAATTTTCAGCATTTGTATCATCGAAGGCTGGTTGCTTTGTTTAGAGATCTTAATCAGTATTGGTTAGTCGAAAACAAAATAGAGAAAGTAATCGAAAGAAAAGAGGGTATTTTTCCCGTATGGCAGCACTTAGGTCTTTACGACTAACTATTGCATTAAAGAGTGTAAGCTATCGCCGTTAATTCAGCTCAATAACAACTCCTACTCCGCCATTAAATAAATAGCAATCACTGCAAGGCAAAGGCCTGCTATAACAACCGGGTCGGGTACCTTTCCGTAAAAGATAAGTGAAATAATGATCGTTATTACAGGCGCCAGTGCTGTTACAGGCACTACAATAATTGCTTTACCATACCTTATGGCATATACCAAAGTGAGCGCGCCAATGGCATTTAGTATTTGAATGCCTCCCGCCAGCCAGGGTCCGCGAAAGCCCCAGTTAATGGGCTGATTAAAACTGGTCATTCCTAAAGCCACCGGTATCAGCAAAAGACTGGTCAGCATCATGTAAAAAAAAATACTTTCAGCCTGCATGGTCTGGTTGGCTTTCTTCATAAAGTAGGCCTGTACGCCCCAAAGCAGGAATACCATAATGGCCAGGATCAGCCACAGGTATCCTTTTACTGCGGTATCGGAGGGCGAGGTATAGGATAGCAACAATATAGCAACGAGCGCTATACCTATGCCCCACCAATGTTTACGTGTAGTTGTTTCCTTCAAAAGAAAAACTGATAAAAATATAGTTACTACAGGTGACAACGATATCACCGGGAAAACGATATAAGCCGGCCCGTCTCGCAGGGCCTGAAAGAGGATTAACTGTCCGCCAGCCCCGGTAATGCCAATAATGCTACCCAGGATCACGGAACGCGGATTTTTATCCAGCTTCCAGCCGATTATTTTAAGCCCAACAAGGGCACATGGGATCATGGTAAGCGCCCATACCGAATATCCTAAAGTTGCCGGAAAGCCATTTTTTTCAGGTAATTCAATAAAAGCTCCCCATACCCCCCAACTAAGGGTGGTTACAAGGGCAAATAGTTGCCACGGTTTTTTTTTCAAAGTAAATTAATTGTTGCGATCTTACACGATGATCACCTTTATACCAGCGTTCTCCAGTTTTTTGCGATCCTCAGCAGGTATTGCTGCGTCTGTAACAACAGCATGCACATCTGTAACAGGCGAGATAAAGGCAAAGCTTCGTTTGTGAAATTTGCTGCTATCGGCAACAACAATCACCTGTTTTGATATTTCAATCATTACACGATTCAGGTGCGCTTCTTCTACATTGGGTGTGGACAGTCCATGTGTAGTATTAAATCCATCCACCGCCAGAAAAAGCTTATCGCAGAAATAATTTTTAAAATTTTCTTCTGCAGCGCCACCTACAAGTGATAAAGAATTTTTTCTTAAAAGTCCACCTGGTATAATTACATTAGCCTTTTGATGATCTGCCATTTGGTTGGCGATATTAAGGGCATTTGTGATCACAGTAAGATTATCTACATTACTAAGATTACGGGCAATTTCCATCGTAGTCGTCCCAGAGTCAAGAATAATGGTATCACCATCCTCCACCAAGGCAGCCGCAGCTTTACCAATCCGCTTCTTTTCCTCCAGGTGTTGCTTATTCTTATCAGAGAGGTTAAAGTCGATAGCAACTCTATCTACCTTAATAGCACCGCCTCTGGCTCGAATAAGCATATTTTTCTGCTCTAACCTGATGAGATCATTACGGATGGTTACCTCACTTACTTTCAGTTCCTGGGAGAGCCCTGGTACATCTACCTGTCCGTTTTTATCCAGTTTTTCCAGGATAAACATCCGCCGGCTTACTGTTGATACTTTGTCGGGATTCTTCATGTATTAAGTTCTTTAGGAAATGTTTTCATTGACCACTACCCCATTTAAACGGGTTACTCCTCATTCCGAAAACAATGGTACCACTTTATAATGAAATGAAATACAAAACATAAATAAATTACGATCAAATATAAGAAAAAGATTAAAAATAAGATAAAATAAAAATTTTAAAAAGGAAATAATAATCATTACTTTTACAAAATAACGAAACGAAAGATCGTAAATAAGGTAAAACAACACTATGCCATCCCATTCCACTGATGAAGTTCAAAATACCTTTGTTTTAGGCGAAAAGCCTGACTATTGGAAACAACTCGGTGCCCATCATACCGCTAGTGAAATTCAACAACAACCCGGCCTCTGGAAAGAGAGCTTCCAAAAAGTGCTGTCCCACAAAAAGCAACTCCATGATTTCCTGGAAAAAGTATATGCCATTCCCGATCTTGAGATTATTCTTACAGGAGCCGGAACCTCAGCATTTATAGGAGAAATTCTTGCAGGCCCCTTTCAATACCATACGAAGAAAAAGACATCGGCCTACGCCACTACGAATCTTATTACGCACCCGCAGCATTTTTTTGACAGTAACAGACCATTGTTGCTGGTATCATTTGCACGTTCGGGGAACAGCCCCGAAAGTGTAGCGGCAGTTGATATAGCCAATAAGTATTGTTCAAAAATATTTCACCTTATCATCACCTGTAGCCCCAGTGGTCGGCTAGCCCTTAGTGCAGGCAAGCAACAAAGTCTTGTTTTCCTTTTACCGGAGCAGGCTAATGATCAGGGGCTTGCAATGACCGGAAGCTTTAGTTGCATGTTGCTTGCCGGTTTGCTGATAGCGCGTATCAACGAATTACCCTTTTTGGAGCAACAGGTTGATCAACTTTGCAGTTACGGCGAACGTATCCTGACCCATTATACCGATGATATCCGAAAAGCTGCAAAGCTTGATTTTGACCGTGCTGTATTTCTCGGGTCGGGCCCTCTGTACGGCACAGCCCACGAGTCTCATTTAAAAGTACAGGAACTCACCGATGGACAAACCATTTGCAAATTCGACTCCTTCCTCGGTCTTAGGCATGGTCCCAAAGTGGTTATAACGCCCAGAACAATCGTATGCTATCTTTTCTCTAACGACCATTACGCACACCAGTACGAAATAGACTTACTGCATAGTATTAACGAGGGGGAAAAAGGACTCTGCCAGATCGCCATATCCGAGCACGCCGGTACCATCAAAGAAATGGTCAACCTGTCCATCGTTTTATCGGATAAGGAAAGCAGTTCGCTCCAGGAAGATTTTCTTTCTATTTGCAGTGTAGTACCCGCCCAGTTACTGGGATTCTTTAAGTCACTGGAACTGGGTCTTGAACCAGACCAGCCGTCACGAAACGGCACTATTACGCGGGTAGTGCAGGGAGTAACTATCTACGCCCTACCTACTCCTGCTACTACCAACGAAAACCATCAATAAAATGCCGCTATTAACAATTAACACAACCATACGATCTTCAAAACCGCCTGTAATGCGCTAGCTTTAGCCAAAACATTATATATGACGCAAGAGCCACGCAAATACGATGTAGTAGTAGTAGGTGAACTTAATGTAGACCTGATACTAAACGGAATGGATACATTTCCGAAAACGGGTAAAGAAATATTCGCCCGGCAGATGCACCTGACCCTGGGCAGCTCGGCCGCTATATTGGCCAGCAACCTGAGTAGTCTTGGCGCAAAGGTTGTTTTCCTGGGACAGGTGGGTAATGACATCTTCGGACAGCTCGTATTGTCAAGCCTCGAAACAGCCGGTGTGGACACCCGCTACATTGTTGTAAATAACAAAGTAGTAACAGGGGCAAGCATTGGTTTGCAGCATAATAACGACAGGGCTATGGTGACTTATGCCGGTGCCATGGAATCGTTTCAATATAGCTCACTGCCATTAGAGGTATTGAATGATGCACAACATCTTCATTTCTCCTCCTATTTCTTCCAGCCTGGCATGCAGATGCACCTGGCACAACTATTCCAGCTGGCGCGTTTGAAAGGACTCACCACTTCCTTTGATATGCAGTCGGACCCGAATGACCAATGGGACATGAACTACGCTTCTATACTTCCCCATGCAGACCTGTTCTTTCCCAATGAAGAAGAGTTGCTGCTATTAACCCGTAAGGATAATCTTGCGGATGCAATTGAAGAGATCAGCCAATACGCCAATGCGGTGGCTATTAAACGAGGTATAAAAGGAAGCATTGTAGTACACAACAACACATCAATCGAACACCCGGGATACAGTAGTCCCGAAGTGGTTGATGCCATTGGCGCCGGCGACAGTTTTAACGCCGGATTTATTTTCGAATACCTCAGGAATAAACGTGTAGAAACCTGCCAGGACTTTGCCAACAAAACAGGCGCCTGGAGTACCACAGCTCCGGGAGGTACCACAGCTTTCGTCAATATTAAAAACGCAGCAAAATATGTACGAAATCAATTCAGCCACACAAAAGCGGCTTCTCCGTGAAGTTATGCGAACCATTAACCAGGAGGGCGGCGCTCTGCTGGCTACCAATTTTTATAATTACGAAACACTGAAAGGTATTTTACTTTCAGCACAAGATCTTAAAAGCCCCATAATACTGCAGCTAACACGCAGTTCGATCGACTACATGGGCCTCCGTCCCGCCATACAAATGGCGCGTGCTGCTTCGCAGGATTATGCAGTTGAATCCTGGATACACCTCGATCATGGCGACTCTTACGAACTGGTACAGGAATGCCTTGATGCCGGCTTTGACTCGGTTATGATAGACGCCAGCGAAAAGCCATTTTCTGAAAATATTAAGCTAACAAGTGCTGTTGTTCAACTGGCAGCAAAGTATGGTGCCCAGGTAGAAGCAGAGCTTGGATATGTAGCTAAACTGGGCCAGTCGAAAACCGTAACCGGTTTTACACAACCTTATGAAGCACGGATTTTTGTTGAAGAAACCGGTATTGACTCTCTGGCTGTTGCCATTGGCAGCGCTCATGGTTTTTATACAGAAGAACCCAAACTAGATATAGGCTTGCTTGCCGAAATTCACGCAGCCACACCGGCCAGCCTTGTATTACATGGGGGCTCGGGCATTCCACACCAAGTACTCCAAAAAGCTATTGAAAACGGCATCAGTAAAATAAACCTCGCCACAGAGATCAAAAACATTTTCACCAGAACATTGCAGCAAAGCCTGCAAAATAATGAAGAGATTGACCTGAGAAAATCATTTCCTCCAGCCATTGCTGCTGTAAGAAGCCTGGTAAAAGAAAAACTGGAAGTGGTAAGGCCAACTTTAATAGCATAGTACCGTTTCATAATCTACTATATGAAAAAAGTGCCCTGGAAGGCACTTTTTTTACTTTAATGTATATCATTTAAGTTTCTATTGCATCCTATCATGCTGTCAACATTACCTGCATATTCAATTCTCACTTCGGTCTCATTTTCATCAAAACAGAACTGTGCTTTTCCAGGCGGGTCGAAAACTTCGTAGTCGTTGTACCTCTTGATTTTCCTTCCCATGCATCGAGCAATTCATACTCTACATTCCCAGCATTTAATGCCGTTTTATTAACAGGGTATATTACTTTCTCTTTTTTCCAGTCGAAGTTAATATTTTTAGGCCGGTTGCTCCTATTAACAAAACATACGGCCCACTCCTTATTTTCAAGCGGGCGAAACCAAACCTGGAGGCTATCTGTGTTACTATATCTAAAGCCCTGCCAACCCATTTTATCCTGATTGATCGCAATAACTTTTTTGTTGGTAAGAATACGAATAGTGGTATCACTCATCTTTGTAAGATCATTACCTGCCATTAGAGGCGCCGCCATCATTGCCCAGATAGAAAAATGCGTCCGGTCCTGTGTTTCTGTCTGGCCGTTGCCAATTTCCATCATATCCGGGTCGTTCCAACCGCCAGGCCCCGAGTAAGGATATAAATCTGCAGCCAGATCTACAATGCGCATTACACCCAGGCTATGCCAGGTGTCATATTGTTTCACACCATCAAACACATTACCTATATCACCCGAAATACGCCACAAATGCCCCACGTCCTTTGCCCAGGTCCAGGGCTTGGTAGTACCCCACTCGCATAAGCTAAATATCATCGGACGTCCTGCATCCTTCATGGCCTGGCTCATTTTTTTGTAGGATGCTTTCGCATCAAATCCTTCGCTGTAACACCAGTCGTACTTGAGGTAGTCCACACCCCAGGATGCATAAAGGCGGGCATCCTGCTCCTCATAGCCGTGCGATCCCGGATACTTGGCACAGGTCATAGTGCCTCCACAATTGTATAATCCAAACTTCAACCCCCTCGCATGAATATAGTCTGCCAATGCCTTCATGCCGGAAGGAAACTTTACAGGATCTGCCACTAAATCGCCTGTAATACTATCGCGTTTGTGTGACATCCATCCATCATCGAGATTTACATACTGGTAACCAGCATCACGCATACCGGATGATACCATATAATCTGCGATACCTTTGATCAATTGTTCATTAATGCGTGTACCAAATGTATTCCAGCTACTCCAGCCCATTGGTGGCGTTTTGGCAAGGCCTTCAAATTTCTGGGCATAAGAGCAACCCGCGATCAGCAATGCGATCGCAACCATACGAATGTGCATATACTTATATTTTATTTATGAATTAGAAATGACTCTATTACCTGATGGCATGCGCCATACTCAAAAAAAATTCCCAGATATTCTATCCAATGAATGATACGATCAAGGCAGGGAAACAATAAAATTAAATGCGCTTGCCTTGCCCATCCGGGTCACACTGCATTTCAGTTGCTATTTTTACCGGCTCTTTCCTTATAACGAAGCAATGCCTCAACATAGTAATAATCGGCATAAATAAGTGGTACATCCACTTCGATATTACCCGGTTTATGTCCTACCGAATGCTTCAACATGAAGTTGTGCACCTCTCCCAATTTCGCGCGGTATGCCCGTGACGAAAGGGAGACCAGCATTTGCTCCGCCGCACTGAAATAACGATTTGCCTTTTTTTCTTTGGCGTAGTCGCTCAATTCCAGCAGCGCACTGCTGATAACAGCTCCTGCAGAAGCATCGCGTTCTTCACCTGGGATATCAGGCGCATTAAAATCCCAATAAGGAATTTTATCCTCAGGCAGGTTGGGATGAGCCAACAGGAAATCAGCTATAGCCTGTGCTTTTTGCAGGTACCGTTTCTTTTTAGTCTCACGGTACATCATAGTGTATCCATAAACAGCCCATGCCTGCCCCCGCGCCCATACGCTTTCATCAGCAAAGCCCTGGTGTGTTTTACGTGCTTCCACTTCACCTTTAGGACCATAACAAACTACATGATAACTGCTATGGTCGGGACGGAAATGATTCTTCAGCGTTACATCTGCATGCCGGATAGCGATATTTCGAAAACGGGAATCACCCGATACCCTGGATGCCCAGGTAAGATAATCAAGGTTCATCAGGTTATCCACTATTACCGGATAGTTGAAGTCCCTGAATTTATCCCAACTTTTAATCACTCCTTTGGCCGGATCGAAGCGCGTAGCCAGGGAAGCTGCGCCCTCCAACAATATCTTTTTATAGTTTTCATCTGCTGTTTGCTTATAGCCATTGCCGAATGGGTAAAAGACCATAAAGCCCAGATCATGCGTAGTTGTATTGTACTGCTCCTTTTCTACAGCCATCGTCCATTTATGAGCAGCCGCTTTCCATTTAGGATCTTTGGAGTACAGATAAAGATTCCATAAAGTGGCGCCAAAGAAACCGCTGCACCACCAATCGGAGCTCATGTCCCTGGGGCTTCCGTCAGGTAATATAGATTGTGGAAATTTGGTAATATCCGGATGTGCAGCAAGCATTCGCTCATATTGCTCCATGCCCAAATTCAACTGTGCATCCACATCCAGCTTAGGCTGGCAAAATCCTGATAATGCTATTACCTGTAATGAAAAAAAGAAAACAAAAATTTTTGAAATCATTATGTGTGATTTTGATTTTATAACTGAAAGCCTAACTATCCGGCTCTTGTTGATATTCATTGAACAGTTTCTTAATCACTTCCTCAGGCAAGACCTTTTTTTGCACTACCATACGGTAGCTAAGATGTAAGCCTGTTTTCGGAAGAATTGTTGGCACCGAGCCGGGGTATACTGCATTTTGCATGCTCAGCTCTTTTGGACCACGCAGGATCCAGTTTTGGCGGGAACCAGGATAAGCCGCCTTACAGAGCAGCGCTACAGACTCCTTTTTAATTCCAGTAAAGCTCCCTGTGAAACTGATCCAGGGTTCACCTTCAACGGCCGTTTCTCTGGGCTGTAAAAGCACTCCTCCGGAAGTAAACTGCAGATCGGCAGGCAGCTTCCAACGCATGCTGAAACCTCCGTAACCCTTCGCATCGTCGCTGCCGCCAATAGCCACACTATCTTTCAGCGGAGAAAGCTTTATTGAAAAATCTATCAATCGATAGTCGACTGCGGCTTTATGTACTATAATTTTCAGCTGCTCCCGGATAAGCGATTTATCGCCCGCTGAAATACTGTCCGCCACCCAAATCAACTCTGATTCCAGGCTCATGTCCCAGGTGCCTAATACAACCTGGTTGTTACCAGGTAAAAAGCGTATTTTATGCGAGATCCAGCTGTCGCCTACCACACTACCGTTCCAAAGTACCTGGTGCCAGGCCCAGAATACACCCCGGTGATGCGGGTGATCTGGAGGACTATCCTGGGTTAATGTATCTCCGGACCAGTTATATAAAGGGTGAACATACCCTGATCGCTCAAATTTTCCGTCAACGGTTTTAGGTTTTACCTGGAAAAACAGTATTGGTTGCTCCCCGTCTCTTAGCAGGTAGCCCTCTTCGCTTCTTTCGTAATTCAGACTGGATTGTTGCGAACAACTCCAAAAAGAAAGGCCCCATAAAAATGTTATAGTGAAACAGATTCTCATTTTTTCTTTTTTCCCGGGGATATTATTAATTGGCGGCTTCCGTTAATGAGGAATTGCTCGGTTTTGCCATCGGCCTTTACGCGAAACGGGTTGGCGTTTACCTGTTTTTCAGGGCTAATATCCTCAACCGTTACAGTTGACGCCACAGCACCCAGGGTGTCGGTTACGGCCTCCAGCACCAATGAATCGCGGTTATTCCAAAGCTGTACTTTTTTTCCTACAGCAGGTCGACCTTTAACATCCTTTACAAATATCTCCAATGGCCATTTTACCTGGTAAGAATGACCAACGCCTTCTACTTTAATACCAAAGCTGTCATTAATCACCTGGTTATTCTCTATCACCACTTCTTTGGCAATACAGTTTTTACAATACTCAAAACCCATGCGAATCGGTTTGTAATCTGCCAGCGCACCTTCTGTTTTAATAATAACATTATTAGCTACGCGGGTACGAATGGTGCCGCCATATTTACCTGCTATCCAGAATGCAGGCACATTGCTGCGGATGCGGTTATTAAAAAAGTTACCACCCAATCCGTTAGTACCCCCGGTAATGAAAAAAGCTGTTGCAAGCGCCTTTGAAGCCGGAGCCGTATGAACGATTTCAATATCATTACCAAATATGTCATTATCACCGCCGCTGGCAGAATAAAAAACGGCCCAGCTCAGCGGTACATAAGGCTCAGGTTTTTCGTAGTTGATCGCAGTAATTTTAATACGGTTATTAAATACCCTGTTACCGAATGCTCCATTAGGTGCCCCGGGTTTAGCGCCATAATCGGCTATACGAATGGCATTTGCACTGTAGTCCTCGCGTCCGTACTCACAGGTGGGAGGCGAGGAACGGATTTCAAAATCATTATTAAAAATATCGATATACTTCTTCGTATATATCTCTATACCCGAACCACGGATAGGTACGATCCGGTTGTTAAATATCCGCGAACTATCACCCATCGCCATAATGCTATAATGATTAGTTACCGCCTGGTTATTAGCAAAGAAGTTATGATGAACAGAGGAATGCTTGCCCTTAAAGACCAGGCAACCTTGCCCGCCGTTAAACTCGGAATAAGAAACTTCAGAACGCTTATTGCCTCTTATGTCCACAGCGTAGAAGCTACTTCCATGCCGGTTGATCAGAAACGGGTTATCTACATCGAAACGGCAATTATTAATAGTAGCCTGCACCAGGTCGGCAGCGGTACTGTTTACCCCATGTGCTTTGATGTAAACATTATCAAGCAAAATATGTACATCATTGGCAGTGCTTTGAATACCCCAGCTGATCGCCCCTTTAGCCTCCTGTTCCACAATTCCGTTGCGGATAGTAATAATACCAGCCCCCTTAACAGGCTTTATAAAAGATACAGGTTCGCCTGATGCGGCGTCAGCGGTATAATCAAAAAAAGCCGTATGGGCTGAGTTGTATAAATGATCGTAATGCCCCAGGGCAAATGTGCGACCTATTATACCAATACCCACATCCATGGCCGGAAGTATATTTATTTCATCAACCAGGCAGTCTGTATCTGCTTTCACTCGTAGCCGGTACTTACCTGCAGGAAGTCCGTTCAGATGGGCATAAATATACCCGCCGCCAAGTCTGGGCGATCGCTGCAGCACTGGTGAACTCAACTTTTCTCCATCCTGGTATTTTGTGCTGCACTCAACGGTATTGCCGCGCTCATCCTCTACATAAACACTCAATTTCATCTCGTTTTTAACGTCACCCTTCATCTTTGCGTCATGGAAATGACGGCCCGTTATACCTACCATGGCTATGTAGGAACGTTTAGCCACGGGCAGGTTTACAAAAGCAGACCGGATTTCATCACCTTCTTCCAGGCTCAGCAATTTATCACCCACAAAAACATGTACATCAAGCGTGTTCATCCATTTGGCACCGGGCGCCTTAGAAAGATCCCAGCCATCAAGACCTTTTTCAAAGCCCGGATTTTTTAGCGTATCATAAGCCCCGGAGGCATAAACCACCCGGTATCCGTTCAGATCCAGCGTCACGTCTTTACCCAGGAACAGAGCGCTGCGATCAGAAACTATATCCTGCGTAAGTACATAAGTCCGGCCAGGTTCACCATAAAAGCCGGGCACTGTAACCGGAATCTCTCCTGGCAGTAATGCACGGTGTACTACCGGTTTGTACTGGCCCTGTAAAATGTTAACCGCCAGTAAACCTATAACCAAGAATAGTTTAGTTTGTAGCTTTACCCAAAGTAGATGCAACTTCTCAGTCATGTTGTGTTATTTTTATTTTATCGCTGGTATTTTTCGTTAGTTGAATTTGCTTTACCCTGCCCGCAACCTCTACTTTATAGGTTAATGCAACAGGTAAACCTTCCGGCTTTTTTTCCTCCGACAAGAGTTCGGTTGCAACCCATCCATCTGCATCGGCCGTTAACCGGGCTACTATTTCATTAGAACTGTTGCGTATCAACACCTGCTGATGCGGCACAGGCCTGTTTTTGTTATTGAGTAATTGCAGTTTATAGGTCCAATATACTTTATAGGAATGAGGCTGGTTGGTTTGGCTGATGGAAAATTTACCGCTCTCTACTGTATTGGAGTGAAATTCCACCTCGTTCGCATAACAGCTTTTGCAATTCTGATAGCCCATATTTATTGTAGCAAGCTGTTTTGTACCATTGATCAGTTTAAAAGTATTGTTGTATAATTTGCTTTGAGAAGCTCCGCCATACATAGTGGCTACCCAGGCTGCAGGCACATTGCTCGTAATGGTATTGTTGTAAAATTCGCCACCGAAATATTTAGGACCGCCACAGATATAAAAAGCGGCGGTTACCGTCTTCGAATCAGGATTTAATTTCTCTACTCTTATATCATTGTCATATACATAGTTTTGCCCGCCACTGGCACTGTAATATATGCCAAACACCATTGGCAGGTACTGTTGCGCTCCGCTATGCTCTTTTGCTTTTATGATTATTTTATTTCGATAAATTCTGTTACCCAGCGATGCCTTCGGAGATCCTGGCGCAGCACCATAGTCGCCCATCCGAATGGCTGCTACACTATACTCTTCTTTGCCATACTCGCAGGTGGGATCTGCACTTTCCACCTTAAAAAGATTATCAAATACCTCGGTATATTTCGATACATAAATGCCGGAGCCCTCGCGCGGCTCAAAACGATTGTTATAAATTTTTGAACTATCGCCGGTTCCCATAATGCTATAGTGATTGGTGACGGTTTGCTCGTTTACAAACAGGTTGTCGTGTACGCGTGAATGCTTGCCGCGAACAGTAAGGCATCCCTGACCGCCGTAAAATTCAGAACGCTGTACATGAGCAGGATTTTTACCACGTATCCCAACCGCGCATACCGATATATGACGCTGGACTACAAAAGGCATAGTTACATCAAAGCGGCAATCACGTATATCTGCCCAGCTCATATCTGCCGCCCCGGCGCTAATACCACCAGCCCGTATATTCAAATTTTGCAGTTCTACTTTCACTTCGCTGGCGGTGGACTGAATACCCCAGGATTGGATACCGTCTATCCCGGCAGCTATAATGCCATTGCGAATAATTACGCGCCCTTCGCCGGCAGCCCTTGTAATAAAAGATAGCGGCGTACGTAATTTTGAATCCTGGGTGTAGTCAAAGAAAGCAGGTATATTGGGCGCATACCACTCATCTGTAAGATGGTCATAATGCGCAAGTGGTAGCGTTTTATCAACTACACCAATCCCCACATCCATTGCCGGACGAATATCCACTTCATCAATGAGGCAATCCGTTTCGGCCTTTACCTTCACCCTGTATTTGCCCGCTGGCAGCCCCTGAAGATGCGCATAAATAAATCCCCCGCCCAGGCGAGGTGCGCGGTTTTCGACAGGGCAACTGAGCCAGGTGCTGTCGCCATACCTGGTATATACGATTACTTCTTTTCCACTTTCATCCTCTACATAAATACTGATACGCATTTCATTGGACTTTCCATCTTTAACTTTGAGCTCAACAGAATGCCGGCCAGTAATGCCCACCATTGCAAAATAAGACCGGTTGGCAACGGGCAGATACACGTAGGGTGAGGTAACTATATCGCCAGGCTGCAGACGCATCAATTTCTTTCCCAAAAAAACATGAACATCTGCTGTATTAACTACTGCGGCACCCGGCGCTTTTGATATATCCCAACCCGTAACCCCTTCCTCAAAACCTCCATTCAAAATATGATTATAATTTCCTTTAGCATAGTATATCGTATGACCGTTCAAGTCCAGCTCAACATTTTTCCCCAGGAATACAGTACTACCTTCAGACTCAATATCATTCATGAGTATATATTTCGCGCCCTCTTTAGCAAAAGCCCCTGCATTGTAAACAGGAATTTCGCCAGTTACAGGCTGTCGTCTTGCAACCGGTTTATACTGTGCAAGTACGGTTTTCGTGATACAGCAAATAGCAATAAAAGCCACCCAAAATCTAAGCATTCATTTTCTTTTTACGCAGGCTGATAATGATTACCGGTAACATCAGCAATGCCGGTATAACCCAGATCGCCCAATAAGAAAAATGTTCAAACCAGTTATTTACATTATAAACATGCTTGTGTTTTCCATACATATCTACCATCATTTCTGTGGTGTAAGGCTCTTTAGCGTCAGGATAGTACAATTCATGCATGCGACTATAGGGCTTCCGAACCAGTTCGGGGTTACGCGTAACATCCGCCGTATCATACGGTACTACGATTCCAAAGTCAGGATCGAGCATAAGCGCTTTGCCATCGTTCAATTCAGCGCGAACTACCACATGATGACCGCCTACATCCAATAATTCGGCTTTAATACCATGCTCTTTTAATACGCCTTTTACAACGATAGAATGTGATGAGCATAGACCTACGCCTCTTTCGAGGTTCTTCTTGTAGCTGCTGAACTCATAGCGTTCATAACGTTTCGGTTTAATGAAAGAAGCGATCCAAAGCAGGTAGTTCTCCCAAACCGGCACCCGCATGTGATACTTTTCAATACCGGGAGTTTTCCAGTAATGGGCAAAACCATCATGTACTATGCTATTAACGCGCACAACAAAATCGTTCTCCGATTCTCCCTGCCTGCGTACAAGCTCCTTTTTAATATCCGGATATTTTATCACCACATCATTGACCCTGTTCCTGATTTCATGTTCCAGTTCATATAACTCAGGATTGCGCATGCTGCGAAAAAGACCTGTTACATTGACTATGAACAGTACGATACCTAAAGCAAAAAGAGAGCGGTATATCCATTTCATGTATTTGGCTTTATATGATTTATTATTTTATTTAAGTGGCGAGTGAAGATATAATTGCACATCCTGCCAGTGGCGCAGCATAATCCGTCTTTTCAAATGCAGCTGTTTCAGTAAGTCTGGACCAAGAATAAAATGGTCTTCGTATTTCGCATCGCTTGCAGTAATGACGCGATCTGCTCCTCCCTTTTCCAACACTTGTATTAACGTAACTGTGTTATCCAGTTCATCTCGCATGATATTGTTAAAAGCGGTATAGTCGGGATGGCCTGTCCAGTCGAATTCTTTACCGGGTATCGTACCCAGGGGCTTAGCGTAAATTAGTTCCCTATTACGGTCGCGTATAACCTGTGCAGCAGCAAAATTTCCACAACTACGCATGATGCTGGCATGGATGCGCAAAGCAGTTCCCATTTTTTGAAACAAAGCAGCCTGGGAGCCTTCTAACTTCGTAGCTTCCAGTTTTTCCGCCACCGCCAGTATCCGGCTTACATAATTATCTACCACACCCGGCTGAATATTTCCTTTTCCACCATGTAAATCCATATAATCCATGCGGGCCTCATTTATATTGGTGTTGAATATTTGCTTTAGAAAGTAACGTTCTTCTTCATCAGCCAGTAACTGCGGAGCCAATACAAGGGGCCGGTTAATCAATCGCATGGTAACGCCCCAATACAATGAATGCACCCGGGGGAAAGTAGCCGTTTTGTAAGCACTTGCGGCTTCCAGCTGATCCAGTGTTTCGAGCAGGTTTCCTGCCTGAGATTCACCTACCCAGCCTCTGCATAATTGCAATAAATGGCTACGCGCCTCTGCTTCTCCCTTGTTCACAGAACCAGCAAGTTCAGAAGCCAATGTATTCAGAATAAATTCGGTTATATAGGCCGGTTCTGCTCCACGATCGTAAGCAGCCCTAAAACCGATAAAAAAGGTACTATTCTCTGCATCCTTAACAGCGTTGATACGATTTACTAACGATGCAGGATTGATAATACCTGTTACAGGATACATGCTCGCCAGCGTTCCTCCCAGTTGAACGATCTGGCGATCGTTACGGCTTTTGAAGTAACAATTGGCAGGCAGGTTGACCTCGATGTCGCGACGTTCAGCCTCAGAAAAATTGGAGGATCCTTCATCCAGATAGATAGAAAGTTGTCTGCCAGCGCGTTTCGCACCCTCCTGGAATGTTTCGAGTAATAATTTTACGCTGGCACCCATCGAGCCAGCCTTACATGCTGATGGCCCGTTAGGTCCTGAATAAAGCCAATCGGCCCAACAAATGCCAGCGCCGGCATCATTGGTTTTAAAGGTAAAGCTGGTTATTTCGGGAGCCTGCTTTAGCATCTCGGTAATCATAGCCGCATACAGATCCCTTGTTTCTTTTATATGAATGCAGGGTGCGAAGGCCTTCTCTGTACTGCGCCGCGGATGGTCTACTCTGGGGCCCAATAATAAAGGCTTTGCATCAAAGAATGCCGCCGGCAAAAAGTTCGGCTCATAACCCAGGAACGCAGCTTCCATGCCATTTTGCCGAAGGATTGCTGTTTTATCAAGTAATAACTGCCGGTTCTTTTTTACGAATTCTGCAGGTACAAAAGCCTCAATTTTTTTGTCCGGGAAAAACTTGAATGGTGTTGGGTTGGCACTGGCATATTCGTGCCAGGAACTGCCACCAGCAGGTATCTCATGCCAGCTCTTATCCGCCAACGTACTTACAGCAATCTTTACGGTTCCAAAGGGCTTCAATACCTGAGCCTGTTTGACCAGTTTCTTAAATGCTTCTATATTGGTAACAGGGGCATTAATAACGAACACACGGCCATTTTCATGGGCATTTAAGGATTTTTGGGCAGTCACCGCATGAGGGAGCCCGAAAAAAACTAACGAAAAGTAAGCAATCAACTTCTTTTTCATGACTGGAAAGCGATTATTTTTGGAGTGAGAGGTAAAATGATCTGACCAAAAATAAGTAATTAAAAACAAATACCTTCATTAAATTCTTTCTTTTTATTATTTTTATACTAATTTAGTAAAATAAATAAGGTTTTGAAAATTTTATGAATACAGCAATACGCTTTCGCATCTTAATATTTGCGCTGCCAGTTTTACTATTGCAGTGCATTGTAACATATGGCCAAAAAGACCATTTGCATAACAGTAAAGTATTCAACCGAGAAAAACCATTTAGGGTATACCTGCCGGCGACTTATGAAAAGGACAAAAACCGACGCTATCCGGTATTATACTATATGCACGGTAATAAAGGAACTCACAAATTGCCATTTGAAAACATTCAGGAGCTGGTCGATCAGCATGAATTAATTCTAGTATGCTGGAACGGCAGATCGGAGGATTCCGACGAACGGCCTTATAACGTAGGCTACCACTCCAACATCAATTACCCATACGAGTTTAGTGATTATTTTATTGAGTTTTATAAGCATATAGACAGTAGCTTCAGAACCGATGCGAGCCGCAAAGGGCGGGCCGTTTTCGGACATAGTATGGGCGGTTTTGTTGCCTATGTGCTGGCCCAAAAATTTCCGCACCTGGTCGGACTGGTCGTTAATTCGAAAGGCTCACCAGAGTTTTTTATGGGCGCCCCGGAAAATCACACCCTGATCCAGCATCGCTACCTTTTCGGGAACCTGCATGGAGTACTGGTACGCTTTCAACACAGTACAGAAGGCGAAGAGTTGTTTCATTTGAATAATGAAGTGCATGCTGCCGCAAGCCTGGAAGCAGGCCTTCAATACAATTTCAAGGCATACGATAACATACACTTTTTGAACCGGGAGCAATTCAAGGATGGACTGGAATGGGCGGCCGCGAACTTCAAGAAGATCCCTGATCCACCTGAGCGCTGGAACCATGCCAGTACCGATCCGGCATTTCACGTATGGGGATACGATGTCGCCTCTAACCTGAATGAACCCGGCTTCATCAGCTTACGTAATGTAACTAAGGATGGCTTTAGCATTCAAACCCGCAAATGGCTACCTGATGGACCTGCCATCGCAGGTGTGCAATTGACTATTAAAACACCACCCACCTACAAAGCCAATGAGCAGTATGAAGTAAAATTGCTTCATACCGGCCAGGGTAAAGCCACTACCGAATTAATTCGCGCGGATGCAAAAGGTCGCCTGGAAATTAGAGCCGGCCACGATTTACAGATAGCGGGTATTACGCACCATGAAAAAGCACCAGCCTTAACTGTATCGGAATTTGCAGGGAATGGAACTACAAGATTTATTGCGCACCGTCAGACAGCCTATATAAAATTGCGCGTATGGAATCGGGGTACATCTGCCGCTAATGCTGTTAAAATCCGCTTAACCACACTTGCAGACAGCGTTTTGATCGAACAACCGGAAATTACGGTAAGTGAGATTACCACGGGCCAAAACGATTGGCTGCGCGATAGCTTTCGTGTACATATTATTAAAGGGCCGCCAACGGATGGCAGCAACCCTTATATCCGATTCAACCTGTTGTTTACTGACAGCAAAGGGCACACCTGGAAAGACGAGATAGACCTGCTTCCTCTTTATGCAGTAAACCGTTTTGAAGAAATTGGCATAGACGATGGTGATAGTGAAATATTCGGAAGCGGAAACGGAAATAATATAGCCGAACCCGGGGAGCTGATCATGGTCTATCAGGAAAACCACCGTACCCGCCTTTTTTATGATGACCCCTATGTTATCAGCGAGCGACTGCATGACGATCTCCAGCCTGATAAATGGGGTGACGGCTATGCATTATCTTCTCTAATCCGAATCTCGCCAGATTGCCCGCCTGGTCACGTGATGCGTTTCCTGGCTTGCTACGAGATCAAGCAATGGAACACGATTAAACGAAAAGTAACCTGGGGACATTTCAATATCACTATCGGAAATAAAAAAACTCCGGCACCTTAGCCAATGATGAAAAAGAGATTTAACTACCTGCCTTTTGCAGTGCTCCTACTTACTGCTTCTGCCAACTTACATGCACAACTGCATTCAGGGCCCAAAGCGCTTCAAACTTTTTCGGTTGAAGGACGGTTCATTGAAACTGACTCGTTAACCGCCCGGTTGTTCTGGCCGGGAACACAGGTATCTGCGCAGTTCACGGGTACAGAACTAAGTGCGCAGATAAAGGACGAAAACGGGCGCAACCATTACGCCGTAATTATTGATGATTCTCTACTGACTCAGCTATCTCTTAAGTACGGAACGCACGATTATCTACTGGCAAGTAATTTGGCTCCTGGCTTACACAGGATAACCCTTCATAAATTGACCGACTGGTTCGATGGGGCGTCTGAATTTATACGCTTCATTCAGCCCGATGGGAAACTGACTGAAAATGTAAAAGCTGATAAAAAATGGAAGCTTGAATTCTACGGTAATTCTATAACGGTTGGAGCAGCTATGTTTTCCCAAAAAGATTCGCTTACCTGGCCCGGTAGCTCTACGCACAACTACTTTAGCTATGGATCTGTTGCCGCACGTAAACTGAATGCCGCTGCCCGGTTTATAGCCAGCAGTGGTATCGGCTTGATGGTAAGTTGGGGCAACCTGATCATGCCGGAAATATTCGACCTGGCCAACCCCGCCGACAGTAGCAGCAAATGGAATTTTTACCAATACCAGCCTGACGTTGTTATTGTAAACCTGATGCAAAATGACCAGGCGCTTATAAATCAGGAGAAGCACCCCCAATTCCTCCGGCGTTTTGGAAAGCAGAGACCTTCTCCAGACACTATTATTAGTCGCTATACAAATTTTATATCAAAACTGAGAACATACTATCCTAATGCCTACATTTTATGTTGTCTCGGAAGCATGAGTGCTGTAAGGCCGGGATCGCCGTTCCCGGATTATATAAGAAAAGCCGTGAGCTTACTAAATGACAAAAATATAAGCACTTATTTTTTTAAGCCCATAAAAGGGAACGAACACCCAAATAAAGAAGAACATCAACAAATGGCTAACGAATTAATTGAAGTACTGACTCCTATACTAAAACAAATGTAGCAAGACTCATACCTCGCGCCTGTTTCTGAAAAAATTATACCCAATTGCAATAGCTTTTCAAAAGATGGTTGGAAGCTTCAGAAAGGGTAACCAAGCCAATGATCTTATTAATTTACAGTTTATCACCCTTCTATAGTCAATACTATTTTGCCGGTTCTGCCAGGGCTGATCAGCAACATCTTGATACGGTAAATTTTACTACCCCAGATCGGCGTTAGCTTAGCATCAGTAACAGCTATTTCTTCTATTAAAGGCTTTATCATGGATGCATCATAGCGCATTTTTATCTTGTCGCCGTTCGTTTCTAAAACCACGCAACCAGGCTCGATCCTGGGTTTTTCTGTTACCAGGATGGTTGACCAGGTACTATCCTTCCTGCTATTTAGCCGAAATGCATCTTTTATAATAAACTTCTTCCCATTACCCTGCAGGGAATAAGTTCTTTTCCATTGTTCCACACCAGCGGTCACAGGGTATGCTTTTGTAATATCTATCTCTACTGTTGAACCCTGCGAGTTGTTGTGCGAAACCCTAAAGTTTTCTGCTTTAAAATCTCTTCCCTCTTTTTGCGCCACACCGTTAATATACGGCATGTTATGATACTGCGACTGCATGGTCCATATTTCATAACGTTGCGGGCTGAACGTTTTTGCGGTATAATATTCAACACCCACATCAATCAGCAAAGGCCTGTCCTTGTAGTACAACATAAAGTTGCCCACATCATTGTGATTGTGGCTTTCATCATTATGTCCGCCTTTTGCAGTGTAGTAGAAGCTACCCCTTCGAGCTCCTGCCAATTGCAGATCAGGTAAAGTAAACTCGCGCACGTAGCTAACTATTGTATCGGCTTTCAGTATAGCCGGCAAATTAAACAGGGCTTCCAGCTGCCGGTAAAGCGTACCACGGATCCTGCCTTTATCGAGCGCCTGGGGATCTGCAGCTTTTGCACCCATAGCGGCGAGAACCGGATTATCGGTGCGCACACCGAAACGATACACGAGCATGGGGTTATACTTTACTTTAGCGCTGGCATCAGCAAAATTGAGAAAATAATCATCGGCTATCCAGGCAGTATGAAGATAAGACCCGATTTTTTTTACCAGGGATTGCTGAAATAAATTGACCTTACCGTTGCTGGCTGTGTATAAAACTTCGAGGCAGTCAAATAAAGCTCCGCCTGCCCTGTCCCAGTAACCTGGACCCTCATCACAACCTCCATCTTCGGGATAGTGATTCAGGAAGGCATCCAAACAAACGCCCATTTTCAACAGGTCGGCCTCCCGGCGCTGCGTATTGTCGTCCAAAAGCATGGAAGCTACCATCCAGTTACAAATTACCCAGGGATTCCAGTTATTGGGAATGCGCTCGCCAAATCCCAAATACCAAAAGTCATTTCTGGTACGTAAAGGTTCTAGTAGGCGCCGGTCAACCTCGTATTTGATACGTAAGGATAGTTCCGGACTAATGCTATCCAACTCAGGCCCTAAAAGAGAATGAGTCCATGCTAATAAAGTTGCTGTTTCAGCTACTGCAAAATCAACTGTAGGTTCCGTTACATCGGGCAAACCATCTCCTTTTTTCTGCAGGTAGAGATGCGCCACCAGCCCCCAATAAGAATCTTCGCATATAGCCCAGATACCATTAACGATGTCGCTGATAAACCGTCCTTTTCCTTCAATACATTCAGCCATTACAAGACTGCTAAGAGCCTCGCGTCTCGCGTAAAATAGCTGTTCGTAAACAGCTCTTTTACCTGTTGCCGAATAATCGAGTGCTGCACCGGCAGGAATCGCAAGCCATATATAACCCAGGTATTTTTCTCCGTTATTTAACAGATAAGCGGTCGCATTTTTATCAACTGATTCCCAGGCCTTCCTGTTAGCTGCGACCGGAAACATCTTTTGCAGCGCAGCATCCTTATACCAGCCAGACGACGGTGTATTCTTTAATGCATTGCTGATGAGGTTACGCTGCGCATTACCGCGCGCTGCTATCCATAAAAACAAAAAAAGTAAAAAAGTTTTTTGTTGCATTCTTAAGGTTGAGCGATAGTAAAGTATTTTTAAAGGAAAGCCGGGCGTCTGGTAATGCCCGCCCGGCTAAATTGTCATTATTGCTTGAGATGTAAACCAGTTTTATTTGCTTAAAGTTCTGGTGGGAACATACCCTGCCTGGGATGGGCAAAAGGGGTGCCCGGCTTTTTATCCCACCAAACTCTTGCCATAAGCGTATTGCCACCAGTTAACCTATTTACTGCCTCCAGGTAGTTATCCTTATTGCGAAGCTCTTCAGCGATGGGATAAGTAAGGCGGCGCGGAATATTACCTTCTGTATCACCCATGGTGCCGCCGGTCCATATACGCGGATAACCGGTTCTCCTAAATTCAGCCCAGGCTTCAAACGAGTTATAATAAGTAGCCAGCCATTTCTGCACCGCAATTTGTTCTAGCTTCTGCTCATCAGTACCAGCGAGCTGACCGGAAGGAGAGGCCAGATAATTATTAATATCTGTAGTTGCAACATTGTATTGTGCCATTGCCTGGCGAATGCCATCCTGGAACAACTGCTGCGCATTTTCACTGGTAATAGCAGCCTGTGCAGCTTCGGCTCTCAACAAAAAGACTTCCGATGCATTCATTACCACCATGTTTATAACCTGTTGCAGAAAAGTCGTCTGCATACGTGATATAGAATCAGCCAGGTAACGATCGCCCTGCCCCTGCACTAACTGAAGCGGAACACCGCGATAACCAATACCCGCCCCGTTAGCTGTGCGAGCGAAAAGCGGAAGCCGTGGATCACTCAGGCGTTTCAGATTGTCGACGGTGGTAAATGACATGATCATAGATCCAGGCTGCGTAGAGTTACGCGTAAACAAAGGGTTCACGTTACTTGCGTTACCATCATTTAATGAAGCTATAACTGCGTTATGCGCGTTAGTTGTCATCAGCGGCTGCGCTATCACTTCATTAATATGTTGTGCGGCGAGCGTTGCATTGGCATAACGAATGCGCATGGCTAAACGAAGGCGAAGCGAATTTCCAAACCTTCTCCAGTTGTCTACATTTGCCTTTAACCACAGATCGGAAGTGCCGAAACTAAATTGGTCATTGTCATTTACTAACGCAGCGGTGGCGTCTTTAACATCATTCAACAGAGACGTGTAAATGAATTCTTGTGTATCATATTTGGGCTGCAGTATCGACTCTTCAATGCTCTTCAGCGCTTCGGTATACGGCAGATCGCCATACATATCCGTAAGGGCCTGGTATATTAGCGCCCTGGTGATACGAGCCTGGGCGTTCATATTCTTTTGAAGCGGATTGTCCTGCGTTAAACGGACCGTTTCTGACAGGTTAATGAGATAGTTTCGAAAAAAAGTGTTATGGGGATTAGACCAGTCACGTTGCTGGAATATATTGCCCGAAGCTGGGTTTTTATAATAACCTGCATATTCCATAATTATGCTATGGTTAATCATTTCAAATGCAAATGACTTTTGCACCTGTGAAAAAAGAAGACCGGGAGATACCACATCGCGTGTGATAACCAATGGATTGTTATTAATATCGGCGAAATTTTTAGTACACCCCGACAGGATCAACAGCGATCCGACAACAATCGAATAAATGAGATGTTTGATTTTCATATCTTAAAATTTTCTGATCAGTTAAAAGGAAAAGGAGAGATTAAAACCCATGCTGCGGGTATTAGGAACGCCTGTTGATTCGAACCCCTGGGCAACAGTGAAAGGACCGAAACCTCCTTCAGGATTTGCACCCATCAGCTTAATCTCCTTGTTTTGGTAGAGGTAAGCCACATTACGGCAAACAGCTGAGAGCTTCGCACTCTTCAAAAATTTGAGACTACTATTAAGAAGCCTGCCAACATTGTAACCCAGGATGATTTCGCGTAAGCCGACATAGGTTGCATCCAAAACAAACTCCTCTCCTATATTTCCATAACTCATACTGGTGTAATAGGTCTGGCGCCCGAGTACAATAGTACTGGGCAGGTACGATCCATCTGCCTGCTGTATAACCCCATCAGAAATTAGATTGTCTCCGTTTTCTGTACCCTTACCTGTTCCCTGCGACCACTGTTGCAATTTGGAGTAAGAAAATATTTTTCCTCCGATACGCGCATCAACCAGAAAAGAAAGACTCAGATCTTTATACTGAAACGCATTGGTAACACCAGCCAGGAAGTCGGGCTGTATATTACCCAATACTGAAGTAGTCTGTTCACGCTGGTAGCGGCCGTCTGCACCCAGTAATTTTCTTCCGTCGGGCGTACGCAGGTACTTGTACCCTACTATGTTTCCGTAAGGGAGGTCGGGGCGCGCTTCAATACTCATTTCAGCTGTGGAGTACAGATTCAGCGAATTAATACCCGGAGCCAGCGATACTACTTTAGAGCGGTTACGTGAGAAATTAATGTTGGCATCCCAGTTGAAATGTTTCGTCTGAACCGGCTTTACATTCACCATGAACTCAAAACCTCTGTTGGTAATTTCACCGGCATTAATTTGTTTAGAAGAAAAACCTGTTCCTGCCGGAATATCCACACGCAGTATCTGATTTTTAGTGCTTGCACTGTAATAAGTAAAATCTATCCCAACGCGATTCTTAAGGAAACGGAGTTCCGTACCTAGTTCTACAGAAGTGGTTAATTCGTTTTTCAGATCTATTAAAGGGATCGTGCCCCCGATAGTGGCAAAACGCACTCCGTTATACCCTATCGACTGAAGACCATAACCTACCATAGTTTGATAAGGGGCTGCATCTTTACCGGCCTGTGCGTAAGAGAGGCGTAGTTTACCAAAAGACAGTGGCGTGTTGGTCATCTTTAAAGCATCTGTAAACACAAAGCTTCCACTTACGCTGGGATAAAAGAAGGAGTAATTATTAATACCCAGTGTAGACGACCAGTCGTTACGACCTGAGAAGTCGAGGAACAGGTAGTTCTTCCAGCCCAGCTGACCTGTGAAATAAACGGAGTTCATTTGCTTGCGGGTAAGGCGATCGGCCGGCACCACTATACCGGCATTTATAATATTGTAAAAATGATCTACGTTCAGGTTGTTACCGGTAAGCGTCATTAACTGCTGATTACGGTTGAGGTGGTTGGCACCAATTGAGAATGTGCTGGAGAGATTACTGCTCAAAGGTTTGTTGGCTGTTAAGAGAACGTCAACGTTTTCTTCCTTAACGCGGAGACGTGAATTGTCAATTTGGCCGCGGCGCAGGTTATTGGAGCCGGTAGGTGTATTTATTCCGATGCGTGAATCGCGCAAATCAAAATAAAAATCGGTACCTGCTCTCGCCTGCAGGGTTAACCAGGGCCGGAACTTGTAGCGTGCCAGCAGGTAGCCATTCACACGATCGCGCGAATCCTGGCTTAGGAATTCGTTCAGGATCCAGTAAGGATTGAAAGGCCGGCCATCCGTCCAGTTATTCGACAAACCAGCCGGTGTTTTATAATCCCTGAGCATATCCATCGAAAGGAAGGCCGGAAACCTGTTCAACGACATGGCGATGGTGTTGATATTGGTGCCAAAACCGGGACGGTTTTTTCCCTCCTGGCGGATATAGTTAAATCTTGTTTCGAGGTATAATTTTTCCGTTGCCTGGAAACCAAAGCGGGCATTAACCGTTTGGCGGTTGAGGGTAGATGTGGGGAAAATGCTGGTGGTACGCAGGTCGGATAGCGATACGCGGTAATTGAACTTTTCTCCTCCTCCACTGACTCCTACCGTATTGGTAAAAGTTTTTCCCGTCTGAAAGAATTTACCGATCTCTCCATCTCCTTTACCGGTATAGGGAATCACGCCCAGGCTGGGCCACAATTCAACCTTAATAGGTTGACCATCGAACTTAGCACCCCATAGGTCAGGAATATTGTCTGGTAACTGCCGGATCTGCTGCCCGTCTACGGTTACCAGGTCCCAACTCTCGATAGATTCGTTATAACCCGGACCATAACTATTCTGCCTTCTAGGCACTACATTGAGTTTTTCAATGGTTGCATTGGAGTTAAAATCTATAGTGGCACGTCCCGCACGTCCTTTTTTGGTTGTAATGATAATAACACCGTTGGCTCCACGGGCACCGTATAATGCGGCGCCATTAGGTCCTTTTAATACCGTCATACTTTCGATATCATCGGGCAGGATATTACCGATACCATCTCCGTAGTCGCGCGATGTACCACGGTCATTACTAAGATCAGGCGCACCCACGGTTTGGTTGTCAATAGGCACCCCATCTACCACATAAAGAGGTTGATTATCTCCCTGGAACGAACTGGCGCCCCGGATATTTACATAGGCAGAACCACCAGGCCCGGTGGCCGATGTGCTGACAAAAACCCCGGCTATCTTGCCTTTTAATGCATTTGCCACATTAGTTTCACGGGCTTCAGTAAGGTCACTTCCCTTTAAAACCTGTGCAGAGTAACCAAGCGACCTTCTTTTCTGCTCAATACCAATAGCTGTTACGACCACTTCTGTCAGCTCTTTTTCATCGACAGTTACCACCACCTCAAGCACTGAGCGCCCTTTTAAAGGCTCTGTTTTAGCCTGCATACCTGTATGCGTGAAAGAAAGTACACCATCTAAACCAGGAACATCGATCGTAAATTTGCCATCGGCATCGGTAACCGTTGCTTTAACGGTTCCCTGTAAACCTACATTCACTCCTGCAACAGGTGTGGCATCCTTCGCCGAAATCACCCTGCCGGTAACAACATTTTGCGCCTTAACACTCGCGGATAAGGCTATTATCCCGCTAAAAAGGAATAATAGTTTTGAGAGCAGTCGTTTTTTCATTTTATAATTATTTTTTTAACAAGCGTGACACTAAAAATAAAGTAAAAAAACTTTTAAAACAAAAAATACTTTCATTTCCTTATTATTTTTTTTCAAGAATCCTGTAAACAATTGGCCCGTTCACACTATATCAACGAGTCATGCGAATGTTGAATCTGGCAAACCAATTAAAATAATCTATATCAAAAGATTAATATTCAAATAATTAAATACCAGATTGGCCTATTTTGTCCTGCCGGAATAATGCCATTTTTGGGAAATAGCATCTGTTTGAAAAAATTTTTTACCGTAGTTAATTTTAATAGGAATTAATTTCTATTTGGACTTTTATGGTACTGTTTTGTAGCACAAAAGGCAATAAATAGCGTAATCATAAATTAAAACTACAATTATAAAACAATAAATAAATTTTGCGAAAGGTTATAACAATATGTATATTTACAAAATAAGGAAAAGAAAGAAAAGGCTACTACCCTCATCTTCTTGTCATTCTCTAACAGTATTAAATGATTTGCAATGTCTTCCACAAGTAGAAGAACGTTTATCCGCCAAAGTTCCGCTGCATTTGCTGCTACAGCTTTTTTACCAGGCCTTGCCCGTTCTACGCCAAATGATGTTATTAATATAGGTGTTATAGGTATGGGCAGCCGGGGAACGGGCCTGGCGACAATTATCAGGAAAATATCCGGTTTAAAGATCATTGCCTGCTGTGATGTGCTCTCACAAAATCTCAGCAGCGGAATCAAAAGCGCTGCACCTGATGCCGAAGCTTATATTGAATACTGCAAGCTGTTGGAAAACAGATCGGTTGATGCGGTGTTGATTGCCACGCCCCTCTACCTGCATGCGCCTATGGCTATTGCCGCATTAGAGGCGGGCAAACATGTTTACCTGGAGAAATCCATGACTTATTCGATTGAGGAGGCACTTAAACTGACTCAGCTAGTTCGCCAACATAAAAACCTGATTTTCCAGGTGGGTTATCAATACCGATACTATGGCCTTTACAGAAAAGTAAAGGAGATCATTCAACAAAACTGGCTGGGCAAAGTAACCCATATCGAATGCCAGTATAACCGCAACTCCAACTGGCGTAACCCGGTTGCAGATCCAGGTCAGGAGCGTATTATCAACTGGCGGATGTATAAGGAATTTTGCGGTGGTCCGCTCTCAGAGTTATGTGCGCACCAGATCGATATGATAGATTATCTTTTCGACACAGCGCCAAGCTCTGTTACAGGTATGGGTGGTATCAATTACTGGAAGGATGGCCGGACAACTTTCGACCATATTCGGGCAATTTACGATTACCCCAACGGGATGAAAGCAAGCGTCAACTCTGTTCTCAGCAACGCCTTTAATGGCTATAATATAAAAATATATGGTGACCGGGCTACGGTTGAGATTCAGCGCGAAGATGCTTTCATCTATGCAGAATCGCTCAGTAACGAAAGAGGTACAGTAGACGGAGTAACCGGCGCATCAATCAATGTAACCACCCAGGGAAAGGCTGAAAAACTAAAATGGCTAGAGCCCGGCGAGCAACTGCTCGAACCAACCACTTACGCCCTGACCGATTTCAGGGACTGTATCCTCCGAAATCGAAAACCACTCTCTGGTATCGATAACGGACGCACCAGTTCCATTGCCATCCACATGGGGAATACAGCTGCGGAAACCGGTACGATGCAGCACTGGCAAAACAAATACACTCTTTAACCTAAACCAAGCCTGCAACTTGAACAAGAATTATTCCTCCGAAACTGAAAGAGCATCCAAAACAAAATGGTGGTCTTACCTTGGCCCTGGCATTATAACTGCTGCTATTGTTTTCGGTCCCAGTAAAATAACCATTACATCTAAAATGGGAGCCAGCTATGGATACAGCCTGATATGGCTGGTTGTTGTGGCAATCGGCCTAATGGTGGTATTTACTGAAATGGCGGCACGTATTGCCTACGCCCGCCAGGACTCACTGCTACAGGTTATAAAAAGTAAATGGGGTAACATAATGCCGCTTATTGTGGGCAGTGGTATTTTTCTTGTCACTTCCTCTTTCCAGGCAGGTAATACAATTGGCGTAGGTATATCGCTGGGAGAAATGACAGGTACCAGCCCGGCTCTCTGGATGGTCCTTTTCACTGCAGTAGCTATTAGCATGCTTTTCATGCGAAGTCTTTATAAAGTGCTTGAAAAATGTATGATCCTGCTGGTATTATTGATGCTGGTATCCTTCCTGATTACATTTATAATGAGCAAACCTTCTTTGTCGGCGATGGCTGCCGGACTAATACCCCGTATTCCGAATGGATCTGAAACATTGGTTATTGCTTTTACCGCCAGCTGTTTCTCACTGGTGGCCGCCTTTTATCAAACCTACCTGGTGCAGGAACGATTAAAAAACCGCCCGGTTACTCATGAAGGGTATCGCAGCATTGAAAGCCGGGCAGGGATACTGCTACTCGGTGTATTGGTGATCGTTGTTATGGGATGCGCGGCAGCGGTTTTACATGAAAAGAAGCTGGCAGTTCAAACAGGTATGGATATGGCAAAGGCATTGGAACCTCTCTTTGGCGAATTTGCCACCTGGCTGTTCCTGTTAGGGTTATTCGGAGCTTCCTTTTCTTCCCTCCTTGGCAACGCTGTGGTGGGAGGAACACTTATGGGTGATGCTCTATACGGCAGCAGCAATCTCAATAACAAAAAAAATCGGGTACTCATCGCTACAATCATGGCTATTGGACTCATCATGGCGCTGATTTTTGGCAAACTCCCCCTTGAAGCAATTATTCTTGCACAAAGTGTCACCATCTTTATTGTACCTATAATAGGCATTGCCCTCTTCAACATTGCCAATGATAAAAAAATCATGGGGTATCTCGTAAACAGCCGGCTGCAAAATGTAATAGGCATTTTGGGAATCCTCCTGCTCACCGTATTAGCCGTAATTAATGCAATTGAATTATTTACCCGATAGTATTAAAATTATTTATGACAACAACAGAACAATACTACCAGAGCCTGCTGGAACCAAGTGACGCATTGATAAACGACATCAGTCATATAGAAGGCGACATGATCATATTGGGTGCTGGTGGAAAAATGGGGCCCGATCTAGCCAGGCTGGCAAAAAAGGCAAGTGACCTCGCCGGGAGCACCCGCCGCGTTATAGCAGTATCACGCTTTACCGATGTAGAAGCCAGGGAAAGCCTAATTGCGCACGGAGTTGAGACCATAAGTGCAGATTTATTGAACGAAGCACAATTAGAAAGCCTGCCCGAGGCACCTAATGTTATTTACATGGCCGGTACCAAGTTTGGCACTACCCATAATGAACATTTAACCTGGGCGATGAATACCTACCTCGCAGGTCGCATTGGAAGCCGCTATCGCAACTCCCGCATTGTGGTATTTTCCACAGGTAATGTATATCCGCTCGTACCGGTTTTATCCGGGGGAGCCATCGAAAGCTCTGCTACAGCACCTTTAGGTGAATATGCCCAGTCATGCCTCGGCCGCGAGCGACTTTTCCAATACCAGGCCAGCCTTTATAAAACACCCCTGTTGCTATTCAGACTTAATTATGCCAATGATGTAGGTTATGGTGTGTTGCTTGAAATTGCCAAATCGGTACTGCAGGAAAAAGAAATGGATCTGCGTATGGGACATGTAAATGCGATCTGGCAGGCCGATGCCAATGAAATGGCAATCCGCTCCCTGCTGCACTGTAGCTACCCGGCGAAAATACTCAATGTTACCGGTCCTGAAACGATCAGTGTACGGCAGGTGGCCGAAGAATTTGGACGACTGCTGAAAAAAACACCGCGCTTTGTCCAGGAAGAGCAGGCCACTGCTCTGTTAAGCAATGCAGCGTTAGCCAGCCAACTGTTCGGTTATCCGCGCGTAGCGCTTCTTAAAATGATGGAAATTCAGGCCCGGTGGCTTCTGGAAGGTGGGAAACTAAAAAATAAACCGACCCATTTCCAGGCGAGGGATGGAAAGTATTAAACACAGTCCGACCAGACATTTAAAAAGGAAAAAATCATTTCGAAAAAAATAAAAAATGGCAATTGTATTAGACAAGGCAATTTTCGATGCCCTGCACCAGGGAAAAGTAATACCCGCCCATCCCCTGGCATTAAATGCTGATGGCAGCTTTAACGAAGCATTTCAGCGACGGCTTACAAATTATTATGTTGCCGCCGGCGCAGGCGGTGTCGCTGTTGGCGTTCACACCACACAGTTCGAAATACGATTACCGGAGCACAACCTGTTCGAAGCTGTTTTACAACTTGCTTCAGAAGAGATAGACCGGCTGGCAAAACCAGATTTTATACGGATAGCAGGCATTTGCGGTCCTACTACACAGGCACTACACGAAGCTCAACTTGCTGTTAAATACGGATACCATCTCGGACTACTAAGCCTGGGCGCTTTGAAAAAGGCGTCAGAAGATGAACTGATCAGGCATGCAGCAGCAGTTGCAGAAATCATCCCGGTTTTCGGATTCTATCTTCAACCGGCAGTTGGTGGAAGGTTGTTATCTTACAATTTCTGGCGCCGGTTCGCCGATATTCCAAACGTATATGCCGTTAAAATCGCCGCCTTTAACAGGTACCAAACGCTCGATGCGGTGCGTGGTGTTATGGAGTCAGACCGACGGAATGAAATAGCGCTCTACACCGGTAATGATGACAATATAGTAGCTGACCTCCTCACTCCTTTCTGTTTTGAAAAAGATGGCGTTCAGCATAAAAAATATTTCACGGGCGGCTTGTTGGGTCATTGGGCCGTATGGACCCATGCAGCTGTAAAACTCCTGGAAGAAATAAAGAATAGCTTTAAGCAGGAAATACCTTTCAAACAGCTCTTACAAAAAGGTGTAGCTGTTACCGACATGAATGCGGCGCTTTTCGACGTTAGCAATAGTTTCCACGGTTGCATTCCGGGAATTAATGAAGTACTTTTCCGGCAGGGTCTGCTACCTTCAACACGTTGCCTGAATCCACAGGAAGTATTATCACCGGGCCAGCCGGAGGAGCTAAACAGGGTTGTCAGCGCCTACCCCCATTTGACGGATGAGGCTTTTGTGCGTACCTTCATCAGCCAGTGATCACAATAAACGATATTAAGCATTTAGCGCGCAGTTCAGCAGCGGAAACCATCTCCATGCGCAGGCACCTGCACGCACATCCCGAATTATCTTTTGAAGAAAAAGAAACCAGCACCTTTATTAAAGGAATGCTGAATAAGTTGAAAATCCCCTGGCAGTCTATAGCCGGTACGGGAGTAGTAGGTATGATTGAGGGCGCATTGCCCGGTGAACGAACCATTGCCTTACGGGCCGACATAGATGCTTTACCCATACTCGAGGAAAATAATAAGTCATATAAATCTATCCGACCAGGTACCATGCATGCCTGCGGTCACGACGCTCATACAGCATCTTTACTGACAACTGCAGGGATACTCCAACAATTACGATCCAGGTTTTCAGGCACTATCAAATTGATTTTTCAGCCTGGAGAAGAAGTGTTGCCTGGGGGCGCAAGCCTGTTGATAAAGGAGGGTGTTCTTGACAATCCCCGTCCTGACTTTATTATAGGTCAACATGTAGATCCCCGGTTGCCGGCTGGCAGTATTGCGGTCCGGAGCGGCGCTTTTATGGCTTCCATGGATCAGCTACGTTTTACGGTGAAAGGAAAAGGTGGGCATGGCGCACAACCCCATACAATTACTGATCCCGTATTTGCTGCAGCGCAGATCGTAATAGCACTTCAGCAAATTGTAAGCCGTAAGGCTAATCCTGCTTCTCCAACGGTTTTATCTATCGGTCGCATTATTGCAGATGGCGCTGTAAACATTATTCCTAATGAGGTAACTATGGAGGGAACCCTTCGCTGCTTCGATGAGCAGTGGAGAACCGAGGCACATGAGTGGATACACCGTACCTCAACCTCTATAGCAGAAGCTTCAGGCGCTACCTGCGAAGTTGATATAACCGTGGGCTACCCGGTTTTGAATAACCATGATCTTGCTGCAAAATGTGTAAAAGAGGCAGCTGGCACCTATCTTGGTAGCGCAGCTGTAAGTGAGGCAGCTATATGGACTGCAGCAGAAGATTTTGCGAGCTACGCACAAGAAATTCCCGCATGCTTTTACCTGCTGGGTGTAGGCAATGAGGAAAAGGGAATCACATCGGGCCTTCACACACCGCTTTTTGATATCGACGAAGACGCACTGCCCGATGCTCCGGGTTTGATGGCCTGGATCGCATTAGAGCTGTTATCCAAAATCCCTGTTTAGTCCGGATATTGTACCATGCTACCACGATCGTTCTGTCTGCCGGAACATAACCTCCTGGCGTTTTAAACTGCTAAAGCCACGCTTTCCTGAAAAGATCCTAAGCCAGCTTCACCCCTTACTTAATTGGAAAATATTTTTCCATAGCCGTCTTTTGAGGATCGCGCAAAACCTTGAACATGCTCACTCCTTTATCTCAATAATTCATTATATTCACATACATCATTCTTTGTTTGCAAACTACAACATAGAGCTTTAACCGACGCTTATAAAAACGGGAATCATTGATATTCTGGTAAGAAATACAAAACCCATTGATAGTAAATGAATAAAATAGCTGATCATTTAAATGATATCATTTAAAAAGGAGACACTAATAAGCGTCTAAAAGAGATCGGCGTAACATTTTTAGTAGTTCTGCGAAGGAGAACAGGAAGCAGTCTAAATCTCAGGCATGACCAAAAATTTTTCAAAAAAATCCGGCACCAACAACCATAATGTTGTAAGATGCCGGATGTCTATCACAATAGACCCGGCTCACTGAACAATGCTTTCAAAAGTATTGCCGAAAACAATATCTCCCACCTTAAGCAGTCTATTCCTCTGGTTTTGCAAGTGCTGTAAATACCATTTTTTACCAGGCTAAAACATAAGGCTTGTCTGGTTTTGGGGGCCGCTTCAATTACGGCCTGAATGCTTGCTCCCGGCAAAACCTGGGCATCTTAGGATTGTGCATACGATTTTTGCCAGCCAATATCAGCGAAAATAAAATTGTAAGAACGTAAGCTATCTTTTTCATGTCAATGGTCTGTAATCTATGACCTGTACTCCACATTACAATAATCCTGACGCTTTCTTCCATACAGGATACCTGTCAAGAACCACCTGGGGTGCACTGGAATACCAGCTGTACCCATTACGGCGTTCATCACCTATTTCTGCGAGCGTATTTTTTTTGATGCCATCCCTGTCACAGAAATAGGGCTTATTGGTATCCAGGTCGTAAAAACGAGCCCATATCTTAGGAGCATTGCTTTCTGTAACTGTATAAGTATCTCTCTTACCGCTACTATTAAGCCCCCTTTCTACCTTCAGGCCTTTAATAGCGTGGTTTTCGAACCATTTAACCGCACCTTCTATCGCATTAATTACCTTTTTATCAGGTTGATCCAAATCCATTAATAGCAAAACAATTCCCGCAGATTCTGAACCGCTGAATGAAGCTAATTCATAGGATCTGGCATTGGCCGGAGCCAATGTTATCTCATCGTGCTGAGCACACTAAACGGTAGGCTCACCTTCCTGTTTGATCTGGGTTTTAAGAATACATTCAATACCCTTATCAAATGCTGACTTTAGCCTTTGCCTAATATTGTTATCGATCTGTAATGCCTCAAACTCCGGTTTTCCAGTATATAACTCCTTAACGAACTGTAACACATTAACCATTGCATTATCGTTGTAGGTTATATGCATGGAGTAAGGAACGGTTTTATCAGCTGCAATTTCTTCAGGTGCATCTTTTACAGGAAAAAACTGGGGCCATCCCCCATTGCTATACTGAGATGTCAGTATATAATCTACTCCCCTGTAAAAAGCATCCTTATACCTCTGATCAGCAACCTGTTTATAAACTTTAGCCAGGAAACGCAGTTCAGTTATTGTAGCTCCATTATCGAAGGTGCCCCCGATTTCGTTTTTTGTATTGATGTAATAGCTTTGTAACGAGTCAGAAAACGGACGATGATAAGGCATATTTTTTGCCCAACCGCCTGTTTGCTTCTGGCTAATAAGCACATTTTCGGCTACGGATAGTGCATCCTTCGAACCATACCATTCCCGCTGCATTTCTGTTGCCACTCTCGACCAGCGCATATTCAGATAGGAAGAAGAAGCAACTTCTTTATTTTGCGCCCCAACCGTTAATGTGCTTAAAACTGCAGTTACAATCGACAGATATATTTTTTTCATATTGTGACAATAATTAAGATGGGTAGCCTATCTATTATATGTTGATTTATTTTCTCATCTCATCTCATCTCATGGATCAGACGTTATATTTACTTATATCCTTCTGCTTTTCGCGCAATTTATTACAAATACAATTGAAGGTTGAGAGATTTATAGGTAGGACATGCTGTATTGCTTTTACCAATCGACAGGCGGAGCATCTGCCATCAACAAGGGAATAAATACCATTACACGGAGAGATGGTAAAAAAGAAGAAATGGGCCAATGGGATGGGATGAGTGCTACAGATATCAGCAATATAGCGGCTATCTACCCGGGATGCCCCACCAAGACAGGCAAACCATCTCCTCCTCCTGTTACCAAACAGATCCTTCACCTAAACCGACTACAGTCATCCCTAGGCTTACGATAGTGTCAAACCCGGAGATCAGTCATTCACCGAAATCATCGTCAGCAATCTCTTAAAACTTAAATTCAGGTTACATCTTTAGTAAATCACCAGACATAAACAATCAAACCACTCCCATTAATAGCCAGATAGTACGTATATGCTATTATTAGTAATTTTTTAATTGTACCTTCAATTTCATATGCCCTGGCCGGAGAGATTTTAAGCCCTATAATTCAAACATATATGCCCTCAAAATTACAGCTACTCATAGTAGATGATGACTACGTACACAAGTTAGTAATGCGTAAAATGATTGATCATTGTTGCAACCATGTAGATGTACAATTTGCTGAAAATGGCCGCGAAGGTTTGGAGCTCATCCAGGCAGCCGTAAAAGATCCGTCCATACCTCTGCCTGACGTTATATTCCTTGATATTGAGATGCCCGAAATAAATGGGTGGGAGTTCATGGAAATATTTTCAAAGTTGCCTGAGGCTGTTACGAAAAAGATAAGAGTCTATGTGGCCTCATCATCTATCACTGCTGAGGATAAACACAGGATCAATGATTACCCAATTGCCAGAGGGTTAATGGAAAAACCTATTCCATTGGAAACAATGAAGCGAATCCTTCATGTAAATACATAAATGTAATTGCTCATCAATAAACCTTTTCCTTGCTGTCAGTTTAACATAGGTTTGGCAAATGATAAATGATAATCTGTTAGTTTTACGACTTTCATATTGTTCAATAAGAATCAAATCTGGAAGCATGAATTCGAGGTTACATTTTCGATATCGTCATTTACAGCTTTTACCCATTCTTTTATATTTAGCAGTCTTTCAGAGTTCCTGTAGCAAAGACGCCAGAGAAGGAGTAGCAGCCGTATACCCGGTGCAGTTAGTATTTGACCAGCTTGTTCCCGTATCGGAAATGCGCTATTTTACAGGAGGCTCAGAACTTAATTCCCAAAACAATCAACAGAAGCTGCTTAATTTCCTGGAAAGAAAATACATTACAATAAACGATAACAATACCATATTTCATCTATCCAACTTCACAGAACCCAATGCCGATTCCTACCGCAATTCAAATTTCATCTACCATTCCAACGATCAGGTCAGGTATGTAGTCGACATCATCAATATCTCCAGGCTAAATGGAGTAAGTATTATGAAGTCGGGAATCACCAACAAAGTTGCTGATGTACCCATTGTACAATCGGATCTTTTTAAGTACAAATTTGATATTAATTCAAACGGTACTTATAATTACCAGTATGTTGTTCACGAAGGCGATCCTACGGTAGAGGTATCCCTACTCTATTACAAACTGGTTCGTTACACTGATGAGGGCGAGCGCAAAGAACTGGCTTTTGGTACGGTGCACAACCAATTCAACGAGTTGTTTATACAAACTTTACAGGCACGGGATACACTTGCCGTAAAAGAATACAGGTTGAAGTATGTTGTTAAAAAAGAAGCCGAACCATCAACTTAAGTGAATACTTAACTGATGACAGTCGATAGAAAATTCCTCCCGTTTAAACTATACAGGTATGCTATTTTGTCCTGGCAGGGCGCACTTCAATCTTGCTGGGCAGCACATTGGAGTTCATCTTTAATAAATCTACCACGATCTGTCCCAGATCAGAGGGCTGAATTTTCCAGCCATCTTCTTCACCGGGAACATGGCCATTAAATTCCGAGGTAACCGAGCCAGGCATAATGGTGGTGCATTTTATATCATAACTACGCAGGTCCAGCATCGCCGCCTGTGTAAAGCCTACTACGCCGAATTTGGATGCATTATAACCTGCCGCCTGGGCAAAGAAATTGGTGCCTGCCAGTGATGCAATGGATATATAATAACCTTTATTTCTTTTTAACTGATCAACGGTTGCTTTTAAAGTATGGAATACACCCGTTAGGTTGGTATCAATCATAGCATTCCAATCTTCGAGCGTTAATTCATCAACGGGTGCAAATTTTCCAACACCCGCATTGGCGATTACCACATCCAGTTTCCCGTATGTTGCTACGATCTGCTCAACCGCCCGCACTTCATCTTCGAAGTTTCTTACGTCAACTTGTAGAACCAACACATTTTCATCTCCCAAAACATGTCTGGCCGCATCAGCAGCCTGCATATTTCTGCCCGATATGGCCACTTTCAGCCCGCCTTCAATTAAAGCCTTTGCAATCCCTAAACCAATACCCTTTGTGCCTCCGGTAATATAGGCTACCTTATTTTCTATATTTGTCATAATAATTTCTTTTTTTAACCAACCTGATTGGCTGATCCTGTAAAAAATAAAAACAATCCCTGTTATAGTCATTTCCAACTACCACATCTGAAACTAATCAGTCAGGCATTCAACCCTCAAAATTATACTTCTTTATTGTATCGGAGATGACATTTTGAAGTTGCTGTATGCAGAGCGATATCCTGAATCGCATCAGCGATGCTAAAATATTCAACACACTTTTGTTTCCTGGCTACACTTTGATAGTCATAACATTTTCCTGCGTATCATTGTTGCATAATTACTCATAATGAACAAAGAGAAAATTGGAATAATCGGGTGTGGCTGGCTGGGATACAGGCTTGCGCAATATCTCGGAGATCACTTCGAGATACATACTACTGTTACGAGCCCGGATAAAATGGATATGTTATTAACTGGAGGCTTTCATCTTGAGCTGGTCAATTTTGAGACGAATGAACACGCCGAGTGGCAACCATGGAAAAAACTAACCGTACTTGATCATATCATTATCACGGTGCCTTTATTTTCAAAACGGATCGATAATGACCGATTGCAGGCGAGAATCAGAAATTTATCCCGATTTATATCCTCTTTTCAAGGTAACCTTATTTTAATGAGTTCCATCGGCGTGTACCAGGGATTTACAGGAACCGTTACAGAAGCAATGTTACCACCCCTGGAAGTTGCCGGTGAAAAGGAGATGAAAGCCTTATTCAGCCAGCTAAACATATTAAGATTGGGAGGTTTAATGGGTGACGACAGGCTACTTGGAAAATATAAAGTTACAGAAATAGACAACTGCGTGAACCATATACATTTCATGGACATCTGTAGAATTGTTCAGATATTAATTACAAGGAAAGTCCAATCTTCGGTCTATAATGTAACCGCTCCATCCCATCCTTCAAAAAGAGCTGTCATTAACGAACAGCTTTCTGTAAGGGATGCATACCTGCCTGCACCGGGAGGAAAGATGGTTGTCTCCCAAAAACTCATAGACGAATTCGGGTATCAATTCCTGTATCCCGATCCCCGGTATTTTCACCTGGTATAGAGATACTATGGTTCAAGATCCTTTTAATAAACTGTGGGTAGCAGCGATCAGGTGTTCCAAATCAAACGGCTTTGAAATGAAATAATCAGCCCCACCAGCTAATGCATCAGAACGCTGCGCGTTTGCAGAAATCACCAAAACCGGCGTAGTTTCAAGGTGTTCTCTCGATTTCAACTCAGTACAGTAGGCTATACCGTTTCCATCGGGCAGCCGAACATCTAAAATAAACAGATCCGGGATAATTTTTGACACGTATTCTTCACAGTCCCTGATATTTGGAAACTTTATAATGGTGTAGTCGTTCTTGTCTAAAATAATTTCTAAAAGGGTTTGAATCTCCTCATCGTCTTCTACAATAACAATCGTCTTGGGGCCCATAGCTAAAGGTTTATGAATTACCCACACAAATTATGCATATTCTGACATCTAAACAAGAAGCAAGTTTGCTTGATTGAGCGCGGTGGCAGATCCGGAGCCGATGGCAATATATAACATTCGGTTCTCTGGCAATTCTGATGTTCCGGCATGTTGATTGGTTTAGCACTGCCAGTTGAACCACCCCTGTTAAAAATTCAGTTGCCGAAGTCATATACTAAACGCCATTTATAGCTACCGGAAAGCAGCAGCATGTTGGTAGTACTGGTTATGTCGGTATCTTGCTGATCATAAACCCATTTAAATGACATCACCTGTCTTCCCACCAATGGCCCCAACGCATTCAATCCTTTCTAATACTGGAAATAGCACAGCACCCAAAGTTCTATAGCGTTTTAAAAGATCGGTTCGGAAGTAATAACCATGGATATTTCAATCTACCCGGTCTGCGGGGTTGTGGGCCGGAGCCAAAAGGAATATTTACCTATATCATCAGATTTGCTTAGTTGCTTTTAATCCCTATCAGATAATATCCACCGACAACTCAACTTTGTCAGCTATTAGCCACTTTATGAAAAGAATCCTTAAAAGACCACCCAACATTATTTTTGGGTGTTGTTGCATGCAGAATTATCTTTGACGAGACTTGTAATGTCTACTGAGACTATTGATTCATCCACAACCAATACAATAACACTAAGCTTATCACATGGCATCCTTCAAAACCCTCACAGTTACTTTAATCAGGAAATAATGCATGTATGAGGAATGGATTCGTTTCGCGAAGCTTACTGGAAGTTGAAGGGTTTCAGGTTGCTCAATACCCCGGAGACTTTACAAGAGCTCGAACCCTATAAGATTAGAACCGTCCCTCCGTCAGCACTCGCATTACCAGATGTACCTAATGAGCGTTCACCGCAGGAATTAATTTACAAAGCGAACACTTTCTCATCGGGAGCGGTTCATGTATGGGAGCGCGACTTTACAAAAGGCTTCATCTCAAAAAACGGCGCGATCGTCATCGATCAAAAAGTTTTATGTACCGATTGGGATCAACGGGGGATTATTGCTGAGGCTTTTCAAAGTGATAAACGGCCTCTAAAGACTGTAGACACATTAATCCCTTTACTAAGCCACCACCAGGATTTTGGTACCTTTAACTCGCTCACGGGCTACTATGATTATGTATTGATGGTAGCAGCCAAGCTAAGTGGTATAAAAGATGCACTGGGTGATAGAGATCTCCGGGACATCTACATAACCTATCATCCTTTTGGAGGAGGTTATGAGAAAGAATATATGGAGCTGCTGGGCTTCAACCCTGCCAATTACATCGATAGCCGGGAATTTAAGCTGTCAGCCCAAAAAATCATTTTCGGGGATATGGGAACCTGGAAGCCCAATGTGAATGAAATACTTTCCTTAAAACAAAATATCGAAAAAAGCTTAGCTATAACAGCAGATACACCTTATGCCGGTAATAGAATATACGTAAGCAGGAGAGCCAGGCGTGCTGTTAAGAATGAAAAAGAAGTAATTGGACTGTTGAAAAAATTCAACTTTATCATCATTGAAGATAAAAAAAGAAGCGTCAGAGAACAAATCGACATATACAGAAATGCCTCATTTATCATTGGGCCGCATGGCGCATCTTTTACAAATATCATGTTTTGCAAACCAAGTACATTCCTATACGAGCTGGTTCCAACAAGCTGGGCCTATGACTATTTTCTTTACATCGTGCAGATTATGAAAATGGAGTACGCTGCATTTAAAGATGATACCCACCCCGATATTTCTGATGACTATTACAATGCCCTTCACCAGGATGTATTTGTATCTATTCCAAAGTTGCAGGAAAGTCTGGAAAAGATTTTAGGTAAAATCCCGGAAGAAGTACGCTGACCGGAATAACCCGTTACAAGCCCACCTCTATCTATTGATGGGTCTACCAATGCTGCCGGTGTTAGCCTGATATTAAGACTTCATTCGAGGTTCTTCATGCATTTTACCCTCTATATACTGCCATTGCGAGGTCTATTTTACATGAAATGGTTTAAAAGAATCAGGTGGCATTGAATTTATCCCATGAACTGTTATTCAAAAAAAAATGGAGCAATTTGTAGAGGGAGCACAAAACATGCTTCAGCTTAGAACCACTCGAAAAGCCGTCAGTGGAGCAAAATCGTTGCCCTCATAAAAAAGAATATCAAAAAGTAGTTTAGCGAAAAATTGAAATGCACCCGGTATTTTCCTCCCTGCTCATTAACACGTTATCTTTACCGCATGCAATCCGTGTTCCCAGCCGTGTATTCAACCCTTTGCCCCAATGCCTTAGCGGCCTTGATCGAACGTGAATATAACCTTGCAGATGTTCATTGCAAACTCCTGGTAAGGGGTGTTGGCGACAGCTACCTGGTATCTTCTGCTAATCAACGGTATATCATCAGAGTTTACAGAACCACCCATCGAAAGCTGGAACAAATTGAAGAGGAAGTAAAGCTACTGCTGGAGTTACAAGTGGCGGGTGTATCCGTCTCGTATCCCATTCCAGACCAACAGGGCCAGGTTATACAAAAACTTCCGGCAGCCGAAGGAGAAAGATATGCAGTGTTATTCAGTTATGCATACGGCCAGGTAGTAAGGACTATGAATCCATTTCAGCTACAAATGCTTGGTAAAGAAATGGCACTGTTTCACAACGTGACGATGGGAAAAGGAGCAGACACCGTCCGTTGGACCTTTGATCTAACTTATACCCTGCACCGTCCACTCGGGCTGTTGAATCCCGTATTGGAAGAAAATTCAGAAGGGTACGCCTGGCTTCAATCGGCAGTAAAGCAGGTTGAAAAAAAGCTGAATGATTTAGAATATTCGCTATTTCCCTCCGGCTTTTGTCATTTTGATTTTTTGCCTAAAAATTTTCACTTCGACGTGGATAAGGTCACACTTTTCGATTTTGATTTTATGGGATATGGCTGTCTGGTTAATGACATCATGTCCTTCTGGCAGCATCTAACGCTGGAGGTATATACGGGCAGAATGCAGCAGGCAGCGGCCGACGAAGCTTTCGACCATTTCCTGAATGCCTACCGGCAACACCGGTTCCTCAGTGACCAGGAATTAGCCGCCATACCTTACCTATCTCTAGGTTTCTGGTTATTTTATATGGGATTTCATACCACCCACGACCAATTTTATGTTTTTAGCAATCAGTCACAAGTGAAGCTATACCTGGACCTGTTGAAACATATCGCTAAAACCTACTGGAATTGATCTTAATTGTAATAGGGCTTTAGAAATATTGGCCTCCACCTACCTCCCACTGCGGTTTGAACTGATGCGGTGAAGCTAACCTTTTAACAAACCTTACCTCTTAAAGTCTATGCTAACTTTTTACGTAAAACCCGGTAGTATAACTTCTTAAATTCAATTAATTTTTAACCTACACTTTAACCTCCAATAAGCTTTCGGATTAGAGATAGCCGGGGCAGAGGCATCCAATTGATGAAAAGCATAGTGAAGCTACCAATGCTGAAGATTGCTATTAAATGTCATACGCAACCTGGCGACGAAGTGATCTGCGATGCCGATGCTCATATTTATCAATATGAAGGCGGAGGGATTGCGGCGAATTCCGGCGCTTCTGTAAAGTTATTTACTGTTAACGAACAATTAAAGCTCAGTATACAGAAATCCTTAAAGGACAATTTCTCGTACTTCACTTTTTTCTTTGGAAGAAGAAAATCCAAAGTGAACAAAGAATTTTAGCAATTCAACATCTATGACCAGTGACCGTTATCTGATCTGTTATCATTTGCATGAAGCTATTGAACAGGAAATATTTGATCATCCACATGAAGTTGTTCAAAATCTGGGAGTAACCTTCGATTACGCTACGTTTGATGACACTTTAGAGCAATGGCTCTTTCACAATTGCGAAGGAACGCCAACTACCCTACCGTCTTATCTTCATTTGATTCCGTATGCTGAAAACTGAAGTATACCTTAATAACTGGAAAGACGGATACTGTCTTCCTTAACGAATCAGGGATGTGTTGATATACTGAGCTTCGGAACAGGTCAATTCAAGCATACATTTACCAGAATTACAAAAATGAACCAGGGTGGTTACAGCTTAATAAATGTACGGATGGTGTACTTGAACTATATTACTGACTCAGGCTCATATCATCTCAGGTTATCATTTAAACAGCTCGTTGAGATTCACAATTATTACTTTTTTTGTGGATCTAATCAACTTTACATGTCTTCTTATTTAAGGCCGGAGATATAGTTATCTTATACCATTCAGATGATCCATCAGTAGAAGGTGACTGAAAAAAGAAAAGTACAGCCGCCTGGACTTCTTACTTTCAACCACAATAAAGCTGGGAATACTTCACATAAATTAGTCTTAGCTACTCCAAATGTTTTATATTGTGACTTTAATGGTAATACTTAGCCCGGTATTAACGAACCCTCTAAAGATAACACATGTCTGCTGCCATCCAAGTACTGATCGTAGATGATGATCCTATACAACAGTTAGTGACGCGTAAACTGATTGCCCACTGCTCCACTGACATAAGGGTGCAATCCGCTGAAAACGGCAGAGAAGGCCTGGAGGTATTTCTCGCTGCCAGCTCCAACCCCAATATTCGCGTACCCGACTTTGTTTTCCTTGATATTGAAATGCCTGAGATGAATGGCTGGGAATTCCTGAAAGCATTTTCAAGCTTACCCAAAGCCATTACCAAGCGGGTAACCGTTTATGTAGCCAGTTCCTCCATCAACCCGGAAGACAAAGGATTGATCCATGATTATCCCATTGCTGCAGGGCTGCTGGAAAAGCCCATCCCGCTGGAAACGTTGAAGAGGATACTGGGAGTTGAAGCGGGTGAAGACTCACAAATGGGGGAAGACATCAGGTAGTAAACGGTTCGTTGTTCATAGATAAAGGAGAACGCAGGCTTAGGATGAATGATGAGTTCGTAAAAGTAATAGCTCATCGATCATTGCTAATAGCTTAATACTTATCGGCTACACCATAGGACAGAAATGGCGGGCCAGTAACCGGTATAAGGCAGTTCGCCGTCCATCTGCCCCATTTCTGGTAGCTAACCTATAAGGCTGTGCCTCAGTGGATCGTTGAGGGTTCACGATAGAATGATTCTATGGCGAAACCCTGGTGATCAACGCTGTGGGGGCATATCCATACTTCTTTTTGAACGCATAGGAAAAGTGTGACAAATTTTCAAACCCGGTTTCATAACAGACATCAACCGGCCGTTTTTGTTTTTCAGCCAATTGGTAATGTGCCAACTCCAGACGCTTTTGCGTCAACCAACGCTGAGGTGTTGTGTGAAAAGCTTTATAAAAATCTCTCTTAAAGGTGGCCAGGCTTCGCCCGCTCAAATAGCCAAACTTCGATAGTGGCATGTTGAACATGAAATTTTTTTTCATAAATGCTGATAAGTCGATCTTATGCGGAGCCTCAAAATTTGCCAATACGGAATCCATATCTTTATCTATGGACCTGAGGATGCTGATTGCTTCCAAAATTTTAAGGGTAGCGACTTCCTCCGGTAAGGAATCCCTTAATTCAAAATATGGGATCAGCGATGTAAGGCAACTTTTTAATAGAGGATGCTGGGAGAAACGGATCACTTTATCTGTGGATACTTTTGGCTGAACCTCTTTGTCGGCATAAAACCTTCTCAACCTGTCTATAGAAAGATGCATGGCTACTGCTTTATGAGGTAATCCATCTTTTGGCGTATTAATAATAGTCGCCAGCTGATTGCGTGGAATCATAAAGGTACTACCCGATCCAAAGGTGAATGTATGCTCTGCCTGGATAAGCCTTGTCTCTCCGGAGATCAGCCACACCAACAAATGATCATCGAAAGCGGCCTCTGTTTTGAACAGTTTCCCCTGATAGCATGAAATTTTAATTTCCGGATTTATATAGTTCACTTCGTAGTCCATAGCATCTCCATATCTTGACAGTCAAAGTTAGCTCATTTTGAATGGCACCCCTGTCCACTTCCGGGTTAGTTCCCATAACCGTTTTGCATTTGTCTCGTCCAGTGAGTAAGGCTTAATACCGCCAATCACCGTCTTATCTCTATCCAGTACAGCAACGTCTGCATTCTCACAATATACCCCTCCGATATCCTTCAATAAAGGACTGGTAGCGCACCAAATACTTGTGGCAGCTCCCTGCGAGATGGTCTTAAGCGAGGCGGCTACCTCTGGTAAAATATTACCCTCCGCATCACTATACCCTAATTTCTGAAATAAGTCTATCGGTGCTTCCCTTGACAATTCCGTTTCACCCACAGCCCCCGGGCACAGTGAGTAAGCTCTAACACCAAAGGCTTTAGCCTGCTCATCCAGCTCCACCGTAAAAAGATTAAGTGCTGTTTTCGACTGGCCATAACCAAATAAGGTTTCGTAATCTCGATTTAAGAAATTAGGATCATCGAAATTAAAGTCAGCAAACTGGTGCCCGCCTGAAGACACATTCACCACCCTGGCGCCATTCGCTGACTTTAAAGCTGGCCATAGCTTTGCCGTGAGCCGATACGGAGCCAGGTAGTTGGTAGCCAATTGGGATTCAAATCCTTCTTCACTATAGCGTAACGGCACCCACATGATACCTGCATTATTAATCAGTATATGAAGTGACCTTCCCGAGTCTATAAACTTTTGTGCAAATGCATCAATAGACTCCGAACTCATTAGGTTTAATGCCTCCAGTTCTACGCCGTCGATATCAACCAAATTACGCCTGGCTTTTTCTATATCCCTTGATGGCACAATGACCGTTGCTCCGGCTGATGCCAGCGTTTTTACCGTTTCCAGGCCAATACCCGTATTACCTCCTGTGACTATTGCTATCTTACCGGTAAGATCAATGCCCCTGATTACTTGAGTAGCTGTGGATTTAGCGTTATATCCCGAGCCTATTGATTGTTGTAGGGCTCCCTGATAATTATTTTGTTTCATGATTGATTATTTATGGACCAAAGGTAGCATGCTTCATTACGGGCAACTTTGTTTAAAAGCTCAAATATGCTTTGTTAAAAAGTGTAGGTAATTAGCGAATGGCGGGAAGCAAGGAGGTGACGCATAGCATTGAAGCATCACTTTCAGAAGCGCAGGCAGATGCTCAACCTTAGTTGTGAAACGCAGCGCTACCTTTATGAAGCATGTGTCAGGCAATGAGGTGCTTCACTTTTAAAAATTCTCACAAACTATCATAATTGAATCCAATGCTATCACTTTGTGCTACAGCGACACAAGGGAGGATTATATGTTGGGTACCCGCTCAAGATTCTGCTCTGAAGATTTTTGAACAATTTGCATAGGCTCCAGGCCATTATCTGCGCAAACCGGCTTAGCAGGATCACTGGTTCTTACAATCATTTTTCTTTCACCCGCCTCTGTAACTGCATTGGCCACCGCCGTTTCTGAAGTCTGCAGGGAAGGTTATTGATAAGGCTGCCGGAGGTCTGCTTTCGATCGGTACTTCACCTATAGAAGGCCGGTTTTTATAGAGGTGCTGATTATTTACGAATCTGTCTGTGAGATCCCGCACCCCAATCCCGGATTTGAATATGCCTGCAGGCTGGTACCGGTCTTTACAAAAAGTACTTTTGAGGGAAAAGAACGTATGTAGCTTCCACGATAATGGCTGACCACGACGGGAGTATTACAGTGTTCAGTACACCCGGCGCGGGCTCTACCCTTACGATCCGCATCCCTTTATGCCAGCCGGATGGAGAAAGTGTCAATGCTTTGGCAGGTGTATAATGTATTTGCGCAGGCGCTGCCGGGATGCCTTTCACGGAAAAAATGTTTTACACCGCTCCGGAGCCTTTAAACAGCGTACATTTGTCTGACTTAAATTAGTTACAACCTACGTGAGTCAATCTTACTCCCCTTCTGTTACTGACCGCTTACTTTCTGAAGTACTGGCTCTTTCCCGGGATGCGACCGCCGTCTATGCCGGCGAAGATATTATTATCCGGATGGCCAATGATCAAATGCTCCAACTTTGGGGAAAGGACCAGCGCGTCATAGGTCAACCTATGCTGGTCGCGATACCGGAACTGGCCGGGCAGGAATTCATCCCCATTTTACAAAATGTCTGGCGCACGGGCGTGAGTTATGAAGCTTCTCAAAGGTCTGCAGTTCTCCATGTGAACGGGCGCACCGAGACTTTTTATTTTGATTTCATTTACAGGGCCATAACTGGTGATGACGGGAAGGTCTTTTGTATTCTTCATACCGCCGTTGATGTCACGCAAAAAGTAAAGATGCAGGCAGACCTGATCAGGCAGGAAAATGAAAGACTGCTGCTGGATCAAAGGTTAATAACCTCCAATAATCATCTCCTGCAGGCGCACCGGGAGTTACATGAAATGCAGGAGCAACTCAGTGGCTTGCACTCCAGGCTTTCAGATAGCGAGGGCTTATTTCAAAATATATTCGCACAGGCACCTCTCGGGCTCACCTGGCTCAGGGGACCAGAGATGATCGTGGAGCTGGTTAACGAGCCCATATTGCGCATATGGGGCAGGACCGCGGAAGAAGTAATAGGTAAACCTGTTCGTGTAGCGAGGCCCGAACTAGAAGGCCAAACCATCCTGGACCGGCTGGAGAAAGTATACCATACCGGAGCCACAGAAGTAAATGCCGAATACAAAGTGTTGTTAAAGGACGGCAACGGGCTGCGCGAAGCTTACGTTAATTCTGTTTATTCTCCCCTGAGAGACCATAATGGAAAGGTCCAGGGTATCCTTGTCATTATAGATGAAGTGACCGACCGTATTGCAGAACGCCGCCGCAGGGAGCTCCTGGAAGAGCAGTTCCGCATCAGCGTGGAATCAGCGGAACTGGGTACCTGGTTTGTAAACCTGGAAAGCTACGAGCTTGTTAGCTCACCCAGGCTCCGGGAGCTGTTTGGGTTTCACCCCTTTGAAGCTATCACACTGGACCAGGCGATGGGGCAAATACGCGAAGATTACTGCAGCCTGGTTTCATCGGCTATCCATTCAGCCATAGAAAATGAGACCAGCTATGATATGGAATATCCTATTATGGGTCACCACGACCAGAAATTACGATGGGTTCGTGCCACGGGTAAAATTTACCCGGCCAGGACAGGAGCGCCTGCCCATTTTTCAGGCATACTGGCAGATATCACCGACCGAAAGCTGGAAGAAAAACGCAAGCATGATTTTATTGGCATCGCCAGCCATGAACTCAAAACACCCCTTACATCGGCCAAGGCTTACATACAGTTCCTGCTTAAAAAGGGGTCTCAACTTCCCGAAACCACTACCGGTATGCTGGAGAAGGTGGAACGGCAAATTGAAAAAATGCACAGTATCATCACCGGTTTCCTGGATGTTGCCCGGCTGGAATCCAGCGAAATCAGGATCCACAAAGATCAGTTCCTGCTTAACGAGCTTGTGGAAGAGTGCGTGGCAGAAACAGCCCTGTTTACCAGCCGCCATGAATTAAAGACAGACTTCCCGGGTGCGATGCCGGTGCGGGCTGACCGGGACAAGATTGGCCAGGTCATCACTAATTTTCTCAGTAATGCTGTTAAATACTCACCGGATGCAGGGACTATTGTGATAAGCTGCCGCCAGGAAGCGGACTACACGGTTGTCTATGTAACGGATCCGGGCATTGGCGTGCAGCCGGCTGACCAGCAAAGACTGTTTACCCGGTTCTACAGAGTGGAAAGCCAGTATACCCAGACGATCTCTGGTTTTGGTATCGGCCTGTATTTATGTGCTGAAATTATAAGGCTGCACGGGGGTATTATAGGGATGGACAGTGAGCCGGGCGCAGGTTCTACCTTTTATTTTAAGCTGCCTCCCGGTTGATTGTTGTATTACATTTGACTTTCATCTAATGGCTTTTACAGCTCCCTATATAAAGTTAAACTTCATGTACGCAACAATACTTTTTAAAGATCCCGGTGAGATCCATGATATCAAATGGCTTGGCCAGGTATTCTGTTGCCCCGTTGAGTTCAGCAATTTGCCGGCCATCCCTACTGGCAGAAATGATCGCCACCGGCAGGTCTTTCAGTTCTGCGTCTTTGCGGATCGTTTGCAGGATCATATCACCCGACATCACCGGCATCCAGAGATCCAGCACCACCAGTGCGGGACGCTCTTCCCGGATAGCTTTCATCACGTCGAGGCTTTTGGAGAGCGTCAACGGCTGGCAGCCCGCCGTTTCAGCAACCAATCCCAACAGCTCCAGGATACTTTGATCATCATCGCAGATGATCACTTTTGAATTACCTTTATTCACTGCTCCAGGGGTATTGTAAAGTTAAAAGTGGAACCTTGGCCTTTCTCGCTATCCAGCCAAATGGTTCCGTTATGGTTTTTGATAATCTGCTCACATACATAAAGTCCGATGCCCATACCTGCAAATCTCTTCTGAAACTCAGCTCCCCGAAAGAAGCGCTGAAAGACCCTTTGCTGATCTTCCGGGTTTATACCAACACCGGTATCCCTGACAGACAGCTTCACATAGTCACTCACTTTTGAAATATGAACGTATATCTCCCGGCTGTCGGGACTGTACTTAATTGCATTGGCCAGCAGGTTGTTGATGACCTGTACGATCTGCTGCTCATCAGCTTTTACAATGGCCTCGCTCGAGCCACTGCTTATAATGATATGATCCGGACTTACCGATTGCATCTGCTCTATGGTTTCAGCCACGACTTTATCAAAGTCGAAAGTGTCCTTATGAATCTCCATGTTGCCTGACTGTATCCTTGACACATCTAATAGATCCGTAATCAGCATATTAAGTCTATCTACAGAAATATTTACTTTATCAAATATCAACTTGTATTGATCCGGCATTTCTGCAGGCTGCAGGCGATCGAGCATCTGTAGAAAGCCTTTGATGGAAGTGAGCGGGGTTTTGAGCTCATGACTGGCAATGGAGAGAAAATCGTCTTTACGTCGCTCGATTTCACGACGCTCCGTAATATCCTCGATCGCTATCAGGATCCGGTCTTTATACTGGCCTTCCAGTTCGATACGATAAGCATTTAGCAACATGAGCTTTTTACCGATATGGGGGAACTCGTGCTCCACTTCAAAATCCAGTACCGGGTTATTAGTGGGCAGGATCTTCAGGAGCAGCTCCCTTAGCTTTTCAATATTCCACTGCCCGTTACCCAGATCATAAAGTAGTTTACCGATCGTCTCCTGGCTGTTTACCTTAAAGGTTTTAAAGAAGTGATCATTGGCACTGATGACCTTGAAGTCCGGCTCCAGCACCAGCAGGCTTTCCCTTACGGTCTCGATAATACTGGATAAAAATGCTTCATTTTCTCTCAGCTTCCGGGTCCGCTCTCTCACCTGTTCTTCCATGACGGCCTTCTGTTCCATGAGTTCCAGCTCAGCTTTTTTCCTGAGTGTAACATCATTCTGAACACCTATAAAATGCGTCACTTTACCGGAAGCATCAGTAACAGGCGCCATGAAAAGTTCGTTCCAGAATAGCTCCCCATTTTTACGATAGTTACGGATCTCCACCCGGCAGCTTTCCTGCTTTTTAACGGCCTGGGCAATCTGCTGCCTTGCTTCTTGCGAGCGGTCTTTACCCTGGAGAAACCGGCAGTTATGACCAATAATCTCAGACCGGCTATACCCGCTGATCGTTTCAAAAGCGGTATTACAATATATAATCGGGTTATCCGGCTGCTGGTTATCTGTTATAATGATACCGGAGACCGAGGCGTTCAGCGCACTGAAGAGCAGGCCGAAAGTTAAGCCCTGCACGTGGCTCCCTTCCGAAATGATATTAGGATTCGATGACAAAAGTATAAATTTAAAGACTCTTACCTTCTTCAAACAACCCGGACCTACTTTTAAAGCAGTTCGAGGTATGACAGATTCTGTTTGAGGTTTGCAATATAATTACTAAAATGGTACCAAAGTAATTAAAACACTAAGTAGTGACATTTATATCCGCAATAGGCTGCAGCTTCTACTTATACCCCGTATTGGGAGACGGCTTAAGCGCTGCCAGAATTTTGCGGGAAGCGGTATTACAAATATCGAAGTTTTCATGGGATTATATAACAGGTTGAAGAAGCTTTATAGAATAAGGATCCTCGCTTAGCGGGTACAGTTACCAAATAGTCCGTCATCCGCAGATCTTTTTTGAGTAATTACCCTGAAGGTCCGTCCGCCTAGCTTTTGTTCATGAAACTCCCACTCGTCCAGGTTAATGGTGCTGCCTTCAGCCACCTGGGCAATGGCATCACCGGTAAGGAGCACAGGAAGTTCACGCAAGCCGGTTAAAGTATCTATATCAAGCATAAAGGATTAATTAATTTTGTTAAGCGTATCAAGTCAATAACCATACCAGGTGCTGGTTTCAAACGATCAGGAACTTGCCCAGGCCAGGGCCTGCTGGTAATGGCTGTGCTCAAATACTTTAAACTCGCCCGGCATTACTTTAAAAATGATATCTGTGAAGACTTTGACCGATTTTAAATCGCAAATGATGGCAGCCTTTCGCCAATGTTTCAACTGCTCTATGCCGAGGGTCAGGTTCTGTATCCAGGAGCCGATAGTAAAGTCCGTCAGCTCTGTGTCGATCAAAAGTACATAGTTCAGCTCTTCGTGCTCTTTTACATGCTGCGCTACAGCAGGTATCAAAATATCTTTAAAATCGGCTGCCGATACCGTACCCGTGGCACGGAAGGCTATTACATTTTCGGGTACGTGGGTAACTAGGGAAATCATTGCATTGCAGACACTAAATTTGTACCAAACCCCGGGGACAGACTTTTTTATTTTAACGGACCAGTGGATAGCAGCTTGCAAATTTCATCCCGTATTCCTGAAAGAAATACCGGATGTGTAAGATTTCCTCTATTTTGCGGTATTGCCTGCCGATGACAACCCGCTTACCCTTACAGCAATATCCAACACGCTCTTGCATATCTAACCCGGCCATCCTGCAAAGGATAGCGTACATTTATTCTGCAATATTATCACCCGGTAAAGCTGACAGGTGTTATGAACATTCACATAATAAGCCCGGGCCAGCGCAAATTGGACCTTTTTCCGATGTCGTAAGGTTGTAAATTAAAAAATCCCTCAGATTGGGGGATGCAGTTAAATGCAGCCTCAGAAGCTTAATGTATAAATTATTCTGGCTCAAAGCTGTGGCTTCAACTTTAACAGCTATCTTTTTTCATGGTATTGGCTAAAACTTAAGTGGGCAAGCCCCGGATTGCCGCCAGGTGCAGCATACGGGAAAATACCCCTTTAAACTTTGTTTTTAGCCCATATCTTTATACGGACAATATGGCTGTCTGTGATACCAGGATTCCCTCTAAACTGCCTAAAACGTTTTATCATGTCTGATACCCAATACCTCATTTGTTACGATCTTAATGAAGCCATAGATCAACAGATATTTGAACATCCGAAACTCCTATTAGAAAAGATAGGCATACGTTTTAAATCCCTTTCTTTCGACTTAAAAATGAATCAATGGCTTTTTCACGGTTGTACCAACACACCCGCCGAAATGCCGGGTCATTTTTTGAAGTTTAGATACCCTGAGTCTCAGGTTGGATGAGGGCTTAGAGATTACAGTTGATGGTGATGGCTCATTGTTCATGATAGATCGTTGTAACGGGATACTGGATCAGGTAAAAGGTCGTTCCTATTCCATTAACGCGCTCTGCCCAAAGCTCGCCCCCATTAGCTCTGGCATGCCCACCCCACGATCTGTAACGGCTATCACAGCAAAAACTTCCTAAGCTTTCCAGGTCCAGCCCACAGCGATCACTCCACTTCCACGGGAAAATTCTATGGCATTGGAGACTAGATTGCAATGATAAATTTACCATGATCAGGGTCTGCAAATAATATAAAATTACCAGGCAGGATATTGTCTATGGTCAGGATGTAGATAAGTATGGCGATCGTTTGCGGGAGGAAAAAATAACTGATAACTTACGCCGAAAGTACGACCTTTCGCAAAGCATGAACTGCAGGAGATAGAAGTTATCTATTAACTCCTGCTCCTTTCTCAGTCGATACTAATCTCTTCGAAAATATTTTATAAAAATAAATGACCCACATAAACTGCGTATACCCATAGACAGCATCTTCTACAGGTATCGTCAGCATCCGAAGGTTGAGTATTTCATCAGGGTTGTAATTAACGATGGGCGCTTCAAGCCCTGTACCAGTCAAAATTCCATTCACTAAAAAGAAGCCTGGCATTAAACAAAGATATATGAAGGAGGCTTTACCAATCCATTGCGCTTTCACAAAGAAATGCAGATAGATCATGGTCGCTGGCGTTGCTACCGCTGTAACCAGGGTATAGAGCTGAGCGTTGTAAAGCAGGGCAAATAAGGTACACCCAACACAGGTAGTAAATGCAATCATATTATTGAACCCGGCAGCCCAGTCCATCCTAAAGAATCTGGTCAGGCAAAAATAGGTGAAGGTGCAGGAAAAAGGGATGCACAAGAAAAATAGCCACTCCTCTACTGGTAGCCCTGCCAGTTCCGTACCTACGGTGTAATCTTTAGTAAACCACCAAACACCTTTCGCAGTAAACCATATATCCCAGGCTAAAAACGGGATGGCTGCCAGAATTGCCGCACAAGCGAATGCCCCGAAATGCCGATCAAAACGAATGCGCTTGTCAAAAGAGAAGATAAAACAAACCACCACCGCACAGCTGTTCACCAGCAAATAGGTATACTGCTGCATTACTTGTTGTTCTTAAAATACATCATAAAATATTTTACCGGCACCCAAAGAAAACCAAAGCATTCGCCCTCATGTTTCCCTAAATGCTTATGGTGTTGTTTATGCGCCCTGCGAATAGCCATAAAATAGGGATTCTTTGTATGGCGGAATATCCTGATACGCTGATGTATGAAGATATCGTGCACTAAGAAGTAGGACATGCCATATAAAAATATCCCGAGTCCTATGTAAAAGACCATATTAAAGCCGTCCCTTACACCAAAGTACAGGAGCGTAATTGTCGGGATAGCAAAGATCACAAAAAACCAATCATTATTTTCCAGCTCGCCCTCATTGCTATGATCATGGTGATCACGATGTAAGACCCATAGTGGTCCATGCATAATATACTTATGAATTAACCAGGTGGCTCCCTCCATTAAGATGACGGTAATTAGTACGGTTAAAAAATTCACTTTTTTAATTTTTATTAAACATTTCCTCCAGCACCTTGTAACGGTAGTCAAAAATGGCAACAAGTTTTTTATGAACCAGCCACCTGTGTGCCCAGGTTCCCAAAATCCCCATCGGTAATTCGTAGCTCACAGTATCCCTCATCAGTATGCCGCCCCCTGCAGGTATAAATTCATGAAAATGCTCCCAACTTTTATAAGGTCCTTTTTTTTGAAAATCAGTAAAACTTTTTAGCGCATCTACCTGTGTAATCACTGTTCGCCAGCTCAATGGCCAGTTGAATAGAGGCGACACTTTGTAATCAATAATCATACCCTCGTAAATACTGTCCTCTTTCATATCGGTTAACACCTTAAATTTCATGCCCGGAGGAGTAATAGAGGAGAGATTACCTGGCGAAGCAAAGAAATCCCAGGCATCCTCAAGCTTACAATTTAATTGCTGTTCCCGTTTTAATGTATATACCATACTATTAAGTCACCTATTTTATCAAAATCCGGCTACTTTAAACTTAAAATAGCTGCTCATAGCAAGAGTCAATTTCTGCCTGTTGGGAATACGTATACGTTCCTGTAAAATCCGTTCGGCAGGCGCTTTGCATATCTTACTAAAAAGCGATACATAGTATTTATAGGCCAGGTATACCCCAAACCTCGAAGACCGAGGCAGCTTTAATATGCCTTTCAGCGCTTCTTTAAATTCAGCATCAATCTCTGTTTCTATTTGTCTTTTAATACAGTTATTGAACGAGCCGACGTTGATGCCCGGAAAGTAGGTTCTACCCAGGTAGCCATAATCATCTTTAAGATCTCTTAAAAAGTTAACCTTCTGAAATGCTGAACCCAATTTCATGGCGTACGGTTTTAACCTGTTGTATTCTACCCTGTCACCATCTACAAATACATGCAAACACATCAATCCCACTACTTCAGCCGAGCCTAAAATATACTGTTGATAACGTTCTGTGTTATAGTCCACCTTTTGAAGATCCATTTCCATGCTACGCATAAACTGACTGATCAGTGCCGGATCTATGTCATAGCGTTGTACGGTTTCCTGAAAAGCGTTAATCACCGGATTTAAAGATATGCCGTCCCGAAAGGCTTCTGCTGTTTGTGTCTTAAAACGCTCCAGTAATAGCGCCTTATTATAGTCATGAAAACTATCAACTATTTCATCGGCCAGCCGCACAAAACCGTAAATAGCGTAAATGTACTGTCTGATGGATGGCTTCAATGCCCGGATTCCCAGGGAGAAACTGGTACTATATTTACGGGTAATGTTTTTGCTGACCTGGTAAGACAGCTGATCAAATAATTGCTTCATAAAGAGGGCATTTTCAGTTTATTCACTTCTGTAGCTACAATTTTTCCGGATAGTATGGCGGGCGGTACACCAGGCCCCGGTACAGTCAACTGTCCTGTATAGAACAAATTACTCAGGTGCTTATTTTTAATAGCCGGTTTCCATACCGCGGTTTGTGAAAGTGTATTGGCCAGGCCATAAGCATTGCCTTTATAAGCATTATAATCTGCTACAAAGTTGCTCACACAATAACTACTTTTATAATCCAGTTTAGACTGCAATTGGCTCATTCCTGTTACTCTTTCTATACGCTCGATCATCAGCTTTAAGTACTTCTCCCTGGTCGACTCCCCGTCATCGATACCTGTGGCAATGGGCATGAGCAGAAAAAGGTTTTCATGACCTGGGGGTGCAACCAGGGGATCCGTTTTAGACGGGCAGCAGGCGTAAAATAATGGCTGCTCCGGCCACCTCCTGTCTTCGTAAATCGCGTGTATATGATTATCCAGGTCATGTTCAAAAAATAATGTATGATGCTTCAGCTGAGGGATGCGCACCTTAAATCCCAGGTAATAAATCAGGCAGGAGGGTGCAAAAGTTCTTTGCTCCCAGTAACGCTGATCGTAGTTGCGCAAAGGCTCCCGGAGCAAGGACTCCGTATGTTGATAATCTGAAGAGCCAATCACTACATCAAAAGCAAGCTGCTCCCCGTTCACGCGAAGCCCGGTTACCCGACCGGCCTGTGTCATTATTTCATCTACATTACATCCAAATTTAAACCGGGCGCCCTGGGACTCAGCAACCGTTTTCATGGCCTTAACCAATTCATAAAACCCACCCTTAGGATACCAGGTACCCAGTGCGTATCCGCCATAGTTCATCAAACTGTACAGCGCAGGTATCTTTTTGGGCGATGCCCCCAGAAAAATTACCGGGAATTCCATAAGCGCCTGTAGCTTTGGGTTTGAAAAGTACCGGGCAACATAGCTGCGGAAATCGGAGAACAAATTCAGCCTGAATACATTTTTAATAATTGCAGGTTTTAGAAATTCACGCCAGCTGTAGCAGGGCGTGTTGACAAATTCCCGCATGCCTATTTCATATTTATGGCGGGCTGCTTTCATAAAAACATCCAGCCGCTTACCTGCACCCGGCTCTAATTTTTCAAACAGTGAGCGTAACTGATCGTAGGAACGGGGTACGGCTATATTATCCTGCGCAAAAATGATCTCAAATTGAGGATCCAGTGGCAGGAGTTCAAAGTAATCCGAAGTTTTGTAACCAAAGTCTCCGAAGAAATTTTCGATAATATCCGGCATCCAGTACCAGCTGGGCCCCATATCGAATGTATACCCATTGGGGGTAACCAGTTGCCTGGCACGTCCCCCTGGCCCGGCGTGTTTTTCAAAAACATATACCTCATTACCTTCCCTTGCCGCATAAGCCGCAGCAGCAATTCCTGAAAATCCCGAACCTATTATAGCAATCCGTTTGCGCATTACCGATTAATTATTACCTGACATAAAATCCTTTTCCACGCGCTCTAATAGAATGGCGTTTTCAATACCAGCTTCGAATATGGGTTTGTGAAAATGATCCAGCTTGTTCAGGATGCGGATCAATTCCATTTTTTCACTATGGGACAAATCTCCACTTACAACCCTGGTCGCTTTTCTAATTGCTTCCATTTGCTGCCCTAACACCTGCAACCCTTTTTCTGTGATGCTCACCAGCTTACTACGTTTGTCGTGCGGATCATCCTGCTGCAAGATCCACTCATGCTGCAAAAGCCGGTTGATCACCTGCATACCGGAAGGTTTATCCTGTATATTTTTTCTGATCAATTTCATTTTGCTCATGGCACCAAATGACCGTAAGTTGATCAGGTAAAAAAATTCTTCCTGCGTCGAAAAATCAGAACCATGGATAGCTGACCGGGCGTAGTTTTTAGCGTAGCGGTTCATGTGCACTAAAAGCGTACTGATCATGCTCTCGGCACTCCGTCCCTTTTCCTTATTCTCCCAATCAGGTTCAATAATACCCTTCCCATCCGTATGTTGATCCAACCACCATTGCTTAAATCCGTGTATGTCACTGCTATACCCGCCTTGCAGGTTTTCCTGCTCAAAGCGCTTAAGCCATTCAATCATATCAGTTAATAAAGAGTAGTTCATATAACTTAATTTATCTGAGAATTAAATTTAGTATATAAATATACTAATTATTTAAATTTAATAGAATACATAAAAAATATCAATGATTACTAAAACTATACCAAATCTATTTAGTACATAATTATTCTTTAATCAAATTTATGGCATATATTTTGACTAAGCAAATAGTACTTAAATAAACTAAAATTAAAACTTTAAGGACTTTTAGAAACTATTTTAACTCCTAAAATTAAACTCCATGAACACAATTTTAAAGATTGCATTGCTGACAGCCATTCCCTTTCTGGCCCTTAACTCCTGCGGAAAAGACGACGATGGCATGACGGGCGACAATTCCAAATCTATTACCGTCCTCGTAAGTGAGAACCCAAACTTATCTTTATTAAAGGCTGCTGTCATACGGGCAGGTCTGGCAGAAACCCTCTCCGCTAAGGGTACTTTTACCATCTTCGCACCCGACAACAGCGCTTTCCAGGCAGCAGGTCTTGGTACCGAGGCTGCCATTAATGCTGTAGCCGCTGAGGACCTGAAAAAAATTATATTATACCATGCACTTCCTGAAAAATATGCATCGGGTACGATTCCCTCTGCTACAACAGAGTTAAATACGGTAGCTGGGATTAAAACCTATGTTACTAAAAATTCGGGTGGCGTATTTGTGAACAGCGCTAAGGTCACTACTGCAGATGTCAATGCCAATAATGGTGTGGTACACGTCATTAATAAGGTTTTGATGCCACCTTCCGCTAATATTGTACAGGCAGCCCAGGCTAACAGCAACCTGTCCTTCCTGGTAGCAGCGGTGACAAGGGCAAGCACCGGTAGTACTAATGTCGCGGCAGCATTATCTGCCGCCGGACCACTTACCGTATTCGCACCCACGAATGCTGCATTTCAGGCAGCAGGTTTTGCTACTATTGCTGATATACAAGCGGCCAATGCCAATACATTAGCAGGTATACTAACCTATCACGTAATAGCGGCGAGGGTTTTCTCATCAGACCTTACGGAAGGCGCAATGCCCACCACTTTAAATGGTGGCAAACTGACGATCACCCTGGCGGGTGGTGCCAAGGTTAAGGGCACTGGCAATACAACCGCCTCCGCTATAACCGCCACTGATATGGTTACCACCAATGGTGTGGTACATGTAATCGACCGCGTATTAATGCCCTAGATGAGTGTAGGATTGAGGATTTAAAGTTCCGTCAAAAGTTTTTTGGCGGAACTTTTTATTTGATTACTGTTGTTGTGACGATGATGGGGTCCTTTATTGTATGAGGTAATTCCCATCTTTTTCTTATAAAGCTACCAGGTACTTGCAAGAGCTGGAATTTTTTTCAGTTAGCTAATGGTGCGATATATATTTACTTTAAAAGTTATTACATTGGGATCATGCACCGAGAAAAAGTAATCCAGACAGACCGGATCAACATCCTCGCCAGCATGGGTAAAGTTGATAAAGTTCTTTATCGCACTGTCAGTCAATCCGTTGGATATCGGTATCCCGGAATAGGGTGTTTCTTAATTTGGAAAGATCCGGCATCTTGCCACCTATCTTGCGCTTCTCCTGTTTTAATATCGTAATAGGTGTGAAGGATGGACAAAGCACCTTCCTGCCGACCTGGTTGCTGTTCGATTTTTAAAGCCATCGGTATAGGTTAACGCCGTTTACCTTTTATTACAGCGTTGAAGGTTTGTGGATGCTCCTGCAGTGATAAACAAAAAGGTCTTTGCCGGATGGAACGTTTCTCCAACTCACGGGCCAGAACTATCTCCGGTAGAATACCTTTATATTTTTCAAATTGCATTGCCCTATAGATATAAGCAAATTTGTTTACAAAATATAGTGTACCTGTAAGGCAAAGTTGGTTAATTCCGGGAGCTAGTGTGTGATTGAGTGACGATGTCCAGCCCCCCTGCTGCATATTTAACTCACCTGCACTTTCGGACGTAAGTACTACCTTAGGATTCAGCCTCACTGTTACTCAGCTCGTGATATACGACATTACAGTTTTATTTCCGATCTGCAGAACTTCTTCCCCATTCTTCTGCATTCCATGTTAATAGCCGGTTGTAATAGGAATTTTCATCACGCCATGCGAGACCGCGGTCAAAGATAACATATAGCTGCTCGTTCGTCTTACGGCGGGGAAGCCCAGGAGTAGTTCACCGATCCATGACCCACTTGATCGCAGTGGCGGATTCGGAGCAGATAGGGAGGGTAAGTTGGTGGAACTTGAGATGTTTGAGTGTTTCGGCAATGGCAATGAATTCTGCCATATCAGCAAGTGCCGCCATGGAAAGGGCCTTTCCAGGAGATTGGCTGCTTCGATACTGTGTTAATAGCCCGGATCTCCACCTATCCTGTTTAGACATCTTAATTTCTGAAGAGACGATATGATAGTCCTACTAATATGAGCCTTCCAGGTTGACCGGGTATAAGCCGGTTCCGATAGTTGGCTATATTGTCTACCGTGGCTTTTACACGAAGATGATCTTTGAGTAAGATTTTTTCGATATGGGCATTGAACAGGAAAAAACCATCCACAAACTGATCGTAACGATCGATGAAGTTGTTGTTGTTAGCATCGGCAAACGGGTATTTACCGCGATAATTCATGCGGAAAGAAAAGCTGATCTGCGGAGCTTCCCATTTATAGAATACACGCAGGTTAGCCATGTGGCGAGAGCGGTTTTCAATACCCCAGTAATCAGACGGACGTGAATCGAAGGTCTCCCCCGTTAAATTGTTGCGTACCTTATACCAGGGATAATTGCCAGCCGATATACTATCACTCACTGTTCGGTCTTTGGCTACCAGGTATTGGTAGCCCCCATTGATCTCCAACCCATACACCGGGCTAAAGGTGAAAGAAGTTTCCAAGCCGGTATTGAAAGAGCTGGGCAGGTTCTGGTAGGTAAAGATCAGCCGGTTGCCCGTACCCGTGGCGATCTGTATACTGTTGATCTGGTTATGCAGGCTATGATAAAAACCACCCAACTCCCATTTAAATTTTTCATTGGGCTTCCAGGTAAGCGAAACATTTAAGGAGAGGGATTTTTCAGCTTGCAGTTTGCCGGCTACCTGTTGCAGCAACCATTGCCTTATTTCGCTGATCTCGTTGTTTTGCTGCAACTGTTCTAATGTTTCTTTGAGCACTTCGGTACCAATCACCATATAGTTGCTGGCCGGATTAACAAATACCTGGTAGCGGTTTTTAAAATCAGGCGCTTTGAAACCCGTACCCGCTGACAGCTTCAGCTCCAGCTTAGAGCTGATCCGGTGTTGCAAACCCAGGCTGGGATTCACACTACCACCGTAATTGTTATTGCCGTCATAGCGAATGCCTCCTACCATGCTGGTACGATCCGTAAGACGCGCATCTGCCTGCAGGTAGGCAAAATAGTTATACATAGCACCAGGACTATTAAAAGCCGTGCTGTTCATTTGCTCGCCCGATGCACCGATACCGCCCGTAAGTTTAGCTCCCTTGAGCTGGTAAGCCCATTGCTGCTCCAGCCGGTGAATACTTTGTATAAAACGCTCGTATCCCAGGCTGGCCGCGGCGGCAGATAAACCCGTAACGCTCATATCCGACTGGTAGCGGGTAAAATAATAGCGGGTTATGCTTTTTAAACCACTGGCATAATCGTGGTTGAGATAGGCCGACAGGTTAATATCAGTCAGGTCTTGCTGGTCGCCGGTTGCAGGCCCTGATTCTGCACCAAATATTTTTTCCATATACGACTGGCGCAGTGCCAGGCGACCGCTCATACCTATTGTGCTGCGGGTGGTGAGCTGGTACCGCGCTCTCGTTTGCAAGCTGAAATCATCGTAAGGTGGCGCCGTGGTACCACGGGCAATATAATTGGGATCGGTATTGTAACCATCTGTGCGGTAATAATTGGCCGCCAGGTTCACCGAACCACGTTTATGATGAAAGGGCGTTTCCCCTTCCAAAGAAGCATCTATAATATTGAGGCTGCCATAAAATAAAGAAGCCATAGCCTGTGGCTGTACGGCTCCATGCCGGGTAATAATATTAATAGCCCCTCCCAACGCTTCACTCCCAAAGAGGCAGGAGGAAGCGCCTTTTACAATTTCAATCCTTTCGATATTGGTAACGCTGATCCGCGACAGGTCGAAGTTACCCGAGTTGCGGCCGGTCATTGGCTGACCATCTATCAGTATCATCACATAGTTAGAACCAAAGCCCTGCAATTGTATACCCGTGGCCCTGGCCCCGCCGCTTATTTCGTTGACCACCGCAATGCCGGTTTGTTCCCTCAACACTTCATCCAGCCTGCGACTGCCCATTTTTTCGATCATCTGCCGGGTGATCACTGTTACCGGCATGGCGCCCCGCTGGACATCCAGCAGGTTATCCGGGCTACTATTCAAAGCCTGTACGTTTACCTGAACCACATCCAGTTCCTTTACGGCTTTTGCCAGCTGAATGTGTATAGGCGGCTGTTCCGTTTCGCTCACTTCTACCTTTCCTTCATACAACTGATAGCCCTGCAGGTTTACAGAAAGCGTATAAGTACCGGCATAGAGCTGCGGGAATGTGAAAGCCCCTTGCTCATTCGTTTGTGCAATATGCCGGTCGGGCTCCAAGAGCACCGTTATACCTTTCAGCGCCTGACCGGCGCTATCGGTTACCCGGCCTTTAAAGGCGGATTGCTGCGCGAAAGCGTTGATGTAGTTGAAGAGCGATATGAAGAATATGGGGAAGACCTGCCGGAAATACATTGAATCATTTAAAATTTAAAAAGGCCTCAAACCAATGAGAGGATTGAGGCTGATGATGTTTTGCTATTGTAAGTTATATTCACCATAATTCCAGTAACCTGCTTTACGCTACGATATTTGGGTTTCTCCACCTTTTTCTCGATAAAAAGGAGGAGGCAAAAATCAGGGCTGTATATCGTCCTGCATCAAGCCGATACAGCCGCCCCCTTAAACACATCCCCAAACTGCTTAAATGTAGCATTAGCCGCGGCGATGGCCTGGGCCTCATCGTCTTCGGTGGGTGCATAGCGGTTGAGCACTTCTACAAAACGCTGCCACATTTGCCCGGTAGCTTCTCCATAACCAGAAAAGAAAGAAACACCCTCGGTAATACCGCCTTTCTCCAGCATTTGTACAATAATACGGCCGCCCATAATAGAACCCTCTAATACATATAAAGCACCTAATGCGCTAATGGTATTGACGATACCGGGAGCTACTGCATTCGGAAGCGTTTCAACGCTTTCACCCAAAGCTTCGATATCTGCTTTTATATAAGAACTGTTCCTGCGTTCCGCATAATCAGGTAATACTTCTGGGGTAATATAGGGGGCAACGGCCTGCTCAACTTTGCTGAAATAGGCATAAAAATGTTTGAGCAGATCGGCATAGTCTGCCTTGGTTCTGATGGACTTTAATTTCTTTACCACTACTACTTCCAGCTGCTGATGCGGGGCTTTGGTAGCTTCTTTAATGTGTTGACTTAGCATGATTGTTTTCTTTTTATAATGGTGAAATAATAATTATTGAATATTATAAGCCAGTCCTGCAAAAAACATCCGGCCCGGCTGAAAAGGCACTTTTACATCTATGAAGTTTAACAGGTTCTCAGCCGTGGCGCGTAATGATAAGCGGCGGTTGAACAGCTTCTTCTCCAGGCCGGCATTGAGCAGGTAATGATCGCGTACAAACGTATCATACCGGTCCATATAACCGTTATTATTGCGATCGCTGAAAGGATACTTACCCCGGAAGTTCACCCGTATATTACCACTGAGCTGCCATGGCGTGTAAGTATAAAATACCCTCGCATTGAACATGTGCCGCGAACGGTTTTCGATACCCCAGTAATCATCGGATGTGGGCGTATAATCGACATAACCGCTAGTAGGATCAAATAAAGGATCGTAAAACTTACCACCTTCGCGTATCTCATCACCCACCGTCAGGTCTTTTGCCAGGAGGTATTGATAGCCCCCGCTGATCTGCAGCCCGTTAACAGGTGTAATACTTAAAGAGAACTCGGCACCCTTATACACCGCCTTAGCATTATTACGATAAGAATAAATAAGATTAGAAGCAATATCACGCCCGATCAATACCGGGTTGATCTGGTTGCGGATATCATGGTAAAATACGCTGCCCTCTGCCCTAACCTTTTTACTGATCGTTTCAAAAATAAGGCTCAGGTTATAAGACTTGCTCATTTCGGCATTTAAAGCCAGTCCTTTTATTTCATCGTAAACAGTTTCCAGCTCATATTGGCTCACCTGCCCGGCCTCACGTAACTGGTTAATCGTATTGCGCAATACCGCACTACCCACCATCATATAGTTGAATGCCGGATTATAAAACACCTGGTATTGTTTACGCATATCGGGTGCTTTAAAAGCGGTACCATAAGCAGCTTTTAAAGTAAGTACCGGCAATATTTTATACTTAATCGCCATGCTGGGATCCAGTCGCCAGCCATAATCTACAATATGATCGTAGCGGAAACCACCGGTAATTTCCAGCACCGGCAATACATTCCAGTTAGCCTGGGTATAAGCGAAAAGCGCAGTAATCTTGTTCTCGTCGCTTAGTATATTTTCATCCACCGCTTCAATGGTTCCGCCCAGCCCGGTGATCACATCGAGCTTATCGGGAATCGTATATGCTACCTGTTGCTCTAACCTGTTGAGCAGCTGCCCGAATTTTGTTTGGTTGATACTATCACCCTGTGATAAGCGCACGCTCATATCCGACTGATAACGGGTGAGGTAGTAGCGTGTCATAGCCCGCCAACGCTCACTAAAGCGATGCTCGAAGTTGGCGGACAAGTTAATATCCTGCTCATCCAGTACATCTTCGGTAGTATACTTCACTCCAAAATCTTTCGTCATAAAGCTGCGGCGCAATCCTACGCGCCCCATAACCGACAACATATTATTATCGTTAAAACGATACCGGAAACGAGCCTGCGTACCATAGTTGTCATAAGGAGGCGCGGTAGTGCCCTTTATGGTTCCCTGGCTGGTATTGAACCCGCCCGTGTGGTAATAGTTGTCGTTTAAGGTTAAACTACCTTTTTGATTGAGCACCGGTGTTTCCCCGTCTACAGATACGTCTACCGTTTCGTTGGTGCCATAATTTAGCGCTGCATAAGCCTGTGGCTTTACAATATTATGACGGGTAATAACATTAATGGTACCACCTAGTGCATCACCGCCATATAACAGGGATGCAGCACCTTTGGTGATCTCTATCCGCTCAATATTACTAACACTGATACGCGACAGATCAAAGTTCCCGCCATTACGGCCAACCAGGGGCTGACCATCTAGCAACACCATTACATATTCGCTGCCAAAGCCCTGCATTTGTACCCCTACCGAACGGGAGCCACCGCCTACATCATTTACAATAGCGATACCGGTTTGTTCTTTTACTACTTCATCGAGCCTGCGGCTGCCCATCAACTCAATGGTTCGCTTATCAATAATGGTTACCGGCATAATGCTGTTCTCTACCTTGATCAGGGTTTCCGCATTGCGGTTGCCTGCCTTCTCCCCTTTGATCACTACCTGATCGAGCACTTTATCTTTCTTCAGCAATACAATATTTTTCACATGCACTCCTTCAGCGAGCTGCAGAGTATCTGTGTAGATCTCGTAACCTACGCTTTCTACTACTAAGATCAGTTGACCGGCAGCCCATCCTTTTAGTTCATAGGCCCCGTCTCTATTACTTCCAGCTTTGAGCAGCTCTGCTGTAATGGTAGCGCCAGCCACCGGTTCTCCATCCCTTCCTTTTATGGTTCCGCTTAATACCGTGCGTTGCCCGTTTACTTTAAAAGCGGCTATCAGCAACAGTACTATAATAGATACTTTATTCATTAACTTGAACATCTTTAATTTTTGGTTCTTAAATTCCTGCTGCCGTCTTCCTGAATAAAATACCTGAAAGTGAGATAAGGAGATGGCCAGTTGCGGTCGGTGAGGACTTCGGGTGCACCCTTATACATGCTGATCAGCTGCAGCTTGCCATAACGATAGCTACTTTTGCCGGTTTGTGGATCGATTCGCTCTAAGCGCAGGTAATAAGCTTTATAAGGAAAGGGCTTGGCTACGAATGTGGTGCCATACTCATACCAGGAGTTGATACCCGGGCCAAACTCCGATACATAACCGATCTGCATTTCGTCCGCCGGACGGGCATCGAAGAACTCATCGTCGGGTGCTTCGTTCATAAAATCGTAGCCATAATCGTATACCCATAAAGCTGTTTTGGTAAGCGGGCTTCCGGTAGCGGGGCTGAACCGGGCACGACCGTTATTCAGCCATATCGTACTATTGAATTGGCCGGTAAAAGCAATATCCCACTGGTCGGTTTTTAAATAACGGTTTGAATCGGCAGCATCCCTGATAAAGGTTTGTTTACCATCGCTAAAACGAAACAGGAACATACTGTATAAACCTGCCTGCTTACCACTCTTGCTATATTCTACCTGTATAAAATCAGTGTTCTGGTTATAATTGGCATCGTTCACCATCAGCTCCCAAGCTCTGCCGTTGTACATATATACACGCTGGTTGTCATTATCACGATAAGCCCAGCCGGTTTGCGGGCTGGCAGGAGGCGCTGCCACATAGCCCCGCCAGTTAACGAAGATGCTGTCGTTTTCGACGGAACCTCTCTCGCCTTTGATATTCATCTGGTACCAGGTACCATTGCGATAGATATAGCCATTACCATCTGCTGAATTCCTGTACGCATCATTTTCAACTGCGCCAGCAGGATGAGCAGTAGCAGCAGCCAGCCAGCGGATACCGGTTTCTAAACTGCTGTTCACTCCAACTGCTGCATTAATAATCTCTCCGGGATAATTGGGTACAAAACGTATAGAGTCTGTCCAGCGTGAATTATAATAACGTTGCCTGAGGTAAATATCGCGGTCCTGGTAATTATCATCCCAGCCATCGGTGGCCAGGGTATCGCCGGGCAGATCGTATACCACTTTGCTGATACCATCAGAAAAATCGGGTGTAAGATCCTGCAGCTTATAACAGGAAACTAAAAGCACACAACCCAATGATACCATTGTTATAATAAATTTCTTCATACTCCATTATTGAGGTAAGGAAGCACAGGTCATCCTTCCCGGCTTTTTATTGATACTTCGCTGCTACTGCGCTGCTTTTAAAATAGTGGTTTGGTTACCGGTTTGGTAAATAGCCGTACCTAAATAATCTGGCCTGTCTTGCATAGGCTGAGGTACCTGAACGTAAATGTTCTCCAGGTAACGGCCAATGAATGCATTACTATCATCAGGAACTTTAAATTTGATCTGCGTATTTGTAACTGTAAAATTGGTTATTATCAAACTGGATCTTTGGTTAGTTGCAGCATTTACAAAATTGAAGTATAACCCTTTTACCTTTCCATTGTAATAACGGCTTACCGCACCTCCATAATTATCCGTAAAATTATAATTGAGCGTCAGCTCCTGACCGGGATAAATATTTTGCCCGCTTTGTACCAATGAAAAGTTGGCATTTGCATTTCTAGGCCAGGGTTGTTCAAAATAAACTTCTTTTGAACCGGATACCTCGCCTTTTACTTTCACCCATATCTTGTGCCAGCCGGAATCAAGTGCTGAAGTAAACACAGGTAATGTAGCTTTAAAGCTGGTAGCCGTCACTGATGTGCCTTTTACCGGTATATCAAATTCAAAACCGTCAGACATGCGTTGGCCGTATACCTTTATATCAGAAGTATCTCCTGAGCTGAAAAAGTATTGTCCTACCAGGTTCATCTCTTTGGATTCCACCCAACCAATCCTTGTATCTGTAATATCTAATAGTACCGGGATTGCCGTATTGAAAACCGGGTTGAGCTGATATACTTTTTGGGTGCCATCTTCGGCCGTTACGGTAAAGCGGGTTTCCGCATTAAAGGGAACAGCAGTACCTGAAGCGGGCGAAACTGTAGCCGCGTCAGACACTTTGATTACGGGTGTAATAGTGGCCGGACGCTCACCTGAACCTGACCAATACACGGTTATTTTCCCTTCTTCTACCACGCCGATCACTTTGCTGAGGTCTCCATATCCTGCCACCTCAAAATGCAGTACATCGTTATATGGTTGCTTTATCTTTTCGTAGGCTGTTTTCGTACAGGATAGCGCGGTTACTAAAACACCAGCTAACAATAATAAGAAGGGTTTGTATTTATTTTGTAAGATCATTGTTATACGCAGATTATATTGTCTTTTGATATTGTAATTAGTTGGTTTTTGCTTTTACCTGGAAAGTGCTGGAGGGTGCAGACAGCAAAACATCTTTACCCCAGTTGGTTTGTGAATCGAAGTCGAAATAAAATCCGAAGGCACAGAATTTTTTACCGGGGAAAAAGGCAGACCAATCTACACTGGCCGAATACTGGCCCACAGGTATATCTGGGAAAATAGCTTTTACCTGGGTACGGTTCCATTCAACGATCTTCATATCGATCCGCTTCTTATCATAGGCGTCTGTAAAACCGGCTGGTTTTCCCCACAGGTAGTCGCTATCAATTTTCAGGTACATTTTTTCTAATCCTATAAATACACCATCATAGGACTCTCCATTAAAGCCAAGCGCATTAAATACGATCGTATCGCCTGCCGCATAAGTAGTGGTGGAAGACCAATACCCGGAAGTGCCTATATTGTAATACAACCTGAGCGGCGGTAAATTGCTCGTGCGTCCCTGGTGTTCGATTGTTACGTCATAATCACCTGCCAAGGCCCCGGGCAGAACATTTAATGACATGCTATAGTTGACATTGCCTACCTGCACATCATTCACGCTCATAAAATTATCGTACTCTACGCCTGTACTGCGGTTTTTTAAGATCATTTTGGCACTCTTGCTTACCGACTCAAAATTTCCCAGGATCTCAAAACGGGTATGAACCGTTTTGGTTAAAAACCCATCAGTACCTAACGGATCGCTATAGGTAACTACCAGCGGCTTGGTAAAGGGAAGGACTTCCTGGATCAATGTGTAGACCCGCTCTTTCCCATCGCTGCTTTTTACTTTATACTTAGTGGATACACCAACGGGTACCGGATCCCCTTCTCCCTGAAGATCGACCGGGTTGTTCAGCGAGTCGAATAATTGTGCCCCTTCATCAATTTTAATTTTAGCCACCAGGAAATCAACAGCCACATAATAAGGAATGTAAACCGTAATCGTATTTTCGGTTTGACTGATAGCTGCTTTTATCGATTGCGGGACATTTGCTATACTGTACTCCAGTATCTTATTTAAATCGTCTTTATCAAATTCGGTATACGCTGTTTTCTTGCAGGATAACAACAAGGTTCCTGCTACTACTAAAAAGCTTAAAAAGCTTAAAAAGCGAATGCCTGTTTTAAAAATCTTCATTATTTTTCTTTTATCTTGGTTTGTGGCAGATTTAATTAGGCGCAGTAACAAATGTTAGCTTATTCGGGAATTCATAGTAATATGTTCGACCATAGGTTGGTCGATTGGATAAAGGAGATCTTGCCAAAATCGCTAAATGAAGAACATACCCGCCTATTGTTCTATTAGTGGCCGTTGTTACAGGTATTGTAAAAGACATTTGATTATCTGTAACAATCATATCTGTTAGTACGATATTACCTGTACCCAAAACAGGACCGTTAGGATTAGGAATTCCCTGAATATTTAAACTGGCAGATATAACATTCTTATTGTAATATCGGGCCGCCGGGCCATCGAATGAATAATTCACTATAAGTTGCTGTCCTAATTTTATAGGTTTGCCTTCTCCAACAACGCTCATTTTCATTCCAGCGTATTCGATCGGAGGTTGCTGGATGTAGACGTCGACAGACTCTGATTCTAAATTGCCTACCTTAAGCCATATTTTATGCCATCCAGTATCCTGCTCTGCTGTAAAATCAGGAAGCTTTACTGCTAAACTTGTGGAGGTAGCAGTTGTAGAATCAAAGGCGAGATCAAACTCGTATCCGTCTGATATCCTTTGCCCATATACTTTTATTTGATCCAAACTTGTTGATAAAAAGTATTCACCCAGCAAATTGAAATTAGGGGAAGCGCCCCATCTTAATTCCTGAGTAGATGGACTTAGTAAAATAGGTTTCGGTTGCCTTACAATTGGTTTTACAGTGTAAGTACGGATGGTACCATCTTCGGCAGTTACTTTATAGACAGTGGTATCGGTAAAAGCAATTTCCGACCCTGAAGCCGGATGAATTTTTGCCCCGGCAGATACAAGGATCGTGGGTTTCATCAGCGTAGGTAAAGGACTATCTGAATTCCAGTAAATAAGAATTTCATCTCCCCGGATAACGGCATCAACCGAGTCTAAACCACCATAACCGGCAACTGAAAACTTAACAATATTGTTGTACGGACGTTTACTGGTTTCATAGTCTGTTTTAGAACAAGAAAAAAATGTAATTAAAGCCGGGACGAAAAAATAAATTATTCTTTTATAATTGATCATAACAATATTTTCAAAAAGCATTTAAAGTGTCCAGATTGATTCGAGCCTTTCATTTTTCAGGGCATACAATCTGTATAAAAAAGTGTTTATTATTTAAAGTATTTTAACGGTACTGCTCACACAACCAAGCATCAGGTTTTCACCCCAATTCGTTTGTCCATCAAAATCAAAAAAGAAACCAATACCAGCAGCAGAAATTTTAGGAAAGTATTGACCAAACTGATAGAAAGTACCGTAATCGCCTTTAGGCAGGTCAGGAAACTTTACCTTAATTTCTGTTCTACTTTTTGATATAATTTCCAAGGGGAACTCCTTATTGTAAATATCTTCGGTAAAACCGTTGGGCACCTGCCATATAAAGTCCTTATTCAGTTTTATATAAATCCGCTCTACTCCATGGAAAATACCATTCCAGTCATCATTGGATTGATAGCCCTGAGCTGTAAGTATGAGAACTTCCCCTACTGTAAATTGAGTAGTTGAAAGAAAGAAGCCGACTACACCCGGATTATAGTGCAATTTAACATCCGGAAGATTTGTTTTTCTACCTAAATGTTCCATGCTTACCGCATAATCACCCGCTAGTGCCGTTGGTAATATATTAACCGTCATCACATAATTGGGTGTACCAGGTACAACACTATTAATCGAAACAAAATCGTCATGCACTTCTCCGGTTGTTTTATCTTTAAAATAAAACTTTGCACGTGTACTTGTCGACTCAAAGTTTCCGCTCAGCTTTAGGGCGCTATGTACGGGTTTAGTTAATACACCATTAACAAGTTTTGGATCAATATAGGTTACAACCAGAGGATCTTTATGTGCTGCAATTTTGTGTATAACGGTATACAAACGTCTAACCCCTTCACTACTCTGCACAAAATATTTAGCGGTGTCACCTAATGCAACGGGTTCAAGTCCTCCATCTAAATTTATCTGAGTACCAACGGAGTCCAATAAAACAGCATCATCGTCCAGTTTAACTTCTGCATTAATATAATTTAGCCCCGTGAAATAGGGAATATAAACCGTAATGATATTCTTATCATTATCTATGGCACCATAAATATCCTCATTAGCAGTGGCCACCTTATATTCAACAATCCTATTATTTTCTTCCTTTTCGAAAGGAAGCATTTCTGTTTTGGTACAGGATGATAACAAGGTTCCTGCTACCATTAAAAAGCCTAAAAAGCGAATGCTTGTTTTCAAAAATCTCATTACTGTATTCTTTAATTGGTTGTTAGCGTTGGGAAATAATTGTTTTACGCGCCATTTCTAAAGTTTCGGCGGGCATCGGAACCGCTGCGTTGGTACTGTACTGTATGCCGCCCGCAGCATCGGCCTGGTAGTTATAATAGAGTATGCTTTGAGCAATATAGGCTCCTACCTGCGACTGGAATTTTTCGGCACTCAGCACAAATTTTAATTCTGCATTATTGAAAGAAACAATAGGTGCATCACTGATATACTGGTTGAAAGTTTTATAGCAGCCCAGGTTATTCAAGAGGATATTTTCTTTTTTAAAGTATTTATTGAACAGCTCATTATTAGCCAGCGTGTGGTTGTACACCAGCGTCAACGTATCACCGAGGTAAACCGGGCCACCGGCCTCCTTCAACCTTACCGAAGTAACGATCTTATCAATCCATGGCTGGCTGATCCAGACATCGAGATAGTTGGAGGGCAGGTCACCCACCTGCAGCCAGATGCGATGCAATCCTGAATCCAGATCGGCAGTAAGCCGTGGCAGTTTTAAATTGATTTGTGTGCTGGTGGTTAAATCGTTATTCAAAGGAAGATTGAACTCGTAACCATCCCGAAGCCTTTGAGCATATACTTGGATGCCCGAAACTCCCCCATTGGTAAACAGGTACAGTCCGTTAATAGTCAGGTTAAAATTACCTTCCCAGGTCCATTGGAACGGCGCCGTTATCTGTAGCAATCTTGGAATGGCTCTATTAAACACAGGTTTTAAGATATACCTGCGTACGGAGCCATCCTCAGCTGTAACTGTATATACCGTACTTTGATTAAAAGCTACTTCTGTTCCCGATGCCGGTGCAATTGTAGCAGCCGGTGCGACGTCAATTTGCGGACGGATGGTTTTAGGAGGAGTGGATTCCGAATTCCAATACACAAGAATAGTATCGCCTTTAAGAACTGCGGAAATAGAATCCAGGTCGCCATAACCTGCTATACTAAAACGCTCTATGCTATTATAGGGACGTTTAATTTGTTCCTGCTCTGTCTTAGAGCAAGATACCAGTGCTACGAGTAACAACAGCGAAAGGAGCAACCGGGTTAATGTAAAGTCTTTGTATCTGGTCATGGAAGCTATTATTTAACAGTAAAACGTATTAAAGAGGTGGTGCAAAAAATATGGCCGCTGCCCCACCCTGTTGAATCTTCGAAATCTGCATAGAAACCAAAACCAACGCTGGTGTATTGGGCATAACCATCGCTGTTATTGCCGCTGGTATTGGCATTCATGGTATACTGCCCTGCAGGCATCTGGGGAAAGATCACTTTGAGCTCATTACGACGCTGGCTTACGATCTTCATTTCAAAAGGTGTATCGTATAACTCGGTCGGGAAACCTGCAGGCGGGGTAACTTTACCCTTTGCTATTTTTATATATGCTTTTTTAACGGGCAAGAAGATCGCTCCAACGTTTGGACCAAACGCTATAGTATCCCCGGGTGCATAAGAAGCCGACGATAAAAAGGCATTGATGATGGGCTTCTGGTAAGTAAGCTTTAGTGGAGCCAGGTTAGCTGTTCGGCCCTGGTGCACCAGCTTTACATCATATTCTCCTGCCAACGCATTCTGAGAGATCTTAGTGGCCATAGCATATTGCGCTCCCTGTGTAATAGAGGTTATCGTAACCCAGTCGCTGTTCACTTTACCGGTAGCTTTATTGGTCAGGTAAAAAGTACCATTGCGGCTAATGGATTCGAGGTTGCCGGCCAGGTTCATAATACCGTTTGCCGGTCTTGAAAAGACCCCTGTCGTAGCTCCTGTATAAGACATTAGCAGCGCATCGGGATGTGGCAGTATTTTTTGTATGAGCGAATACGTTCTTTCTATACCCTCCCTGCTTCTTACCTTATACCTAACCGTATCCGCACCAACAGCAACGGGAGCTGCTCCGGCATCCATATCTATTTCAATGCCATCAGCATCCAGCAGGGTTGCATTTTTATCCTCGAGAGTAAAAGCCCCCACCAGGTAATCCAATGCGGTATAATATGGAATGTATAAGGTGATAAGATTATTCTTATGATCAATAGCGCCCAGTAATTCCTGTTGTGCATTGGTTACTTTGTAAGCGGCTATTTTATTCCCGGCCTCTTTCTCATAATCGATCTGCTCAGTTTTGGTACAGGATTGACTCCCGGCCACCAGCACCAGTAGGGCCAGTATATGTATATACTTAAATATTTGACTCATATCAATTGGTATATTTTATTTTTTAGGATACAACTTCAATCACTCCTACTTCTCACTTGCCATTCACTATTGACTATTCACCATTCCCTTCCCTCACAACCCCAGTTTTGTCGGACTATTAAAGAATCCTCTTAAAGAATAGGAAGAGCTTTCTTCGCTTCCGGGTACCACTGAGTTGAAAGTCATCCGGTACTGAAAAATATCTTTGCCCTTATGGGTACCAGCATCAGGCAGTTTGAATTTTACTGCCCCGTTAAGGAACCTGATATTGGAAGCAGGAACCACGATAATATCATAGCCATTGGTATAGAGCAATATTTCCTTTACATTATTGGTATAATACCTGGCCACAATACCGCCCATATTATCGGTGAGCGCATAATTGATCTGCAAGCTGTCACCCATATTTAAAGTCTGGCCATCCTGCACAAAGCTGCAGGTATAGGTAGTATTGGTAATAGCAGGAATTACAAAACGCACATCGATACTTTGTGCAACACGATAACCTGCTTTTACATATAAACGATGTATACCCGTGTCCTGCTCGGCCGAAAAAGCAGGCAGGTTAGCAACAATTGTATAATTAGAGATGCGGTTTTTAACCAGGGTTAGCGGTATCTCAAATCCATCTGATACTCTTTGCATATAAACGGATATCTGGGAAGTATCAGTGTTGGCGAGGAAATACTCGCCAGATATAGTAAGTTGTGTGGTATTCAGCCATACTGCCGGATTGTTAGCAGATTTCAATACAGGCGTAGGCACATTTAATGAAATTTTCAGGTGGTATTTTTTAACGGATCCGTCTTCGGCAGTTACCGTATAAGTAGTGGTATCTTTAAAAGCTACCGCTGTGCCCGAGGCAGGACTGATCACAGCTTTATCGGATATAACGATCTCTGGAGAAATAGTAGCGGGCATGGTAACATCCGGGTTCCAGTATACGGTAACGGTATCATCCTTTACCAGCCCCTTAACGGGAGCGCCATAGCTTCCGGAAATAGTAAATACTTTGATATCATTATAAGGCTGTTTCTGATGATTGTACGCTGTTTTAGTACAGGAAGGGAGAAGAACTGTTACTGCCAACAGGAAGAATGAGCTATGTATAAGTTTTGACATTATTTTTAAATTAATGAGTTAATTACTTTGGGAATACTTCGTAGCTGAGGTAAGCTCCCAGGGCCTGTAAGCGGCCAGGCGTCCAGCCCGCATAATCAAAATCGAAGCGCATTTCCATGCCAGCATAATTAATAGAATACCCATCGTATATACCGGAATTTGTACTGGAGCTGCTGCTGTAAACACCGGCAGGAATTGTTTCAGGAAATCTGAACGATACCTGTGTGCGGGTTTGACTGGTAATTTCCACTTCTATGGGAGTGCCAAACAAAGAGGATGGAAAAGTTGCAGGGTAGACAGTCAAATGCTGTTTGGTAAAAATCAGGTAGGCTCTTTTTACGCCAGGATTGCTACCACTATACACTTCGCCATTTGAAGTAGGGCCATAGCAGGTAAGGGTAACAATATCCCCCTGTTTCATTTGCTTGGGCAGCTGGCCGAAATAAGGTACTTTATGATCCAGCGTAATCTGCGGCAGGGTATCTTTTCGCCCTTGTTGTTCTACTGTTATGTAGTAGACACCCGGATCTACCTCAGGAGTAACATCTGCAAACAGCGTATAAAACTGGGCACCGCTGGTAATATCATATAATTTCAGCGCGTTAGGAATAATCTTATTTGTGCCCTTTTCAACCAGGTTGAGCTTTGCATTGCGACTGGTAGACTGAAGATTACCCATAATCCTGATCCGGGAGTTGATGATGCCTGTTTTGGTAGCAGTATCATTAGCCCGCCAGATACTATTAGCGTCGTAGTAGCCCACATATCCCAGCTTCAATTCTTCCTTATGCGGCATGATAACTATTTGCAGTGTATACGCTCTTATTACGTTAGCCGCATCTTTAACGCGGTACTTATACCCCACCGTATCAAAGGGAACCGGTTCCAGCGCTTCTCGTATATCGACATCATTGCCTGCATTATCGATCATAGTAGCACCTTCATTTAATTTTACAGTAGGTACCAGGTAGTCAATGCTCAGGTAATAGGGAATATATACCGTGATACTATTATCTATATTATCCACTACACCATTTAATTGTTCCGTTCCATTGATCACTTTATACTCGGTAATGGTATTAGCTGGTTCCTTCTCATAAGGAACTACTTCGGTTTTGGTACAGGACTGAAAAATGAAAGCCGCACAGGTTAGTAAAAGGCACCAGATTAGTGGCACTATTTTTCTACTCATAGTTGATTTATTGTTTTTGAAATATTTTAATTACTGACTGTTCTTGTTTTGGTGCTCAAATTCACCGTTAGTTTGCTCTTACGTGCTACAAAGCCAAAACGCCTCTCTTCTTTTTTAATAACCATATACCTGAAGCTGGCATAAGGAAGCGGCTTATCCGTACCCCGTCGCATCTCCATCGGGTTCATGGTACCTTTATAAAGACTTTGCATCTCTAGCTTGGCATAGTTGCCGGATGCAGTACGGATAATAATAGTTTTAGGGATTGGTTTGTATTTAACCGTGCCATATTCCCCGGTAAAGGTTTTTGCAAAATCTTCCGAAATACAATAGATCATGTGCATGTACAGGTTGGCATCTGCCGCAACTGCAGGGTCAGGACTGTCTATATTGGCAATCTTATCCCTTCTGAATATATTGTCGAAAAAGGTGTAAAAAGCATAACCCCCGGGAGATATTTCTTCACCAAAGCCCGCGAGGCCGGTATTGCCGGGTGTTACAAAGCGGCTGTCATCCGGTACGCTGGTTACTGCACTATAGGCTGAGTCGAGCACGAGCAAGCCTCCTATGCCGGAGCTGCCATATCCTACTCCCTGCTTACTACCATTATTAGCCGTAATATTTACCCGCGATCCACCGAAGAATGCCATATCCCAACGCTCCGTAGCTTTATACCCGATATGCACCGAGCTGATCTTCTCCAGGCTGAAGTACAAAGGATCTTCATTATCCATTGGTTTATGAGTTTGCGGTATATTATTAACACCCAGGTCCAGTATCTGTATCTCCCTGTTAAATACCGTATCGCTTAACGGCAGATCGGGTTCCCAGTCGAAGCCATTCAGGTCATATACTTTGCCACAGGAAAATAAAGCAACTGTTATCATTATTGCGACAAAGCGCATCACTCCTTTCAACACTTCTTTCAACATTACGATCAATTATTGGGTTTTTAAATTGCGGCTTCCATCAACCTGTACAAAATAGCGGAAGGTGAAATAAGGCGCCGGCCAATACAGATCGGTAACTACCGGAGGATTGCCTTTATATACGTTAATGATCTCCAGCTTGGCATACTTACCGGTATTGAGCTTTATTATATAGGTTCGGCTTTTAACCGGTTGAACCAGGTGGGTAGAAGAACTATAGGTAAACCAACCTGTATTATTACCTGTCTCCTGGCCTATTACTCTTATGCCAGAAGCTGTAAAAGCCGCATCAGCCGGGGCTTCTGTTACATTATTATAAGGTTGATCTACCATTACTACAGCACTTACGCCTGTGCCGCCAAAGCCGGGTGTGCCGGTATGTGACCCATTGTTCACGTAGATGCTGCTATTATAAATACCAGCGAAAGCCAGGTCCCAGTCTGTAGCTCTAATGTACTGTGCCGAATCGGCAGCGTTACGCACCCAGGTTTGCTTCTGATCGCTCAGCCTGAACAGAAAGAGACGAAAATCTCTTCTTTCCTTGCCATCGACCCCATCGTTCATAGAGGCTCCGGTATCTCCGGCCAGGTCTTCTACTACGGTACTTCTACCATCCAGCAAACCAGTGGCGGGCTTTTCCTTCTGGCAGGACAATAAAAAAAATAATGTAAATAAACAGGTAAATCGGATCAACATTTGCTTGTATTAAATTGATATCTGTAATTGATTTTATAAAGCACCGCAAAGGTCAAACAGGTAACCTTCAAATCATTTACGAAATCGGGAATCCGTTATATGCGAAACGATCTTTGTTATATGCAATCCGCTGTTTTTATATGCAGGCTGGTGAAATTTATATGCAAAACGCATGAAATAAAATGCAGCACTGCAGCGGATTTTCTTCTAAAAAACGCGTGTACGCTTAGATTCAGCCGGTAGCGAAGTATATTAACAACGGTTGAAGCGTTTACGAGAAACGGAAATTATGGGCTACACTATCAACCAGTGTTATAACCCGCTATCTTTTGTCTTTCCTTTGCAGATTCAAATACAAATAGCATTTATTCATTTTCGCGAAATGATGTATACAAACGCTCGAACTATCAGGTTGGATCCAAAATATGTACACGCAGTTATTTATAAGCTACCTGCACCGGCGCTAAGGATCTTTATTATAATAGGGATATTAACCATGTTCGGGGTGCCGCCAGCTCATAGCACCGTTAATGCACAACGCATCGTTACATTAGGTGCTGCAATAACGGAAACCACCGCAGCACTTGGCTTTGGCGCTCATATAGTTGCCACCGATGTTACCAGTGAGTACCCGGCATTTATAAAGTCATTGCCCAAAGTGAGCCGCAACCGCAACTTGTCGGTAGAAGGTTTAATGCAATTTAAGCCCAGCCTTGTACTGGCCCCGGAAGGCGATATACCCGCAGCCGTTCTGGCTCAACTGAAAAAAGCCAAAGTAACGGTGATCAATATCCGGCAGGAGTTCTCCGTTAAAGGTGCAGAAAAATTTATACTCGCGGTTGCCATTTCCTTAAATGCAAAAAAAGAAGGCATTGAGTTGTTGCGGCAGATGCAGCAACAGCTCAATGCTGTTACAACAGAAGTGGCTGGCAACAAACAAAAGCCAGTAAAAGTGCTTTTTATTTATGCACGCGGAGCAGGTAATATGACAGTTGCGGGCAAGGGTAGTAATATGGATGCTATCATACACCTGGCGGGTGGTGTGAACGCTGTAAAAGAATTTACAGAATTTAAGCCGTACAGCACCGAAGCGCTCATTGCCGCCAATCCTGATGTGCTGTTGTTTTTTGATTTTGGCGCCAAAAGCCTGGGTGGTCTTTCTTCCATTTTAAACATGCCCGGCGTGAAACTCACTAATGCGGGCAAAGCCAAAAGAATTGTTGAAGTGGATGGCCCTTTGATGATAAATTTTGCAGCCAGGTTACCAGATGCTATAAACGAGCTGCATCATAAACTTTACCAGAAATAAACCGTACACCTTGAAAAGAAAAACGATTTACCTGTTACTGATTATTGGCCTGATCTTGTCGGTACTGATTTCCATGTCCGTAGGCGCTATGAGGATCCCTCCGGGACAGGTAGCCTTATCAATACCCGACATGCTGGGTATTTATAAAAGTCCCCACCTCGACGATCAATATATTAATGTACTAACAGTTGTCAGAATTCCGAGAGTGTTGCTATGTGTGCTGGTTGGTGCTGCTTTGGGTATTTCGGGTGCCGCAATACAAGGCATATTCAGAAATCCACTCGCCGAGCCCGGACTGGTGGGCATATCAGCAGGCGCCTCCCTGGCCAGCGCCATCGTATTAACTTTATCATTAACGGTATTTGCCGGACTGAGTGATTATTTAGGCCACTACCTGCTTACCATCAGCGCCTTTGCCGGAGCTGTTATGGCAGCACTATTAATTTATCGCATTTCTAAAACCGGGGGAACTCCCCAAATTACCACTATGCTGCTGGCGGGTATTGCTATTAATGCGCTGGCTGGCGCATTAACCGGGTTGATCTCTTTTTTAGCAGATGACCAGCAACTCCGGAGCATTACTTTCTGGATGCTGGGAAGCCTGGCCGGCGCCACTTTTGAAACATTAATTACGGTATCGCCTTTTATACTGATCCCGGTTATTGCTTTACCTGTGATGGGAAAAAAACTAAATGCTTTTGCCCTGGGTGAAGCACAGGCACAAGCCCTGGGCATGCAGCCCAACCAGATCAAACAACGCGTAGTGCTGTTATCTACTATGGCCGTAGGAGCCGCCGTATCAGTATCTGGCATCATTGGTTTTGTAGGTTTGCTCATTCCTCATATAGTAAGACTGATAGGTGGAGTGGATCACCGGTATGTGCTGCCAGCATCTGCACTAATGGGTGCTTTGATGCTGACATTGGCAGATACATTAAGCCGCGTACTGATGCCTCCGATGGAATTACCAATAGGCGTAATCACCGCTCTTTTAGGAGCACCTGTTTTTATATCAATATTGATCAGGGATAAAAAGAAATTAGTGCATTAAAATAACTTTTATGCTGAAGGTTGAGAATGTTAGTTATGAAATAAAGAAGAGAGCCATCGTGAAAGATGTAACCCTTACCATGAGGCCAGGCGAGTTTGTTGCCTTATTGGGCGCTAATGGAGCGGGAAAATCTACCCTGCTGCGTATGATATCAGGCGAACAGCAGCCCAGCCGGGGGAGCATAGAGCTCTACGGTAAACCTCTTCATCAATACACGCCCGACGAAGCTGCCGCACTCAAAGCCATCTTAAGCCAACATAATCCTTTAACAATGGCGTTTACCTGCAGAGAAATAGTGATGATGGGGCGCTACCCTTATCACAAAAGCCGACCGGGTAAAACAGACGAATTAATTGTAGATGAAACCATGGATCTCTGTGGTGTATCGGCGCTTGTAGACCGGTCGTATATGCAATTGTCTGGCGGAGAACAGCAACGAGTACAACTGGCGCGTGTGCTGTCTCAGTTATGGGACCAGGGACAGGGATTAATTCTGCTCGATGAACCCGTAGCCGGTCTGGATATGCTCTACCAGCAACAAACCATGGCAATAGCAAAAGCACTGGCCAGTAAAGGTTACATGGTATTGGCAGCCTTACACGAAATTAACCTGGCAGCCCAATATGCAGACCGTATCTTTATGCTGAAAAATGGGCGCCGCTGGAACGATGGTACACCTTGCGAAGTGCTAACTGCCATTAATATTTATGCGATATACGAAGTAGAAGCAGATATTGTCATCAATCCGCGCACACTTACCCCCTATGTGATCGCCAAAGAAATGCAGCTGAGCGCCGACCGGTTTAACAACAGTTTTCAGAAAGCACTAGCCCGCTAAATTCTACTCTTAATATTTAATGTCGCTGGGTGAAATACCAAAGTATTTCTTGAAAGCGATGCTGAAATTATTCTGGTGACTGAAGCCCGTCATTTCTGCTGTTTCAAAAATAGTTTTACGCTCCTGCAATAATAGTTTTTTGGCATACTCCATTCTCAAACGGATAGTATAATTATGTATAGTGATTCCATAATACTCCTTAAAATCTTTCCTTAGCTTCGATTCATTGATGCCTGCTTCCTGTGCCAGCTCTTTTTGCGAAGGTGGATTAATGAAATCTTTATCGAGGATAGAACGGATCACTTCCAGTTTTGCGACATCATAGGGTTCGATCGTTTTGATCGATCCGTCGTTCGCTGTGCTCAATTGCTCCAGCTGGTAGATCAATAGCTCCATTACCTTGGCTTCAGCATGTAATCGCCTCACTTCTCCCTTCTTCTGCCCTTCTTTCAAATCACTGATGATCCGGATCATTTCGGGAGTAGCCTGCATATCCATGGGGGTAAAGCTGGCATATTCTCTTTTATCAATAGCGGTTACAAAATCCTCGTGCAGGGAAGAATGCCGGTTAATGAGGTGGAAATAATAATCTTTGGAGAGTACCATCAAAAAGTATCCATACTCCACATCCTTCTTCATCTCATATTCATGTACCGCTGAAGGTATATAACGGATATTATGGCGGCTTCTGCCAAAAATATTCAGCTTTTTAAAAGAGGGTAATTTATAGAAGATAAACTGACTTAGCACAGTCTCCCCCGACACTTCTGTATGTATCTGTACCGGTGCATCACATTTCATTTCAGTATACAAAAGGAACATGCCTGCCGCGCTCAGCTGGAAGTTTTTCATTTCAAGCGGGTTCCTCTTAATGGTTACCCGCTTCTCCGTTACCGTAGTATTCTGCGGCAGGTAACGATCGGGTATGCTTTCTATAAACAGCCATTCGTTCAATCCCTTTATTTTACTTCTTATTACCATTCATCTATAATTAATTCTCATTGATTAGTTGATCGGTAAATGTAACAGCGATCAGCCGGAATGGTTATCGAAAAAGGGAAAATTCAATTACGAAATACGGAATTTTTTGAGTCGGGTACACCGGATCCTGTCGTTGTAAATTAAACAGGATACTCGTCTTAGATGACCCTTGACAGTAAAATGGAATGGCAGGCAACCAGCAAGACATTTAATGGCAGAGCAAGGCGGATTGGCTACTGTTCATAGCGGCAAGGTTAATTTCGTGAAGTAGTCACTTCCTGCTTCACCTGGTCACCTTTAGGTAAGGCCTCCTGCTTTATTTTCTTACCAAACTTTAACTGGGTCCACTAACCCAGGCCTGATAACGGGATATTCATATTTACGCAGATATTCCTAAGCCCGACATCTGAAATGCCGGACTGTATGGCCAGTTCAGTCATCGGTTTCGACCAAACTAATTGATAGATGACTTCGCGCGTCAGGGTTTGAGCAGCTGCAGACATAGGTATTAATTTTGTGATTAAAATTATGCAGTTCTGTCAAGTCTACAGGGCCACTCCCATTCAAATTACCTCCGGAGGTTGGCGCCACCACCCGATAGCCTCCACTCAGTAACAAGGATCTAATTATCGATACAGGCTTTCTCCTTAAATTAAGTCCTAAACCTGATTATGCTTTTTCTGACGAATGGACTCTGATACGTCAAATGCAGGCCTATCTTCATCTGATTGAATCTGTAGAGCATTTAATACCGGACTTAGCGTGGAGGAAGTAACATACTGTTTTTTGCGGCGATGGTAAAATACCAGTAATGCAACCAGAAGTTACGCGGTTTATACACCAGCTTTGATCATTGACACGAATTTCTACCAGGTACTTGTATTTGAAAAGGAAAGGTCATAATAACCAAGCAGGAAATATTGAATGTGTCAGTATTCATCTCTGTGAATTTCTTACTTTCGCTCATTATTATCATTATGTCCAATCTTTCATCAGATTTACTACATGACATAGCTACTATCAGCAAAATTGATGTCATCCCTTCTATTCTAAAAGTATTATGCCACACTACCGGCATGGGGTTCTCTGCTGTTGCCAGGGTTACGGAAGACAAATGGGTTGCCTGTGCTGTAGAAGACCGAATTAATTTCGGACTTGAAGCAGGCGGCGAATTAGTCATTGCCACCACTATCTGTAATGAAATCAGAGACTCCAGAGAACCGGTTATTTTTAACCACGCGTCCAAAAATAGTATATATCAACATCATCATACACCCAAACATTACGGAATTGAAAGTTATGTTTCCGTCCCTATTATCACCCGAGCCGGCGATTTTTTTGGAACATTATGTGCGATTGACCCCCATCCTGCGGTTGTAGAAAATGAAGCTACCTTAAAGATGTTTGAACTTTATGCGGACCTGATATCTTTCCATATGCAATTGCTGGATGAAAATACAGCATCGTCCAATTTACTACTGGAAGAAAAAGAAAACGCAGAACTCCGGGAACAGTTTATTGCGGTTTTAGGGCATGATATGCGTAATCCTTTGGGAGCTATATCTAACGTAGCTGCATTATTGATGAAAATGCAAAGTGACGAAAAAGTTATGCGACTAGCGGGCATTCTTCAAAATTCCAGCTTTAGAATGAAAGGCCTTATTGACAACATTATGGATTTTTCGCAGGCCAGGCTTGGCGGGGGCATCCTATTAAACAAAGGTGATGTTCTGATTGAAGAACTTATTCAACAGGTTGTATCAGAATTAAAGTTGATTTATCCCGACCAGATTTTCCAGGTAGAAATCAAGACTCCCAAGAAGGTTTATCTAGATGGTCTACGACTAGCCCAGTTAAGTTCCAATCTCATAAGTAATGCTATCACTCATGGAGCAGCCGGAGCGCCGATCCTGATTAAAGTACAATTGCAGGAAAACTTTTTTGAACTTTCCATTATCAACTCCGGCCAACCGATTTCTCAAGCCGCTCAAAAGCGACTTTTTCAGCCCTTTTTTCGCGGAGATTATCAAACCGGAAAGCAGGAAGGCCTTGGGCTGGGTTTGTTTATCTGCTCAGAAATAGCGAAGGCGCACGGCGGAATGCTCACTGTTCATTCAGATGATCAGCAGACCTGTTTCAAATTATCAATACCAATATCATAAGGGTTTTGAAAGAATGGCGAGTGGGGATGGAATATGGTCATGATTTATTGTTCATAAATAACGATGACTGGACGGTGAGGGTGGCAAGATCGGCCCCACTCTTCAGGAAGTTTCCGCCTCCGGGATTTAGCCCGGGCGCTGTTTTAGCGCACACTCCATAAAATAAAACTCAATCTTTTAAAGTTCACCAGGGCTCCTACTCCAGCTATCCTAGTCCCATTTCAAAGTTATGTTGTAATAAGTATTTTCATACAAACAGGCCATGCAATTGTAAAGAACCCAGAAAATATTCAGGCCATTTAGGCAGTTTATACAGAAGATATCCGGATACGAGAGATTCCGTTTTAAAATCGGAGCGACCAAAAGATTCAATACTTTTACTATACATCTTTCGAAACTCCAGGCTGTTGCTCTTTAAACAATCCGGCAAAAAGCAGCAGGCAAAGCGTTGCCATTGCTGTAGGGGTTAACCACAAATAGCGCCAATACGGGCTTCCTTCATAACCTTTAAGCGCCTCGGCTACAAAACCCGCTATCCAGAATCCTATCAACATGCCGACCCCATACATGGCCACAGTGACCAGTCCCTGGGCGGAAGACCTGTATTGTTCACCTGCTATGTTATTAGTATAGATCTGTCCTACCACAAACATAAAATCATAACAAATTCCATGCAATACAATACCCAGGATCAGCATGAATGAGAGTTCCTGGCCATTACCATATGCAAAGAGCAGGTAGCGCAATGCCCAGGCGCCGATACCCAGCAAAATCATTTTTTTATACCCGAGTCGTGCAAATAACAGTGGTATTAATAAAAGGCAAAGGGCCTCAGAAAGCTGTCCTAACGCCATTTTAGCCGTGGCATTCTGCAAGCCGGTCGCAATCAGGAAAGGGTTAGTGTGCTGGTAGTAAAATGAAATGGGTATACAGATAACGATGGCCGTCAGAAAGAAGATAAGAAAGCTCTTTTGACGCAATAGTTTCAGAGCTTGTAAACCCAGGGCATCCTGCCAATGAAATGACGATTGATTTTTCTTTAAAGGTGGTGTAGCCGGCAGCATAAAACAAAACAGGCCAAGAACTGCAGAGCAGGCTGCCCCAAGTAAAAAGGTCTTTTGCAATGTTCCAGCGGCAACGGCCTCTTTGGTGTCCCAGTGAAACAGGTAACTGATGGCAAACCCAGCAATTACCCACCCGATTGTACCAAAGATGCGTATAGACGGATATTGTTTTTGAGGATCTGTGAGATTTCTGAAAGCTACTGAACTGGTAAGGGCCAGGGTGGACATATAACCAATAAAATAAAGCAATACATAGGGATAGATACCAGCCGCACTGTCGGCCCGGTACATCATCAGCAATAAACCAGCTCCAATGAGGTGCAAGATGCCCATTACACGCTCTGCATTAAAGTATCGGTCTGCAATAAAACCGATAAAGAATGGGGCAATTACCGCACCCAAGGACTGGGTTGAAAAAATGTTTGATACCTCCAGCGCAGATGCTCCCAGGTTGCTTTTTAAATAAGTGCCCAGTGTGACGAACCAAGAGCCCTTCATAAAAAACTCCAGGAACATCATCAGGGACAGTTGGAAACGTAATTGTAAAGTCATACAATATTCAGCGCTTTGCGTACCGTTAAAACTTCCAAGATAAGACAGTTTTAATTATTTTAGGCAACCCGAAGATTGAAATAAGATGACTTTTATGATATAAAGGATACAATCGGATCGGCCTGCTATTTAAATTCAAGCTTGTAGTTAATTGTTTGTGAGTGGAAGTCAATGCCAGGCCACTTCTTTTGAATATTAAGGGTAATGATAGAAGGAAGCATTTATTCCTTTAAAGAATTTCGATCAAACTCATAAACCTGACCCTCTTTGTGATCGGGTGAAGATGACGTCTCCACCTTTGCAAGGATAAGGTTACTTTTAGAGGCGTCTTCCACCTTTGCCTGTACAATAAAATCTCCAATCTGGAAGGTTACTACTTCTCCTGCTGTCACTTGTGCCATAGTATTAAGTTATTTGTTTTAGGTTATATTTCCAGATAACAAAAAGAATGCAAATATTAAAGTTATTTCCAAATAATATAATTCCTGCAATAAAATTATGGATAACATCCTGCTGACCGGCTATATTGTAAGCCAAAAGATAAAACGAACAAGCTACCTAACGAGTGCCTGAAATTTTAAAATTGCCTTTATGCCAGGTGGTATAATCTTTTGAAAAGGAAGTGACTCAGGACGGTACCTAAACATGAACTTACCGCACATCATATCGATGCCGATAATTTCAGTGAATATTAAATATTGCCGAGACTTATGTTTGGCAGGTAGCTGTCCTTGCAATTTTGAAGCATTGCGGTGAATTGCCCGTGAAAAAGATGCAGCATATAAGATCCGGTACAACAGTGAAGTAACAGATACTATTGATGATCGGAATGGTGATGGAATGGTAGTTTAAATTAATCATGATGCTGAATTTCTTTTCGGTAAAATAGTGGTTTGCCCCAGGCCTAACTGGTGTGTAAGAACTAGTGAAGATGGTTGCCAGATGACGGAGGACGGTTGGCAGGTTGTTCATAGTTCATGGATCATGGTTTTTGGTGCATGGTAGATCGCTTCTACCCTACTGTCCTCATCAGGTGCGGCACGAAGCGCAGGCCAGTAACCGGTACGAGGGAGGTGATCGACTTGTTATTTTCGGTTTGTGTGTGAGATCTCTGACCATGTGCCCCCGTTCTGGCAGGTAACTTATGAAGGCTGTACCGCGGTGGACCCGGTGAGGGCGGTACGACACCTGCCTATCACCAGCCATATTGAAGTATGCAAACTTATCTAACACGGGCACGCACTCTTAATTGAGCCCGTGCTTAAAAGGGGCAAGCCTCAACTTATTGTAGCTATCACCTGGTAAAGTTTTATAAAATGCAGTTTGCATACATAGTTGGCATTGGTATGCAGCTATAAGATTAATCGCTGAATAATATCAATAATGTGATCCATTTATATCGGATCGTTTGAAGTATAAACCAATATTAGATTTACTAATTATTTTATCTGTGTTTACACGTATATACACGGTGAAATTGATTAGCTTGCGCCCTTATTTCCTCTAAACATCAAGGGATCTTATTTACTTTAATGGTGCAGTTATCAGCAAACAAATCATTTTATTATCTCCAAAGGGCCGGAGTTTTATGTTTGCTGTTTCTGATGGTAGCCGGAAGGTTATTTGCCACATCGGATACTATTCATTTTAAGAAAGACGCGGTTAACATGCGCCCCTACCTCAGCATCCTGGAAGATGAAGCTGAAAAGTATCGCCCGGGCTTATTATTAACAGAACCAGATCTTTTCCGATCTGGGGAAGGTTTTACAGCTGCAAAGCCTGGCAACATCTTTTGGCTGTTAACTAATTTATACAGCCCTACCCATGCTGAAGTAGTTGTATCCTTCAAACATCTTACGTATGCGGACCTGTACCTGCTTCCCGATATTTCGGGAGCGCGTACCGTACACCGAAAAGCTGGAGCATTCCGGCCATCAGCAGATATATATCCAGGGGACGACCGTTTTTATTTTCAGTTCCGGCTGGAAGCAGGTGTTCATTACCGGGTATTGATCCGCAGTCACCACACCAAGCAATACAAGCCCATCCTGGATTTCGAGCTGGACGATCGGGACAGTTTTATTGCAGCTAAATTAAGATCCGAGCTGATTGACTATTGGTTCCAGGGCGCCTCTTTTTTGTTATTAATCTACGCAATAATCAGTTGGAGAAATACACGATACAAGCCTTACATCTGGCTGGCAGTATTCATCTGCGGGCTTTTGCTGTACAATCTTGCATTGAGTCGGTACCTGATAGACTGGATCTTCCCCTCCCATCCTGAAGTGGGTTGGCGATTAATCATACATTTCTTACATCTGGGCCTGGCGGGATTCTATTTACTGCTATTAAACTTTTGGAAACTAAAAGAAAAAAACCTAACCCTTTACAAGATGGGCCGGGCCATAATATGGGGCATACTACTACTTTCTGCTTTATCCTTCCTGATCCATTACACAACAGCTGATTTCAGTTTGATGAGTAAGGTTAACGGGTGCTTCCTGATCATTCAGTCCATCTACCTGATCCGGGCACTTCTGCTCTGGAAGCGTTTTGACAGGCAGGAACGTTTCCTGGCTTATGGTGTTATCATTTACCTGTCAATTGCAGTTTTTGCATCAGCAGGCATCTTTATTGTCGGAGAGAAAATTTACAGCTTGTTTAATATTCTATCTGGCAGTATACTAATAACCGTCAGCTTGCTATTTCTGATCGGCATTAATGGTAAACTCTGGGATAATGAAAAAGAAAAAACAGTCTACCTGGCGCAACTCAACCAATTGCAGGAACAGCAAAACCAGCTTTTAGAAGATAAAGTTACCCAGCGAACGATGGAGTTGCACCGCAGAAATGAGCATATTGAATTGTTAATGAATGAGCTGAACCACCGTGTCAAGAATAACCTGCAATTGCTTTATAGTCTCAACAGTCTTCAACTCAAAGGTAGCCAAGATCTTTCAATCAGTAATATATTGAAGGACAATGTATCACGGATAAATGCTATGATGCTGGCTAATGACCAGCTAAGTGCAGCTAACCCTATCCATGGCGATCCCTTGTCCAGTGACAAGTTATTTGCAGGCATCATTGAGCACACCAAAGAGATGTTTACTCAAAAAGTTATCGTGAACATTACCCTGAATATGAGGGAAAGTCCTATTTTAAATCCCTCTGACCGTTTATGCGTGGGACTTATTGTTACAGAACTTCTGACCAATTCCTATAAACATGCTTTTTCAAAGCAGTGCCTGCCCCGGATTAAGCTTGATATAATAACCGAAACTGATTCCTGGCATATGAATTATCAGGACAATGGCACCGGCATTGCTACCAATTCCCGAAAGGGTTTCGGAATGACCCTCATTGACGATCTTACCCGACAATTAAAAGGCAATTATCAATTAGATAGCCAAAACGGCAACTGCTACAAATTTAATTTCCCTAATAAAATGTAAATGTGCATGCGAATCCTGATTATAGAAGATGAGATTATTATCGCCCGGTTTATCGAGGATAAGATTAGTCACAACTTTAACTGCAGCACCCTTATAGCGCTCAACCGCCAAGAAGTGTTGAACAGCATACCGACATTTCTTCCTCACCTGATTGTGTGCGATATTAACCTGGAAGCAGATAAAGATGGTGTAGAACTGATTGAGGAAGTCAGGCAAAATTATGTATTCGAAGTCATCTTCATTACCTCTTATCAATCGAAAGGTATGATCGAACGGGCTATGATGTACCAGCCGCTCAATTATATCATTAAACCCGTTGATGAGGCGGCTATCTTTGCAGGCATAAAGCTGATCTGGTCATCGCTGATCGCTAATCAAAGGATTGGAAAGCTCCGTGAAATACTATCCTTCGAAGAAATACTCAGCGCAACTGAACTTAAGATTATCAGGTTAATTTCTCAAAATAAGAGTACCCACGAAATTGCTTCAGATTTATTCATCAGTCCTCACACAGTTAAAAATCACCGCCACCGCATTTGTCGAAAGCTTAATCTGAAAGATGAAAACAGCGCTCTAACTAAATGGGCATTGTTACATAAGGATCAGATAAACGCTGGTATTGCGGAAAATTAATGCTTTACTAACGCCACCCGGTCAATAAAGGTATAATCTGAACATCCGCCTACAAGGAAAATATATTTATAATATGTGTCAACCTTAGGTAAGAACTACTCAATTTATTGGGCAGTTTGACTGGAAGCTTCTTCCGGAATTCTTTTACTGATAGTTTCTGGCTAAATTAAAGTTATATCTGAATTTCAGACGATAAGAGAAAAATGAAATGAAGCAATATGTACCAAATTCCACAAATACTGAAAACTTAGCTACCTATCCTGATGTCCACAGGAGTTTACCGAAGCTATGAGTCCGTCGGAAACGCCATGATATGCTATCATTTTATATGATCAAATTATGACTAATTGACAACGAAAAATAGGGCTATAAAATTGCTTATCTCCGGGCAAAGCAGAAAACCGGTTAAATATAACCTGTAGCTTTTCGTAACCGGTTTCCTGAATCCCAAACAGGCCTCATAGGTCTTTATTACGGAGTCCATTGAAGTCTCATCTTTCCAGGCAGGCAATGGCCTTTTCAATAAGCCGGTTAATACTTCACAGCCCTTACGACGGTAGATTGGGTTTTGGTACCATCTTTATCTACCTGTGTTATACGAATAAAGAGGTTGTCTCCAATGCCTGCATTTTTCACCTCATCTTTCTGACAAGCCATAAATCCCAATATACCCACAAAAACGGCTGCTACTGACCATTTACGATTTCTTCTAAAGAATATCAGCAGACTGGTAAAAAGACCTGCTCCGAGCATTGCTGCCACACCATTACTGTGGGTTTGGAAACGGAACTTGTAGTTTAGGGTAGTATCTGCATTGCCATCTTTTGCCAGTGAAGGCATTTGTCCAATAGCTTTAAAAAGCTCGCCATCGCCGGAAGCCTCAACCATAAAATAATCATTGTTCGACTCTGAGAGGGTTTGCCAGCGTACATCTAATTCATCATCATGTAGCGTAGCAGTTAATTGACCAAAGGTTACCGGTAATACCAGGTTAGCTGTTTGGGTTTTCGCATAGAAACTACTGAAGCCATTTACATTAAAAGTCACCTCCCAACGCCCATTAGTGGCGTTATGTACCACCCCGGACGCACCAGGATTTATTGTCTGTATGGTGCCATTACTGCCTCTTTTTTCAATTCGCAGGTTCGCTCTGCGCGCCGATACAGTAGCAGCATCATCAATATCCGGCAACAACAAAGCTGGTGCAGGCACCTGCTCATTAAAGCTTTTAAATTCTTCATTGGTAAAATACAGCGTTACCCTTCCATTGGTAGTAGCCGGGTTTACAGCAGGTATGATATCATAATATCTTTTTACATACCCTTTAGGTTGGCTTGTTGCCACTCGTACTGTAGCAGAAACATCACCTGCGGTGTAGTTGGATGTTGTAACCGTGGCGATAGGGTTACAGCCCAAATGAAATGTGTAAGGTAAGTTATTTATAACATAGTCCACGGTGCCGATGGCGTTACTGCCGGGCCAGCCGGAATTGTAGATGTTAACAGGATAAGGTTTTACAACATACCCTGTTGAATATTGGAATCCAAGTCTTCCACTGGCAGCCATCCCCCATCCCATCAGTTGACCCCCCGTTTTCAAAGCAAGAGAATGGCCGAAACCTGTGATAAGCGAACTCCAGTCGGTAGCAGTACCTACCTGAGCGGGTGTAAGGCTATTAACAGTAGTGCCCTGGCCTAATTGCCCATACTCATTTCTTCCCCATGACCAGAGCGTACCACCAGATTGGATAGCCAGCGCGTGATTAGAGCCCGCCGAAATGGAGCGCCAATTTGCTTGTGTACCTATCTGCACCGGCACCAGGCTATTAGTAGTAGTACCCTGGCCTAATTGCCCATACTGATTATTGCCCCAGGCCCAGAGCGTACCATCAGACTTAATAGCTACGCAATGAATAGCCCCACCTGCAACCATTTGCCAGTCGGTAGCAGTGCCTACCTTTACCGGTCCGTAACTACTTGTGGTAGTGCCATTACCGAATTGACCATAAAAATTACTTCCCCAGGCCCAAAGGGTGCCATTCTTTTTCAAAGCTATTGAGGAATTGCCAAACCCTGTAAGTGACTGCCAGTCAGTATCGGTTCCTACCTGCACCGGCGTATTACGATTGCCTGAAGAGCTGATACCTAACTGACCATCCGAGTTAAATCCCCATGCCCAAAGCGTGCCATTTTCTTTCAAAGCTAAAGAGTGATTGGAACCCGTCGCAATAGACTGCCAGTCGGTATCGGTTCCTACCTGTACCGGGCTCGTTCCGCCGGTTGTAGTCCCATTGCCTAGTTGACCGAACTGATTACTGCCCCAGGCCCAGAGCGTACCGTTTGACTGGATGGCCAGCGTATGAGGGAAACTCCCGGCAACAGACCGCCATTGGGTACCTGGCACAAGCTCCACCAGGCCGTACTGCGCGGTTTCACTGGGAGTGCCATTACCCAGACTTCCCAAATAGTTTCTACCCGTTGCCAATAACCTGTTGTCTGATGTAAGAACGAAGGTATTCTGGCAATCAGGCCCACCATAAACTGCTTTGAAAGAAATGCACTGTGCACACAATATTTCAGCGGCTAAAAGTAGTAACAATATTAATGGGGATCGCCTGAAAAAAATCATGTAAGTATGGTTTAGAGTTAAAAATATTAAAGGTCTTAACGATGGTGAAGTACAATAGCCAACCTTTACAATCTGTATCAGATACACCACTGTTGGTCATCAATAAATATTATTGATGTGGGGCGATATTACCCTTTACAGACCTTGCAGGCCGTTATCTTTTTATCAACGTATCCGTTAAATGAAAATGCTGAAATGAGCGAAAGAGGGATGCATCTTTGATTAAAAAAATTATGGTTTTAGAGGCTTCAAAGATATGAGAGCCCTATATACCCAACAATAGTCCCCAGGGTCTAAATTAGCTATGCTATATGAAAGGTATAAACACCTGGCGGCATTGATTATACCGATTCGCCTATTTGATTCCTACTACTCTTTTCAATGATTTCTGAGTAGGACATCTCTATCCCTTTATGATTCAGATTTTTTTACAAATACACCGGGGTTATAAACTACATTAACGGAAAAGCAGGGATACTTAGTTAAGTTTTTGTTCTTTAATGGTTTTCAGAAAGAATAACGTCTAACCTGCAGGGCTTAAAATATATTACTGAGTTTGTTAAATTTGGTTATTTACCGGAGGAAGATTTAAGATACCTCGGAGATTTTAAAAGTTACAAAAGCTGGACTAAGGAAATCAAATTTAATTCTTAATCTTCATCTTCTGGATACTTCTTGAAGCAATGACGGTAATACATTTTACTGATAACGATTATACAAGTAAAATTGCATTAGGAATTAATCAAAAACCTGACGAGATAATCAGCATTTAAACCACCAAATCTGTCAAGTATTTGCAGGAGGGGTCGAGCAGTTACACGGTAGAGAGTGAGTGGGAGTTGGCGAGGAGGTAATTGGTGAGTAAGAGCTAGTGAAGATGGTTGCCAGATGACGGAGGACGGTTGGCAGGTTGTTCATAGTTCATGGATCATGGTTTTTGGTGCATGGCAGATCGCTTCTACCCTACAGTCCTCATCAGGTTCGGCACGAAGCGCAGGCCCGTAACACCGGTATGAGGGAGGTGATCGACTTGTTATTTTCGGTTTGTTTGCGAGATATCCGACCATGTGCCCCCGTTCTGGCAGGTAACTTATGAAGGCTGTACCGCGGTGGACCCGGTGAGGGCGCTGGTATATGCCCCACTCTTCAGGCGGCATTCACTTCGAAAGTCAGCCCTCCCACTTTAATAAAGGTATCCATTAACAGGTGCACCTGCATTATTGCCATCTACCTCAATTGACGCTATGTTATCTACACCTCCTAACCTTACTCCATAAGATCTAGATTATATAACCCTGCGAAGGCCCCTTATGAAAATGAAATTTATCGATCGAACCGAACTGATACAACTTTGCTCACCGTACTGTGACCATCCTTATCCACCTGTGCAATGCGTACATACAACCTGTTATCAATATCAACTATTGTACCCTTCTTACCGCAACCATACCATGAAGTACAGCATATTGCCAAGAGCCCCAGGCACGCTGCTATCCTTTTTTTTCTCATAGGCATTAACAAGAAAAGGAAACAAAAGCCTGCAACCATTGAAGCTGCTACGGCGTTCCATTGCTGCGAAAATTCATAATTTACCCGGATATTGCTGTTCCCTCCAGACGCCTTTGTTGCCACAGTTTTAATCGTATTAAATCGCTGTCCATCGGTAGATACCTGAACCTCAAACCGGTCATTATTGATTTCAGATAGCGTATGCCATTTTACCAAAAGACGTTCATTGCTAAGCGAAGCTTCAACTGTGCCAAAGCTTACCGGAAGCGCACTTGTAAATGCTGCACTATTCAACGCTACTACATCTGAGGACCCGGTCACTACCTGCCAGTTAGCAGGATTGGTCACCCTCATTCTATATGTATTTATGTCATCTTCACTGGTCCTGCTGCCGTTGTATTGTCCGCCAGTTGCATTAGCAGCAAGGTACACCTGGTTGTTAGCTGATAAATCGATGGGAAGATAACTGGTAAAAGAACCGGTCACTCCGCTCGTTAGCCATCCTGTACCAGAGCTAGCCTGATAGGTTAAGCCGAAGAGCAATACACCTCTGAAGGTTACTTCATTTCCCTGAGGTGGTGTAGCTCCCTGAAAGGCAAATATCTGATCGCCGGAGCTGTTTCCCAGGCTCATGCCTGTTGTTGTCAAGCCGTTGGCATTGTAGCTTTGAACTGTGCCCAATGTAGCCGTATTACCGGTTATACTGATAACAGTTCCCGCAGCAATATCACTGCCGGAAGTCCAAACAACTATTTGTTCCTGGGCCCTGAGTGCGTTTGGATCCGTTGATCCTAAAGCCGGCCCATTAAAACCATTATCAGTAAACTTAATCACGGTTCCATTCTCAATTTTCACCCATACTACAAATGAAAAGCTTTTGGGGCTGCCATTGGCGTTAAAGCCAATGATAGCGAGATCCCCCTGGCTTAAGGTCGTTTGGGAACTAGCAGTAAAAGATAAGGCAGAAAGTACCAGTAAAATGATTGGTTGTAGAAGGCTGAAACGCATGTGGTCAGTAAATTTGGTTAAAAGGGATTATCAGTGCAAAAGTGCGTCCTATAATAACCCATCGTTGACCGTTCATCTGCTTTTTTGCACAGTATTACCCTTCGCAGGTTCTTAAAATGGAATTGAATCCGGTAATTTGCAGTATCATGCCATATCTGCGACTGTTTCTTGTTGTGTTACTGCCTTTTACAGCCATCAGCCAGGAGTTAATTTTTGAAAATATCAGCAACAGGCTGCAACTCCCCTCTGTTGAATGTTACAATGTAATGGAAGACAGCCATAAATATATCTGGCTGGCTACCGAACAGGGTCTAGTCAGATATGACGGAAAACGTTCAGAAGTTTTCGGCCCCAACAATCAACTTCCCGAAAAAGCGGTATATGCAATCAGGGAAGATAAAGATGGCAAAATCTGGTTGCTGACCTCAAAGAACAGACTTTTATCCTATCATTCAGGTAAAATAGCACCCACTGCGCTCCGTATTCCTTCACTGGGGCGGGATGGAAGAAGCCGAAACATAGCCTACGCACTATCACTGTTAAAGGATGAGGTTATTGTTCATTCAATCTCGTCCACACAAGGACTCAACAAGTCAACCGGGCGCGCCAGAGCGCTTTATGAAACAGCTCATGAAAAAGACCTCGTATTATATAAGTCAGGTAATCAACTGACTCACCTATTAAGTAATTATCCATCGTTTTTCTCTATAGACAAGAAGTCGGGGGCCATTACTTCTTCGATTTGTATTAAAGATGGAGCCAAAGAAACCAACTTTGTTATCAAACACAAAAGTGTCCAGGAATTAAACTGGCGTATTTTAACCTGTGCTACCCGGCGGGCCGCATTTTTTTCCATGAATTCAAAGCTCGTAAAGATCACTTCAGATGGGAAACATGAAATTTTCGAGATGCCAGCTCCCATTATCAGTTTATACACCGACAAAAATGACGGACTTTGGATCGGCATGAGAAAGACCGGCGTACACTACTATGCTGATGCGGGCCGGTTAGATCAGCCTTTGAAAAGCCTTAACAATCTATCTGTTTCCGGTATTCACCAGGATCATGAAGGAAGTATATGGTGTACCACATTGGAAGATGGCGTATTTTTCTCTGCCAGTAAGCATATTGTCCAATATAATAGTTCCTACCCGTTCACGACATCGCCAACGTTTATGAAAAGTATCGGCAATCTCCTGTTCCTCTATAACACGCAGCAACAGTTATTCAGCTCCCCATCCATACATTCCTTCAATGAAACCTATTCAGCCTTATCGAAGGTTCATCATCTTTCTTTTCAAAATAACCGCTTTCGTGTTGCCCAGGACAACTACATTCTTACTATGGATACTAATTTCCAGCAAATCCATAAGCGCAGAATACATTGGAAGCTCACTGACATGTATATAAAGAACGTGATCTTTGAGAGTACCAGTGATCCATTCAGACCAGTATACGCTATCTCCCATAATGCGATTCTCCTGCATCATGGCGATACCATTACATTAGTGACATCACTGCGTTCTACAGGAAGGTGCATTGAATACCTGGATGATCAAACCCTACTTTACGGATGTGCCAACGGACTATATTCCTTTGATATCAAAGGAAAACAACATCATCGTTTGGGCCATATGGACCAGGCTATAACAAGAATCCTGGTAACTGCTGCCGATGGAATCTGGGTTTCAACCAAAGGATCAGGACTATATCACCGGGAGAACGGAAAGTGGATGCGAATGGATTCTATCCTTGGAATACCCACGACGGTATTTAATGATTTAGCCATTGACAGCACCGGTAATCTATGGGCGGCCAGCAACAAGGGGCTTTTCAAAATTGGTTTAAAAGCCCGTAACTATCCTGTTGAACCCTACAGTATTCAAAACGGACTGCCTTCAAATGAGATTTTCAAAGTGGCCGTTCATGATGGTCATTTATATTTTAGCTCACCAAAAGGACTTGGTCGATTGCCAACCTCGATATCGCTGATCAACCAGGTAAGTCCCGAATTGTCCCTGAGCCAAGCCGTTTCAGGAAAAGATACCCTGCAAATAAACAGCGGCATTATCCGTTTTGCATCGAAAAATAAGCTTACCCTAACATTCTACATTCCGACTTACAAAGATGGAAAACAAAGGTTACAATACCTGTTGAACGGAGGTAATGAGTACGCAGCGGTAGATGGAAACGAAATCTCCTTTCATAGCCTGCCACCAGATCAATATTTGCTCACTGTATTTGCAGTCAACAGTGATGGAGTGAAAAGCAGTATTCCTTACGTTGCTACATTGATTGTCGATCCGCCTTTCTGGCGAAGGGGCTGGTTTGCTATTTCCGGCATTATACCTGTCATCCTGCTTGTGCTCTGGCTTCGAAGGGTTCAAATTCGTGTCATCGAAAATAAGGAAAGGGAAAAAAACCGTATCAACACGATCATCGCACAAAGCAAACTTTCCGCATTACAGGCCAGGATGAACCCCCACTTTATTTTTAATTGCATTAATAGCATACAAAATTTCATCCTGAAAAACCAGCCGGAGGCCGCGCAGCAATATCTGGTAAAATTCAGCCGACTCATAAGAATCGTATTAAATCAATCCGCCAGCAAAACCATTAATCTTAAAGAGGAAATTGAAACCCTCCACTTATATGTTGACCTGGAAAAGTTAAGATTCAAAAATAGCTTTGCATTTATTTTAAAGGTAGATCCAGCCATCCAGGTTCAATCTGTGTACCTGCCCACTATGCTGATACAACCCTATGTTGAAAACGCCATCTGGCACGGGATCAACAATCTCAATGGGCAGCGAGCCGGCATCATCCAATTGGATTTTTCGGTATATGATCATCAACTACTGATCACACTTACGGATAATGGTATTGGAAGAAAACAGGCAGATCAGTTAAAGGTTAAGAAAAACTACTCATCAAAGGGTATGATGCTTACTGAAGAGCGGTTACAAACACTTCGCAGTATTTTCCCTGATGAAATATTCAAAGTCGAAATACAAGACAGTGATGAGGGTACCACAGTAAGGCTTACGCTTTCTCTTGAATTTGATTTAACGGAGGAACCCATTATAAAATAATCCAGGATTATGGTTACAGCAATAATTGTAGATGACGAACAGGATGGCCGGGAAGTGCTTTCACAAATTCTTATCAGTCAAAGGCCGGAAATCTCCATTGTCGCCATGGCTGCAGACGCTGCGTCTGCTCACCGCCTGATCTTAGCAAACCAACCAGACCTGGTGTTTTTAGACATCCAGATGCCCGGCCAGGATGGTTTCACGCTCCTGGAAAGTTTAGAAGCCATTCCGTTCGAGGTTATCTTTGTCACCAGCTTTGAACAATATGCACTCACCGCCATTAAATTCAATGCCCTGGATTACCTGCTTAAACCGGTTGACGTAAAAGAACTGACAGAAGCAGTTGACAAAGCTGTACGCCGTATCCGGACGCAAAGAGGCTACGAAGACCAGGTAAAAAATCTACTGGAAACCCTTCACCGGCTACAAACTCCCTCTAAAATTGCAGTCCACGTCCGCGATACTGTATTATTGATCCCTGTTACAGATATACTATATGTTGAAGCTGACGGTAATTATTGCCGCATCACAACCCGCCAAAACCACCTATACCTCACCAGCCGTATGCTCAAGGAGTTTGAAGAATACTTTGGTCCCTCCTCGCCATTCCTGAGGATTAATAAAAGTATCCTGATTAATGCTGATTTCATAACGCGCTACAGTAAGGGTGATACCTGTGTTATCACAATGCAAAATAAAATTAGCTTCGAGGTATCAAGACGAAAAAAGCAGGATATACTGGACCGGATGAGGTACGCAGTGAATCGGTCATAATACCTTATAGAGGTATTTTCGAAGATTTACTAATAGGGCGAAAAGTTTTCGGACGTCATTTCGTTGCACTCTTAAGGAACGCGACTAAGCAATGTAATCAGGCAGCACAGTAATCATCCCGAAAGTTGCAGCCTGATACTTTGGATTATCCGTTTATTGGTAAATTTCTATGCTATAATTATTTTTTCCACTTGCGTGATACCAGCAAGCAACCTATAGCAGCTATACTGAGGGTAGTTACAGCCAGTTTATTTTTCCTACCTATATCGGGCAGCAGTGTCTTTCCATAAATGCCATTGTATCCATTAGAAGCCTGCAGTACATTACCACTACTATCATTAGCATTGCCCGCCAACTTGAAAACGGCCCGCATGGCTGCCGCGGATACTGACCGTATTAAAGAGGGACATAACTGGTATAATCTTTTGAACAAAAAACCAAACCAATCAGGGTAGGATGCAGCTACCGGGTGCTTTGCAAGCTTTACCATAGCATCTGCTAACCCTGCAGGATCAAATGCAGGTGGCGGTGTACTTAAGGGTATTCCAGAATAATTGGCAGCATGGCCAATTCCTGCTGAACGTTGGAAGCCCGGGTACAACGCACAAATATGAATATCCGGGTAGGCAGACACTTCAGCCTGCAAGCCTTCCACTAATCCCCTTATTCCATACTTAGAGGCAGTATATGTTGTACCAAAAGGTGCTGGAATCCATCCGCCAATAGAGATATTATTGATAAGCACCCCCTTTCCCTGCTTTTTAAAGATTGGTAGTAGCGCGTGCGCACTGTACATATATCCCAGTAAATTCGTTTTAATCACCTGGTCTATCACCTCAACAGGCGTATTTTCAAATTTACCAAAGGATAATACGCCCGCATTATTAATCCAATAATCGACATAGCCGGTATGCGATAATGCCTCATCTGCTAAGCGCTTCACCTGCGCCACATCCGATATGTCGGTTACAACAATATGAACATCTCTGGCACCGGCTCTATAACTTTTAGCTGCTGTATCCTCCAGTCCCTGACGTCCGCGTGCTGCTAAAACAAGGCGGGCTCCCTCCCGTGCAAAAGCAATAGCTGCAGCTTTTCCTATGCCGCTTGATGCACCTGTAATAACGACGGTTTTATTGGCAAGTAAATTGTCCGGCATTTTATTTTTCATAGATAGACTGTTTCAAAATTCGCACCACAATGTTTTCAGTTGAAGCATTCATTTTAGGAGCTTATTGGCATTCCTTTTGACCTTAGCGTAATATGTTAATCTCTATAGCCCTTATTGCTGGTATAATCGGCACATTTGTAATGACTTTTTTTATGCAACTCGCAGGTTACAGGAAAAATAAATCAATACCCTGGCTGCTGGGTACGTTTATTTCTTTTCGTCTGAAGCCCACTTCGAGCCCAAGCATGTATACATTGCTAAGGTGGGGCAAAGCTGTTCATTACACGATTGGTGTAGGTTTTGTTGCCATATATATATTATTGTGGAGCCAGGGATGGCTTGTACATAGCTATGCCACAGTCATGATATTTGGAATAATTATAGGTATGCTTGCGGTTATAGTATGGTTTTTTACTCTTAAATCACACCCGCTTAAACCTTCTGTATCTTATAGCTCCTTTCTGACATGTATCTTTTTAGGACATCTCATCTTTGCCTTAATTATGGCAGCCTTTATTGATCTATGGATGGTATTTTTTCTGGAAGCAGCGCAATTTCCCTGGATGTATGCCTAATTAAATAAGTGCAGGTTCGGTAAGATCACGATCTTCCCCGAACCTGCATTTATCCGAAATAATCTATCGATCGACAGGCTCTTGTGTATTTTTCATGTTATCTGCTGCCGTGCTGTCCGGCATTAGATTACTCATCACTACATTCATCTTATTCTTAAACCCGGAAACTACCTGATCTTTGCCTTCCATTAAGGCTGCATAACCGTCTTTGGCTACCTGCTCCGGATCCGCGAGGGAATCCTTGTCCTCAACCGCTTTAGAATCGTTCATTCCCGCTTTATTGAAAAAGTCAGTATCCGTTGCGCCAGGCAATAGTGCCGTTACCGTAATGCCCTGTTCTTTTACTTCACTCCTTAGAGCCTGGGTAAATGATTGTACAAAAGCCTTGGTGCCATGATATACTGCCTGCCATGGACCGGGTGTTTTACCGGCAATTGAAGAAAGGTTCAATATTTTACCCTTTCCTCTTTTCAACATATCTCGCAGGAAAAGCTTGGTCAATACAACCAGCGAGCTTACGTTTAATTGTATGATGGCTAACTCCCTGCCGATCTCAGTATCTTCAAACAGGCCATATTGTCCCTGTCCTGCATTGTTGACAAGTATATCAACCAGCAATCCCTGGTTTACAATTTCGTTGTATAATTCCTGAGCCGCATCCTTATTGAAGAGATCCTTCACTATAGTAACTATTTCAACACCGCTTGATTCCAGTGCGACCGTTGCCGCTGCCAGTTCGGATGGATCCCTGGCCACCAATATAAGATTGTATCCATTTTGAGCGAATTGCCTGGCAAGCTCAAAGCCTATCCCCTGCGATCCGCCAGTAATTAATGTGTAATTATTCATAGACTACCATTTTATAATTTAAATTTCGTTTCATTTGAAGGATACTCAACCAGTAGTTCCTTCCTGTTTTTGGAGGAGCGTTTAACTTACGCACAAGATTCAACCTTTAGCTACCGGGATATTATTTTCAAATCACACAACCTGCTATGCTGCAACGACAGGCGCCTCTTCCCTATCCCAAAAACGAGACTGAGCTACTGCTTCTATAAATGCTTCTGTATTACCATCGGTTATAATACCTGCATCTTCGATCCCATTCGGCAACGCTATTTTCAATAACGAACTGCTATTTGGGGAAGCACCAATGGCTTTGCAATGCTTAAAGGCCTCTGCCACAAAATGTACTGCATCCTTGCAATCAGTAAGCATATCCATATTGGAATGATCGGCTACGTAAACCGCATCATATAAAACAGAAGAAGTAATAAGGAAACTTTCATCAACCTTTACCAATTCGTCCTTATCACTTTTTACAAAACCTTGCTTAGGCGCGATGACCTTAGCAACTGCGCCGACTTTAGCAAGAGCTGTTTTCAGTTTTAATAAAGCTTCACCATTGACGCCTTCTCCGGCCAATAAAGCGATCCGGCGGGTTTTTATGTCTCTACTAGTGTTTTGCATACTCAATGATTCTGACACAGTAACCGGCAATTCTTTCTTAAAAGAATGATGCGCCTGTGGGTCTCCGTCTGCAGGTATACTTCCCGTTACAGGTTGCGGTAACTTCTTAGGTTCTAGTCCGAGATTTCCTGCTACAATTGTGGCGAGGTCAGCATCCACTTCCAGGAGCATATCAACAATTCTCTGTCTTATACCTTCCACCATAACTTTACCCAGCTCAAAAGAAAATGCATTTTGTATATGCCGCTTTTCTGCTTCTGACTGACTGTTATAAAAAAGCGAAGCCTGGCTGAAGTGATCAAAGAAACTCTGGCTGCGGGCTCTGACTTTTTTTGCATCAATTCGTTCTTCATAAGAATGAAAACCACCCTCAGCCATTTTTGCCTGGAAAGGGCAGCCACCTCCCACTGTATTAGGATTATAGGCCACCTTACCTTTATCAATCTGCATGCGGTGCATTCCGTCACGTTGATGGTTATGCACCTCTGGTATAGAACGATTAATGGGGATTTCATGAAAATTAGGTCCCCCTAAACGGGAAAGCTGCGTATCTGTATAGGAGAACAGCCGGCCTTGTAATAACGGATCATTCGTAAAATCAATACCCGGTATCAGGTGTCCGGGATGGAAAGCAATTTGCTCCGTTTCTGCAAAAAAATTATCCGGGTTACGGTTCAGCGTCATCTTTCCGATTCTTTTCACGGGTACCATCTCTTCGGGTATTAACTTGGTAGGATCCAGCAGATCGAATGGAAAGTCATGCTCCTGTTCCTGAGCTACGATCTGCACGCCCAACTCCCACTCCGGGTAATGTCCCTGATCGATTGCCTCCCAAAGATCCTGCTTGTGAAAATCACTGTTCTTTCCGGATATGCGTTGCGCTTCATCCCATGCTACGGAATGCACGCCCAGCAATGGCTTCCAGTGAAACTTTACAAAGCTGGACTTATTATCTGCATTAATAAACCGGAAAGTGTGTACACCAAATCCCTCCATCATGCGAAGGCTGCGCGGAATAGCCCGGTCGCTCATTACCCATTGTATCATGTGCATACTTTCAGGCATCTGCCCTATAAAATCCCAAAACGTATCGTGTGCAGATGCAGCCTGCGGAATTTCATTATGAGGTTCTGGTTTAACCGCATGTACGAGGTCGGGAAACTTCATGGCATCCTGTATAAAAAAAACCGGCATATTGTTTCCTACCAGATCGTAATTTCCTTCCTGCGTATAAAACTTTACGGCGAAGCCTCTTACATCTCTTGCCAGATCGGTCGACCCTCGCGATCCGGCAACAGTGGAGAATCTTACAAAGACCGGTGTTTTAATTGATGTATCAGTAAACAATTTAGCCTTCGTAAACTTTTCCTGCGACTCATACAATTCAAAATAGCCATGAGCCCCTGAACCTCTTGCATGAACTATTCTTTCGGGAATACGCTCATGATCGAAATGTGTAATCTTCTCACGCAGGATAAAATCTTCAAGCAGAGTAGCACCTCTGTCGCCGGATTTTAATGAGTTCTGATCATCGTTGATTTTTAGCCCATGATTAGTATTCAGATACTCACCCTGATGATTGCTGGTGTATGCTTTTAATTGTTCCGCCTTAGGATCATTCCCGTTCTGATAGTTATTGTTATTGTCTTGCATATTCGCAGAGTTTAAATGTATTAATGAAGAAGATGAAAGCCTACGCTTGTGCAATTGCGGAAGCGTTGAGTTTCGTATCAGCTATTGCGGATAATACCTGGTCGGATTTTTTCTCTTCTGTCAGTGTTTTAAGAAGTAAATCCAGGACCTGTTTTTCGTTCAGTACTTTAGCGTAAGCAGCCAGCGTCCCATAGGAGGCTATTTCAAAATGTTCTACCATCTGGCAGGCGCCAATAATGGCTGCATCCCTCACTGGCCCCTCTTCCGACTCGCTTATGGATAATGCGCCCTCTTTTAAAATACCCTGCAATCCCTCACACTTCATTGCGGCTACTTTTTCATTCAGAGCTAGGAATATTTCTTCGAGGCGGGTAACATGCAATTGTGTTTGCACAATATGCTCGGCAATAGCAGCTTGCAGCTCCTGTGAATTACTTTGCTCTTTAAGTGTTGGTAGTGTCTTTACCAATTCCGATTCAGCCCAATAAATCGTTTGAAGCCGCTTTTTTAACAGATCGGCAAGTCCGGAAATTACGGTACTGCTCTTATTTCGGGAAGATGTTGACGTTTTAGCCATATAATTTTCGATTAGATTTTATTTAGTTATTCTGAATGGGTGATGCAATCATCGGTCCTATAAAAATTAAATAGGCTATGCATTACATTTGTGATCTCAACCGGCTCCAATTTTCTACAATCACTGCTTTGTACGGGTAAATATTTCCCCGCGATATTGATTATTTATTTCCATGGATCAAGTACAACCTTTACACAGTCGTCCTCTTTCCTATTAAAGATGTCATAGCCGTGCGCAATCTGTGAAAGGGGCAACCGGTGGGTGATGATATCATCCAACTTCGCTTTCCCTTCGGCGACATAGCTCATTAACATGTCAATGTATTTATGAGCAGGTGCCTGCCCGCCCCTTAATATAATGCCCTTGTCGAAGAACTGACCAATCGGGAAATTATCATAAGTAGTAGGATACACACCCAGTACTGAAACGTGTCCGCTCCTTCTCACCGCGCTCATACAGGCTTCCAGCACTTTCACTGACCCCGCTTCAAAATTGATCACAGCTTTTGCTTTTTCGAGCACATTTCTTGAAGGCTCAAAACCTACCGCATCAATGCACAGATCTGCTCCACGACCTTCAGTTAAGTCTCTTATTTCAGCAATTACATCTTTAGCCCCATCTTTCCATAAAATGGTATGGCAACCAGTCAGTTGTGCTGCCTTATCCAATCGGTATTGCAGTGTATCAACCAGGATCACTTTGCCGGCATCCCGCAATATCGCGCTCTTAACCGCCATCACACCTACAGGACCTGCACCAAACACGGCTACGGATTGCCCTGGCTGCAACTCCCCCCAATCTATCCCCGTATATCCCGTTGGGAATATGTCTGTGAGAAACAAGACCTGTTCATCCGTAAGATTTTCAGGAACCACCCGAGGTCCATAATCAGCGTAAGGCACTCTAACATACTGGGCCTGACCTCCATCGTAACCACCGTACAAATCAGTATAGCCGAATAAAGCGCCACCTTTTTCAGTTAATAAACCGCCTTCCGGTCCGTAATGCTCCGGATTACTATTTTCGCAGTTTCCCGGTACATCATGCTGACAAAAAAAGCAATGTCCACAGGCAACAGGGAAAGGCACCACAACCCTGTCGCCATACTTCAAGTTATTGACCCCTTTACCCACTTCTTCTACTATACCCATAAATTCATGTCCCATCACCATGGGGCGTACCTGAGGAATGCCTCCGCTGTAAATATGCAGATCAGATCCACAAATTGCGGTAGCTGTTACTTTCAAAATAATATCCCGGTCTTCCTGAATCTTAGGATCTTCAACGGTGTCATAGGAAATATTCCGCGGACCTTTAATAACTGCTGCTTTCATATAATCATGTTTAGAAGGTTAAAAAAACTCCCATCCAAATTCTTTGCCACGTTAGGCCGCTACCTGAACAGACCATCCGGGAAAAGCATTGTTACTGATACTGGATTTTATGAAAGCGTATAATTAGCCGGTAAACCATTGATGAATTACAGTTGACGATTAGGCAAAGATCATTACCGGATGGCCGCCCGCGGATCAGGTAATATTGTTCGCGATTGAAAAGTTATGACATTGAAAGTTTCTGTTGGATGAATCATATAAGCTGTAGAAGTTAAGACTTAATCTGACAGTTGGGGTTAATTTAGAGTAACGACAAACTAAATTAATAACCCCCAAAAGTCAGATTATGAATTCTGCAACTAAGTTAATCAAATCCAGAGTTGGC